>Ga0123329_1003258_pt1 | contig 13592 bp, 8 predicted proteins | sample BioC12SIPDNA_FD_89703 | JGI IMG/M metagenome (GOLD analysis project Ga0123329, IMG submission 89703) | Anaerobic biogas reactor microbial communites from Washington, USA - Biogas_R1_B C12 SIP DNA | ecosystem: Engineered > Bioreactor > Anaerobic > Unclassified | place: Washington, USA | collected... | reverse complement strand
TTTGGAGCTCCTTTTTTGAGATTTTCTGTGAATCCGGTCATAATCCCTGTGATTTCAACAAGTTCAAACCCGGAAAAGGCAGATTCGGATGGTGACGGGTTAATGGATGGTGCTGCTCAATATGCCGGAGGCAAAATTATCGCTCCGATAGATCCGAACCCAAACAAGGCAGACGGACCGGATGGGGTGTGGAAAAATCATATTGATACCGTAACAAGCAACGGTGTACCGACAAGTCTCACCGGATGGTATGGACACAAGCAAACCAACTTTCCTAACTTCGGAGTGGAGGGAATCGGTGCCTGCATTGACGAATCGCTTTATCTGGTGCAAGAAGGAAAACTAATCTTTTCAAACGAAGACGGTTATATTTTCCTTCAGCACCTGGCAGAATTGTCTTTAGCATTTGCCAACACACAACAGTCTCTAGACGACGCAATAAAAGCATTAACAGAATGTATACAAGATGCAGAGATGAGCGAGGAACTCGAAATTGAAATTTCAAATTTGCAAAATCAGATTGAGAAAGACTCTTCCTCATATTTGAACGGTCTATCATCAGTACAGCTTATGATACAAAACTTGCGCGATTATGTAGCTCAAGGCGAAGATGCAGCCGAGATTCTCGCGAGCCTTGGATCACGGTTTCTAAATTTCAAAGCAGACAGCAAATCAATTATTCATTCTCAGAGATATTCTTGGCAGTCTTTGGGAGGTTACAACAACGGATATGATGCCATATTCCGACATTTCACCGGCAATAATATGGACAGAGAAAAATTTAGCTTTACGGTAGGCTCTACAGAATACATACTATGGGCATGGCGAGGAGATTATCTCAATCTCGGCGCAGGCGCTGAAATCGGAATCTACCAACGTCCATCATTGATATCACAAGATCCCAACGGGGTGGACCACTATTTCGTGTGGCCAAATTCAGCTATACCTATGCAGCTTTACCTGTATAATTACAATGGAAGCTCAAACCTCACAAATATTTTCTCTTGGCGCCCGACAGAAACACAATGGTGGATTACGGGCTTCAATCCTGAATACGTTGACAACGTGAATGTAAATACACAAGTTATGGTCGGATGCGTGGATTTTTCAAAGTATACCAATGCGAACGGTGAGAACGAGATGTATGATAAGTTCAAAACCCAAAACCAACGTCGTGAAACTGTTAAGGATTTCCTTGTTTTCGACAATGATAATAAAACAGTTTGGATCACGTGGTGCAATAGGAGCCTGTTATGAAAAAACTCTTTCTTGTAATAGTTGCCCTATCATTCGTCCTATCTCTTTCCGGATGTAATGACAGCCAGTCTGTTAATACGCGAAAAGCGAGCCACGACCAAGCGAAGGAAATCTTGCGTTGTCTTGATGAGGACGACGTAGAAGGACTTAAGAGCCTGTTTTGCGAAAAAGTCGCAACCTCTCATGATTTGGATAAAGAGATTGCCGCAGCGATGGATTTTTACGAAGGAAAAAGTGTATCGTTTGGAAACATCGTTGTAAGCGGTGGCGATTCGATGAGAGATGGCGAGTTCGTTGACATCCATATTGAGTATTCGATAGATAATCTAGAAACAGATGAAGCTATGCAATACACCATTGTGACTGCGTCATATTTAGTTTACAAAGAGAATCCCCAATGTATAGGAATAACGTACATGAAAATTATCGATGCCGATACTGAGACTGAATTTCAAATTGGTGAGCACGTTTGGTAGTTTTCGAGATACTGACATCCAACGTCCATCATTGATATCACAAGATCCCAACCGTGGGATACCGTTTCCGTTCCGGAATGTTATCCCGCACAATCTCCTATTGAATAAAACTGTTCACAGTCGGGCCCGGTGCCGCTCCGCCTTTTCTCACCAGGACAATTTCAATGCCTTCCAGGCGTTTTGAATGTCCTTGAGAGCCGGAGGGCTGTCCGTTTTTCGCCCAGCCGAGCCAGCCGAAATCCTGGATGTGAACCCGGTAGTATATGTCGTATTGATTGGCCATTTCGCCGGTCAGCTCAATTTTGATGCCTTCGAGGCGAAGCAATCTGCCGCTGGTGCCGGCCATTTCGCCGTTGTATACAAAGTTCTGCCAACCCACATCCTGGACATGGGTGGTATATCTAATACCTCCGGAATACTGCTGATTCGTCAGCTTGATGTTGATTCCTTCGAGCCTTAAAGATCTGCCGCTGGTGCCGGACATCTGGCCATTGTATCGAAAACCTTGCCAGCCGACATTTTGGATGTGGGTTCGGTAGCCGACATTTGATGCATTAGCCCCCGGCACGTCTTGCGTTCCGCCATTAGCAACATAGGCTCTTGCTGTAGTCCCCGGAGCGGCGGCGCCCTTTGCTGCAATGACGACTTCTATCGCTTCGAGCCTCTTCGAATAGCCTGCGGTTCCGGCGGCCGAACCGTTCTTCGCCCAGTCAAGCCAGCCATAATCCTGCGCATGGACTCTGTAATAGATATCGTATAAATTCTTGCTTGATCCGGTGAGCTGAATTTTGATGGCTTCCAATCTATTGGATTCGCCTTGGGTACCGCTCATTTCGTCGTTCGCACACCACGGTAGCCACCCATAGTCCTGGACGTGGGTGGAATATTGGACACCCAGATTCGGATCGCCGATAATCTTGATTCTGATACCTTCGAGACGGAGCGATTGACCGCTGGTTCCCGACGTTGCACCGTTGTAACGGTAGCCTTGCCAGCCGATGTCCTGAATATGCGTCTGATACGATACCCCAAATGCCGGGGGCGCCGGATCATCGGTCGGCGTGGGTGACGGGATAGGGGGCGGATTCGGAATCGTGATCGGCCTGACACCGTTCTCCGCCAAGTTCGTCGTGCTAATCTCGCAAAATCTCACATTCGCATTGGACCATGTGTACCAAATAATCTTGCCGGAAACAACAATTGGCGCACAGTCGGAAAGCGAACCGGAGAAATTGTATATTTCACCGACTATTTGACCGGATCCGTTGATTTTCGTGTAGTAGACCTGATCCCCGCGCGACCACAACAGCACATAACTATCCGCCGCGATTTTAATCATCTGCGGTGTCGTGGTCGTAGTGGATCCCTCACTATAATTCGTAATCCAGTTCATGGTCACGGCCGACGAGCTTTTCGATACCGAGGCGACAAAAATATTCCGAGTGGTTCTGCTCGTGTTTGTACTGTCCTGAACCACAGAATTGCCGGCGACCAAATAATTAGAGGATGAAATCTCAAAAGCACCGACGGACGCCCCCGTCGAGTTGTCTCCAACGGCTCCGGGAAAAGCCAATATCGGAACATTCGTGCATGATGAATTAAAAAGCCCGGTCGAAACATCTCTCCCATACTTGATGAGAACAATGCTTCTCGGATAGGCATCACCATGATCGACTGCGACCAGTTGGTTTCCATCCACTTTTACAAATTGATTAAAGGAGTGGCTCACATAACCGGTGCTGATATTATATACCGTATACTGTTTGTCCGTAATCGTCATCGGGCTCGAAGCGGTATTCACCTGAAAAGTCATATTCGCCTGGTGATTTAACCCGTCGGAACTCCGATACATGAGGTGGCTCGTCCTAATAATTAAGTAATTACCCGATTGGCTGACTCTTAACGAACCGGCGTAAAAAGGTTCCACGGTATTGCAGTCCGAAAGCGAGGCATCACTGATCTTGTTCCAAGCCTTGTCGTATTTTGTCACTCGAACGACTTCCTTCGTATTCGATTCTTCCGAGTTAGTCTGCCCACTGATAATAAAATAGTTTGAAGAGGTCTCATAAAATCCTCCGAAAATCGGCAATTCCTGTGCGACCGTTTTCGTGTTCAACAAGTTGTAGGACAGATCATAATACTCAACCAAAACACCCGTAACGGCATTCCCCTGAACCCTCATAATCGTCTGCGCGTCCGGTTGCGTCAGGTAGGACTTAACCGAAGCCGACCATCGGATATAGTTCTGACTATTTACATTGGTTCCCGGATAGGCATCAAACGCCAGGCCGTCCGGTGTGTCGTACATCGGAAAACTGACCTCCGCGTCATCCGGGAATTCTCCGTCAGTGATAAATGTTTCCTCCGGCTCATCACCCGACTCCTCCGAAGCACTGACGCGAAAAGACCGTCCCGGACTGACAATGAGCAACTGCGATCCGACCACCACGGCGAGAAGAATAATCGACGCAAAATTAATCCATGCTTTTTTCATACCGGTCCCTCGTTTCCAGAATTTATTCTCATATTAGAATCATCATTCAGTCCATAAATTAATGCTGTACGAAAAAGGATCGTAATCCAATGCACCGTCGATATCTATACAAATCCCAGGTGCCGCCCGCGATGGTTTCAACAAGAGCAAGTTAATGTGGCCTTATTCCAAATTATACCGCGTATCTCAAAGACGCACCTTAGTGCCTCCTCCATTCCCTATTTTACATTGTAAAATAATTGCTGAAGAAATGCGATCAATATAGAATTTTTGGGGCACTTTTTCTTATTTGTGATTTGAGTATGCGAGATGCTGCTCTGGCGGAGACTACCGGCAAGACGGAGCACCCCCGGGGCTTTTGCCGGTATTTTCAAGAGCCGGCGAGCCCTCGGAGGGCGGAGACTACCGGCAAGACAAAACATTCCCGGGGCTTTTGCCGGTAGTTTCAAATTCGATGATTATCGCGGCGAGGGAGATACCGGCAAAATTGCAGTGGGAGAGTGGTTTTGCCGGTATTTTCGAACCTGAGTGAGCCGGAGGTTGAGAAATGTGCGCAAAGAAGCGTAAAACTATCGTCCTCGCAGTTTTAATCCTTTTCTACATGATACTGTTGGTTATTCGACAATTTCTCGGATTTATTATCGTTCACGGCGACTGCGTGGTCTCAGTAAATTGAGTCTTATTAGCAATAATAAAGCCGTAATTCAACTCTTCCAAATTATCGGGATATTTATAAAATTCAGAATCGATTTCGCTAAGTTTTTCTTCCATATCCTCGGTCAAAACTTGATTAAGCAGTTCCTGTCGCTCGGTCCAGCCCTCGGGCAGATGAACGCCTATGGTATATAGTGCCTTGTTGAGTATCTCCGCAACCTGCGAAGCGCCGACTGCAGTCAGTGAATCGACAGCTTTATATGCAAAATTGCCGCTACTGTTAAAAAAGTATTGCGAAAAACCACCATTGTTCACTTCCGCCTCAAGTTGACCATTAAAATAGATGACCTTTTCAGCATCCGACAATTTCTCAATATCTTCTCCGAATTGACACTTTCGACTTAGCCACCCATCTATCGCAATTAGAAAATGATTTTTGTCCTCAATCTGCCAAATCGTCTCTAAATCCGCATTCAACAAATCCTTAACGATGTTTACAGGCTTTTCTATTTTCTCTTCTGTTTTCTTTTTACCGAACCATTTAAACATTTTTACACCATTCCTTTCAAAATGCGGGTATTGTGTGCCTCGCTGTTGATATCGAGAGGCCGTGATCGCATCGGTATCTACTCATCCTCTTTCTCAATCATGTTACGCTCACTCCCCGGCATACTCAAGAATAATTTGCCAAACGCTTGTGACCTCGTAACATGTCCTTGTGGGCAAAATCCGTCGGCACAAGCAATATTATTGACGGTAGTATTAAAGAGCCTCAATGGGGATACACATGAGCCTGTTGTACTTCCGTATCGAGTGAATTACGCCTCGAATGAATTTTTTTCTTACACAAATAAAGAGAACCACCTCATTTGACTTTGATTGTCATCGTTTGAGGCAGTTCTTCTCATATTGCTCCAATTCTCACGAAGAGAATAATCAAAAAAAAGTGTGCAAAAAGTCACCTTTCTGTTACAATTTGCATGTTTTGCTTTTTGCAAGCAAAAACCATGCGTTTCATAGGAGGACAATGTGCATAATCAAATTAAAAAATCAATCGTTTCTTATTTCAGTGTTATCATGCTGGTGGTTATCCTGCTGACAGCAGCAGGCTGCGGAGGGAATGGCCAGGAGTCAAAGCATACGACCACCCAAAGCGTAACGGATAGCACGCTGACAACGACACAGGTAGATGTAAATGATACGAAATCCGTGGACGGAGCGGTCATAAGCGAGACAAGCGAAAGTAATGTGTCTGCTGAGACATCCGTAGCCGAAGGCGTGGCCGACGAGGCCGGACAGACAGATATCAACGGAATGAAACTCCCAACCGTTGAAGATCAGGAATTACTGAATGAGTCTGGCATCACGATCAATGTTTTGGGTATACAAAATAATCCGACATTGGGTGGCTGTCTGATCCTGTCTATTGAGAATCAATCTGTCTGGAATATCAGGGTGAGTTGCGCCAGTCTGGTGGTGAACAACCTTTTGCTAGATGAAAGTACTTGTTTTATTTATCAGTCTGTAGCCAGAGGGGAAAAACTGGAATCCCTCCTCTATCTGGATACCAAAGCTATTACAAGCGCCGGAATCAGTAATATCGGTGAACTGGGTATAGTCTTTTTAATAAAAGACAGCGAAAGTTATAATATTCTTTTGAAATCAGACGTGATCCCGTTGCAGACATCCGATTTTGAAAAAATGGACGAGGATCTGGATCTGATAAAGGATGCCGTAACGGTCTTTGATCAGGAGGGCGTGCGTGTATCCTTTTGCGGAACAAGCTCAGATGAGGAAAACAAGATCATTCATCTCTTGATCGAAAATAACAGTGCGATCGAAACCGAGACCGTTTTCGATTCGTATCGAATCAATGATAAAGTTCTGGAAGACCAAGACTTTCATCACACTTTACCGGGTACCCGGTTTATGGTAGAAGTAGTACTGTCAGACGTGGACCTTGAAGAGATCGGTGTTTCCTCTGATATCATTACTTTCGGCTTTGACGTCGATATTCTCAAGAATTATACGATGGACTTACTTGTTGAAAATGCAAAAGTTGATTTTCCTGTTGCCTAAATACTCGTAGGCTTTTCGAAAAACATGGGACATGATGGCACAAACTCTTGCAACGAACGGACATGAACTGTTTCGATTTCGAGAAGATTATCAGCCAATCGGGAGACGTGACAGTTGGATCCATCCATGTCTACAAGATTCTCTGCTCGTATGAAGGCGATGCCATACTGCAAACACTCTCCTCATCCTCGAAAAGGAGACACCGCTCGTGATTGGCCCTCGACTAATGGCCCGCGCAAGTATATTGTATCTCGTTGTCATCTAAAAAAATCAATGCTACTCTATTTTCAATGAGCAGCACATTTTTTCGCTTCGGTCTTCGGCGGCTCAACATTTTTCGAGGTGTATTCATGAAAAGACATTCACAAGCCAAACGTCAAAATCTTCCACTCATCCTGATGATTGTCTTGACCGTCAGCTTGGCGGGAGTGGCCTTGGTTATGATATTCGGAGGAGATCTTTTGACTGATCGGGGCGAAAACACCTCCATACCGTCGTCCTCTAGCATGCTGTCCCCATCCGGGACCATTTCCGGGACGCCTTCTGAAAGCTCTTCTGACCCCTCCGATTCCGGGACGCCTTCTGAAAGCTCTTCTGACCCCTCCGATCCGCCGGAGCCGACGCCGGTTGTGATTGAGACAGACCCGGCTAAGCTCTTATTGCCCGTCAAGGACCTTCCGGGCTATTTAACGCCGACGGCGAATTCGGGCGGCTCTTTTTCGAAAACTTTTCCGGATGATAACGGCACCATCACCTGGTGGATTTATCAGAACGGCTCGGAATTGCTCAACAACTATACGCCCGATTCAACCATTGCTTTTCCCTCTTCGGAAGGTTTCACCGACATCGAAGGCGTGCTGACTTTTCGCGGCAATAACTATCGCGATGCGCCCACTTGGGGCTCGGCGGATATCATCGATAAAAAACTTGAAATCGTCTGGACAAAGAGCAACGGCGCCATCAGCGGCACCGGCAGTTACTGGCCGGGCTCCGGCTGGACCGGACAGCCACTGCTTGTGCACTGGCCCGAAGAAACGCGCCAAGTCATGGGCATCAAGGAAGAGTTCAAAAATACCGATCTGGTCGAAGTCATCTATCCGGTTTTCGACGGCAACATCTACTTTCTGGATTTAGCAACCGGCGTTCCGACACGAGATCCGATTACCGTGGGCTTCGGCTTCAAGGGTACCGGTTCCGTTGATCCCCGCGGATACCCGCTTTTCTATACCGGGCAGGGATTGAACGATACGAACGGCACCAAAGGCGTTTTCAAATACCGAATTTTCGACTTGATTCAAAACAAAGAAATCTTCGGCATACCCGGTGCGGACTCGGTTGCCTACCGCTCATGGGGGGCCTTTGACTCCTCCGCCATCATGGACCGACAGACGGACTCGTTGATTGTGGCGGGCGAAAACGGGGTCCTCTACAAGACCGCGCTCAATACCGTTTATGACCCCGTCGCCAAGGCGATCTCCATTAATCCGTCAATCACCAAGTTCGTCTATAAAACCTCCTATCACACCCTGTACGGCATCGAAAGCTCTCCGCTCCTTTACCGGAATCTTCTTTATTTCGCGGACAACGGCGGAACCATCGTATGCATGGACATCAATACACTTGAGCCTCTTTGGATGTTCCAAACTTTGGGCGATGGCAACGCCACAATGGTCATGGAAGAAACAGACGAAGGGGTCTTCTTGTATCAGGGAAATACGGTTGACCAGTCCGCGAATCGCAATACAAACCTTTGCAAATTCGATGCCATCACCGGAGAGCAACTATGGCAATACGACATTCCCACAACCTATGACTCCAACCTACACGGCGGGCTCCTGGCCACCCCGCTCATCGGGAAAAACGATATCAGCGACCTGATTATCTTCAATGTCGGTAAAACCACCGGCAGCAACAAAGGCACACTCGTCGCACTCGACAAATCCACCGGCCTCGCCGTATGGTCCCGCGAGCTGACTGCCTACAGTTGGAGCTCTCCAATCAGCATTCTCGGAAACGACGGCAAAACCTGCGGCATTTTTTGCGACTCCGTCGGCGACATGCACCTCTTTGATCCGCGAACCGGAGAAGATCTCGATGTCATCTCCCTAGAACTGAACGTTGAATCATCACCCTCCGCCTATAACGACATGATCGTCGTCGGCTCATACGCCCAGAAAATATTCGGGATTAAGATAAGCTAGTGAACACCTTATTATCGAGTGCTTTTCGACTTCAGGCTCGACAATTAATCGAAGAAAAAGATTTCAAATATGGATAACCGGCGAAAGCACGAATCAAAAAGCACCTCTCTGCACAGTGCTGCCGGCACCGTGCAGTAGTTAGGTATCTGTCTTTTTTTCTATTTTTCTCTTTTTCAGAATCCTCAGAATCAAAAACGTTCCTCCGGCAATCGCCGCGGCACCTATTAGCACAGCCGCAATCACCATCGGAGTCCGACTCGAAATTCCTGCCGATTTATCCGAATCCTCTGAACCCGATTCACTTGTATCCGAAGTCCCTGATGTCGGGTCTCCCGCCGGGTCGGAAGTAGAGTCGCCCACCGAGCCGCCAGTCGTACCGGACGTAGACGTCGTTGTGACATCGGGATTCTCCGTCGATTCAGGCGTGGGTGTTATCTCGTGCGTCGAGTTCGATGTCTGGACTATCGAAACAACATATTCAACGCGAATCCCTTCAACCGTGTAACCGACGGTCACTTTTCCGGTTTTTCGCGCCGTAAACGTGGCAGAATCGCCAACCGTTGCGTCAAGATAATCCTCGTTCCAGTCCCATGTGCCTCCCAAAATATTCGGAGTCAGGGTGACGCTTTTGCCGGGATTAATCTTTCCGTCAGACACGCTTGAAGTCAGCACGACTCCGAAATTCGCCGTGAGCGAATAATTTCTCCTCCGCTCAAGGTCAATAGACACTTTCCGAGAGAAAATCGATCCGCTTTCGCTCCAACACGTCAGAGACTCTCCGTCAAAAGGGATTGCGATTACTCTGTAGATGTTCTCACTATGGACTAGCTCATATTCCACATATCCCTCTCCGACTGCAGAAATAGATTGGTGGTTATAAATGTATCGAGTTTTAATCTCCTTTATAGGATTTCCAGTACATATCACGTCCATGATAGAGAGTTGTTCGCTCAGATCCAACACCTCTAGCTGATTGTAACTGCAGACAACTGAAGCTACATTCGGATTTGCCGATAAATCCAATGAAGTTAATCGGTTATTACTGCAATTCAAAGCAACAAGATCCGAATTATCTGAAAGATCCAATTCGCTGATATTATTGCTTGCGCAATTAAACAAGGCTAACATTAAATTTGAATGTAAATTTAATGTTGATATCAAATTACCGCTGCATGATAACTCTCTCAGTAACAGATTTGAACTGACATCTATACTCGTAATCCAGTTGTTATCAATGATGATCGTATCCAGTAAGGGGTTAAACGATACATCCACCTCTTCCAGCAGGTTATTGAAGCAAGAAATCAACGTCAATTGACTGTTATTACTGACGTCCAAAACCTCAAGCTGATTATCAGAGCAATGTAACTCAATCAGTTCAGTATTGGATGTCACATCGATTGCCGTAAGCTTATTCTCTCCGCAACTTAATATCTTCAATTTTGGAGCTTCGCTCAAATCTATCGAAGATAGATTGCTTATGGAGACATCTAAATCTTTAAGCGATATGTTATTTGACAAGGTTATCGATGTTAACGCATTGCCGCTGCAGTAAGCCTGTTGAAGTTGCCCTGCTTCACTCAGATTAAGCGAGGAAATATTGTTGCCTTGAATCATTATGCCTCGCAACTGCGACAATCCACTCAGGTCCATCGCACCGGCAAGTGACCTTTTGGTCCAGCCGAGTGGATACCCTATATATTCCACCCGATAAGGTTGAGAAGAAGACCAGACTATTCCCTTCCATGTCTCCGGATTATCGGGATCGTACCCGGAATCTATAGCCTGGCCATTCGTTTTTCCGGCTTCTGCCGACGGTTGATTGAGAAATGTCTGAATCTTTAGATAGTCGTATTCATCATAACCGGGCGCAACGAAAGAGGAGCCCAAGACCTTTGCCTGCTCGCGTTTCCTAGTATCGGAGGAATCGGCAAATCCGAGGTCACCAGTCACAATCTGCGGTACACGGTAATCTGCATCAAGTTCATCATTCTGATATATCGAAACGGTGAAAAGTATTGAAAGAAGAACAAAAACAACCTTAATACACATGTCGCCAACCCTTCTCGCCTCCGGAAAAACCGAAACATTGCGTCATCATTATAGGCTCGGAAGTATAAAATGTATATCTTCAGAGCTTTCGACTAAATGAGATGCCTTATTTGAACATCAATCGGACTCATCTCTTAGTAAATATTGCCTGATGTGATGTTCTATCAAGCGTGCATTAATCGGATGATTCTTCGTTTCGAAAGTCATTATCAGCCCGGATTCGTTGCAGAGTCCGGTGATGATATACTTTTCGATTTTGTCTATCGCATTTTCCGAATATTTCGGATCCGCCATCATTCCAAAATGCTCCCAAATATATTCTTTTCGACTTCTCACGTTAAGACACGTGAAATCCGGATAACACACACCTAATCCCGGGATTGTCGTTGGGAATTCATACCTATACGGAATATTAAAGCGATTCAGTGCATCCGCGATTAATATTTCTGATTTGGACCTAACCCTTTCCCCCTTGGCGGTGTAGTATTCTGCCGAATTCTCATCAAATGATTTCTTCACATATTCAACGCTCATCCAACGATTGATATAATCCTGATCAGAAAGCTTCACCGGACGAATAAGCTTTTTTCGGCACTCGTGATACGCATCAAATATTTCATCAATCTTCTCCGGTCTATATTCATCCAGAAAATTGGCCAGCGCATCGATTTGAACCTTCAACTCATCTGTCAATTTCGAATCGTACGCCTTCTGTGCGAGCGCTACAGCAAGTGAATCCTGTTTGCGTTTGAGATATATGCCTTTATTATCTGAATGCTCCAGTCTGTGATAATATTGAACGGTATTTCCTTTCCGATCAAATCTAAGCCTTCCGGAAGGTGCTCTTTCAGATGCCTTCGTTGTTTCTTGTAACACCTTCATTAACTCCGCTTTTCTTGTCTGTGCCAGACTCACCAAGCAATCGGGGCGGAGTTCTGTACTCTCGACGCATCTCTTTCTCAATGGTCATCCCTCCCGGCCAAATATCTCAGCATTGGCGTATGCTGTTCGGAACCAGTCCAATGTTGAAATTATACTTAATATCGTTAGCGTCCGATTCTCACATTAACGACAATTACCTAATAATCTGACTAATAGAGGACAAAGCTTACTCTTCGGCAATCCTCAGATTTATTCAATGGAATCGAGCTCCCTCTTCTGCAATAGGGATGTTCGTATTTATTCTTTCTTGCGAAGCCGAAAAATCTGATTATCTGGGAACCTACCGGCAAAACCTCTCCCACACGGCTCTTTTGCCGGTATCCCGCGCGCCGCGAAAATCTTCGAAATCGAAACCTACCGGCAAAACCTCTCCCACACGACACTTTTGCCGGTATCCCGCGTGCCGCGAAAATCCTCGAAATCGTAAACTACCGGCAAAACCACTCCCGCAAGGCACTTTTGCCGGTATCCCGCGTACCGTCGACGTCCACCCGGCGTCGAAACTACCGGCAAAACCACTCCCGAACGCCACTTTTGCCGGTATCCCGTGCGCTGTCGCCGTCCATCCGGTGTCGAAACTACCGGCAAAACCTCTCCCACACGGCTCTTTTGCCGGTATCCCGCGTGCCGCAAAAATCTTCGAAATCGAAAACTACCGGCAAAACCTCTCCCACACGCCTCTTTTGCCGGTAACTCTCCATTATCAAACCTCTCTCTACGCAAACGAAAGAATTTTCGCTCTGAGGGTGGTACAATATACTTATACTTGAACCCAAGCGGCCGAACAGACACAGGTTGCGTTTCACGATACGTTCGCTCGCCCGATAGCCTCTCTGCCCACAATGTCATCATTCTTCATGAAGACCACTTCAACCTTGACATTTTAGTCTGTCTTCTTTATTGCTTCTGGATTAGTCGTCGCTTTTGCTTCTTAACGAGAGGTGACCATGATTAAGCTAAAAGGCTATAACGTCAAAGAAGAGATCTATGCCGGACAGGATTCTATTGTTTACCGCGGAGAGCGCTGCACCGACGCGCTTCCCTCACCTGGCACCGACGCGCTCCCCCCACCTAGCACCGACGCACTTCCCCCACCTGGCACCGACGCGCTTCCCTCACCTGGCACCGACGCGCAGTCTGTGATTATCAAGATCCTTAATCAGGAATATCCATCGGATCTGCTCCTGTCCTATTTCCGGAGAGAATATGAGATTGCCAGAAGAGTTTCGGGTGAAGGAAACCTTCAGGTCTATGATCTTGTTCGACATAATAATACGCTGGCCATCGTTATGGAGGATATCCACGGTGTTCCTCTTTCTTACGTAATCCGCTCCACGTCGCTGAGTCTTTCCGAAAAACTCTCGATAGCTGTAAAATCAGCACATTCTCTTTCACTTATTCATAAAAAGCAGATCATTCATAAAAATATCTGCCCCT
>Ga0123329_1003254_pt1 | contig 13618 bp, 6 predicted proteins | sample BioC12SIPDNA_FD_89703 | JGI IMG/M metagenome (GOLD analysis project Ga0123329, IMG submission 89703) | Anaerobic biogas reactor microbial communites from Washington, USA - Biogas_R1_B C12 SIP DNA | ecosystem: Engineered > Bioreactor > Anaerobic > Unclassified | place: Washington, USA | collected... | reverse complement strand
TCGTCCCAGAAGCGCACCTCGACCGGCAGCGGCGCGTCGAGCCCGACCGTGAGGGTGACCGGCACCTCCGGTTCCCCCGTCTCCAGCACGGGTTCGCCGTTGATCCACAACTGCGCTCGGTCCCGGGCCGAGAGGGAGAGCTCGTAGAGGCCCGGCTGCGGCGGCACCAGCCAGCCGTGCCAGCGGACGCGGTAGGGGCGTTCCAGCGGCAGCCGGTGCACGAAAAGGTCCACCCACGGATCAATGCGGCTGAAGACGGGATGGCTCCAGTCGTCGCCGGCGCCGGCCAAGTAGTCGCCCTGGAGGCCGCCGCCTTCGATGGGGGCGCGGTACAGCGCTGCGGCCGGAACGCTCACGAACTCCTCGGCGCCGGGCGGGCGCCACCTGGCCCGCACCGTCCCGGCCGACTCGGGCGCCACCTGGGCCCAGAGCTCATGCCGACCACGCGCCAGGTAGACCGATGCCACGTCCCGATCGCCGGCCGCGGCCACCACCGCGCCGTCGAGGACCAGCTGCCCCTGGCCGGGCGCCTCCAGCCGGAAGCGGTACATGCCCGACGCCGGCGCCACCAGTACGCCGCTCCAGGTCACAGCGACGGGCAGCGGGCGCCCGGCCTCCAGATCGAGGTCGAGCGTGGGGGCGGGCAGCGACTGGCCCGTCTCCCCCGCACCGGCGACGTTCACCAAGAGGCCGCGCGTCGCCTCGATGTCGGCCGGGGCAATCATGAACTCGAACATTGACGCCTGCCCGTCGGCCGGGTTCTGGTGGATGACGATCTCGGCGGCCGGGTACCAGCGGGCGAGCAGCCGCGCCAGGGACTGGTGCTCGTGGCGCACGAACACCTGCACCCCGCGCTCACCGCTCTCGGCCAGGGGCAGCAGCTCCTGGGCCACGAAGGGCTCGGGCTCCTGATAGTCGGGCAGCAGGAAGCGGACGGTAGGCTGGCCGTGCAGGAGGGGGTCAACGTAGACGCGCCGGCCCTCGCCGCGCTCACGGATGGCCAGGGCCATGCGCGTCTCGGCGGTGGAGAAGGCGTTCCAGACGGCGAAGTCGTTGGCCTGCCGGCGGAAGAAGGTGTCGTAGGTGCCGAACAGTAACCAGACGAGAGCAGCGGCCAGGACCGGCACCAGCAGGGGCCAGCGCCGGGTGCCGAAGGTGCTCCGCCAGCGCCGCCACAGGTCAGCCAACGGGAGCGTGGCGATGAGGTAGACGGCAGGCAGGGCGCCGATGCTGCGCAGCGATTGGGGGGCCTCGAAGAGAACGCTGAGGCCGCCCCCGGCCATCATGATCGCGATCCAGGCGAGCAGCACCCACGGCGGCGCCGACCGCAGATGCCCCAGGCAGAGCGCCAGCCCCAGGATGAATAGAACTCCCACCAGCGGATGGAGCATGGGGGCGCCGGGCAGATTGTGCCGCCCGTTGCGGTCTCCGGCGAGGTTGAACATGCCCAGGTGCAGCTTGGCGCTCTCCAGGATGTCATCCCGTGCATCCCAGTAGGTCCGCTCACCGACGAGTGAGAGGCGCTTGGTGCGCTCGGTGAAGGACTCGGGGTCGCTGAGGTAGTGCCGCACCTCGGGGGTGGCGGCGACCAAGGTGGCAAGGCCCAGCAGAGCGAGGCCGATGAGGGCCTCTCGGGCAGGCAGCTTGCCCAGCAGCCAGTAGATGGCCGGCACCGCCAGCAGCAGCAAGGGAGCTAGGCGGAAGGCGGTGTAGGTGAGCAGGCCCAGCCCCAGGCAGAGCCCGGAGAGGACGTAGTCGCCTCGGCCACCGCGGCGGAGCGCCCGCAGCAGGAAGAGCAGCGCCAGCGGAAGCAGCGTGGGCACCATGACGGCGTCGAAGGCGATGCGGCTGAAGTTGGCGTGCCAGCGGCTGCCGGCCAGCAGGAGCACGGCAGCCAGGGCCACGGGCCGGTCGAAGAGCTCGCGGGCGAGCCGGTAGAAGATGGGCAGCGCCAGCAGACCAGGCAGGGCGGCCGTCAGCCGCAGCGTGATCTCGTTGCTGCCGGTCGCGGTGAGAAATGACCCGACCCAGTACTCGTAGAGGGCGCCGAAGCGGCCGTAGTAGCCCAAGTCGCCGGAGAAGTAGGCGGGGAAATGCTGCTGGGCGAGGGCGCGCAGACCCTCCATGGCGTTGACGGCTTCGTCGTAGTAGATACCCGCCGGGAAGGAGTCCAGCCGGTGGAGGCGGAGGAAGGCGCCCCAAACGAGGATTGCCGTGAGGGCGAACCACTCCGCGCCGGTGAGGGGCAGGCGGCGGTGCTTGGGTCGCGGGAAGGTCCAGGCGGCCAGAAGCAGGCAGCCGACGCCGGCCAGATAGAAGGCCCAGGGCAACAGCAGCCCGTCCAGCCGGCCGAACAGGACCAGGGCGAGCAGGGCAGAGGCGGCTGCCAGCCCCATCCAAGCGAGCGGCTCCCGTAGCTGCCGCAGGTCCAGCGCCGGGGCAGCCGCCCGCCGGGCGCGCACCGCCAGCAGCGGGCGGGAGTACAGGTAGGCGGCGGCCGCCAGCAGGAAGAGGGCAACGGCATTACCGCTGCGGCCGGCGCCGGCCTCGCTTTGGGCGACGAGGGCCAGCCCCAGGCCGGCGGCGGCCCAGGCTAGCCCTCCGATGTCGCCACGGACGGGCCGGCTCAGGGCCTCGGGTCGCTGAAGCGTAGCAGCCGGTGATTCGTCGAGTCGGTTACCCAAAGCCGCCCCTCGCGGTCGGTGGCCAGCCCGGTGGGCAGGTTGAGGCCGGCCGCGTCGCTCCCGTAGCGGCCGAAGGTGAGGACGATCTTGCCCTGGCGGTCGAAGACCAGGATGCGGTAGGCCTCCGGGTCGGCGGCGTAGATGTAGTCGCCGCCGACGGCCAGGTAGGGCTTATTCATGAGCGACTCGCCCTCCCAGGACTCCACCGGCCACTCTCCCACCGGCGTCATGTCCGGGCCAAGGTGCACGATGCGCCGGTTCCAGGTGTCGGCCACGTAGAAGCCGCCCTCGCCGTCGGCCGCCAGGCCGACCGGTTCGTTGAGGCCCAGTGTCTCTCCGCCGAGCGCGTAGCTGGTGACGAACTCGCCGTCGGCGCTGAACCGTTGGATGCGCTTATTACCGGTGTCGGTGACGTAGAGGTCGCCCTCCTCGTCCAAAGCGAGGTCGCGCGGGCCCCAGAAGCCGCCTGGATTGGCTTCGGGATCGCCGCCGGTCTCGGTGAAGAAGCCCCACATGCCCTTGAACTCGCCGGTGGCCGAGAACCACTGCACTCGATGGTTCCAGGTGTCGGCGACGTAGACATCGCCGGAGGGCGCCACCACGATGCCCCAGGGCTCGGTGAACTGGCCCGGGCCGGTGCCCGCCTCGCCGAAGGCATAGAGGGCCTCGCCCTGGGCGGTGAGGACCTGCACCCGGTTGTTGCCGCTGTCTACGACGTAGACGTTCCCGTCCGGGCCCACGTCCACGCCGCGGGGCTGGTTGAACTGCCCCAGCGTCGCTCCGGCGGCGCCGATGGTGAGGCCGGCCGGTCGCTCCTGCCACACCTCCAGGTAGGGATCGGCGGGCATCTCCGACGGAATGGCCATGGTGACGCCGAGGTCCCACATCTGGTTGAGGATGTCCTTGCGGATGTAGAGCGAGAAGCGATTCTGGTAGGGCCAGTCCGCGTACGAGGAGTTGTGGTCGCGGTACATCCAGACGGTGAGCCAGTGGTCGAACCGGGCGCGATCGCGCAGGACTTCCAGGATGCGCGCCGGGGTGAGGCCCTTGTAGGACTCCACCGGCCACCACACCACCCGGTGCTCGAAGCGGTAGTAGCGGTCTCCCAGGAGCGGCTTGGCCTTGCCCTCGTTCTCGCTGTTGACGATGACGACGGCGGCGTCCATGGCTGCCTTGGTGGGCTCGTTGCCGTAGAAGATTCGGTTCGGATAGTCCTTGACGTACCACTCCAGCGGCCAGACGGACTCCTGGTCATAGGAGAAGGCGAGCGCCCGTCCACCGACCGTGCGGCGGGAGATCTCCTCGATCTGGTTCATGACCAGCTTGATGTCGGGCGTGCCGTGGGCGTAGACGAGGAACTCGTTGGCGAGGTCGTAGTTGACGTAGGCGGCCATCCAGGCGAAGCGGACGGTGAACGCCAGCGCGACCAGCAGCAAGAGGGCGCGGGCGGAGTTGAGAAGCCCATCAATGCCCAGGCGTCGCCAGTAGCGGCCGGTGACCCACAGCAGCAGCACCAGGACGATCAGGGCCATCAACCAGCGGCTGGTGGCGCCCAACTGGCTGAGGGAGAAGCCCTGCAGCGGCCGCACTCGTATGAGGACGTAGAGCGAGACGACCATCAGGAAGCCGACGCCGACCATGGCCGGCCCGCCGCGGCGCCACCAGCCGTGCCAGTCTTGGCGCTCGATCCAGCGGCCGATGACCTGGGCGGCCAGGAAGAGCAGCGGCAGCGCTGGGTGTACCACCAGCCAGGGCATCTTCTCGCCCGCCCAGGAGTAGATGGTGAGCGAGGTGAGGGCCCAGTACGCCAGGAAGCCGAGCCAGTAGCTGTCGCCCAGGTGCAGCATGGGGCGACGCTGCCACGCCTTGGACGTTATCCAGCCCAGGATGGGCAGGCCGAGGAAATACGGGATCAGCTCGTAGAAGGGCATGAGGAAGAAGTAGTAGTACCAGGGCTGGCTGCCGCGCTGCACCGGCTGTTGCGCCAGCCAGTAGCCTACGGCACCCACCGATCCGGTGAGGATGCCCTTGGGGTTGGTGAAGAAGGTGGTGAAGAGCACCACGTATATGGCGACAAACACGATGGCGGGCAGGCGCAGCATGGACCAGGTGGTCTGGCGGGCGGCCTCACTGAAGTCGCGCCGGTCATGGGGCAGAAAGGCGGTGGCCGCCAGGGCGGAGAGCAGCAGGAAGGCGACGAAGAGCAGGTTCGGGGTCAGCTGCACCGCCAGGGACGGTTGCCCGGTGGCGGACGGCTCAGAGGCCAGTTGCAGCACCAGCGTCGAGGCGACGAGCAGCAGGAGAACGGCGGAGACCGCCATCTGCACGACCCAGCGCGTCCGGTCGGAGGATCGTTCCCACAGCAGGGCCAGGACGACGAAGGTGACGCCGATGAAAGCAGTGATGAAGGCGACTTCTTTGGTGGCGATGGAGAGGATCAGAGTTGCCGAGGCCACCGAGAGCCAGACGGGCCGGCGGTCGCTGACGTAACGGAAGAGGGACAGGGCGAGAAGCAGCGTCCACACGGTGATGTAGATGTCGTTGCGGATGTAGCGGGAGTAGTAGAGGAGCGACGGGCTCACCAGGATCAACACAGCTGCCGTCAGGGCGCCGGCACGGCCCATCCAGCGCCGGAAGAAGTAGGGCAGGCCGACCATGACGACGCCGAATAGGGCGGGGACGATGCGGGCGGTGAAGTCGCTCACGCCGAAGAGGAAGTAGATGAGGGCGTTGGCGTGGAACAGGAAGGGACCGTGCATCATGGGATCGTGCTCGTAGCCCTCTCCGGCGTACAGCTTCCAGGAGAACAGGGCGTGCAGGCTCTCGTCGTGGCTCATGGCGCGGGCGCCCAGGTCCCAGAAGCGGGTGGCCACCGCCAGGAGCAGGAGCAGCAGGTAGACCGCCTGTTCCCGGTTGAGGTTCAGAGCGGCCGCCAGGGGCCGATCCATCCATCCGGCGGTAGTAGCCGGCGGTCGCTCGCTTGCGGCTGTATGGTCCATCGGTGTCACGTCAGTCCCATCCTCGGTTATCGCTCAGGCGCGCGGCCGGCCCGCGGCTACGGAAGCTCGATGGCGCCCACGGGCGCGGCCAGGTCCGCCGGGGCCAGCACCCACAGGCTTACCCAGTGAGTGTCAACGGTCTTCACCGGGATCTCCCGGTAGAGCAGCCAGCGCAACAGCTCTCTCGCTCCGCCAAACTGGGGGCTCCAGGAGGAGCTGACGGCGTAGTCCTGGCCGACGTACTCGCCCAGGCTCAGCTCCAGGTCGGCGCCGGCGCCCACCAGGGCGGGGGCAGTGAGCTCGCCCGCCAGGCGCGACACCCAGGTCAGCTCGCGCATATCGCGCAGGTACCAGGCTACCGTGGCGCCGGCGTCACGCTCGACGACAAGGGCCAGGTCGGTGGCGAAGCCGGAACGGGAACGGGAGAGGGCGGCCACATCCTCCGCTAGGTCCAGGGCGCCGGGCTCGGCCACGGCGGGACGGGTCAGTTCGTGAGGCAGCGAACGCCTGAGGCCGGCTCCCTGGAGGCAGGAGGCCACGGACCAGAACGTCAGCAGCAGCAGCATGACCGACGCAGCCCCGGCCAGCGCTGCCGGCCGTCCGTCGCGCATCCACAAGAGGGCGAGCAAGGCCACGGCGATGCCCACGGCCGTCAGCAGCAGCAGCAGGAAGACGGCGTCGCCTCGGCGGGCGATGCCGCTCAGGGCCATCACCGCGTAGCCGACGAGGATGAACCCGACGGATAGGACCTCGGCGCGCTGCCGGGACGAGAGCCCGACGAAGCGCTCCCAAGCGGTGCCCAGGGTGCGGGCCGCCAGCAAGGCGAGCCCGGGCAGCGCCAAGACCAGGCCGAAGCCCGGGGACCCGGCCAAGAGCACCAGCAGCAAGGCGACGGCCGTCCACAGCCGGACGGCCAGACCGTGGCGGGTGGCGGGCCGGGTCGCGAAAGCAGCCAACCCGGCGAGAAGAAGGAGCGGCTCGTAGCCGGAGAGGAGCAGGACCTGAGTGAGAAGCGCTCCTGGCTCCCGGCGGAACAGGCTCTGCGCGAGGTCGGCGGCTTGCTCCAGCCACTGTTGCAGGCCGGCCGGGTGAATGAACGCCACCGTCGCCACCAGGAGGGAGAGACCGAGCCCCGCGGCCAGGGCGGAGCCCGTCCGGCGAGAGGGCAGGGGGAACCGCAGTGCCAAGCCGATCCCGGCGGCGATGGCGACGGCGGCCCAGGCCTCGGCGGCGCAGCCCAGCGCGAGGCCGAGCGAGAAGCCTGCCGCCATGGCCCAGCGCTGCCCTCCTTGGCGGCGGTGATGCAGGAGGCAGCCGCCGGCGAGCAGTAGGGCTACTCCGGCGAGGCCGGCGCCCACCCCCAGTCCGCCCACGGCGGACAGCCCGGGCGAGAGCGTCAACAGGGCGGCGGCAAGCAAGGCGCGACGTCGCCCGAGGGTTGCCCGCCAGAGCCACAGCGTCGCCGGGGTCAGGGCGGTGAGGAGCACCACCGGCAGGCGCGCGGTCCAGTCGGACACACCAAAGAGGAAGAAGAGGAGGCTCTGCAGCGCCAACAGGGTAGGAGCGACGGCCCCGCTCACCGAAACGGCGTCAGTGTCACCCCGGAGAAGGTGGTGGGCGGCCAGGGCCTGTTCGGCCTCCTGCGGGGAGAGAGGGGCCGAGCCGGCTGCTAGGCGCAGCACGAGCGCCAGCGCCGCCAAGCAGGCATACGCGCCTACTTCCAGCGTCACGCCGGTGGTGGCGGCTCGAGTGCCGTCCCTGGTGGCCGAGGCTAACTGCATGACGGGGTTGACCATCCCTCTGGTCGTCGCGGCGGGCGCTGCCCACAGAGCAGGCGCGGCCGGTGAGCTTGGGATACGCTCGCCGATTATACGAGTTCGAGGGAAGGGCTGCCACTAGGCGGCCGAGGCGGTCTGCCAGTGCCTCGCAGGTGCCTGGCGGCCTGCCGGGGGTTTGCCGTTGCGGTCGATCGGTGACCGGAGCGGTTTCAGAACTCGATCTCCGCCACCTGGTCGAAATCGAGGACCAGGTCGGGCACGGCGACGTCTTCCTGTTCCTCCCAGGCGCCTTCGCCGGCGGCCTCACCGCGACCGCAGAGGGAGCGGTAGCGGCAGAAGCGGCAGCGCCTCTCGTCGTCGGTGCGGGGGAAGTCGTCCTCGCCGGCGGCGGCGATGCTCTGCACCAACCCCTCCAGGTAGGCGTGGTCGGCGGCGTAGCGGGCGGCGTCGTAGGCCAGGTTCGCGGGACGATCGGGGTGCTCGGCGAACCAGTACACCATGCGGACGCGCTCCGGCTGCACGGGCGTGCCCTCGTTGAGGTGGGCGCCGGCCCGGACCAGCAGGTAGCGGTAGACGAGCGTCTGCAGGCGGGCACGCAGGGCGTCATCCGGTGGGCGGCGGCCGCCCGTCTTCCAGTCCACGATGACCGCTTCGCCGTCCGGGTCGAGGGCAAGCAGGTCGTACTTGGCCAACAGACGGTAGCCGGCCAACGGAGCGGCGAGGGTCACTTCCGGGTAGAGACGGCCGGGCAGGGCAGCGGGCCGCAGCGAGAGATAGTGCTCCCACCAGCGGGCCAGCTCTGGCTCGCGGCCGGCGGCGCGGGTGAGTCGCTCCGGCTCCACGCCGGAGAGGTGCTGCCAGATGAGCCGGTGGAAGGCAGTGCCGAGGGCTAGCTGCCGTTCGTGAGCGAGGAAAGGCTCAGACTCCACGGCGGGCCAGACTATGCGCCGCACGTGGGCGAGGAGGAAGCGGCGCCGGCAGTCCACGTAGTCCTGTAGGGAGGCCTGGCTGAACTGAAAGTCAGGGGGTAGGCTGGCCATTGGTCTCCTCCCACCAGGTGCTGAGGGCCACCAGCGGGGCCGCGGGCTGAGAGTCCCGGCGACGACCGCTATTCGAGGTGATCGCCAGTTCCCTCTTGGCCCGGGTGATGCCCACGTACAGCAACCGCAGCCGCTCGGCGCAGTAACGCAGCCGGGCCGTCCGGGTGGCCTCGCCCTCGTGGTAAGGCCGATCTGCCTGGGCGCCGTTTCCGGCCACGAACGCCACGGACCGCAGTTGGGCTTCCACCTCGGCCTGGAGGTTGAGGCGGTCGCGCACGAAGTACTTCTCCCCGATGTAGGTGTCGTGGGCCTGGGCCGAGGGGTAGTCGTAGTTGCTCACCGAGAGCAGGTACACCCGGTCCCACTCCAGCCCCTTCGCCTTATGCACGGTCGACACCACCACCTTTCCCCGGTGGCTCTCCGGGTCGAAGCCGGTCTCGTCGTCGCTGAAGCCGCCGAAGGTACGCCGGTTGGAGGCGATGGCCTGGACTTCGCGCAGCAGCTGGGGCAGCCGCCAGGTGGGGTTGGCCTCAGCGGAGCGACCAAGATGCGCGGCCAGCTTGTGCGCCAGGGCCAGTTCGGCGGGCTCCTGGAATAGGTCCTGCGCCAGGGTGAGCACCAACTGATCTATGGGGAGCAGGGAAGCATCGAGCCAGCGCCGCGCCAAGACCAGGAAGAGGGCCAACCGGTCATCACCCTCGTCGCTCTGATCCTCTGTGGCGGCAGACTCCTGCTCGGGCCCGGGAGCGAGAAGCGCCTCCAGCCGGCCGGCGCGCAGACGGCGCAGGTCGCCGGGGTCGAGCTCCTCATCCTCGTCGGGGCGGGCCCAGGCCCGGTAGGCGGCCGCCAGCCGCGCCCCCGAGAGGGGGTCTGCCAGGTAGCCCAGGACGGCCCCCAAGCGCTCGGCCGCCTGCCGAGTGGACATGGTGCTGCGGAGGAGCTCCACATAGGGTAGGCCGGCCTCGCGGAGCTTAGCGACGACATCGGCCCCGCGCGTGTTGCGCGGCGTGAGCACGGCGACGGTGGCGTCGGGCTGCTCCTCCAGGCAGCGTTGGAGCGAACGCACCAGCGCCTTCACCTCCTGGTCGGCGGTCTGATCGCGCCGGCTGAGGTGGATGCGCTCGGGGGCGTCGGGTGGGTTGGGCTGAGCGTCGCCGGGCGGCGTGGGCTCGATGCGCGGAGGAGCGAGGGCGTCGCGCAGCTCGGGTACCGGGTGCTCGGTGCGGGTCCACTCCATGAGGCGATTGGCGAGGGCGATGATGCTCTCGGTGGAGCGGCCGGAGTTGGGCAGCTCGCGCTGTTGCACGCCCGGCTCACGCAGGAACTCGCGCAGGTAGCGAGGATCGGCGGTGGTGAAGGTGTCGTAGATGGCCTGGTTGGGGTCGCCGACGCGCACCCAGTTGCCTTCCGGCTCGGTGAGCAGACGGAGGATGCGCTCCTGGAGGCGGCTGCTGTCCTGGGCTTCGTCCTCGAGAACATAGGGCCAACGGTGGCGCAGGCGCGCCAGCAGGTCGGCGTCGAGTTGTAGGGCGTCCAGGGCCAGGCGAATGAGGTCGTCGAAGTCTACGGCGCCGCGGTAGGCGAGGGCGCGCTGGTAGTCGGCGTATATCTCGACCGCCGCCTTCAGCAGGGGGAGAGGCTGGTCACCACCGGCCAGGAGTTCGGCCAGGTCGGCGGGCGAGAGCTGCCGGTCCTTGGCGAGCTTGGTCACGGCCAGGCCGACGTCGAGCATGGCCAGGGGCCAGTCGTCGCGCAGGACGCGCTCGCGGGTGCGCTGGTCCAGGTCGGGGGCGAGATAATCGTCGGCAAGCTCAGGCCGAGCGCGCAAACGGCTGGAGACAACATCGCGGAGGATGCGGCCGGCCTCGACCTCGTCCACGATGGCGAAGTCCTCGGAGAGGCCCACTAACCCGGGACGCTCGCGCACGATGTCGTGGGCGAGGGAGTGAAGGGTACAGACGCGGTAGCCCAGGTTGGGGAGCAGGCCGTGCTCGCGGACGAACTGGGCCACCTGGCGGGCGAAGTGGTCCACGGCGGAGCGCACCAGGGTGACGACGAGGACCTCCTGGTCGTCGGCCAGGCCGCCCTCGGCCACCAGTTGGGCGGCCAGGTAGGAGAGGGTGATGGTCTTGCCGCTGCCGGGCACGGCGGCGATGCCCATCTTGCCGCCGCGATAGGCGAGCACTTCCTGCTGCTTGGGCCTCGGCGTGAACGTCATGGGAGATCAGCCACCGAGCCACGGAGACACGGAGAGAGAGGGATCAACCGCAGAGGACGCCGAGATCGCGCAGAAGAAGATGGGGAGAGACGGAGCTTGGACCCAGATTGGGACTCCAACCTCTCTATGCCGATAGGCTCTCTCGTCTCTTCCATCATTCCCGTCTCTGCGCCTCTGTGTCTCTGTGGCTACCGTTCTCCCCGGCTCGCAGAAGGCGCTGGACGGCCTGGAGCAGGGGGCCACGCTCGTCGTAGCCTTCCTCGCCGAACTGGCTCAGCCCCAGGTACACGCGGCGGCGACAGCGGCGCAGCAGCCCGCGGACCAGCGCCTGCAGACCCTCTTGGCGGGCGCGGAACTCGTCGGCGTCTGTCCAGGGTCGTCCCTGGGGCCAGGCGCGGCTGAGGACGTGTGGATGCGTCAGGGGCTGGTAGAGTCGCTCCCACCAACCGGAACCGCCCGCGTTCAGCCAGACCTGGTAGTCCACCGGCCGGTTGGCCATAAGGAAGGTGTAGGCGGGGGCGAGCAGCACGGCGTCCTCGGGGCCGGGCCTCCAGCCGCCGACATACTGGGCCGCCATCACACCGTCCTCCACCATGAGCACGTACTCGTGTGCTGTGTCTACTTCGCTGCCGTCGTCTTGGTCCGCCACCCAGCGGAACTTGCGGGCCGACTCGATGAGGTTGGCGGCGGCCTCGCCCCGGTCGGGGTGACGGTAGAAGCCAAAGCCGCGTTGGGAGAGCACCTCGCCGAACAGCCGGCTGAGGAAGTGATCCAGGGTAGCGGGCGGTCCCTGGGCGTAGGCCTGGAGCCAGGCGAGCAGGCGATCGTAGCGCTGCCCGGCCAGATAGGTGATTCGCTCCTGGGTGTCGGCCCGCACCCGCTCGAAGCCGGTCAGGGGCACCCCTTCTAGCTGTGGGCGATAGACGATCTTGGCCAGCAGGTGGGCGCGGATCGGATCGAGCCCCTCGATAGCCTGGGAGAGCGCCGCCACCACATCGTCCTCGGGCGGACGGCGGTTCCAGGCGGGGTGGGCGAGGTCGGCGAGGGTGAGTAGGCAGCGGGCGGCCGGTTCCTCGCGGAGGGCGCGGGATGGCCGGTGTGAGCGCCAGCGCACGTCCCGTGCCTCCAGGCGGGTGGCAAGGGAGAAGCGCAGCGAGTCGCTCAGGAAGGGAGCGAGCACGACGATCTCAGCGGGCGGCACTCCCTGCCGCACCAGGTCAGCCACCTGGTCGGCGACCCAATCCAGCATCTGGGGCTGGTAGCGGTGGTGCTCCAGGACCAGCGCGGGCTCGGCCGCTGCGGGGGCGGGCGGCTCCGGCTCCTGCCGCAAGGCGAAGCTCAGGCGCTCGGCCAGGGCCTCGATGGGCGGCGTGGTCACGTGGGAGCGTGTGAAACGCGTCCGGCGGGCGCACAGGTCGGCCAGGCGTTCGGCGCTTTCCGGGTCGGCCCCCAGGAAGCGGCGGTAGCCGGCGCCCTCGTCGTAGATCACCAGGGCGGATTGAGCGTGGGGCAGCCACTGGGCGAGCAGGTCGTGGGCGACGGGCGTGTCTTCCTCGACGTTGTCCACGATGAGGTGGCGGAAGCGTCCGCACAGGTAGCGGCGGCACAACTCCAGGGGCCAGACATGATTGATGAACGTCTCCAGCTGGAGGGAGAAGTCGAGCAGGTTGTGGGCCAGGCAGTACTCGCGGAAGAGGCGGGCGCACTCCTGCGCTTCCTGGTAGACGCGGGCCTGGGCCGGTTCGCCCATCCAGGCGCCCTGCAGCCGGGCAGCGATCTCGGTGTAGGGGAAGCCGACGACGGCCGCTTTGTTGAGGTTGTCCAGCACCTGGCTGTAGACGCGGTGGGGCCGGATGCGGGCGGTGGAGAAGGCGCCCTGCTCCAGCAGGGGGCGAACCAGCCGCGCCATGTGGTACTGGGCCGTCTCCAGGGTGAGGAAGACGGGTTCGTCGTCGGGGCTCGTGGATTCGCCAAGCGAATCCACTGAGGCGAATCCGGCTGCCTCCGCCACCAGGGGCCAGAAGAGCTCGACGGCGCGCTGGGCCAGGCCGCCGACGGTGAGCACGGTGGTTAGGCCGCCGGCGGGCAGGTCGGGCGCGCGCAGGGCGGCGAAGTAGGGCTCGGCCAGCGTGCGCTGTGGCGTCAGCACGAGGATGGAGTCGGCGGGGACGCCCTCTTCGAGCAGGCGGCGCAGGCGAGCGACGCCGGCGGTGGTCTTGCCGGAGCCGGCGGGGCCGCGGAGGAAGAGGGTTCCGCGGTCCTCGGCGACGTCTTGTTGCTCAGGGGAGAGGGTCAGGGCGGTGGCCTCCATGGAAGTATGGTGGGGGCGGGGGCGGGGGGTGTCAAGGGAGCTGAAGCGATCCCCCGCGTAGTATATAATCGTCGGAGGAGGTAGCGAGCGTGGGCGCGAGGCTTAGGATACCGCAGGATGAGGTCGCCGCACTCTGTCGTCGGCGCAGGATCCGCCGCCTGTCGCTATTCGGCTCGGTCATCCGAGATGACTTCGGGCCCGACAGCGATGTGGATATCCTGGTGGAGTTCGAAGAGGGGAGCGTGCCTGGACTCCTCGGAATGGCCGCGATAGAGAGGGAGCTCAGCCTGATAGTGGGACGGAAGGTTGACCTACGTACTGCTGCTGAGCTAAGTCGGTACTTCCGCCAGTAGGTTGTGGACGAGGCAGTGACCCTCTGTGGATGACAGCGATGCCGTCCGCGTACGCCACATGCTTGAGGCGGCCCTATAGGCTTCGGCGTTCGCGGCTGGGGAGACCAGGGCGTCGCTTGAGGTAGATCGGAAGCTAGTCCTGGCTGTCATCAAGGATCTCGAGATCATCGGCGAGGCGGCCGCCAAAGTGTCGCTGGAGACTAGGCAACAGCACCCGCAGGTGCCGTGGAGCCTC
>Ga0123329_1003244_pt1 | contig 13638 bp, 12 predicted proteins | sample BioC12SIPDNA_FD_89703 | JGI IMG/M metagenome (GOLD analysis project Ga0123329, IMG submission 89703) | Anaerobic biogas reactor microbial communites from Washington, USA - Biogas_R1_B C12 SIP DNA | ecosystem: Engineered > Bioreactor > Anaerobic > Unclassified | place: Washington, USA | collected... | reverse complement strand
CCGCGGGTGCGCTGCATCGGGACGGTTACAGGCTGCAGGTGTCAGGTTACAGGCACCTGCGAGGGCGTCGCTCGAGCCTGTAACCTGCAACTTGTCACCCCTGAATGGCGTCGCCTCAGTCCGGCTGCAACGTCTTGCCGAGTCCGGCCGGCGGAGTGCCCCGCAGCAGGCCGGTGATGGTGCGCAGGAGGCGCACAGGGAGGAGCGCCGGCAGGCGCTGCCGCGCCGCGCCCTCGGTGGCCTCCCCGCTCACCAGCACCAACGCCACGATCATCAGGGCAAAGGGCGCCGCCTGGAACACCTGCGTCGGCACGTGGGGCATAGTCGGCTGCAGGATGCTGCCCAGTGACTTCAGTGCGCCAAAGAGGTAGGCGCCGAGGGCCACGCGCAGCGGGCTCCAGCCGCCAAAGATGACGATGGCCAGGGCGATCCAGCCCATCCCCGACGTGTGGCCGTGGCTCCAGCCGATCTTGACGCTCAGGGAATAGGCGGCGCCCGCCAGTCCCACGAACGCCCCGCCGACGGCGGTGTAGACGTAGCGCAGGCGGTTGGCGTCGATCCCCCGGGCGTAGGCCGCCTCGGGCCGTTCGCCCACGGCGCGCAGCTGTAGCCCAGGCCGGGAGTGGGCCAGAAACCACCACGCCGCCACGATCGCCACATAGCTGAGATAGACCATGGCGTTGTGGTTGAACAAGATGCGCCCGATGACGGGGATGTTCACCAGCCCCGGGATGGGCCAGTGCGGCACGGTGGGGCCGGGGATGCGCACGAACGACATGCCGAGGAAAGAGCTGAGGTCGGCGCACAACAGGGTGAGCACAAAGCCCACCGCCACCTGGTTCTGTCCCAGCGCGATACTGCCGTACGCCACGATGAGGGCCACCAGCGCCCCGACGGCCATGGCCGCCGCGACCCCCGCTAGGAGGCTCCCCGAGACGAACGCCACGGCAAAGCCCGCCATGGCCGCCAGCAGGATGGAGCCGTCGAGGGACAGGTTCACCACTCCGACGCGCTCGGTGAGCACCTCGCCGATGCCGGCGAACACCAGCGGCGACGAGGCCGCCACGAGGGATCCGATGGTGTCGATGACCAGGGGACTGAGCACGGTCATTCCCTCCTGCGCTCGAGGCGGCGGCCGAGCCCGTTCACCAGCAGGAAGAACAGCACCAGGCTTGCCTGCAGCACGCCGCCCAACGACGAGTCGACCTGCATGCGCAGCTCGAGCCGGGGGCTTCCCACCTGCACGACGGAGAAAAAGAAGACCACCAGCGGCACCCAGGCGGCCCGCAGCCCCGACAGGAGCACCACCAGCTGCGAAAGGTAGCCATAGCCGCCCGAGATCCCCGGGATGAGGCGGTGGTAGACGGCCGTCGCCTGCACGGCGCCCGCCAGCCCCGCGAGACCCCCACAGACGGCAAAGGCCACCAGCACGTGCAGTCGGTCGTTGATGCCCATGCGGCGGGCGGCCTGCCCGTTCAGCCCGATCGCCTTGAGCGTCAGGCCCCAGCGCGTGTCGCGCAGCATGACGTACACCGCTGCGATGGCGACGACGGCCAGGAGGAGGGGGATGGCGCTGGCGCGGGTTCCGGTGATGACGGGCATCCAGGCGGCCTCGGGGAAGGGGTCCGTCCCGCTCATGGTGGCGCCGTCGGGCGGCTTCCAAGGGCCAAAGATCAAATAGTTCGTCAGCGCCATGGAGACGAAATTCAGTCCCAGCCCCGCAAAGATCTCGTGCACGTGACCGTACGTCTTCAGGACGCCTGCCAACAGGCCCCACAGCGCTCCGCCGGCGAGGCCCGCCACGATGGTGAGCGGGATCATGACGCCGGCGGGGGCGGGCACGGCGAGGGCGGCCCAGGTGGCCGCCACCGCGCCGGCCACCATCTGCCCCTCCACCCCGATGTTCCATAGGCCTGCGGCAAAGGTCACCAGCATGCCGGCGGAACAGAGGAGCAGGGGGACGGCGGCCACGGCCACGTCGCCGAGCTTGCGCGGGCTCTCAAAGGCGCCCGTCAACAGGTGGCCGAACGCCTCCAGCGGGTTGGCGCCCGCCAGGAGCAGGATGATGGTGGACGAGACGAACGTCAGTGCGATGGCGACCAGGGCGAGGAGCGCCCGGCGGCCGGCAAGGTGTGCCTTCATGGGCGGCGCCCCCCGATGAGGTGGCCGAGTTCCTCGCAGGTGATGTCGCAGGCGTTCACCGGCTGCGACATGGCGCCGCCCGAAAAGACCACGATGCGGTCGCTGTTCTCCACGAGTTCGTCCAGGTCGGTGGAGGTAAAGATGATCGCCGTGCCCTGTTCGCGACGCTGCAGCAGGCGCGACCACACCCAGTCCGCCGACTCGATGTCCAGTCCGCGGGTGGGGTGCTCCATGAGGAGCAGGTTCAGGCGTTCGGGCAGCAGCGCCAGCAGCGCCCGCTGCTGGTTGCCTCCAGAGAGTTCGTGCACCGCCGTGTGGGGCGTGCCCACGATGTTGTAGGTGCGAATCATGTCGGCAGCCAGGGCGTCGGCGTGGGGCCACCGGATAAAGGGGCCGCCGCCGTCACCCAGCAGCGCCACGTGTTCGCGGACGGTGAGGCCCGACACCAGCCCCTCCTCGAGGCGCGCGGCAGGCACAAAGGCCACACCGGCCTCCAGGTAGCGGCGATAGGGTTGCCTGGTCATCTCGCGGCCGGCCACCGTGATGGCGCCCGAGGCGATGGGCAGAATTCCGGCGCAGGCCTGTAGGAAGAGGCTTTGGCCGCTCCCCTCCAGCCCCGCCAGGCCAAGCACCTCCCCGGCGCACACCGAGATCGACACGTCGTGCAGCGCGATGCGGTAGGTGCAGATCGACGCGTCGCGCAGCTCGACCGCCGGCGCGCCGAGGCAGGCGGGCTCCCGCGGAGAGCGCTCGAGGCACTGGTCGAACATGAGGGTGACGAGTTCGTCGGCGGTAAAGGGGGCGCGCACCTCGCCCGCCACCCGCCCCCGCCGCAGCACCGTGGCGCGCGAACACAACTGCCCGACCTCGTCGAGCTTGTGCGACACGAACACCACCGTGAGCCCCTCGCCGGCGAGGCGCTGCAGCGTCTCAAAGAGGAGCGCCTTCTGCGGCGCCGAGATCCCCGTGGTGGGCTCGTCGAGGATGATGGCCCGGATGCCCAGCGACAGGAGGCGCACTAGCTCGAGCTGCTGGCGTTCACCCACGGTCAGCGCCCCGACGATGGCGTCGGGGTCGAGTGCAAAGCCAAAGCGCGCGCACAGCTCGCGCAGCGTCGCCCGCGCGGCCTCGCGTCGCAGGCGCCATCCGCCCTCGCGGCCCAACATAAAGTTGTCCAGCACCGAGAGCTGCGGGATGTCCAGCGGATCCTGGTGCAGCATGCCGATTCCGGCGGTGATCGCCTCGGCGGGGGAGCGCAGGCGCACGGCGCGCCCGTCCAGGAAGATGCTGCCGGCGTCGCACGACTGGTACCCCGACAGGATCTTCATCAGCGTCGTCTTGCCGGCGCCGTTCTCACCCAGCAAGCCATGGATGGTACCGCCCTCGATGGTGACCGAGATGCCGTCATTGGCGACGACGGGGCCGAATCGCTTGGTGATGTCTCGCAGTTCGATCTTCATGTGTGACGGTGATCCCGTTCCCGCGGCACGCGACGGGCTGGATGGCGCACTCGGTTGGGCAGTGGGAAGCCCAACCGAGTGCGGATTGTCCTGCTGAAAGAGCGCGACCCCGGCCCTCAGGACCAGGGCCCTCACTCCGGTGTACGCCGCGTTGGGCGTCAGGAGCTGGCGCCCTCCATCCCCTCGAGGAGTTGCGGCAGATTCCAGATGGCCATGTCGTCCGCCTGCTCGCCCTCGGCGAGGAACGGGGTGCCGTCCTGCAGGTTCAGCGGGCCGACGAACAGCTTGCCCTTGCCGTCGGCGAGCACCTTGACATAGTCCTCGACGTTCTTTTTGGCGTCCGCGCTCAGGGCCGGGCCGTAGGAAAAGCCCACCGGGCTGGTATCGTGGTCGTTGATGCTCTTCCAGTTCGGGTTTTCCCACTCCCACCCCTGCTCGTGCTTGCCATTGCGCGCGGCGGTGATATAGCGCACATAGCCGGGGCCCCAGTTAAAGTACGGGGTGCCGAGGCAGACTTCCGACTTTATCTCGCAGGCGTCCTCAAAATCGTAGGGGATCGCCCATACCTGCTCGCCCTTGTCGAAACGCTGGCCGGCCACGGCGATCGCCTCGGTGGTGTCGATGCCCGAGATGAGCACATCGACGCCCTGGTTGAACATGTCGTTGGCGACCTCGGTGGGATCGAGGGTGACGCCGGGGATGTTGAACCAGAAACCAATCCAGTTGACGACAAAGCGCAGGTCGTCGGGGTTGCCGCCCCGGTAGCGCTCGTAGCAGTCGCGCGCCCCGAGGTAGGCGGAGGCGGCCAGGCGGCGCGTCTCGCTATTGATCAGCGGGCCGAGGTAGCCGATCTGGTTCGTCTCGGTGGTGAGGGCGGCGGCGCAGCCCGCCACGGCCTTCATGTACTCCATGCGCCCCATATAGTTCGCCACGTTCTTGGGCGCCTTGCCCGTCAGGGCGTGGTCGCCCGAGATCATCAGGAACGGGATATCGGGGTACTTGGCGGCGACGACGTCGGTGTCCGCGGCAAAGTCGTCCGACGTGGTGAGAACCATGTCGGCGCCCTGGGAGACCATGTCCTCCACCACCTGCTCCAGGGTGGTTCCCTGGCGGTCGGCCTGGTTCAGCTTGTCGAGGTAGATCATCTTGGTGCCCGGGAGCTTTTCCTCGACGTACTTGCCGGCCTGATAGTGTGCCTCGCTCCAGCCGTGGTCGTTGTAGGGCCCGACGAGTACTACCCCAAAGGTGAACTCGCCCTTCGTGGCGGACCCGGCGCACGACGTGAGCAACATCGATGCCACGACCAGGATGGCCATGGCCGTCCAGAGCGTTCGCCTCTTCAGCATCTCCTTCTGTTCCTCCTGACTCATGTGGGCTTGTGGCACGGCGTGGATGTTACGGCGATCTGCGTTGTCGAGACAGGATCGCGCGAGTCACCTCCTTCCATGGAGGATGACAAGCCGGCGGCGCGCCACCATCAGGCATCGGGCGCGCCGTTGGACACACAAGGAGACGACGACCCACACCGGATGGGCGAGGTCGCCGTCGAACCCTCAACATTCTAGCACAGGACGGGAAAAAGAGGAAACGGGCGCGGGGCGTACGGCGAGCGCCTCCTCATCGTCAGGGGGATACGCGGGAGGTGAGCGACGTGGACGCGCTTCTCCTATCATTTGACGCTGCTCCCAAGCGGTCCTATCCTACACTGGCGTCTCGTAACACAACGACAAGAAGGAGACCCCACGATGAACGGAACTCTGCGCGCAGGCATCATCGGCGCTGGCTTTATCACCGTTCGCGGGCACGTTCCCGGTTACCGCGCCGCCGGGTGCGTGGATGTCGTCGCCCTGTGCGACGTGAACGAGCAGCGAGCGCGGACGGTGGCCCAGGAACTAGGTATCCCGCGCGTCTATACCGACTATCGCGAAATGCTGTCCAAGGAGGACCTGGACATCGTCAGCGTGTGCAGCCCCAACTGCTTCCACGCTCAGATGACCATCGACGCCCTGGCGGCGGGCGCGCACGTGCTGTGCGAAAAGCCCATGGCGCTGGTGTATGCCGATGCCTGCAGCATGATGGAGACGGCGCGCAAGGCGGGCCGCTCCCTGACGGTGGGCTTTCACAACCGCTTCCGGCCCGACATGGCCGCCGCCAAGGCGATCATCGACAAGGGCGCGCTCGGCGAGATCTACTATGTGCGCGCCAGCATGCTGAGGCGCAAGGGGATTCCGGGGTACGGGAGTTGGTTCACCAACAAGGACCTGGCCGGCGGCGGGGCGCTGATGGACATCGGGTGCCACATCACCGACCTGGCGCTGTGGTTCATGGGGCACCCCCAGCCCAAGACGGTGGTCGGCTCCATCTATGCCAACTTTGGGCCGCGCGGCAAGGGCCTGGGCACGTGGGGCTCCGACCACTATCCGGTGGGTGCGCGCTTTGATGTGGACGACCTCGCCACGGCGATGGTACGGTTCGAGAATGGCGCGACCCTGGCCGTAGAGGCCAGCTGGGCGGGACATGGCACCGATGGCCAGCGCATCCAAGTGTTCGGCACCGAGGGGGGCGTCGAGTACAACGACAGGCTGTTCGGCGCCGAGAGCCCGGTGCGCTTCTTTTGCGAGGATGGTGGCGAACTGTGCGAGGAGCCCGTCGAGCTGCCCAAGGCGAGCCGCACGGCGTACGAGAGTGAAGTGGTGGATTGGGTGCAGCGGCTTAAAGACGGTCGGCCCCCGTATACCACGCCGGAGCAGGCGGCGTTGGCCGTGCAGATCATCGAGGCGGTGTACAAGTCGGCGGCGACGGGTCGCGAGGTGATCCTTTCCTGAACTCGCCGGTGCGCCGGCGACGATGGCCCGGGCACTTACGGCCTCAAAGATGCGGACAGGGGAGCCAGCTTGGCTCCCCTGTTGCGTTCTCTGCGCCGCCGAGGCGGTGGCGCAGAGGGAGGCGCAGGGCTCCCGCCATCAGGTCGGCGATACGTCCTGCTGCCAGCCTCAGGACCATCGGCTGCTCCTGCTGCTGTTATTCGGCGCCACGGCGGAAATCTGCCTGTCTGATGGTTTCTGTAGGTCTCTAGGCTGTTCAGAAGCAACACCCCGGTTACTTTCATTAAGACTGCAGGGAGCCCTTCAACTTGTGTCCAGACTCACAACGAGGGCCCTGGTCTACCCCGCTTTCTTATGCCCTACTCTGTGTCCGACTTTAATCGTTGACTTGTTTCAGGTTTTACTGTATAATGCTATTGGGGTAGTTGGTACGGCCAGGGTTCAGTTGAGGCAAAGCGTCGTCGTGGCCGTGTGTTCTGCCATCTTGTAGCGGCCAAGCGCGTGAAGCCGGATTCGAGTCGGCAGCGACGTCAGCCATCACACTCTTTGGCATTCTAGGCTCGGGTCGGGCCAACGCATTACTAGTGGGGGGGAGATCGATGAGTTCAGAGACGCTTCTCAACGTCAAGCAGGTGGCGCAGTACTTGCAGCTGAAGGAATCCACGATCTACTCGTGGGCTCAAGATGGCAAGATCCCGGCCATAAAGATCGGGCGCACCTGGCGGTTCCGTCGCTCGGACCTCGATTCCTGGCTGGAGCGGCACTTGAAGGGCGAGGAAGATCTGATTGAGGAATCGGAGCAGGCCTAGTCCGCACCGTCGGCTTGGGTAAATCGGGAAGGAGGGTGGTGAGCCGTCGCGCCGGCGCGCCCCCTCCTTCCTTTGTTATGTGCCATCCCGACCGCCTCGCTGGGCGCCCCCCGGCCTGGCCGGGATTTCGTGAGGTCCCGGCGTCCGCACCCGCGTTGACGGCTCCTTTCCCCGGCGCTACAATCCACACCATACCATCTCGGTCTCGCGCGCCCCGCGCTATCCCCGATGAGAGGTGGCTCTCGCATGATGCGTTTCGCTCCGGCGGTCTATGACCGCGCCGGCCGCGATGGTGAGCGCCGGCGGCAAATCGTCCAGGTGCTCCAGGCGGCGCTCGATGCCGTCGATCCGGCCGCGGCGGTGAGGCGCCACGTCCAGCGCTGCGACGCGCGGCTGCAGGTCGGCGGGAGGGTCTATGACCTGGACCGCTACCGGCGGGTGCTGGTGGTGGGCGCCGGCAAGGCGGGCGCCCCCATGGCGCAGGCCACGGAAGAGATCCTGGGCGACCGCATCGTCGCCGGACAGGTGAACGTCAAGTACGGCCACGTCGCCCCGACGCGTACCGTGACCCTCACCGAGGCGGGGCATCCCATCCCGGACGAGGCCGGCGTGGCGGGCGCTCGCGCCATCGCGGCGCTCCTGGAGGACGCGCGCGAGGACGACTTGGTGGTGTGCCTCATCTCCGGCGGCGGGTCGGCGCTCATGACGCTGCCCGTGGACGGGGTGTCGCTGGCCGACACGAAGGCGCTTACCGATGCCCTGCTGCGGCGCGCCGCCACCATCAACGAGATCAACGCCATCCGCAAGCACCTCGACCAGCTCAAGGGCGGCAACCTCGCCCGTCTGGCTCACCCGGCGAGCGTGCTGTCGCTGCTCCTCTCGGATGTGGTGGGCAACCCCCTCGACGTCATCGCGTCCGGGCCCACGGTCCCCGACACCAGCACCTTTGCCGACGCCTACGGCATCCTGGAGCGTTACGACTTGGTGGACGAGGCCCCGCAGGCGGTAGTGGAGCACTTGTACCGGGGAGCGCGCGGCGAGGTCGCCGACACGCCCAAGCCGGGCGACCCGGTCTTTCGTCGGGCGCAGAACGTGGTGGTGGCGAGCAACGACCTGGCGGCTCGCGCTGCGGAGCATGCCGCTGCCGATCTGGGGTTCAACCCGCTGGTGCTCTCGACCTATGTGGAGGGGGAGGCGCGCGAGGTGGCCAAGGTGCTCGTGGCGGTGGGGCGCGAGATACTGGGCAGCGACCGGCCCGCGCGGCGCCCCGCCTGCGTCATCGTGGGGGGAGAGACGACGGTGACGGTGCGCGGCGACGGCAAGGGGGGACGCAACCAGGAGATGGCGCTCATGGCCGCCATCGCCCTCCAGGGGATCGAGGATGTGGCCGTGGTGTGCCTTGCCACCGACGGCACCGACGGCCCCACGGACGCCTCCGGCGCCCTCGCCGATGGCGCCACGGTGACTCGCGCGCGCGCCCTGGGCCTCGACCCCTGGGACTACCTGGCGCGCAACGACGCCTATCACTTTTTTGCGCCGCTGGACGATTTGCTTCTCACCGGACCCACCAACACCAACGTGAACGACCTGAGCTTCGTCTTTGTGTGGTAGCGCTCAGGGCGTCTGGAAGGCGGTCCTCACCCGGTCCTGAGCCTCACCCAGCACCATGCGCGCGTCGCGGTCCTCGGCGACGATCTCTTGCACCGAGCGGATGAACTCACCGCCCACGCGCTCCAGGCTAGGGCCCACCTGGGCCGGCAGGATGACGATCTCGCCGCCGGTCAAGCCCGCCGCCACATCCGCTACGTCGTTGCCGACGTGCTCGCGATACCCGTCCGACTCGGCCAAGGAGCGCCGGGCGGGCAGGCGCGTGCCGGCCGCCTCCCAGCGGTCCGACAGAAAGCGGACGAGTTCGATGGCCGCCTCGGGGTGCGCGCAGGCGCTATGGATGAAGTACCCCTCTACGTTCCCCAGGTTGAGCGCGACGCTGTCCCTGGGAAGGGGCAGCATCTTCCACCCCACCGTCCACTGGAAGGGAAAGTCGAGCCCGCCGCGGTTGCTGTAGGCCCCGAGCCACACGCCGCAGGCGCCCCGCACCTGCGCCTCATAGATGCCGCCCTGGCGAAAGGTCGTGCGGACCATCTCCGGGTCCGGCGCCACCTCGTAACGGTTGAACAGGTCCGAGTACCACTGCACCGACTCCATGGTGCGGGGGTCATCCAGTGTAGCCACCTGCGGGTTGGTGACGCTGTCGACGATGGCGCCACCATGCCGGTAGGCGAAGATCACCGCGTCCATCCCGTCGGGCGCGGTGCAAAAGCCGATGAGGTTACTCGTCTCCAGGTACGGCAGCCCCTGGGGATAGTTCATGGCGCTCGCCAGCTCCAGGAACTCGAACAGCGTCCACTCGGGGCCGGGGAGTTCGAGGTGCAGGGCGTTGGCGTGGTCGAGGTTCACGTACGTCACATAGGTATCGATGTTGGCGGGGATGCCCCACTGCTGCCCCTCGACGCGCAGGCTTTCCCAGGCGCCCGCATAGTAGTCGTCCATGATGGGCGCCCAATCGCCGAGCTGCAGGTCGTCCAGTGGCTTGAGGAGCCCCTCACGGGCGTAGCCGATGGCATAGCTGCTTTCGATGAACATGTCTATCGAGTTGGAGCGGATCAGGGGCTCGATGCCGTTGGCGAAACGGTCCGTCGACACGAGTTCGACGGTGATCCACGGGTGCTCTTCGTGGAACTCGTCCACCAGGGGCTGGAGTTCTACCGTGTGCTCGCGAAACGCCAGACGCAGCGTCACCGGCTCGGGGGTGGGGGTGGAGGCGGCGCCGGGTCCGCAGCCCGTGGCCAAGATCACCACCATTGCTAGCGTGGAGACCGCAAGCGACAGGTGATACCGGGGCAACAACCGCTTTGTCATGGCTTCACCCCTCTCGAGCGAACCTGGCGACAGGATACGGCCTATGGACGGCTCTGTCAACCACCTTGCGGCTGCCGCACCACCCCTTTACACGCCCTGGGCACCATGCTAGAATAGCGCCGGTCCGCGTGGCGGGCAACCGGTGGCTTTGCCCGCGGCGTGCGAACGGTTCGTTACGGACCCCCTTTCCCTTGGGGGCGCCGTCGCGAGGCGGCCGCGTAGCGGGCCACGGCGCCCTCGTCAGGGGGCGCCGCTACGTCGTGGTGGGTAATCTCACGGCCTACTTTTAGCTGGAGGGTCCAGGTGAACAAGAAGACGATCAAGGATGTAGAGTGGTCGGGCAAGCGCGCCCTGGTGCGCTGCGACTTTAACGTGCCTCTCGACGACGACCAGAACATCACCGACGACATCCGCATCCGCGAGGCGGTCCCGACGATCCGGTACCTGCTGGACCAGGGGGCAGCCGTGGTGCTGTGCTCGCATCTGGGGCGCCCCAAGGGCCAAGTGGTCGATACCATGCGCCTGACCCCCGTCGCGGGGAGGCTGAGCGAGCTGCTGAACAAGACCGTGAACAAGCTGGACGACTGCGTCGGCCCCGTGGTCGAGGCGGCCGTGGCGGCCATGAAGCCGGGCGACGTCGTCCTGCTGGAGAATCTGCGCTTCCACGCCCAGGAGGAAAAGAACGATCCGGCCTTTGCCAAGCAACTCGCCGCGCTGGGCGACGTGTTCGTGAACGACGCTTTTGGCACCGCCCACCGTGCCCACGCCTCCACCGCGGGGGTCGCCGACTATATGCCGGCCGTGGCGGGATTCCTCATGCAGAAGGAGATCGACTTTCTAGGGAGTGCCGTCGAGAACCCCAAGCGCCCCTTCGTCGCCATCCTGGGCGGGGCCAAGATCTCGGACAAGATCGGCGTCATCGCGAATCTCCTCTCCAAGGCGGATGCTCTGCTCATCGGCGGCGGTATGGCCAACACCTTTTTCAAGGCCAAGGGCTATGAGATGGGCGACTCGCTCGTGGAGGAGTCGAGCCTGGACCAGGCGCGTGACTTGATGGCCAAGGGCGGCGACAAGCTGGTACTGCCCGTGGATGTGGTGATGGCCGATGCCTTCTCGGCCGATGCCAACACCAAGACCGTCGGCGCCGACGCGGTGCAGCCCGGCTGGCGCGTGCTGGACGTCGGCCCGAAGACGGTCAAGCTCTTTGCGGAAAAGGTCTCCGGCGCCAAGACGGTGGTCTGGAACGGCCCCATGGGAGTGTTCGAGATGGAGCCCTTTGCCAAGGGCACCTTTGAGGTGGCCAAGGCGTTGGCCGAGTCCAACGCCACGACCATCATCGGCGGCGGCGACTCCGCTGCGGCGGTGGAGCAGTCGGGCCTGGCGGATCGCATCACGCATATCTCCACCGGCGGCGGCGCCTCGCTCGAGTTCCTCGAGGGGATCGAGCTGCCGGGGATAGCCGTACTGGATGACAAGTAGGGCGCCCGTGTCGGCGGGCAGCGCGGAGAGGCGGTAGCGATGGCGACTCGCGTGCGGCGTGTGGGCATCGTCACCAGCGGCGGTGACAGCCCCGGGTTCAACCCCTTTGTGCGGGCGGTGGTGCGCATGGCACTGTACCATGGGTGGGAGCCGTGGGGCATCCAGCGAGGATATGAGGGCCTCATCGCCGGCGACATCGTGCCGTTGAACTCGCGCTCGGTGAGCGGCGTGATCGGCCTGGGGGGCACCCTGCTCGGGTCGTCGCGGAGCGAGGCGTTCATGGCGCCGCGGGGGCTGCGCGATGCGTTGCGCAACCTCAACGAGGCAGGTATCGACGCGCTGACGATCATCGGCGGCGACGGCACCATGCGTGGCGCGCGCGCCCTCCAAGACGCCGGCATGCCCAGCGTAGGCGCTCCTGGGACCATCGAGAACGACGTGTGCGGCACCGACGTCGCCATCGGCGTGGACACGGCGCTCAACACCGCCCTCGACGCCATGGACCGTATCCGCGACACGGCATCGTCGCAAGAGCAGGTGTTCATCATTGAAATGATGGGCGCCAAATCGGGCTACCTCGCCCTGATGGCGGGGATCGCCGGCGGCGCCGAGATGGTGTGCATCCCGGAGGAGCCGTTCACCCTGGACGATGTGACGCGCGAGGTGGCCGACGCCTACATCCGCGGCAAGAAGCACTGCATCATCACCGTGGCCGAGGGGGCGCGACCCAACGCGCGCGAGATCGCCGACCACCTGCATGCCCACGAGGTCGAGACGGGGTTTGGCGCCCGCCTGAGCATCCTGGGCCATATCCAACGAGGGGGCTCGCCCTCGGCCTACGACCGCTTCCTGGCCACCCGCCTGGGGGCCGCCGCCGTCGAGCGCCTGCTGGACGGCGAGTCGGGGGTGATGGTGGGTACCATCGAGAACGAGGTAGTGGCCACGCCGCTGAGCGAGGTGGCCGAATGCACGCGCCACGTCCAGGAGGCAGACCTCGATCTGGCCAGGGTGTTGGCGCGGTAACCCTATCGAGGAACGAACACCGCCCAGAGGTCAGACAGCGACCTCTGGGCGGTGTTTTTTTGCTGTAGATGCCCCTCTATGCCTTGGCTTGGTTGGCCACCGCCGCCGCTGCCTTGGCGGCTGCCTCGGGGTCGCCGAGGTAGTAGTGACGGATGGGGCGCAGGTCGTCATCCAACTCATACACCAGCGGGATGCCGGTGGGTATGTTCAGCTCGACGATCTCTTTTTCCGACACGTCGTCCAGATACTTGACCAGCGCCCGCAGGCTGTTGCCGTGGGCGGCAATGAGCACGCGCTTGCCCGCCCGCACGTCGGGGGCGATGGTCTCGTGCCAGTAGGGCAGCATGCGCGCCACGGTGTCCTTCAAGCTCTCGGTGCGCGGCAGCTCCTCGGGGGTGAGGTCGGCGTAGCGGCGATCGTGCCCCGGATGGCGCTCGTCGCTGGGGTCGAGCTCTGGGGGCGGGATGTCATAGCTGCGCCGCCAGATCAACACCTGCTTGTCGCCGTGCCGCTGGGCCGTCTCGGCCTTGTTCAGTCCCTGGAGGCCGCCATAGTGGCGCTCGTTGAGGCGCCAGGAGCGGTACACGGGGATCCACATGAGGTCCATCTTGTCCTGCACGATCCACAGCGTGCGGATGGCGCGCTTGAGCACCGAGGTGTAGGCCACGTCAAAGGTATAGCCCCCCTCGACCAGGAGGTCACCGGCCGACATCGCTTCTTTGACGCCGTCGGGCGAGAGGTCGACGTCGGTCCAGCCGGTGAACCGATTCTCGAGGTTCCAGGTGCTCTGTCCGTGCCTGACGAGAACGAGTGTGTGCATAGGTCGACTCCAAATAAGGATAGATCCAGCCCGCGCGATGCGGGCGCTTGCGACGGATGCCACGGTGCGAGCCGGCTTCCGCTCATTGTGCCCCAGGTCCGGTCGGCCGTCAAGCGGGGCCGGTGGCCGATCTTGCTGTCGTATGCGCCCTCGGAACGGCT
>Ga0123329_1003231_pt1 | contig 13697 bp, 11 predicted proteins | sample BioC12SIPDNA_FD_89703 | JGI IMG/M metagenome (GOLD analysis project Ga0123329, IMG submission 89703) | Anaerobic biogas reactor microbial communites from Washington, USA - Biogas_R1_B C12 SIP DNA | ecosystem: Engineered > Bioreactor > Anaerobic > Unclassified | place: Washington, USA | collected... | reverse complement strand
GCATTGGGGCACAGTGCTGTTCTGCGGTACGGTGAATTTGCTGTCGTGCTGGGCGGCGTTTGTTCCGGCGGCTGCGGCGCACCGATGGCTGCCCGCCTACCTTCCCCAGGCGGCCTTGAGCGCGACGGTGATACGGATGATCGCCGTTGGATCGGCGACGCTTGCGGGCCTGTGGCTGAACTGGTATCCGGGTATGCTGCTGGGCTGCTGGATGGTTGGGTTCTACTTGAGCCTGCTGGCGGTCGAGACCGCGGTGGTCGTGCGACTCCTGAGGCGAAAGCCTGATCCAGCGGACGGGCGTGTTTCGTCATGACGGGTTTGGCGACCATGTTGGCGACCGGCGATCCGATGCAGCACATTGTGCCGCACGAGATCTTCCGAGTAGGCCGGTTCCATTTCGAGCCCTGGAGCTGGGGCCCTTTTGTCCTGAAGGACTACATCCCGTTCACCAGCCACATGCTGATGGTGCTGATCACCGCCGGTCTCATGCTGGTGATCTTCCCGCTATTAGGCCGGCGTTATCCGATGGTTCCGAAGGGGGTTCACGCCTTCTTCGACACGGCCTTCGAGTTCGTGCGTGAGGGCGTGGCCCGCCCGGCGTTGCGGGATCACACGGATCGTTTCATGCCGTTCATCTGGACGATGTTCTTCTTCATTCTGATCAACAACCTGCTGGGCATTCTTCCGCTGGACGCGATTGCCACGTTGATCTGGCGTCGTTCGCACCTGTTCGGTACGGCGACGGCGGGTCTTTCGGTGACGGCGGGCTTGGCGTCGATTACGTTCATTGCCGTACACGCCGTGGGCATTCTGGAGCAGATTCGACGCCAACGGGAGCACGGTCTGTCGGGGCTGGGAGCCGCGGGCAGGGGCTTTGTGGCGTACTGGTATCACTTGGTACCGCACGTTCCCGGCGTGCTTGGCGTTCTGCTTTTTCCGTTTCTTTTTGTGCTGGAACTCATTGGCGCGCTGGTCAAGCCGTTCGCCCTGGCCATTCGTCTCTTCGCGAACATGATGGCGGGTCACGTGGTGCTGGCTTCATTGCTGATGCTGGTTCCCATCCTGCGAAGCTACTTCGATTGGGAATTGGCGACGGTGACCATCGTGGGTTGTGCGGTGTATTGCTGTCTGGAACTGCTGGTGGCGCTCATTCAGGCGTACATCTTCACGTTCCTGACGTGTTTGTTCATTGGCGCGGCGGTCAGCCCGGAGCACTAGCCGCGAGTTTGGGATTCGAGAGTCGTGCCTATTAGCCTCGATGAAGTGGAGGTAGACGAGAATGGTCATGCTACCGACGTTGGCGGAAGTGGTGATTAACGATTACGGGCTGGCCCTGCTGGGCGCGGCCCTGGGGGCGGGCTTGGTGACGATGGGAGCGGCCAAGGGGATCGGCCATCTGGCGGCGGCGGCGGTGGAGAGCCAGGCTCGCCAGCCCGAGGCCGGCGGACGCATCTTCACATCCATGATCATCGCTTCGGCGTTGATCGAGGGCTTCACGTTCTTCGCGCTAGTCATATGCATGCAGGTAGGCACCACCTTGCTCAAGGTGATCGAGGCCGCAAGCCAAGGTGCGGGGAATTGACGGGCCATCCGGTTTGAGGGTCTCAAGCCATGTGGAAGGCAATCCGCAGAACGGCGCTGGCATGGGCGTGGGTCGCTTCGTGGGGCGGCCCGCTCTGGGCTTCCGAGGATGGAGGGGAGCTGCTTCGTGTGGACCTCTGGCAGGCGGGTTACACGATCGCCGTCTTCGTTGTCCTGCTGCTCATACTGAGCCGGCTGGCGTTCCGGCCGATCATCGAAGGCATCCACAAGCGTGAGCGGTTCATTCGCAACAGCTTCGAGGCGGCTCAGCGTGATCGCAAGGAAGCGGAAGCCCGGTTGAAGGAATACGAGGGACGTCTGCTCGCGGCCCACGATGAGGCATCGAAGATTGTCGAGGAGAGTCGCCGTGACGCCGAGGTAATGCGCCGGCGCATCGAGGAAGAGGCTCGCCGCAACAGTGAATACCTGATCGATCGCGCCAAGCGAGAGATCGGCATTGCCCGGGACACGGCACTCAAGGTCTTGTATGACCACTCGGCGGACCTTGCGGTTTCACTGGCGATGTCGGCTCTCAAGCGGCAGCTTTCGCCGGAGGATCACCAACGGTTGATGCTCGACGCCTTACGGGAACTGGGTGATCAACCGCCGTTGGCCAGCTCGAACTAACGTGCGCACGGAAGGGTGAAACATGCCGCAGGCGGATCGAGGAAGACTCGCGATTGCCGATGTGTACGCGGAAGCGTTGCATGAAGCTGCCCGCGAGGTGGACGAAGAGCAGGAGGTAGTCAGCCAGTTCGGGGATCTGCTGACTTACATGGACGGGGACCCGGATTTGGAGGTTTGGCTGGCGAATCCGTCCATCGATACGGAATTGCGGGCGGCCTCCCTGGAGCGGATGTTTCGCGGGCAGATGCATGACTTGTTGCTGAACACGCTACAGGTGTTGAACAACCGGCGGCGAGGCGACCTCATCCGAGCGGTGCAACGGGCCCTGCAATTGCGGATGGAGACCCAGCGTGAGCAGCAGGAGATTGTGGTGGAGACGGCGGTCCCATTGTGGCACGAGATGCGGACGGCGATCCGTGCCGTGGCGGGCAGTTGGTTGCGTAAAACGGTGATTCTCATCGAGCGGGTCCGACCGGAGCTGCTGGGCGGCATCGTGATCCACGCGGGCGACATCCAGGTGGACGGCAGCGTACAGTCGCGGATCGAGGCGTTGCGCAGGCGGCTGCAGAATCGAACGACCTACGAGGTGCACGCGGGAGAGCGGTACTTGGAGGAGTCCTCGGAGTAGTATGGGCGTCGGCCAGTGCACTGACACGGTGGAAGTGGCATGAAGTTCAGAGTGGACGAGATCGCATCGGTCATCAAGCAGGAAATTGCCCAGTACCGCGGTGATCTGGACGTTGCGAAGATTGGGCGGGTTCTGGAGGTTGGTGACGGTATTGCGCGGATCTACGGCCTGTCGCAAGCGATGGCCGGCGAGATGCTCGAGTTCGAGAACGGCATCGCCGGACAGGTGTTCAACCTGGAGGAAAACGCGATCGGGGCGGTGATCATGGGGGATCACCTCGCGATCAAGGAGGGTGACGCGGTCCGGTGTACGGGGCAGTTGCTGTCTGTGCCCGTAGGCGAGGCCTTGATCGGGCGAGTGGTGAACCCGCTGGGCCAGCCGCTGGACAAGCGTGGGGTGATTGAATCCCCCTACCGCCGGGCGATTGAATCTCCAGCTCCCGGCATCGCCGAGCGGCAGCCTGTTGACCAACCTCTGCAGACGGGAATCAAGGCGATTGACAGCATGATTCCGATCGGGCGGGGGCAACGGGAACTGATCATCGGCGACCGCAAGACGGGCAAGACCGCGATCGGCATTGACACGATCATCAATCAGAAGGAGACGGGCGTCATCTGCGTGTATGTGGCGATCGGGCAGAAGGAGTCGACGATCGCGGGGGTGGTTGAGGCCCTGCGGGAATACGGAGCGATGGATTACACCATCGTGGTGGCGTCGGGCAGTGCGGACCCGGCTCCGCTGCAGTACATCGCTCCCTATGCCGGCTGCGCCATGGCCGAGTACTTCATGTATGAGCAGGGCAAGCACACCCTGTGCGTCTACGACGATCTGTCCAAGCAGGCGGTGGCCTATCGGCAACTTTCGCTCCTGCTGCGTCGGCCCCCGGGGAGAGAAGCTTATCCAGGCGATATCTTCTACCTGCATAGCCGGCTGCTGGAGCGGGCGACCAAGCTGGCGAACCGCTACCTGATCGTCCCGCGGTCGGCCCCAGCGGAGACGCGCTCAGGCGTCAACGGAAAGAGTTATCTCGGGCCTCCCGGGCGACGCGAGGCGGAGCGTGACTTGGAGATCATGCCCCAGCGGGATCTCGAGATCCGCGTGGATCCCTTGAGCGGCGGGTCGCTGACCGCCCTGCCGGTGATCGAGACGCTGGAGGGCGAGGTCTCGGCTTACATTCCGACGAACGTGATCTCGATCACCGACGGGCAGATCTACCTGGACCCGGACTTGTTTTTCGCCGGCGTCCGGCCGGCCATCAACGTGGGCATCAGCGTATCGCGGGTCGGGGGGAAAGCCCAGATCAAAGCGATGAAGAAAGTGGCGGGCACACTGCGGCTCGACCTGGCGGCATATCGTGATCTTGAAGCGTTCGCCCAACTCGGCACGGAGCTGGACTCGGCGACGCAAAGGCAGTTGGACCGCGGCAAGATCATGGTCGAACTCCTCAAGGAGGGGCAGTACCACCCCTACCATGTGGTCGACCAAGTCATCAGCATTTTCGCCGGCACCCAGGGGCTGCTCGACGATATGCCCATCAGCCGCATTGCCGAGTTCGAGGAACAGCTGTTGCTGTACATTCGGGACGAACACCCGGAGCTTCGCAACGAGTTGATCGAGGCGAGCGATCTCGAGGACAGCCTCGCCGGGCGGCTTCGCGAGATCATCGGCAGCTTCAAGAAGTCTTTCCTAGCAAGGTAGGCGCGGCATGGCCAAGGCGCGAACCATCATCAAGCGCCGCAAGGCGGTCCAGAACATCCGCAAGATCACGCGGACGATGCAGTTGATCGCCACGGCTCGGTTCCAGGCGGCCTTCAACGCGGCTGCGGCGAGCAAAGCCTACACGCAAAGCATCACCCGCCTGGCGCAGCAATTGGCCCGGGACGCCGCTGGTGTCGATCACCCGTTGCTGCGCGTCAACGAAGAGACGAACCACTCGGTACTGATCGCGATCACCAGCAACCGCGGGCTGTGTGGGGGATACAACGCGTCGATCCTGCGTGCGGCCCTGCAGCACATGGATGAGCGTACTGCCGCGGGTGACGCGGTTGACATCTTTGCCGTGGGGAAGAAGGGCATCGGCTACCTGAAGTTCCTGGGTTACCCGCTTGCCAGCGAACTGGCGGTATTCGAGGATCGACCGCAATTCACGACGGTGGACCCTATCGCCCAGACCATGATAGACGCTTATGAGCGTCGGGTTGTGGATTCCGTGTACGTCACGTACACGCGGTTCGAGTCGGTGGCCCGGCAGCATGTGGAGACAATGAGGCTGCTGCCGCTGGATCGGCCCACCGTCGGCGAGGAAGCCGATGAGGCGTCCCCTGTCGCCGAGTACGACTACACTCCCCCACCGCGGGAGCTGTTAGGCGAGTTGTTGCCGGAAATGGTCAAAATCCGCCTGTTTCAGTGTTTCCTCGACGCCGCGGTCAGTGAGCAGACCGCCTGCATGGTCGCCATGAAAGCCGCCACCGATGCCGGCGGAGATATGATCCGAGGGCTGACGCAACAGTATAACCGTGCCCGCCAGAGCCAGATCACGTTGGAGCTGCTGGACATTGTGGGCGGCGCGGAAGCGTTGAAATGACAGACACACAAGGAGAACCCATGGACGCACTGCATCTGTTCGCAACCATCTTGAGCTTGGTCAATTCGCCCGTGATCGAGCCTGGCGATCAACTTCTGGTCATCGGCGACAGCATCACGCAGGGAGGCGGCTACGTGCGAGCCATGGACGCGGTTTTCGCTCAGCAATACCCGGATCTCAAGCTTCCGCCGATCATCAACGCGGGCATCAGCGGCAACAAGGCTGAGGACTTGATCGCACGGTTTGAGAAGGATGTTGTGCAGCGGCGGCCTACATGGGTGTTCATCAATGTGGGCATCAACGACGTCTGGCACCGTCTGGCCCAGCCGCATGACGAGAAGGTGCTGGCCACGTACAAGGCCAACCTGGAACGTATGGTGACGATGGCCCGCGAGGCGAACATCCGCGTAGTGCTGCTGGCCCCGACGGTGATCGAGGAGGACGCGAAGGCGGAAGGCAATCGCCGGCTGGCCCTCTACGTCCAGGCGGGCAAGGAGGTCGCGGCCAAGAACCGCTGCGACTACGTGGATCTCCACGAGTTGTTTCTGCGAACGATCGCCGTCCACCGCAAGCAACATCCCGAGGCAGGCACCAAGGGGCACCTGACCACGGACGGCGTCCACATGACCCCTGCCGGCAACACGCTGATGGCCATCGGTATTCTGCGCGCACTGGGCGTATCCGATGAGAAGATGGCGGCCACCAAGCTTGACGAGGTATTCCGCTGATGGGTGAAGGCAACGGTACCAGCATCGGTCGAATCACTCAGGTCATCGGCTCGACGTTCGACGTCGAGTTCGAAGAAAACCGGATGCCCGCTGTTCACAACGCACTCAAGGTGCGGGTCGATCCACAGGCGGCGGGGGCTACGGAATCCCAGACGCTGTGGGGCGAGGTTGCTCTTCATCTGGGTGGTGGGCGTGTGCGGACGATCGCTCTCGGCTCGACGGACGGGCTGATTCGCGGCATGCCCGTGGAGGACACCGGCCAACCCGTCTGCGTCCCGGTGGGCATGAACACGCTCGGCCGGGTGCTCAACCTGCTCGGCGAGCCGATTGACATGCGCGGGCCGATGGAAGTCACTGAGACGAGACCCATCCACCACTTGCCGCCCGACTTCGCGGACCTGACGCCCAAATCCGAGATGATGGACACCGGGATCAAGGTCGTCGATCTGCTCGCGCCGTTCGTTCGCGGCGGGAAGATCGGCTTGTTCGGGGGAGCCGGGCTGGGCAAAACGGTCATCGTGCAAGAAATGATCGCTCGCATCGCCCGCGAGCACGCGGGGTACTCTGTGTTCGCCGGCGTGGGCGAGCGGACCCGCGAGGGCAATGATCTCTGGCTCGAGATGCAGGAAGCCACCTTCAAGGACCCGCAAGGCAACATCAGGCGGGTGATGGACCACACCGCGATGGTCTTCGGACAGATGAACGAGCCGCCCGGTGCCCGCCTGCGAGCCGCGTTGAGCGCCCTGACCATGGCCGAGTGGTTCCGCGACCAATCCGGTGCGGACACCATGCTCTTCGTGGACAACGTGTTCCGCTTCTCTCAGGCCGGCTCCGAGGTCTCCGCCCTCCTGGGCCGCATGCCCTCCGCCGTCGGCTACCAGCCCACCCTGAGCACCGAGATGGGCGAGCTCCAGGAACGCATCACCTCGACGCGATTCGGGGCGATCACCAGTGTGCAGGCGATCTACGTGCCCGCCGACGACCTGACCGACCCCGCCCCGGCGACCACGTTCTCGCACCTGGACGCGTTCATCGTTCTGTCCCGGGGTATCAGCGAGAAGGGCATCTACCCGGCCATCGATCCGCTGGCCTCGTCGAGCCGCATCCTTGACCCGCAGTACATCGGCGAGCGGCACTACCAGGTGGCCCGGCAGGTGCAATCCATCCTCCAACGTTACCGCGACCTGCAGGACATCATCGCCATCCTGGGCGTGGACGAGCTCTCGCAAGAGGATAAACTCACCGTGAGTCGCGCCCGCAAGATCGAGCGGTTCTTCTCCCAGCCGTTCTTCGTGGCCGAGCCGTTCACCGGATATCCGGGCAACTATACCTCCAGGGAAGACACGATCCGCAGTTTCGAGGAGCTGTGTTCGGGCAAGTGGGATCAGCTGCCCGAGCAGGCATTCATGTACGTGGGCAATATCGAGGATGCGGCCGCTAAGGCGGAGAGCCTCGCGGCCAAGGGGGCGGCTTAATCGAAGAGACGTCTCTGATGCGGCCGCTCCCGTCACGGTCGCCATGCGGAGATGGAGTCTGAAGGCTTGGCCGTCACGTGGGCGGCTGCGACCAGAGAACGTGATACGGCGTTTCCATCATGGCTGACAAGACCTTCGAGTGCACGATCATCACGCCGCACGGCCCGATCTACACCGGCCGCGTGGAGTCTGCCAGTATCCCCGCACATGACGGCGAGGTGGGCATTCTGCAACACCGCGCCCCGTTGGTCTGCAAGCTGGGAGCGGGCCGACTGCGGTTCCGATCCGAGGCCGGCCTGGAAAGCTGGTTCATCGACGGCGGGTTCGCCCACGTACGGGACGACCGTCTCTTGGTGCTCACTCAGGAGGCCTTGCGACCCGAGCAAATCAACATCGCTGACGCCTGGGCCAGGCTGGAGCATGCCCGCCAGATGATCGCGGTCGACGAGGTCAGTACTCGGCGCAGGACACAACTGGAAACCAGTGCCCGAGCTCGCTTGCGCGTCGCCCACTCCCGGCGATGATCCCGCCACAGAGCATCTCGCCAGAGCAGAGCAGTTCGCGCAGCGGGGCAGTTCACGCAACAGCGTAGCGGTCGCCTGCGAACCTCGCAACGCAAACACTCCTTCCACTTCGACAGGATGGACAGGCCGTGCCAAAGCAAACCCCCTGTCCGCCTGCGAGAGACGGACAGGGGGCTTGACATCATCGGATAGCCGTGCGACTGACCGGATCAGTCGTCACAGGCCGGGTCGGCGGGCACGTCACCGCCGCTGAAGCAGGCCTCGAAGGCCAGGAAGTCGACCGCGTCTACGTCGCTGTCGGCATCCCGGTCGAAACACCAGCACTTGTCAGGATCGAAGACCGCCTCCGGGTCGCCCGGCCCAGTGTAGCAGAGCTGCCAGGCACCGAAGTCATACATGTCTACGTCCTCGTCGCCATCCGCATCCGCGAACGGATCGAAGCAGCGGCGGCAGTTCGGATCACCTTCGCAATCCGGGTCGTCGCAGTCAATCAAGCCGTCGCAGTCGTCATCCACCTCGTTGTTGCATACCTCGGGGATGCCAACCACGGTCACCACCGTCGTTGCGCCGGTGATATCGGTGCAGCGCTCCGCCGTGCCGCAATCATCGGTCACTTCGCAGCAGTAGTTGCCACCATCGGCACAGGTCGCGCCCACGATGCGGTAGCTGCTCTCGGTCGCACCCTCGATGGGCTGGCCGTTGCGCTTCCACTGGAAGTGGAGGGTGCCCGTGCCGGTCGCGTAGCAAGTCATCGGGCCGAAGTTCGCGCCCAGGTCCACGCTTCCACCGTAGCCCACGTGCTGCAACACAGGTCCGCTGCTCACGAACAGGCCGGCCGCGTTGGTGGTGACGGGGTCGCCACCCACGTTGCAGTCATCCCAAAGGGCACAACGGAACTGCAGGTTGTTGTCCCCGGTGCCCACGCCGCTGATGGTTAGCGCGGGGGTGTCGGTTCCGCTGATGTTCCCGCCATCGGCGAGGTCATCCCAGGTCGCCAGGGTGGTGTTGTACTTCTGCCACTTGTAGGTGATGGTCCCCACACCGCTGGCCATCACGTTATAGGTAACGTTCACGCCAACGCAGACACTCCTGGTGGCCGGCTGGCCAACGATCTGCAAACCGATCTTCAGGACGGTCGGTTGGCTGATGATCACGCCGCTGTCACCACAGACGACGACCGTCAGCACCGAGTCCGCGTCGCTGGCGGGAATGCTGGTCAGCGACAAGTTCGCGGTCTGGGCACCGGAAATACCCGCGCCATCGACCAAGTCCTCGCCATTCTTCTGCCACTGGTAGGTCAACCCGGTATCGCCGCCGGCGATCACGCTAAGGCTGGCTGAGCCGTTCGGGCAAGCCACTACCATGGCATCGGGCTGCTGGGTAATCTCCGGGCCATCGTCGCCGGGCTTATCCAGTTCGAACTTGGCGGTGGTGGTGCTGCTGGAGTTCGGGCCATCCGGAGGCGACCAAACCCGCAACCGCTCGCGAGTGTTGTCGACGGTGTACAGATTGCCCACCGCGTCGAAGGCTATGTCCTGCACAGTTCCTGACGCGGTGCCCGAGGCGTTGCGGCCCACCACGACGTCAAACAGGAAGGCGCCGTCATCCATGTTGAAGAAGTACACGGTACCGTTCTGCTCGCGGCCGTAGGCAATCCAGCCCTTGGGGGAGTGCCCGCCAAGGCCCCGAGAGTAGGTGTAGGTCCGAGATACTTCCCACGCCGGCGTGCTCAGAGGAAGCGTCGTACTGTCGAGGAACTTCGAAATCGGGGGGGCTTGGTTGGGGCTGGCCCGATACTGCATGACGTACCAGTCGCCGTTAGCGTCGCCCTCGAAGTCCCAGGGATAGTATGTGAAGTAGCTTCGCGGAATGAACTGCTCGCCCGTATCGCTGGCCACTGCGGCACTACCCAGATTGTAGCGGATGATGCCCTTGCGGTTCACGTCGTTGTAGTTGGAGTTGACCGCATAGATCATCCGGTTACCTTCCGCTTGCGTGCCGGTCACGTAAATGCTGCGAATGTACTGGCCCGTCGTCCGGTTCGCGTCGCCGATGACCAGTGTAGCCGTGCTCAAATCATCGCTGAATTCGTAGACTCGGTCATTAGCGTAGTCCGCCACATACACATGACCATCCGGCCCAACCGTCATCCGCAAGGGCGAGCTGTAGTTCGTACCATCCCAATCCCAGGTCAGACCACCTTGGAAGACGCCCATATCCACGGCGTCAGCCCGCAGCATGTAGATGCCGTCGGTCTGGGGCCTGGTGGGATCAACGCCGCAGTTGGTCGGCAGATTCGAGGCTTGCGCCACGTAGATTCTTCCATACTTGGGGCTGGTCGGATCGGTGTTCACCCCGACACCCTGCGGACGCTCGAAGTGCGTGTCCAGATTGGGGGTGTTCTCATCGCTGATCTGCGTCCACGCTGTATACCCGAGGGCGGCGGCGGTGATCTTCACCGTGTAGTCGACGTCGTCGTCTGCACGAGTGCCGTCATCCTTGCGGCCGTCCCAATGCCAGATGTACTTGCCTTTCTGCTGAGAGGCGATAGTGACGGTGCGAACAACCTGGGCGCTCTTGTCGATGACCTCAATCTTCACGCCGGGCAGCGTGTCGGTCCCGGTTGCGTCCTCGTTCAACACATAGCTGACCTTCAACGTGCCACACATTTCTGTGTTGAGGCCGTTGAGGTCGATGGACACCTCCGCCGGGTACACGTTCCCCAGCGTGACCGCCGGCAACAGCGCCACGCACGCCGTTGCCAGGGTTCCCACCAGCAATCGATGACTTTGTTTCATGGCTCAAACACTCCTTTCCAAAAGAAGTTCACGACCGTAGTGCCGCATCAAGAACTGCGTGTGTCAGTGGTACTGAGGACCGGCACTCAAGGGCCTGGCACGTAGACGGGTCGCCGGCAACCACTGCCGCGCTGGGACAACAACCCGTGTTCTCATGCCGACCCGCTCCTTTCCCTGGCACAAGAACCATCATGGACCCCCCGGACCGCCTCAGAACGTTCCAGCCACTGTAGATCGTCTACAGGACGGGCACACAACACATGAATCAATGAGAATCCGCTCTCAATCGTGCTATCGGACCAGAGATGCGCAACCCTCCAGAATCTCCTTTCCTGTGTCACCTCCTGCCTTAGTTCTGTCTGGTTTTCTCGCTTTCCTCCCCTGCTGCGGACCCGGCGACTGTTCCGCGTACCATGTGCGTTGCGAAAAGCCGGAACCGGAGCATTGGCATCATGTGACCAGCCCTATTATAACGGATCCGGCGCCAGGTAAAAGGCCAATCTTGCAACAAACGGCATTTTGCCGTCTGCCTCGTCTCCCGCGATCCGGGCCATCTGAGGCAATATCAACCTAACCTTAAACCCATAATGACTTTACGGCGAAACCGGGACTGGCTGACGACGCTCTGCCAGCGAGCGTGGCGTACGCGGGCGCGAGTCCACGGCGGCAGAACTCGGCAGGAAACATCCACCGAACGGGCCCAGGGGCTTGGACACCCGAGGACTTGCGTCCTCGGCTCGACGGCCAAATCTACGCCCTTGCGTCCTCGGCTCGACGGCCGTTCCACGCCGCCGTGGGCGCTTGCCTGATTATGGGGGCTTCCCTAGGATCGTTGCTCGGCGGCCAAGCTGCCGCTGTGAGGAGGCCCGCAAGTGGACTACCCGCTGTTCGAAGTGCCCCGCATGGGCGGCGGCGTGTTCATCGGCATCGTGGCGATCATCCACGTGGTGATTGCCCAGTTGGCGGTGGGCGCGGGGCTGTTCATCGCCATCGCCCACACCTTGGCGGTACGGAACAACGACCGGCTGCTGCTCGACTTCCTCGCGAGGTTCGGGCGCTTCCTGGTGTTGCTGGCGTTCGTCAGCGGGGCCATCACCGGGGTCGGGATCTGGGTGACGATCTCGCTGGTCAGTCCGCCTTCGACCAGCATGCTGATCCACCTGTTCGTCTGGGGCTGGGCGATCGAGTGGGTGTTCTTCCTCATCGAGATCGTCGCCGGCTACATGTACTACTACGGCTGGCATCGCCTGACGCCGCGGCGACACATCGCGGTGGCATGGATCTACGCTTTCGGGGCGTTCATGAGCTTGGCGGTGATCAATGGGATCATCTGCTTCATGCTCACGCCGGGCGACTGGGTACCGCCGTGGCAGGATTCCGCCTACGACGGGCAGCAGGCGTTTTGGATCGGGTTCTTCAACCCGACGTACTGGCCCTCGCTGGTGTTGCGGACGATCCTGTCCATGGCCCTGGCGGCCATCTCGGTGGCGATGGTGGTCAACTGCATCCGCAGCTACTCGCGCGAGCAGAAAACACGGATCATCAACGCGGGCAGTTACCTGCTGATGCCCATTGGGCTGGTGGCCCCGGCGGCGGCGTGGTTCTTCTTCGCGGTGCCCGAGAACTCGCGGAACTTCGCCTTCGGCGGGGCCATCGCGATGACTCTGTTCTTCGCTTTTGGGGCGGTGTTGAGCCTGTTCATTGCCGGGTATGCCTACTGGGCTCTGATCCACGAGCGCAGTTACGCCAATTTGCAGACCTCCGTCCTGCTGCTGGCCCTGGCTTTTGTCGCCGTCGGGTCGCTCGAGTTCATGCGCGAGGGCATCCGCAAGCCCTACTTGGTCCATGGGCACATGTACAGCAACGGGATCCTGGCCACGGACGAGTGGCGAGAACGGATCAACCGCGACGGATTGCTGACCTATGCCCGGTTCGCCTACCCGCCGACCATGACGCTGGGGGAGGTGCATCGCCTGCCTCCGCACGAGATGGGACGTTTTGTCTTCAACGCCCAGTGCCGCATATGCCATGAGCCTGAGGGCACCAACGATCCCGCACCGCTGGTCAACCAGTCGTCGCGGGAATTGCTGACGAAGATCACCTCGGAGCTGCACGAGCTGAAGCATTTCATGCCGCCGTTTTTGGGCACCGAGCACGAAAAGCGTGCTTTGGTGGAATACCAGTTGTTCCTGGCCCACGGGGAGGCTTACGCCCCGCCGCCCGGTGCGACATCGTCTGCGGCGACACCCCCCACAAGCCGGCGAGGGGTGAGAGATGAAGGAGACGCGCGATGATGCTGGCCGCCGTGTCGATCCCCGCACTGGATCCCGTCGGGCTGCCGGCCCCACCGGCCCTGTTCGTCTTCCTGCAGCTACTGACCGTGCTGCTGCATCTGTTGTTCATGAACTTCGTGTTGGGAGGCAGCGTGCTCGCGTTGGGTCTCAATGTCGCCGCGTTGGCGGGCCGGCGTGAGGCCCACCCCATCGCCAACCTGATTCACCAAGCCATGCCCCCGATGATCAGCATGGCGGTGACCATGGGCGTAGCCCCCCTGCTATTCGTGCAGGTACTCTACGGCCCGTTCTTCTACAGCGCCAACGTGCTGCTGGGCTTCGCGTGGTTCTCGTTCGTGGTGGTTCTGCTCGTGGGATTCTATCTGACCTATTGGCTGACCTACCGCGGGAGCAACGCGTTGCAGCGGCGAATCGGAGCGTGGGATGACAAACCCCTTCGGCGACTTGCGGTCGGCGTG
>Ga0123329_1003229_pt1 | contig 13704 bp, 3 predicted proteins | sample BioC12SIPDNA_FD_89703 | JGI IMG/M metagenome (GOLD analysis project Ga0123329, IMG submission 89703) | Anaerobic biogas reactor microbial communites from Washington, USA - Biogas_R1_B C12 SIP DNA | ecosystem: Engineered > Bioreactor > Anaerobic > Unclassified | place: Washington, USA | collected... | reverse complement strand
CCACCGGGCCGAAGATGTAGGCGGCGCCGGCGTTCACGACTCCGTCCACGTCGGCATGACTGGCCGCTATCAGAGCGGTGTCGCCGTCGAGTGCAACCGACCAACCGAAGCGGTCCGCCTGGGCCTTGTCTGAGGCGCTGAGCGTCTGCTGCTCGGTCCACACCCCAGCCGTGCGGGTGAAGAGGTAGGCGGCACCAGCGTTGTTGACTGTGCCGGCGTTGGCATAGTACGCACCGATCAGGGCGGTGTCGCCTTCGAGGGCCACCGAGTCGCCGAAGTACTCGGAGCCGGGGACGGTGAGCTTCTGCTCCAGGCTCCAGACATCGCCCGAGCGGGTGAAGACATAGGCCGCGCCGGCGATGTTCGACCAGCCCTCGTTGGCCTGATGCACACCGATGAGGGCGGTATCGCCCGAGAGGGCGACCGACCTACCGAAGTAGTCGTATCCGGCCGGGGCGGGAGCAACGAGCTTCTGCTGCTGGGTCCACACGCCGTCCAGGCAGGTGAAGATATAGGCGGACCCGACATCGTCCATCCCGTCGCGCAAACCCTCCGAGGAACCGATCAGAGCGGTGTCGCCGTCGAGTGCAACCGACCAACCGAAGCGGTTGTCGTTGGCCGCATCCGAAGCGAAGAACTTCTGCTGTTCAGTCCACAGGCCGCCCGACCGGGTGAAGACGTAGACGGCCCCAGCGCCGTTGACTGTGCCGGCGTTGGCATAGTACGCACCGATCAGGGCGGTGTCGCTTTGGATGGCTATGGAGGCGCCGAAACCCCGGGACGAGGCGCCGTCGGACCCGGTGAGCTTCAGCTGCTCGGTCCACACCTCACCGGAGCGGGTGAAAACGTAGACGGCGCCGCCTGTGTTCTCGGCCCCCCCGACCATAATGGTGTCTCCCTGGATGGCGACGGACTTGCCGAACCGGGCTTGTGCGGCTGCGTCCGAGGCGATGAGCTTGGCCTGCTGCACCCAGCCGGCCTCAGTGCGCACGAACACGTAGGCGGCGCCGATCTGCGGGTTGGTGCCCCAACTGGGTGCGCCCACCACCGCGGTGTCGCCGTCGACGGCCACTGAATAGCCGAGGGTGTCCCCGTAGGCGGGGTCGGAGGCCGCGAACTTAGCCTGCTCGGCCATGAGCTTGGGCCGCGTGTCGGCCTGGACCGTGACCAGGCAGGTGGCGGTGTGGCCGCCGTCGTCGGTGGTCGCGGTGATGGTGGCCTCGCCGATGCTCACGGCGCTGACGAGACCATTCGCCGCCACCGTGGCCACCGCCTCGTTGCTGGAAGACCAGGTGACGCTCTGGTTGTAGGCGTCGGCCGGGGCGACGGTGGCCGTCAGCTGCGCGGCGCTTCCCATAAGAACGGTGGCGCTGGTCTTGTCGAGGGTGACGCCGATGACAGCGACCGGGGGACCAAAGACATAGGCAGCGCCGGCGTTGCTGACGCTGTCCGGATCAACGCCGGTGGCCCCGATCACCGCGACCTCGCCGGACAGGGCCACCGACCCACCGAAGTTGTCATTCGCACGCTTGGCGGACGCGGTGAGCTTCTGATGCTGGCTCCAATCCACTCCGGCGCGGACAAAGACATAAGCGGCGCCGGCGTTGCTCACCCCGTCGGGATCGGCCTGGTAGGCGCCGATGAGGGCGGTATTCCCGTCGAGGGCAACCGACCGGCCGAACCGGTCGTCTGCGGCCTTGTCAGAGGCGGTGAGCTTGGCCTGCTGGGTCCAGTCGGAGCCGGAACGGGTAAAGACATGGGCGGCGCCGGCCGCATCGAGGGAGTCCACGGCGGCATTGCCGACCCCGACGAGCGCGGTATCTTCAGAGAGGGCCACCGAATAGCCAAAGTGGTTGTCGACGGCTCCGTCCGAGGCGACGAGCTTGGCCTGTTGGGTCCAGACACCACCCGAGCACGTGAAAGCGTAGGCGGCGCCGGCGTTGGTGACTCCATCGGGATCGGCGTAAGGAGCACCGATCACTGCGGAGTCACCGCAGAGCGCGACCGAGTGGCCGAAGTTATCGCCCGCGGCCTTGTCGGAGGCGGTGAGCTTCTGCACTTCTCCCCAGGCCCCGCCCGAACGAGTGAAGACATAGGCGGCGCCGGCACTGCTTAGTGTATCCGGGTCGGCTTGATAGGCCCCGATCAGGGCGGTGTCGCCCTCGAGCGCGACCGAGTAGCCGAACATGTCGCTGGCGGCCTTGTCGGAGGCGGTGAGTTTGGCCTGCTGGGTCCAGACCCCACCCGAGCGGACAAAGACGTAGGCGGCACCGGCGCTGTTCACCCCATCGGGATCGGCCCGGTAGGCCCCCACCAGGGCGGTGTCGCCGTCCAGAGCGACCGACCAGCCGAAGTAGTCCTCCTGGGCCGCGCCGGAGACAACGAGCTTGGCCTGCTGGGTCCAGCCGGAATCAGTCCGGACAAAGATATAAGCGGCGCCGGCCATGATCACCCCGTCGGGGTCGGCCTGGTAGGCCCCCACCAACACGGTATCGCCGTCGGCGGCGACCGGGTAGCCGAGTTGGTCGTTCGTCCCCTTGTCGGAGGCGACGAGCTTGGCCTTCTCAAGGAGGGTCTGGCTCACTCCCCAGCCCACGCTGACCAGGCAGGTGGCCTTGAAGCCGCCATCCTGGGTGGTGGCGGTGATGAGGGCCGAGCCGGCCGCCCGGGCCGTGACCAGACCGCTCGCGTTCACGGTGGCCACGGTCTGGTTGCTCGAAGACCAGGTGACGGTCTTGTTGCTGGCGTTCTCCGGGGCCACGGTGGCCACGAGTTGGGTGGTATCCCCCACGTCAAGGGTGGCGGTGGTCTTATCCAGCGTGACCCCGGTCACGTGGGGGTTCACCGTGACCAGGCACCCGGCCTGGAAGCCGCCTTCCACCGTGGTGGCGGTGATGGTGGCCTCTCCGCCGCCGACCCCGGTGACCAGACCGCCCGCGCTCACGGTGGCCACGGCTTCGTTCGTGGAGGTCCAGGTGACGGTCTTGTTGCTCGCCGTCTGGGGGGCCACGGTGGCGGTGAGCTGCGTGGTAGCCCCCACGTCTATCGTCCCCGTGGTCTTATCCAGGCTGACCCCGGTCACCGTTGACCAGGTGACGGTGATCGGTTGCGTGGCGCTCAGGCCCTGGTAGCTCACGGTGACGGCGGTGTCACTCAAGGCAAGGGCCCCGGTGGGGGCGTAGCTGTAGTCGATGTAGGAGACGCTGGTGCCGTCGCTATAGGAGGCGCTCACCACCATGCCGGCCGGGTCGAAGCTCTCCCCGGCCAGGTAGTCGGTCTTGGTGGGCGGTGTGGTGATGGTAAGGCCGGTAAGGGTGCTCGTGTCGGTGGTCTGCCAGCGGAGCACGGGGTAGTTGTCGGTGGCGGGGACGAAGGCCCGGCCCAGGCCGCTTACCTGGAGGGCAAAAGCGGGGTCTTTCATGTCGGCTTCGGTCTCGTCGGTGGCGGTGGCGGTACCCACCCCATCCCCGGTGGCGAAGGCCACGGGGGCCGAGCCTTCCAGGTAGTAGAGGTTGGTGGTGGTGCTTCCGGCAAGGATGAGGCCGGCGATGGCGCCGGCGTTATCAACCGCGGTTATGGTGCCGGTGTTATAGCAGTTGGTGATGGCCACCGTGCCGCCCTGGTTCTTGCCCAGGATCCCGCCGGCGTAGTCGAGGTTGCCGCCGCCGGTGACGGTGCCCAGGTTGCAGCAGTTGAGGATGATGGCTTCGCCTTCTTGTACCTGGGCCACCACCCCGGCCGTCCACTGGCCGCCTTCGATGGTGCCGGCATTGAAGCAGTCCCGCACCGCCTCACCGTCTGCGTAGGCGGGCTTGTTCTTGATGTTGCCGGTGATGCCGCCCACATTGGCGGTGCCGGTGACCCCGGCCCGGATGGTGCCGTAGTTGCCGCAGCGTTCCACCACGCCCTCGTTATCGCCGGTGATGCCGCCGGCAAGGCCGGTGGGGTAGTAGGTGGTGACGGTGCCATAGTTCAGGCAGCCCCGCACCACCGGGGGCACGGTGATCTGGTAGGTCAGGTCGAACCAGTTGGCCCCCACGATGCCGCCCACGCCCTTGCTCTCGTGACCGGTGACGGTGGCGTAGTTCACGCAGTTCTCGATGGTGCCCCAGTTCTTGCCCACCACGCCCCCGATGGAGCGATCGGCGTTGATGAAGCCGGTCACAGTGAGGTTCTTGACCAGGCCTCCGTGGGCGACCAGGCCGATGAAGCCCAGGTTGCGCGATCCGTCCCGGCCCCCTTCCGGGCGGTCGAGATAGAAGTTGTGGACGGTGTGTCCGGCCCCGTCGAAGGTGCCGCCCCAGGAGTGAAGCGCGCCGGGGTCGACGCCGCTGTTGTCAAGACCGCCGCCGATGGGGATCCACTCCCGTTGCGTGGTGTCCCCCGGCTCGGTGCCGGTGGTGGCGTTCAGGTAGATGTCGGCCCCCAGGGTGATGGTGGTGCCCACGAAGCGCTTGGTCTCGCTGTAGTTGGGGTCGGCGGTGCTAAGCCCTAAGGCGAGCCACTCGGCCTGGTTGGCGTTGACCAGATAGGAGAGGCCCTTTAACTGGGCCGGGGTGGTAATGACAAAGGAGCCGGCGCCGGGGTCGGCCGTATACCAGGAGGTGTCGATGCTCCCGTCCCAGACGGCGGGAGAATCGGCCTTCGCGCCGGGGGCGCCCAAGAAGCACAGGCCGAGCAGCAGGGCAAGGGCGAGCAGCAAGCTCGCCAGGTAGCGTGGGCGGGGTTTCAGCTTCATGGTCGACACCTCTATCTCTCCTTTTTTGCTACCGGTCAAGCAGACAGGAAGGTCCCGTCTGCGGTCGCTCGAGCGGTTGCTCCAGTTGCTGTTTCACGCGTCGCCTACTCCCCGAAGGTCACCGTCTCTCCCGCCGTGCCCTTCACCCAGGCCCCTTGTCCGGGGGTAAGACTGGTGGTGGAGACGTAGCGGGAGAGGGAGGCGTCGTAGTAGAAGACGATGCGGCCCACCGGTAGGGTGAGGGCGGCCGTGGTGGCCATGGGGTTGCCGATGAGGTTCCAGCCGCTCGTGAGGGTCAGGGTGTGGGGGCCGGATACCGTGACCAGCTCCACCGTATGCTCGCTCGCCACCTTGGTCCAGTAGCCCTGCGAGGCCGCCGGGGAGGCGGTGCTGGCGAAGGTGGAGCCGTTCCAGGTGAAGAGCGCGCCGGGGAAGGCGGTGCCGGGGCCGGCTCCCACCAGGTTCCAGCCGGCATGGAGGGTGAGGGGGATGCCTCCCGACGTATCCCACTTGGCATACAGCGTCGCATCACCGGTCACCGTGTAAGGGAAGTTCACCGGGTTCGCGAGAACCTCATCCGCATACCACCCTCCGAAACTGTAACCGGCCCTCACCGGATCGTCCGGGGCGCCGATCTGCGAGCCCGCGGCGGCGACCGCCGTGGTGTAGATCTCACCCACACTCGAGAAGGTCACGGGGTGGGAGTCCTGCTCCAGGTCGAGCTCGAACTCGCTGTCCGAATCGGTCTGATATTCGTCGAGAGTCGGTGAGTAGGTCACCGCCCTTATCTTGTTCTCGAGGGGATAGAACTTGTAGAGACGCAGCCAGCCATTGCCCCCGTTGGGCTCGCTGGTGTAGTTGGTGAGAAGGTTGTACACGGTGTTGCCGGCGTCGCCGGTGTCGGTGCCGTGGTACTCCCCGTCGATGTGGCCGCAGAGGACGGCGATGACGTTGGCATGCCCCCGCACGATGTTGTTGCGGATGGCCGGGCCGGAAACGTCCTCTCCCCCGGCATAGTCTCCGTTCGGATGGATGTAGCCATGGGTGACGACGATGGCCTTGCGGTCGCTGTACTGGGTCAGAACGGAGTTGGCCCACTCGGTGGCGGCGTTGAGAAGCGTGGGAGTGCAGACCAGGTCAAGGACGACGAAGTCCTGCCCCATGGCGGTGAACAGCTGGTAGCTGCTCGTGTTGCTGCCCTCGGGATAGCCCCCTCCATACCAGGGGAAGCTGCTGAAGCCCGCCGCGGGGAAATAGGTGTTGAACGTGGTCGTGTCGGCGGCATTCATGTTCACATCGTGATTGCCGGGGACGAGTGAATAGGGGATACCGGCCGCCTTGATGATGTCCATGGCCTGCTGGGCGTGCTGCCACTGGGCGTCGGTGTCGTAGTCGTCGATGATGTCGCCCAGGTGAGCGGCGAAGACGATGTTCTGAATCACAGCATTGTCGGCTATCCACTGGGCCTGCGCGGTGAAGATCTCCGGGTGGCCCTCGGAGTAGAACTGGGTGTCGGGAAGGACGGCTATGGTGAAGAAGTCCCCGGCCCCGGCTTCGACGCTCACCAGACAGAAGGCGGTGTGCCCCCCATCTTCGGTGGTCACGGTGATGGTGGCCTCGCCTACTGCCTTCGCCTTGACCAAGCCGCCGCTGTTGACGGTGGCGACGGCTCCGTTGTCGGAAGACCAGCTCAGATCCTGATTGCCGGCGTTGGCCGGGGCGACGGTGGCCGTGAGTTGGGCGGTGCCACCCACCGCGACGGTCTCCGTGCTCTTGTCCAGAGTGACCCCGCTGACGGGGACCGATAGATCGCCGAAGCGGGCGGTGACCACCACGTCGGCATCAGGCATGGTGAAGCTGTAGACACCCTCGGTGGAGGTGATAGGAGTGTAGGAGGCTCCGCCGTCGGCGCTGTACTTGAGGCTGTTTGTTATGTACTGCCAGCCGCTGTACGGGTCGGGGGTGATGGTCACCGTGGTGCCGGCGATGCTGCTTGCCGGGTCGAAGCTCAAGGTGCCGCCGCTGATACCGCTGTCGGCCGTCACAGTGTGAGTCTCCGCGACTACGAAGGTGAGCTCGGTCACCCACTTGGCCATGTTGTTCGCCGTGCAGCGGGCGTCTCTCTCCTCCATGGTGGGGAGCGTGCCGTCCCCGTACTGCTCGGCCGAGAGGCCATACCAGAAGCGGTAGGCGTTCATGGTGTCGTAGGGCTGGTTGTCGACATACACCGATCCCCCGGACCAGCCGGTTATGGCTAGAACCGGGGGTACCTCCCGGTCCAGCCCGGTCCGGTTCTCGGGCGCGAGGAAAGGATCGCCCAGAGCCGCGTAGTAGTATCGGTCGGTACCCATGACGTAGGTCCAGGGCATGTTGGTGTACCAGTTGTCTATGCTCAAACCCTTCATGAGACAGTCGGGGCCGTCGTAGCGCACGGCGGGGTTGAAGCCATGAGCGCTGGCCACCAGTTGCTCGATGGTCACGTAGCGCACGGCCTTGCCCATGAAGGTCTCGGGCAGGCGATTCCAGCCCGCGTAGTAGATGGGGCTGGTGTTGGCAGCGGCAAGGGCCTCCATCTCCGCCCGGGTGTAGGCATGCACCAGTGTCCTCTCCTGGTTGCCGAGCTGCAGGTAGACGTTGAGAGGACTGGTTTCCCAGGTGAAGCCCACGGTGACCGGTTCTGCCGGCATGATGAAGCTGTAGACTCCGGCCCCGTTCACGTGGTAACCGTTACCGGTTGCGGCCGTGATGGTGGTGAAGCCGTAGGTGGCACCGGACTCCCCGGTGACCACCAGACCAGTGGCCCACGAGGTGTCGGTCGTGTCGGACACCGTCATCTGGACGGTGTCCCCCGCCTCAGCTTGGGTCGCGCTGCAAATCACCGTCCAGACGGGATCGGGAAGGGGGGCCTTGGTGACGCTGAACAGCGGTGTGGGGATCTTCTCGAATCGGGCGGTCACGGTGACGTTGGCCGTAGGAACGGTGAAGCTGTAGACGCCGCCCGTATCCACGATCGGCGTCCAACCGCTATAGGGGATGTCCGTGGTGTACTTGAGGCTGTCCGGCACCAACTGGTTACCGCTCCCGGGCGTCACGGTCACGGTGACGACCGTGCCCGCCGTGCCGCCGGCAGGATCCGCCGTGACGGTCCCACCGGAGATGCACCCGTCTACCGTCACGTTGTAGACGAGACTACTGTCGGCAAGCGCCACCGTGATGCTTCTGTCCAGCCCGATGAGGGTCAAGCTGCCGGTCGCGCTCGTATAGCCGTCCGCCGCGGCCGTGTAGGTGTAGATGTCGTTGGGGATGGCGGTGTAGCTGCCTTCGGTGCCGTCGTGGGCGACCACCTGCCCGTCGCTGTTCTGTAGTGTCAGAGAAGCGCCGGGAGGAGTGAGGCTGAAGAGGACGTCCGCGCTGGTGTGGATGGTCCGGTCACTGTCGATGACGCTGAAGCTGCCTTTGGAGCCACCGGAGGTGGTGTAGCTGTAGGTGCCGGCCGCCAGGTTGTAGACACCCGGCGTGCCGCTGTCGCCGACGGCTTGATCGCTCCCGTCTCTGACCGCGACCGTGTCTGTTGTATCGAAGGTGATCGTGTGCACCGAGGGAGCGGCGACCTGCCAGTCCAGCACGGGATAGCCGTCGTTGATGGCGCCGGTGTCGTCGACATACGCGCCGCCCAGGTCGGCGACAGTGAAGGTGTCGGTACTCGAGTAGTTGTTCGTGGCCGTACTGCTGGTAGCCGCGGCGTAGACCTCACCAACGGTGTATGTGCCGCTGCCTCCCGAGTGCTGCACGGTCGCGGCGTTGTAGCAGCCGCTGATGCTCGTGGAAAGGATGGAGCCGACCACACCTCCGGCCAGTGCCGGGGTACCGATGGAGCCCGCCGTATTGGCGCTGGTGACCGTTCCCCGGTTGTAGCAGTTGGTGAGGGTGGCGGAGCGCACAGTACCGGTGATGCCCCCGGCGAGCAACGAATCGCACGTCACGGCGCCGGTGTTGTAGCAGCGGTCGATGACATACGTCGACTGGGTGCTGTCGGCCCCGCCCATGACGCCACCCATTGGATAGCTGGTCTGCGAATTCGTACCGCCGGATACCGCGCCGTGGTTGACGCAGGCGACGACACGGGTCGCGTACCCCGCGACGCCGCCGATCCAACCTCCGATGCTGTGAATGGCGGCGTTGTTGACGCATCCTTGGACGCCGAATGCGCCGAAGCTTCTCAGACGGCCAACGACACCGCCTACGTAGTTGCCGCCGCCGGAAACGGTGGCGTTGTTGACGCAGTTGATGATGTCGGTGTTCTCGGCGTAGCCGACTATCCCGCCGCTGCTTGAGCCGGCGGTGACGCTGCCCGCGACCGTCAGGTTCTCGATGGTGGCGTAGTTGGCCTGGCCGAAGAGGCCGACGTAGTTGCCGCCGGAAACCAGGAGCCCGCTGACCGTGTGCCCGTCCCCGTCGAAAGTGCCGCGAAAGCGATGGTCTATCGAGCCGCTTCGGTACCCGATCGGCGTCCAGGTTGCAGATCTGAGATCGATGTCGCCTCCCAGGCGCACCACCCGGCCGCTGTAGTCGGCGCCGCCGTTCACGTCGACTGCGAACTCGAACAGCTCCGTCGCCGTGTAGATGGTGAGATCGGTGGGGACGAACACCCCGGCGGCGGCCATGGGCGCGCCGCCGGCAAGGGAGGCGTCGCTCGCCAACGTTCCCGGCGCCTGCACGGGGTCCTCGGCCCGCGCGAGAGCGGAGAAGGCGAGCGAGAGGAGCATGGTCAGGAGAACGAGCAGCACACCTGTACGCCAGACTCTCCCTGACGCTATTCCGTGGCGTGTCATGGTCATTTTGTCTTTGACCTCTCCTTCTTTTCGGTGCCTCGTGCCCGCCCGCGCTCCTAGAGGCCCATGAAGCTCACCGTCTCCCCCATCATCCCGTTCACCCAAGCCCCCTGTCCCGAGGCAAGACTGGTGGTCGAGACGTAGCGGGAAAGGGAGGCGTTGTAGTAGAAAGCGGTACGGCCCGCCGGTAGGGTGAGGGCGGCCGTCGTAGCCATGGGGTTGCCGATGAGGTTCCAGCCGGTGGCAAGGTCAACGGTGTGGGGACCGGAGACCGTATCCAGGCCCACGAGCATGCTTTCCTGTCCGCTCACCTTGGTCCAGTAGCCTTTCCAGGCCACCGGCGAGGGCGCACTCGTGAAGGTGGACCCGTCCCAGCCGAAGAGCGCGCTGGGGAAGGCCGTGCCGGGGCCGCCGGCCACCAGGTTCCAGTCGGGCCGAAGGCCCACGGCGTCCATGTCTAGGGCAAGTTCGAACTCGCTATCCACATCGGTCTGATAGGCATCCAGGTAGGGCGAATAGGTGACTGCCCTGATCTTGTCCTCGAGGGGATAGAACTCGTAGAGCCGCAGCCAGCCGTTGCCGCCATTGGGCTCGTCCTGGTAGTCGGAAAGCAGCGTGTAGACGGTGTTGCCGTTCACGCCATAATCGGTGCGCCGGTACTCGCCGGCCCAATGCCCGCACAGCACGGCGATCACGTTGGCATGCTGACTGGCCACGTTGTCCCATATGCCCTGACCCTCAGCCGTGTCGCCTGTGAGGTAGGCGCCGGTGGAGTTGATGTAGCCGTGGGTGACGACGATGGCCTTGCGGTCCGAGTGGGTGGTGAGCACCTCGTTGGCCCAGGAGGTAGCCGCGGCGAACAGTGAGCCGTCGCTGGCCAGGTTGAGTACGATGAAGTCCTGGCCCATGGCCGAGAAGAGCTGATAGCTGTTGGCGTTGCTTGCGGCGGGGAAATGACCCTGGTACCAGGCATATCCGGTGAAAGCCGTATAGGGGAAGTAGGTGTCGTACTGTGTTAGGTCATCCGTCGTTCCGTGTAGATCGTGGTTTCCGGGCACCACCGAATAGGGAAGGCCGGAGGCGCGGATGATCGACATGGAATCCCGGGCACTCTGCCACTGCGCGTCACTGCTGTATACCTCGACCAGGTCGCCCAGATGACTCACGAAGACGATGTTCTCCGACTTGGCGTGGTCGGCGACCCACTGGGTCTGGGTGTCGAAGATAGCGGGGTCGCTGGCCGCGTAGTTCTGCGTGTCCGGGATCACAGCGATGGTGAAATGATCCCAGGGGCGGGTGGTACTAGTGTCGTCCGGGAGGAAGATGGCCCGGACGGCGATATCGGTGCCGACGCCGGTGTCGGTCCGGGGATTGTCGGTCCGCTCATCGCTCCAGGCCGCGAAGTGGTATCCGGAGTCGGCCACAGCAGTGACCGGCGTTCCACCCGAGCCTTCGGCCACGGTCTGTTCCGTGGCGCCGGTGATCTGCCCGTGGGCGCCGGCACTGTAGCTGAACGTGTAGGCGCCGTTGAAGAAGGTCACCTGCACCGTGTGGTTCTCGCTGATGCTGGCGATGGTGTAGGTGTTGTCCACGACCGACGCCAGGACGTCCACCCGGTTGTCGGTGAGGCTATCCACCCAGTAACCGGCATCCGGGGTCAGGGTGATGGTGCACGACCCACCACTGAGGACCGAGGTCGGATCGGCCGTTGCCGTCCCGTGACCCCCCAGTACCGTGGCGGTGACCGAGCAGGGGGTCGGCGGCGAGGGGAAGCCGGTGGCCGGGTCGATGTAGAGCTCCGGAATGAGCTGCCAGTAGAGCACGGGATACGTGCCCGGTCCCGCGTAGGCCCATCCATACGACCCGTATGCGTTGTCCGGATCGGCCTCCCCCAGGTAGTCGGGGACGATGTAGCCACCGAAGACACCGCTGTCATTGGGCTCGCACCCCGTCATATCGGCGGTGCCCTGCAGTTGGGCCGCGCTCACAGCCGACATGTTCACCTGAGTACCCCAAGAACCGGTGGGATCGTAAGGTTGGGTGATGTCGGAGTTGGAGGGGTCGGGCAACCAGAAGCAGTTGGTGATATGCACCGCCGAACTCATGTCCACCGAGCCATACAGCCAACGATCGTGGCTGGGGGCGTACTTGATGAACACGGCCGTGCTGTAGCAGTTCGACAGCGAAGCGACCGGCGAAACCCCCTGCAGGATTCCGACGAGGCCCGCCAGGTAGTGACCGTTGTTGGTGTCGAGGCTGCCCTGGTTGTAACAGTTGTTTATGTAGCCCCGGCAGTATCCGACGATACCGCCGGTGAAGATCTTGCTGGCGCTGTAGGTCGACGAGAGGCTGCCCGTGTTGTAGCACTGGTCGACCACGACGCCACCGTTGCTCACACAGTAGACCGCCCCCACGATGCCGCCGATCCTGCCCCGGCCGGTGACCGCGCCGGTGTTGGAGCAGTAGCGCACGTAGAGGGTGCTGTCGGTGCTCGTGTTCTCCACGGCCCCGGCGATACCGCCGCACATGGAGGCGGTGAGGCTGGCGTCGTTCATGTATACAGTCATGGAGCTGTGCAGGTTGTAGAGGCTGCCCTGGCAGTAGCCGACCACGCCCCCGATCTCGTTGATCGTGAGCGTGCCCATGTTGAGAGACCCGGCCACACTCAGATTGGCGAGGGCGCCCCCCGTGCCCACGTAGCCGAACAGACCGTAGGCCCCCGTCCCGGTGGCCGGGTTGCTGACGTTGATGCCGCTGATGGTGTGGTTGTTGCCGTCGAACACGCCGTCGAAATGAGCCCCGGTGGGAACGCCGTTCGCATCGATGGTGCAGGCCCCGCCGATGGGCACCCAGGCGTAGCTCTGCAGGTCGATGTCGGCGCCCATCCGAAAGTACACGCCACTGTAGGTGGTACCTGTGTTGACGCGGTTGGCGAAGCCTTTCAGCTCTTCTGCCGAGCCTATGATCCAGGGATCGCTAGACGTGCCGGTTCCGGTCCACTCGTAGTCGGCGCTGGAGCCGTTCCATGCGGCGGCTGTGCCTGAAGGAGGGAACGCAAGCAGGCACACCATCAGCAGCAGCAGCAAGAAAGCGACACCGGTGACCTGACGAGCCCCGGAGAACCGACCTGCCGGCGATGGGCGGGCCGAGATCCTCTCGCTCAGAGAGACCTTGCTCGGTTGATGCCTCCTTGTCACCCTCATCACCCTTCAGTCCTTTCCGGGAGGAGGTCCTCGAACGGCGGGGGCGGGATCGGATCACCCAAGGGCAGGCGGCGGTCGCCTCCCTTGGCCCCGTAGTTGGCGAAGTCGACCTCCTCGACTTCATCAGCGTACGTTCCATACATGAGCACGGAGGCGTATCCCGCCTTGACCGCGCTCACATCGACGATGGTGCCCACCGGCACCGAACTCATGGACACCTGGTAGCCGCCGGAGGCATCGGTGGCGCCGGTGCCCACGAGGTTGGGTCCCGATTGTCTGTAGAGAGGATCGATGGCGTTGATGACCACGTACACCGTCGCGCCCACCACCGGACGTCCGTCGCCGCCTAGGACCGTGCCTTTGAGATAGCGGCCGGGGACCGTGGTACCCGGAGCAACGTAGAGGGGTTCGGAGGTGGTCGTGCTCGACTCCGCGGGGTCCGCCGAGAGGGTGGTGCCCTCAGTGGCAGTCGCTGCCGTGTTCTTCGACGTCGGATCGCCGGCTGAGCTCGAGTCGCGGGCCGGGCTCGGATTGCCCGCCGGGCTCGGGTCGCCGGGGCTCTCCGTGGCCACCGCTTGGCTCGTACCGGTGCCGGACGGCGCTGTATCCCCAGACCTGCAGGAGGCGACCGTGAGTGCAAGCACGGCTACCACCAGAAACACAAGTGCGAGGACGAGCGTCCTCGCGATGACTCCCTTCTCTCCTTCTAGTCTCATGGATTCGGTCGCATTCCCTTGGATGTGTACATGTGGTACGGGTGGCGCCGGCCCTGCGAGCCGGCGCCACCCTGCTGCGGAGGTTTACAGGTCTAGCTGATGTCGGTGAACACGTTGGGGGTCAAGAACTCGTTGGGCATGGCCGGGATTCCGCCGTCGTCCCAGGGGAGCACGCGGTTGCCGAGCGTGAGTCCGTCCGGACCCAAGGTCGAGGT
>Ga0123329_1003228_pt1 | contig 13710 bp, 12 predicted proteins | sample BioC12SIPDNA_FD_89703 | JGI IMG/M metagenome (GOLD analysis project Ga0123329, IMG submission 89703) | Anaerobic biogas reactor microbial communites from Washington, USA - Biogas_R1_B C12 SIP DNA | ecosystem: Engineered > Bioreactor > Anaerobic > Unclassified | place: Washington, USA | collected... | reverse complement strand
TCTTCCCCCCCCCCGCCCTACAAAACGGCCCCGTCGCCCCGTTTTCCGGGCCGGCCCGGCGTGTATGGAGAGATGTTGTGAGTTCTCGTTTCAAAAAATTCCTGTCCTATTACAAACCCTACCGGGCGCTATTCCTCGCCGATATGGCCTGCGCTATGCTCGCGTCGCTCATGGCCCTGCTCCTCCCGCTCGTCACCCGGCACATCACCCGAAACATCCTCGACGGCATGATGCCGGCCGGGCTCGCGCAGCTTTATAGGCTCGGCGGCCTGATGCTCGCCCTGGTTGCCATCCTGACCCTCTGCACCCTGTTTGTCGACTATCGCGGCCATCTCATGGGCGCGCTCATCGAGCGGGATATGCGCCGCGATCTCTTCGACCAGTATCAGAAGCTGTCGTTTCGCTTCTACGACGAGCAGCGAACGGGCCAGCTCATGTCGCGGCTCACCAACGATCTCTTCTGGCTGGCCGAGTTTTGCCACCACGGCCCCGAAGATCTGCTGATCGGCCTGTTCACCCTGTTTGGCGTGATCGCCGTCTCCCTGACCATCAGCGTCGAGCTGACCATCCTCATCCTGCTCTTTCTGCCGGTCATGACCGTCTACGCGCTCTATTTTAACCGGCGCATGAACCGCGCCCTCCGCCAGAGCAAAGAGCGCATCGGCGACATCAACGCTCAGGTCGAAGACGCCCTCTCCGGCGTGCGCGTGGTCAGGTCCTTTGCCAATGAGGACGTCGAAAGGCAGAAGTTCGCCGCCGCAAACAGCCGTTTCCTGGCCAGCCGGCGCGACGGCTACGGCAGCGAGGCCGCTTTCTCTGGCGGCATGATCGCCTTTACCCACCTCATCACCGTCGCCGTCGTCATCTTCGGCGGCGCGCGACTGGCCGGTGGTCATCTGGACCTGGCCGATTTGCTGGTCTACCTGCTCTACGTGGGTATCCTCGTCGAGCCCGTCCACCGGCTGGCCAACTTCGCCCGGCTCTACCAGGATGGCGTCACCGGCTTTGACCGCTTCATGGAGGTCATGGAGATCGACGCCGACATCCAGGATGCGCCCGGCGCTATTGAGCTTTCCGGCGTTCGCGGGACCATCGAGTTCCGCAACGTGAACTTCACCTATCGCAACGGCGGCGATCACATCCTCAGGAACCTCGACCTGACCATCAGGGCCGGCGAATACGTGGCGCTGGTTGGCTTTTCGGGCGTCGGCAAAACGACCCTCTGCTCGCTGATTCCCCGCTTCTACGATGTCACCGGCGGGCAGATCCTGCTCGACGGCCACGACGTCCGCGAGATCTCCCTGCGCTCCCTTCGCCGCCACATCGGCCTCGTCGATCAGGACGTCTATCTCTTTGCCGGCACGGTCGCCGACAACATCCGCTACGGCCGGCCAGACGCCACGCCGGAAGAGATCGTCGCCGCCGCCCGCCTGGCCAACGCTCACGACTTTATCGTCCGGCTGCCCAACGGCTACGAGACAGACATCGGGCAGCGGGGCGTCCGGCTCTCCGGCGGGCAGAAGCAGCGCCTGAGCATCGCCCGCGCTTTTCTGAAGGATCCGCCCGTGCTCATCCTCGACGAGGCGACCAGCTCCCTCGACAACGAGAGCGAAAGGGCCATCCAGGCCTCCCTGGACCGGCTGGCCCGCAGCCGCACGACCATCGTCATCGCCCATCGCCTCTCGACCGTGCGCAACGCCCGGCGCATTATCGTCCTCGACGGGACCGGCATCGTCGAAGAAGGCACGCACGCCGGCCTGATCGCTCGCGGCGGTGTCTATGCCAGCCTCTACAACAGCCAGCTCGAATTCGCCCCCTGAGACCCGGCTCCTTCCTGGTCCCGCAGCCGGATCTCCGCCAGCACCGGCAGGTGGTCAGACGGGAAGCGGTCGCCCGCTTTTTCGTCGAGCACGGCATGGCGCAGCACCTCGACGCCCGCCGTGACCAGGATGAAGTCGATCTTCGGCCCCAGCGGCTCGCGGAAGTTGCTGGTCAGCGTCCCGGCTGGCCCTGCATGGCCCTCCCCGGCTACGTTCTGCGCGTCCTGCAGCGCCAGACCGTCCGCTCCCGGCGCGACCAGAATCTGCAGGGGCCGCGAGCCGCTCTCGCAGTTGAAATCGCCGGTCACCACCGCCGGCCGGCTGCCCGCGATCGCCGCCATGCGTGCCCGCAGCAGCCGCGCCCCTTCTTCCCGGGCGCGCTCGCTCTGGTGGTCCAGGTGCGTGTTGAATAAGAACAGCCTTCGCCCGCCGCCCGCCGCTTCAAACTCGCTCCACGTGACGATCCGCGGGTAGCCCGCCCCCCAGCTCATGCTCCCCGGCACGTCCGGCGTTTCAGACAGCCAGAACGTCTCCTGCCTGCACAGGCGCAGCCGCCCGGTCTGGTACAGGATGGGGTTGAACTCGCCCGTCGTCGCCCCATCGTCGCGCCCCACGCCCACCGCCTCGTAGCCCTCTAGCCCGTGCACAAGATCGTCGCGCTGGTGCGCCAGCGCCTCCTGCAGCCCGATCAGCGCCGCCCCCCGCTCCCGCAGAAGCGCCGTCACCGCCTCCCGGCGCGCGGCCCAGCCATAGGCCCTATCCTGCGTCGTATCGACACGGACGTTATAGCTGATGACGCTTAACTCTGTCACCGTTCGACCTGCTCACCGCTTTCGCCGCAGCGGCTCGATATCCACGTAGCGACCGGTCAGCGCCATCACCGCCGCGACGTTCTCTGCCTGCCGGGCATAGGCGCTCGGCTGCACCCGGTTCAGCTTCTCGTCAAAATACGCCCCTGTGACCGTCGCATACGCCGGGTCTGTCGCCAGCCTGGTGTAGACCGTCGCCATCTCTTCCGGCGCCAGCGCAAAGCGGCTCTTCACCGCATACAGCTTCTGCAGGATCCCCGGCAGCCCGTCATACTTACTGATGTCCACCCGCACCGCCGGCACGCGGATGCTGTTCGCCGTCAGGCCCGTTCCCGCCTGTTGCTCGGCCAGCCAGTAACCGAACATGATCTGCGCCAGCTTCGACTGGTAGTAGGCCGTCTCCATCCGGAAGCGGCGCTTCTCGAACTCCGGGTCCGCCAGATCGACCTTCAGGAACGGCTTGGCGATCAGCCCCTTCGAGGCCACCGTCAGTACCCGCGCCTGCTCGCTCTGCCGCAGGGCGTCCCACAGGCAAGCCGTCAGCAGCACCGGGCCAATGTGGTTGGTCGCCCAGACGCTTTCGATGCCCTCGGCCGTCAGCACGCGCTCTTTCTGCGTGATGTCGAAAATCGCCGCGTTGTGGATAAGCGCGTCCAGCCTGTCGTGCTCGGCCAGAAAAGCCGCCGCCATTTGCCGGATCGACGCCTGGCTGGACATATCCACCAGCCGCAGCTCCACCGCGTTACTCTGCGCCTGCTCGCGCACCGCTTGCAGCGCCGCCTCCCCCTTCTGCCGGTTGCGGGCGGCGAGCACCGTGTGATGGCCCTGCCCGGCTATCTGCAGCGCAGCCGCCCGGCCGATCCCCGAATTCGCCCCCGTAATCAGCACGACCTTCCGTTCCATCGACCGGCCTCCCCGTCTCACAATTTGCGGATGATCTCGGTAGGGCCGGGGATGCCGTTCTGCACGGGGTGCCATACGCCTTCCTGCAAAACCTCGTATGCCCGGAAGCAGCAGGGGATGCCCTGCGCCACGCGGGCATCCTCGCGGTCCATCAGGTGAAAGTGCAGGTGCGGCGCCGTGCTATTGCCCGAATGGCCGACGTGGGCCAGCAGCTGCCCCGGAACCACCCTGTCGCCCACAGCCACCCTGACCGAGCCCTTCTGTGCGTGGGCGTAGACCGCGTACCCCTCGCTGCTCTCGACGATTACCGCGTTGCCGGTCAGCGGCCGGAGATCCGTCGCCCCTTTGGCGTCAAACGTCCAGCCATTCTTGAGCATGATGGCCAGATCCCTGAGAGGATGCACAGGATTGCGTTCCGGCCATCCGTCCACCGCGTGCACCACCGTTCCCGCCGTCGCCGAAAAGATCGGCTGCCCCCATCCATAACAATCCTCCAGCGGGACGCCGAACAGAAGGTAACGGAGCGGGTTGCTGCGATAGAAGCGCCTCCCGCTGACCTGGGGATCGACGCCCACGAAATCGTACGCGTAGCGCTGCCCGAGCGCATCGGTGCCATGGCTCGGGATCTGTTTGGCCGGCGTGTTCGGTGCCATCCACACCCCTCTCAGTGGAAAATCGACCACAGTAGGCGTCATCGTCGGGTCCATCTATTCTCCTTCTCCGGCAGCGCATCGCCAGCCTCGACAGGGGCGATATTGTTTGCGCCCCCGCAATCTAGCGTGCAATGGCTGCAGCCGCAACCGTCCGCCTGCGGCCACGCGGTCGTGATCCGCCATTAAGTGCGCGGGCGAACTGCGCTATGATGTTGCCAGATGGGGACAATGCGTGCCAGATGCCCCCAAACGGCGAGCCGTATGCAGCCTTGACTGCTTGCAGAACGACGGATGCGGGGCAATGAACGCTCTCATTCAGAAGACCAAGCTCTACTTCCCCCCCACGCGCGCGGGGCTGGTCGTTCGCCCGCGCCTGCTGGCCCAGCTCAATGCCCTCCTTGCGCCAGGCCGCCGACTGGGCCTGATCTCCGCGCCGGCCGGTTCCGGCAAAACCACCCTCGTCGTCCAGTGGCTCGCCGCCCAGCCCGGCCGGCCCGCCGCCTGGCTTTCCCTCGACGCGCGTGATAACCGGCCGCCCGCCTTCTTTGCCGGCTTCATCGCCGCTCTGCAGACCATCCATCCCCACGCCGGGAAAGAAGCCCTGGATCTCCTGGCGCTGCCCGGCGTGAGTCTGGAAGAGGTAGTGACCCTTCTGGTCAACGATCTGGCTGCGGCGCCGTCACCCTTTGTCCTGGTCCTCGACGATCTTCACCATATCGCCGATCACGCCGTCCATCAGGCCCTGGACCTGTTCCTCGATGCGCAGCCGCCCGGGTTGCGTCTGCTGCTGCTCTCGCGCGAAGATCCCCCTCTGCCCTTGGCGCAACGTCGCGCAGGCGGGCAGCTGGTGGAGATACGTCAGGACGACCTGCGCTTTACGCTGCCCGAAGCGATCCTCTTTCTGAACCAGTCGATGGGGCTCGATCTGGCGCCCCGCCAGGTCGAGCTGTTGGAAGCGCGCCCCGAGGGCTGGATTGCCGGGCTGCAACTGGCTGCCCTATCGCTGCAGCGCGCCACAGATAGCGACGCTTTCATCCGCGCCTTCTCCGGCAGCCACCGTTTCATCCTCGATTACCTCCTGGAAGAAGTGCTCTCCCACCAGACCGAGGAACGACAGCGCTTTCTGGTGGAGACCTCCATCCTGGAGCGCATGTGCGCGCCTCTCTGCGCCGCTGTTACCGGTCGCTCCGTTGCCGCCGCGCAGGAGCTGCTCGATGGGCTGGATCGGGCCAACCTCTTTGTCGTCCCCCTGGACGAGGAGCGTTGCTGGTACCGTTACCACCACCTCTTTGGCGACCTTCTGCGCGCGCGGCTGGCGGCTGGCGCCCCAGAGAACACCGTCCAGCTTTGCCGGCGAGCTGCCACCTGGCATGAGGAGAACGGCGACCCGCGCCAGGCTGTGGAATATGCCCTGAGGGCTGGCGATGCGCTTTACGCTGCCCGGCTGATCGAGCGCCATTATGCGGAACGCTGGCAGATGGCCGATCTGGACTTCCTCGCCCTGGTCAACCGACTCCCCCCAGAGAGCGTCGAAGAAAGACCTTCGCTCTGCCTGAACAGCGCCTGGCTGCACGTCCTCGGCGGGCAGGCCGAACGGATCCCGCCCTTTCTGGAAGCCGCCGAGCGCGCGCTGGCCAACCCCGCTCGCCAGCCCGAACCGGCCGACGCTGCCAACCGCGCCTTTGCCCGGATCATCCGCGCCGCGCTGGATGCCCTAAACAATCGGGCCGTACAGCTTGATCAGGGTCTGGAAGAGGCCTTTGCCGCCATCCCGGCCCAGAACGCCGCCATGCGCAACAGCGTGGCCGTCATGTTAGGCACGATCGCCACCATGCAGGGCGACTTTGCTCGGGCCATCCCCTATTACCAGGGCGCCCTCGAACGCGACAAGCGCCTGGGCGGCACAGTCGCCATTGCCCTGTGCGTGATGCGCTTGGTCTGGATACGCCAGGCTGAAGGAAAACTGAGCCAGGCCCTGGATCTCGTCGTCGAGCACGAAGCCTATGTGCGCCGGCGCGGCGCCCGCCGTTTTTATCTCGGCGGCGTCCTGAACGTGATGTGGGCCGAGATCCTGCTCGAGAGGAACCGGCTGGACGAAGCGGAATCACAGCTGCGCCGCGGCCTGCATCTCCTGGAAGATTGGCCCATGCCCCAGACATTGACTTACGGCCTGGGCCTGCTGGCCCGGCTACAGCCTGCTGCTGGCCGCCCTGGCTGCCGCCGGCCTCTTCCTGGCCGGCCGTGTGGGTTTGGGCATGCCCTTTATCGAAGGTTGGACAAAGCGCGAGCCCGTCTGGAACCGGCTTGCAGGCGTCGCTGGCGCCGCCGTCCTGGCCGGCATCCTGCTGCCCCTGATCCTCCTCCTCGATAGCGCCCTTACCCCTCTTCTGGAGAAGGCCAGCAACACGCCGGCCCCGACGACTGTGGTCCATCCACCCGCCTGGCAGGGCTTTCTGGCCGCCTTCTCCGCCGGCATCACCGAAGAAACGCTATTCCGTCTGTTCGGCCTGATTCTGGTGGTCTGGTTGGGTAGCCTCGTCTTCCGTAGCCGGACCGGCCGGCCCGCGCCCGGCCTGCTATGGGCGGCCAACATCCTCTTTGCCCTCGCCTTTGGCCCGGTCCACCTGCGCACGGCCAGCCAGCTCGGCATCACGTTGACTCCCCTTCTGGTGATCCGCACGCTCGTCATCAACGGTGCAGGCGGCCTGCTCTTCGGCTGGCTGTACGTCACCTTTGGCCTGGAAAGCGCCATCCTGGCCCATATCGCCGCCGACGTCGTCGTGCATGGCTTTGTACCCCTGGTCACCCAGCAGGCCGATCCGGCACGGACCATCGTCGCTACCGTGGTCGTCCTGCTGCTTACGCTCCTGGCCATCGTCTGGTCCGTCCGCGCCATCCTCCGGGATTGCCGGCAGCTCCAGACCGCCGTCGAGCCAGGTGAATCACAGATCGAGGTGCGCTTTTCCCATCCGGCCGGTTGAGCTTGCCGGCAAAGACGAGACAACGTCAGGCGCTCCCGGACCAACCGGCAGGGCAAACGGCCGTGAAAACGCGCCTGCTCTCCGGCTAACCCGCGAGCGCCTGTTCATTCGCTTGCTACCGCCTGGACGATCGACATAGGCGCCCTATTTTCAGCAGGCTCGCCCGTCCGATCTCCACTCCCTGATCCCCCTTTCTTGCCCCCTTCCCCCATCCCCGCTACAATAGAACATATGAGCCACCTACGTGTGGCTCCGGAGCCACAATCTCGTGCGGCGGGAGCAGAGTTAACAGCACGGCCATGCCTCGCAACCCCGCCCGACGACGCTGCACTGCCCTCTCCCTTAACGGCCGTCCCTGCCGCCGCTGGGCCCGTCGCGGCACGGATCGCTGTCCGGGCCACGAAGCCCCACCCCGCCCGCGCCGGCCCCGTCCCAAACAGCGCTGCACCGCCCTCACCCGCGCCGGGACGCGCTGCCGCAGGTGGGCGACACAGCCGCCTGCCGATCCCGCGGCCCCCACCTGCGCCCTGCATGCCCCCCACACCCTGCCGCCACACGCCACACGCTGCCGGGCCTTCACCCACGCCGGCAAGCGCTGCCGCCGCTGGGCCACCCTCGCCAGCCGTCGCGCCGGCCGCCCCCGCTGTTCCGGTCACGATGGCCATCACCACCCCCCATCGGCCGCAGCCCGCCGCTGTACCGCCCTGACGCGCGCCGGCCATTCCTGCCGCAACCTCGCCATCCGCGACAGCGATCCCCCGCGCTGCGCCTCGCACCGCTCGCCCAGTTGGCGCATGCCCGGTCCTGCCGACGCCGCCGCCGGTCGCACCTGTACGGCCACCACTCTCGACGGTCAACCCTGCCGCTGCTGGGCCATCCGCCATACCAGACCACCCCGCTGTTTCGTCCACGCCTATCCCGCTGCCCACGGCAGTATTCGCCACAGCTACTACCGCCGCACGCCCTTCCTGCCAGCCGCCTTCCAGGCCACGCTCGATCGGCTGGTAGCCCAAGGGCGGCCGCTCGACGCCGAAATTATCCTCGCCCGCTTCAAGCTCGTCGCCCTGCTCGCCTACCTCAACCGGCGGGACCTCTCCCCTGCCGAAACGCTCCCCGCTTACCGGCTGACCCTGCGCACCCTGCGTGCCGTCGCCCGCCTGCTGCGCACGCGCCATGCCCTCGACTCCCAATCCCCGTCCCCAACTCCCTTTTCCCCATGAGGTCCCCATGTTCCACGCCCCCCCTCCCGCTCCTCCCGCCGGCCGCCGCTGTCTCGCCCGCACCAAAGCCGGCGAGCCCTGCCGCAACTGGGCCCTGCCCGATAGTCAGGCACAGTTCGGCCTCCCCCTCTGCGCTGCCCATGCCCGTCGCGCCGCGAAAGCCGGCCATCCCAAATCGGCCGCCATTCGTCTCTACGGCGACTACTTCGCCCCCGCCGACCTCGTCGCCCTGAGCGCCTTTCTCGACGAGGCCTCTGGCCAGCTCTCCCTCGCCCCCGAGATCGACACCGCGCGCGTCCTCCTGCGCCACCTCCTCGCCCACATCAGCGCCCAGCCCCCACAGGACAGCGCCGAGACGGCTCGCCTCACCCACCTCATCCTCGACAACCTGCGCACCATCGCCCGCCTCGTCCGCGACCACCACGCCATCACCCCACCCGGCCCCGATCCCTTCATGGCGACCCTCGGCATAGCCCTCGACCAGCTCGGTGAGGAGTGGAGCGTTAAGCTCTAGCTGCACACAGCGCTACGGCTGCCCGCCGTCGGATCCCTGTCCCTCGGCCCCAGGGTTGCCCTCGGTGACATCCCTAGGAAGGCGGCTGTTCGGCCAGGAACCGCTCGATGTCGTCGATGAAGGCCAGCGTGGTCGTTTCGATGCGTGCCGTTAGGGCATCCGGATCGTCCAGGTCGACCTCTGTGACCAGGTCGCACTCCAGAATCGAGTCGATCCCTTTCCCCGGCGCCACGACCCGGTAACCCGGCCACTGGCCATCCTTAAACAGCTCCCACGTCTCCTGCTGCACCTTCCGGTTGCTTCCCGACAGCCACGCCTCGAAGCGGAACGCGTCGTAGTTGAACACAATGGCGATCTTCAGCTTCCGCGCCTGCAGCCCAGGCGGGAAAAGCGCAAAGTACGTCATGTCCAGATAACCCTGGTAGAGACCAGAGACGGCAAACTCCGGATGACGGGTCTTAAGCTCCGTGCGCAGCCCCATCATATATCCGATCAAAGCGCGATACGCCTTCTGGATCGCCCCCTTCTCCAGTTGCCTGCGTAGCTCTTCCATCTCTTCCCTGATTGCCGCCATACCCACCTCCTCCCGGGACCCCGGCCGTGCCATCACCCCTCTAGTCCCTGCCCACTACTCCAGCACCGCCATGCTCAAAATCCGGTAAATCTCATTTACGTGCCTGTCCTTGCGGAACTCCTTGACGATCGGCTCCGCCTGCCCGCGGATCCAGATCTTCAGTTCTGCGTCCATATCCAGCATCCCCATCCTCTCCTTGGAGAGGCACTTTCCTTTGAGAAGCGTAGGATATGGCTGAACGGGATCGTTATATACTCCGCCTTGCTGCCCGTCACCCCTGCACGTCCACCAGGCTCAGCCGCTTGTTCGTGAACACGAAATAATCCCGGATCACCTGCTACGCCGCAGTAGCTCCTCCCCCGGCGCCAGAATCGGCTCAAACTCCGCCGCAAACTTCTTCACGTTCACTTCGCCCGCGTTGCCGGTTAGCGCGCTGATGAAGCCCATTTTGTTTCTCCTTAACCCCGTATCGCCGCCGTGTAAATCGGCAGCATGGCCTTCATCGTCTGCGCCATCGTGTGGGCCACATGCACACCTGCAGTGATGGCCTCCGCCTTTGGTATGGCGCCCACCAGGTACATCTCCACCCACTCATCTTCAGGTCTTTCGGCCAGGCAGCGGACACGCTCGGCAACGGTCAACCGCCACGGCTCTTCTTCATCCCATAGCGCGTAGGCGCCCCTCTCGAGGCCGTTACTGAAGTGGAAGGTATCGCCAATCCGGCAGCCTCTTCCGAGAAAGCGCACGTCGCGACTGGCCTCCAGTTCAGTTATAGACTGAAGAAGCGATGGCTGTTCCTGGAATCCTTTCCGCAGCCGGGTCCAGTCCCACGTCGCGTCCACGGTCACTGACGTGTCGCCGCGCTCCACGTAGAAGCCATAATAGGCGTTCGCAGCGTCCAGCTCGATCGTAAATTTGGCTTTGCGCACACCCATCTCGAAGGCTGCCATATTGTAATCCTCCCGGTGGGTGAGAAAGGCGACGGGCCAACGGTAAATGTCCCAAGAAACAAAGGTATACGCATGTTCGGTTGATGCCTGGGAAAGCAGGCGGCTGACCTGGCCCGCGAGGCCGCGACGACTTCGCCAGGTCGTCCCCTCGGTGTTGCTCTTAAAATCGGTTTCACGAAGCCCAGCGAAATCTTCGCCATAGCCATGCTGGTAGCGCGCTTCTTCAACCGCCTGTTGGCGCGCCTTTTCCTGCTCGTCCCAACCCATGTTGCGCCAGATGCGCTCTTGAAGCGCTATCGTCAGCTCGTCCTCCTCACCGGTCGCGAGATAACGGACGAGCATCTTTTCCGGCTCGGGCCCAAAGCGAAGCACTTTGTAGGCGCCGATATGATTACGGTAGATTGATCCGACCTGGAAAGGCTGTTCCATATGTTCTCCTGCCCAATGACCCGAACACAACGACCGCACGCGAGGTTGCCCCGCACGTATGATAGTCAATGCCCCTGGACGCGCAATGGCTCCGAGGCCGGCAAGCTATCCTACTTTGGTCCCCCCGACCGCGCCCCGCGTTGGTTCTCCCCCCTTTTGATCATACAATACCCTCGACCAGTTTGACTGTTCGTGCATCGAGGGAGTGCTCATGTTGAACGCGCTGGAAACCGACGACGTCCAGCTCACAGCCGGCGATATCGGCCTGCTGGAAAACGCCACCCAGATTATCAGCTTCTTCGCCCGCCTCCGCTACGACGTGGACAACGCGGCGCCTCTGAGCCACGCCGCGCTGAACATGGATACCGACGAGCTGCGCTATCAGGTGCGCGCCATCTACCAGGTCGCCACCGACCCCGACGAAGAAATCCGCGTCTACCTCATGGAAGTGCGCTCTGTGACGGTCCGGCTCAAGCACATGCTCGCCCAGCGCTTCCGCAATCGGCCTGAGCTGCCTCTGCTTATCCTGACGGACGACGACTTTGAGACGTTCGACTTTGTCCTTATCGACCGCTCGCGCGAAAAGAGCAAGCAGCCGGGGCAGGCAGAGAAACAGGTCATCCGCCCCCGTTCCCTGACGGTCAGCCGCCGCAACCCCGAGCCCGTCGCCCTGCGCGTGCTCCGCCGCTTCACCTACACCGAGGCCGACTACCTCTACCAGTGGGAGAAGCTGCGCTCGGCCTTCACCCTGGCCGAGTGGAGCGAGCCCTATTTCAACAACCGCGCCCTCTTCTCCGACTACTACCTCAAGAACCGGCTGGCCGACTCGGCGATCACGCCCGCCTGGGATGAGGACGTGCGCCCCACCGGCCGCGCCGTCTTCGAGCTGCTCGGCGACGCCCGCCGCCGCTTCAGCGGCCGGCCGGAAGCAGAGATCCGCGCCGGCCTGATCGAGCCGCTGCTGCAGCAGCTCGGCTTTGCCCTGGTCCCCGTCAGGGACGCCCGCTCTTCGGCCGAGCGGCCTGACTATTTCCTGCGCGACCCCGCCGACCCAAACGGCCCCAACCTCGCCGCCGCGCTGACCTCCGTCTGGAACCGCAACCTGGACGACGTGGACCCCACCCGCGACCCCGACACGCCGGACGAGATCCCCGGCGCGCGCGTCGTCAGCGTGCTCGAACAGGGCGACGCGCCCTGGGTCATCATGACCAACGGCAAGCTCTGGCGGCTCTACGCCGCGGCGGCCGACAACAAGGCGACCAACTACTACGAGGTGGACCTGGAAGAGGCGCTGTACGCCGACGACCAGCTCACGGCGCTCAAATACTGGTGGCTGCTCTTTCGGCGCGACGCCTTCGGAGGCGGCCTGCTCGACACGGTCCTGCAGGCCTCTCAGGAGTACGCGAAGGAGCTGGGCGAGCGGCTGAAAGAGCGCATCTTCGTGGAGATCTTCCCCCACTTCGCCCGTGGCTTCATCGCCAACGCCCGCCGCCGGCAGCCCGCCGCCCCGCTGGACGACACCTTCCTGCAGCAGACCTTCGCCGGCACGCTCACCTTCCTCTACCGGCTGATGTTCATCCTCTACGCCGAGAGCCTGGAGCTGCTGCCCGTCGTCGAGGCGCGCGGCTACGGCGAGCACAGCCTGCGCCGGCTAAAAAGGGAGATCGCCGATAAGGCCGGCACCATTCGCGAGCTGGCCCCGGAGCAGATTCGCGCCGCCTATCGCGACGGCGATACGAACGGCGCCGGAGGCGACGCCCTCTACGCCCGGCTGCAGGCCCTCTTCGCCGCCATCAACGACGGGCGCGCGGACTGGAACCTGCCCGTCTACAACGGCGGCCTCTTCAGCCCGGAGAGCGACGCCGGCCGTTTCCTCGCCCAACAGGCCATCCCCGACCGCCACCTGGCCCTCGGCCTCGACCTGCTGGCCCGCGACGTGGACGAAAAGAGCCAGGCGCTGGCCTTCATCGACTACAAAGACCTCGGCGTGCGCCACCTCGGCTCTATCTACGAGGGGCTGCTGGAGTTCCGCCTGCGTATCGCCACCGAGCCGCTGGTCGTGGTTAAGGAGAAGGGGCGCGAGCGCTACCTGCCGGCTGCCGAAGCGAGCAGCAGGCGCACCGTTGGCACGGTCGCGCCCGGCGAGGTCTACCTGGAGAACGACAAACGGGAGCGCAAGGCTACCGGCAGCTACTATACACCGGACTACATCGTCAAATATATCGTCGAGCACACCGTGGGGCCGGTGCTGGAGCGCAAGTTCGAGGCGCTGGCCCCACGGCTGCGCGACGCCCAGCGGCAGTATCGCCAGCACAAACAGCGCGTGACAGGGCGCGGCGACGATCAGGACCCCGCCAACTTCTGGAACAAGCCCGAGATGCAGCGGCTGGCCGACGCCTGCCTCGACGTGCGCGTGCTCGACCCGGCGATGGGCAGCGGCCATTTCCTCGTCGAAGTCGTGGACTTCACCAGCAACCGGCTGCTCGACTTCCTCAACGGCTGGAGCGAGAACCCGGTCTGGGGCATGCTGGAGCAGATGCGCCGCGACATCCTGGAAGACGTGGAGAGCCAGGGCGTGAGCATCGACGCCGGCCGGCTGACCCGCGTCGCCCTGCTCAAGCGTTCCGTGCTCAAGCGCTGCATCTACGGCGTGGACCTCAACGAGATGGCCGTCGAGCTGGCCAAGGTCAGCCTCTGGCTCGACGCCTTTACCCTGGGCGCGCCGCTCAGCTTCCTCGACCACCACCTCAAGCAGGGCAACAGCCTCATCGGCGCGCGCATCCGCGAGGTCGAAGAGGCCGTCGCCGGGGCGCAGCGCGACCTCTTCACCCCGCAGCATTTTCTGCAGATCGGCCAG
>Ga0123329_1003221_pt1 | contig 13740 bp, 8 predicted proteins | sample BioC12SIPDNA_FD_89703 | JGI IMG/M metagenome (GOLD analysis project Ga0123329, IMG submission 89703) | Anaerobic biogas reactor microbial communites from Washington, USA - Biogas_R1_B C12 SIP DNA | ecosystem: Engineered > Bioreactor > Anaerobic > Unclassified | place: Washington, USA | collected... | reverse complement strand
TCAACTGGCGCCCTTTCTACCGCAGCGTGGCGCTGTTCGCCATCGCCATCCTGGCCCCGATGTTCTACGCATACGAGCGCAACATGCGGCAGCCCGCCTGGCTGATCTACCTACTGGCGCTGTCCCTGGTCATCTTAATCGTGGGCTGGCTCGCCGATGTTGTCGAGGAGCGGGGCAACGAGCCGCCGCTGCCGCTCTTCGGGCGAGGGCCATCCGTGAAGCTACGCGAGTTTATGGGCGGAACCGTGCGTCTCTGGCCCGATGGCGTATACAATTCGCACATAACAAAGCATTACGGCCTCATCGAGTTCCAGCTGGCACCTGACGGGAGCGAGGAGAAGCTACGCAAGGCTTTGCTCAGGCGCTACCATCTGCGGCATTCCCGGGTGCTCCGGACCAACGCGGGCTTTCTGGTGCTCGAGGGGAAGGCTCACGTGGCGATCCAGGGGAGCGAGATGGCGGCCCTGGAGCGGCGGCCACACGTGCTTGCACTTGAACAGACGATGGAAGATCACCCCTTCTTTCCGCTGGATGGCGCGGCGCAGCCGCACCTGCTGAAGCCACGTTATGAGTTCGGCTTCGACCGCTCGCTGCCCGTAAGGCTGCTCCCAGCAGTGGTGAGTACGGATGATAGCCTGGGGCTGGAGCTGACGGTGCAACTGCACACGACACCGCCGCAGCTGTTGCGGGGAGCCGACGTGGTGGTCCAGGAGCTGACGTTGTGTGTCGCGCCGGAGCTGGCGGATGTGCAGGGCCATTGGCCGGGTGCGACACTGCCGGACCCATCATTCCGCTGCTCTGAAGCGGACCATATCCCCGTCCTCACCTGGAGGGACGTAGAGCTCACAACTGGTTCTGGAGCACGGGTGAAGGCCGCTACATCAGGCTACCACCGCGCCTTCTTCGTGCGCTTTGACCGCGCGGCACCGCTATGGCGTTCTGAGGTATCTGGTCGCCTGGAGCTGCGGATTGACAACCGCCTGCTCTCGGGGTTAACGGGAGCCGCGCTATTCTCGCCGCTCGGCCGGCGGCGCGACGATCTGGCCTGTACGATGCATACGGTCATCAAGCTCAACTTCACCCTTAGCCTCGACAGCCTCGTCGTGATCCAGCCGTACGGCATGACAACGAAGCGCGATTACAGCGGGCCGGTGGAGCTGGAGACAGTGCTGGACCTCGCTGCCCGGTTAAGCGCGCGGGGTTATTACGTGAAACAACTGGTGGAACAGACGCGAGGAGTCCTGCATCGGGAGCACGCACACGAGGTTGATCGCTCCTGGACGGTAGCGGGGCGCTATTATCGAGGAGTGTTCCCGGTCAACTTTGAGGTCGAGGTGAGCTGTCCGGGCAATGCCCAGCGGGCCCGGAGCCCCGAAGTGGTCGTGCTCATGATCCGGCTGGATGCCCACGTAAGCCGGGGGCCGACGCTAGACATGCTCCGCGGCACGCAGACCTCGCTTATCCGGATCTGTGATGAGGTGTTCGGCCGGCCGCCTGTCCCGGCACCATTGATCGGGCCAGCCGCCACCGGCCCGACTCCGGGAACGTCCGGATTCAGCCGTCTCCGCGGCGGACCACCGCAGGGCGAAGGAGGGAGCATTGACAACCCTGACCAATGAGGCGACTCGCCTTCTCTGCTCCGGCTGCCAGCGCGTCATAGACGATCCTGTCGTCTGCCACCATTGCGGCCGGCCGCTCTGCAGCCGCTGCCGGCGCGCCTGGTGGGACACGGCGTTCATGGGTAGCGACACGTTGCCCGCCGCTTATCACTGCAGCAGCTGCCGGCAGCGCTATCACCTGGGCCTGCCGGACGTTCTGCAGATGCTGGCGATACAGGCCGGCCTCGGCGCCCGCTCGGCTAACCGCCGCCTGCGCCGGGGCCGCTAGCCGCCTTAACAGTGCCCTAGTACCGGCTCCCCTGTTCGCCTTACCCCTCCCTTTTTGTTATACTGTAAAGACAGCGGCCTGCCGGGCCGCATACGGTTGGGTTGCATCGGGCAGGCCACCGTACAGGGAGATCTGAGAGTGAACCAGAGCAGAATTACGCGTGGGGTTGTCTACTTCCTCATCGTCATTGCCATCGTCGCCATTCTGTGGAGCTATAACTCGGCCGATCCGGTAACGTCGGAGCTTTCCATTAGCGAACTGGCGGCGCAGCTCAAGGCGCGCGAGGTAGACGAGCTGCGCGTCTCTGGTGATGGACAGGAAGTTACGATCTACTACAAGAACCGGAGCCGGCAGCCAGGCAGGGTGCAGCTCAGCGGCGTCGCTTCGCTCATGGAGGAGCTGAACTTCCTCGGCGTGGAGACGACGGACTACCAGGAAGGCGACGTAACAATCATCAACGAAAAGCCGAGCCAGCTGGGCAGCTGGTTAAGCCTGCTCAGCATCTTCCTGCCGGCGATCATTATCATCGCCTTCGTCTACTTCATCTTCCGCCAGGCGCAGGGCAGCAACAACCAGGCCATCAGCTTCGGCAAGAGCCGGGCCCGCATGTTTAGCGGCGACCATCCTACTGTCACATTTGAGGACGTGGCCGGTTGTGACGAGGCTAAGGAGGAGCTGCGCGAGGTCGTGGAGTTCCTGCGCGAGCCCGAAAAGTTCGTCAGCTTTGGCGCGCGCATACCCAAGGGCGTGCTGCTTGTCGGCCATCCCGGGACGGGCAAAACGTTACTGGCCAAGGCAGTCGCCGGAGAGGCCGGCGTGCCCTTCTTCAGCATCGCTGGCTCCGAGTTTGTGGAAATGTTCGTCGGCGTCGGCGCCAGCCGTGTCCGCGATCTCTTCGAGCAGGCCAAGCGGCACAGCCCGTGCATTGTCTTCGTAGACGAGATTGACGCCGTGGGCCGCCAGCGCGGGGCGGGCCTGGGCGGCAGCCACGACGAGCGCGAGCAGACCCTGAACCAGATCCTCGTCGAGATGGACGGCTTCGACACCGATACGCACGTCATTATTCTCGCTGCCACCAACCGCCCCGACATCCTCGACCCGGCCCTGATGCGCCCCGGCCGCTTCGACCGGCGCGTGGTGCTCGACCGGCCCGACGTGCGCGGCCGTGACGCCATTTTCCGCGTACATATTCGTGGGAAGCCGCTGGCTGCCGACGTCGATCCCGAGGTGCTGGCGCGGGCAACGCCCGGATTTGTCGGCGCCGATATCGAGAATACTGTCAACGAGGCGGCGCTGCTGGCCGCACGACTGAACCGGAAGAGCATCGGGATGGCCGAGTTCCAGGAAGCCATTGAGCGCGTCCAGCTCGGACCGGAAAGGCGGAGCCGCATCATGTCGCCGGAGGAGCGGGAGATTACGGCCTATCACGAGGCGGGTCATGCCGTGGTCAGCCACCTTCTGCCGCGCGCCCGCCCGGTGCGTAAGGTTACTATTATCCCCCGTGGTATGGCGGGCGGCCTGACCTGGTACCTGGACGAGGATCAATACTTCTATAGTGAAGCCCAGTTCCTGGACCTGATTGCTTCGGCGCTGGGTGGTCGTGTAGCCGAGGAGATTGTCTTTGGCGACATTACCACCGGGGCAAGCAATGACCTGCGCCAGATTACGAAAATGGCGCGCTCCATGGTCACAGAATATGGCATGAGCCGCGCCATGGGCGCGCGTGTTTACGGGGACCGCCAGGAGCTTGTCTTCCTCGGGCGCGAGATCAGCGAACAGCGCGACTACTCCGATGCGGTTGCCGAACAGATTGACGGCGAGGTACGCCAGATTATCGACGAGCAGTACGCTCGGGCCCGGCAGATACTGGAAGAAAACCGCGACAAGCTCGAGCTGGTTGCCCAGAAGCTGCTGGAGTTTGAGTCGCTGGAAGCGGAGGAATTCGTCGCCCTGATGGAAGGGCGCGAGTCGGGCGCTCCGGGCAGCGCCACCCCGCCGCCGGCTCCCCGCCGGCAGCGCGAACCGGAACAGGAACGCGGAAAGGCCGACTGGAACCGGCCAAACCTCGATATGCCGCCGGCCCCTTCGCCGGCCTGACGCCTTTACCTGTCCGCTCGCCCAGTAGCGGCATTTGCTTCAGTTCATGAGTGAAATTCTGGCCCTTGCCAATGATGCGCTGCAAGCGACCATCGTTATCTTCGGTAGCTCGGTGGTCCTTTACAACCTGCGCCATTTTTGGCGGGATCGGCCCACACGCGCTTTTTCGAACCTGATCCTCTTCGTCGTCATCGTCTATCTGACCGAGCTGATGGCGACGCGCACGAGCATTATCCCCGACCGGGAGCCGTGGCTGCGGCTGGAGTGGGTCGGCGTCGCCATGGTGCCGGCGGCTCAATTCCACCTTGCCGACGCTCTGCTGTGCACGACGGGACACGTCTCGCGGCGCCGCCGCCTTGGCGTGCGCGTCTTTTACCTGATCGGCCTGACCTTCATTGGTCTGGTGGGCCTCACCGATCTCGTGGTGAGCGGCCTCATCAACGTGCCCCTGGCTCCGCATCTCGAAGCAGGGCCACTCTTCCCACTTTTCAGCATCTACTTCTGGGTCGTCACGGCGATCAGCATCCGCCTGGTCTGGGACGCGATGCGCCTCTCGATCACCACGACGATTCGCCGCCGGATGCGCATGATCCTGCTGGCCTTTATCGCCGCTCCGCTCGGCGTCTTTCCCTATCTTCTGCTTAGCAGCAACGCCGGGCTGCAGCTCGGCTGGCTCTTCTGGGCCGTCCTCATCCTCGGCAACCTCGTCGTCGGCCTGATGTTTGCGCTGCTCACCTATTACCTGGCCTATTTCGGCGCCACCAGTCCGGATCGCGTCGTCCGCGTGCGGCTATTCAAGTTTATGGCGCGCGTGCCCATGACGGCAACCCTCGTGCTCGTCGTCTTTGTGCTCGCCGGGCGGCTGAGCAACGTCCTCGGGCTGCCAACGGCAACCGTACAGGCCTTTGCCGTCGTGGCGACGGTAATGGTTGTCGAGTGGGCCATCCACGCCTATAAGCAGCCTCTGGAACGCCTCCTGCACCTCAATCACGAACCAGACGTCCGCCGCATCCAGCAGCTCAGCGACCGGCTGCTGACGACCCGCGACCTGCACCAGTTCCTGGAAAGCGTCCTGACGATCATCTGCGAGACGGTGCGCGTGCCCACAGCCTTCGTCGCCGCCTTTACACCCGAGGGGCCCAAGCTGGAAGTTGTTGTAGATCCGCGCGAAGAGCTGGAGGAGATCCAGGACGAGAGCTGGCGAGAGCTGACCCGTCCCTACGGGTCGAACGGGGACGACGTGAAACTGGAGACCGTGGGCGGCTTCGTCATCTGGCGCAACTACTGGATCCGAACCCTGTACAACCGGAAGCAGAACGCGCTCGTCGGCATCCTGGGCATACACGCGCGCGGGCCCGAGCCAGACCTGACCGAGGAAGAGCAGGTGCTCTTCGACCGCCTCGTCAATCAGGCCGCCAAGGCGCTCGAAGACCGCATTCTGCAGCAGGAAGTCTTCGCCGCCGTCGAAGGGCTGCTGCCGAAGATCACCGCCCTGCAGCAGCGCCGGAGCGCCCTGGCTTATGGTGGCTCCACCCTCCTGACCGCGCCGATGGGGGACGAAGATACGCTGATCAACCACCCCGGTTTCTCCGATATGGTCAAAGACGCTCTGAGCCATTACTGGGGCGGGCCCAAGCTGACCGATAGCCCGCTAATGCGGCTGCAGGTGGTACAGGATGCCATCAAGGAATACAAGGGCAATTCGACCAAGGCGATGCGCGCTATCCTGGAGCGGGCCGTCGAGCAGCAGAAGCCGGCCGGCGAGCGAAGCATGACCACAGCCGAGTGGATTCTCTACAACATCCTCGAGCTGAAATTCATCCAGGGCCAGCGCGTGCGGGACGTAGCCCGGCGGCTGGCAATGAGCGAGAGCGACCTGTATCGCAAACAGCGCGTCGCGCTGGAAAACGTAGCCCGCACTATTGGCAACATGGAGCGCCAGGCCATGGAAGCGCAGCGGCCCGTCCTCAGCCACCGGCCGGAGACAGTCGCTGAGGCCGAGCCCGAAATCGAGCCGTAAGGCATCGCGTCACAGTCACAATCCACAATCGCCAGACGGGGGAGACCAGGAGGCTCGTAATGGTCGACGAACAGCTCATCGCATGGCTACTGGAGTCAGATATACCCTCCATTCGTTACCTGACAAGACGGCGCCTGCTCGGTCAGGATGAATCTGATCCCCGGGTGCAGGCCGAGTGGAAGGCTATGGCGGAAACCGGTCCGATTCCGGTGATTCTTGGGCGGCAGACAGAGACCGGGAACTGGCAACACGAAAAAAGCTTCTACACGCCAAAGTACACCAGCACCCATTGGAGCATGCTCTTGCTGGTAGAGCTGCAGGCTGACCCGGCTGATGAGCGGCTGCGTCGTGGCGCCGGCTTCATGCTGGCGACGACCGAGCAGGCGGTCGCGGCAGCGCTGGAAAAAGGCGAGCCGGGGCGGGAATGTATGTGGGGCAATATGCTGCATTACGTAGCCTACAGCGGGCTGTGCCAAGACCCACGCGCCCAACAGGTCGTGAGCTACCTCTGCCGTTCGGCGCTCGACACAGAGTGGCGCTGCGCCTGGAACTGGGACTTACCCTGCGGCTGGGGCGCGGCGCGCGGGCTGTGGGGACTGGCGGCGCTGCCTGCCGACCAGCGCACAGGCCGCGTCGCCGAGGCGCTGGAAGCCGGCCTCCATTTCTTGCTCGAAGCTTACAGCCTGGTAGAGGCGGACTATCCCAACCGTGGCGTCAGTGCGTTGTGGCGCCGGCTGAACTTCCCCCTCTTCTACCAGGTGGACGTTCTCTTTGCGCTACGCGTGGCGGCGCTGCTAGGAGCGCTGGACCGGCCGGGCGCACAGCGCTCGCTCGCCTGGCTGGCAGGCTGGCGCGACAGACAGGGACGCTGGCACGGCGCCAGCCCTTTCCGCGGCCGGACCATCCGGGAGGTGGCGCCAGACCGCGAGGAGACCGACCGCTGGGTGTCACTCTTCGCGGCGGACGTGCTGCAGCAAGCCGAGGGGACTGGCGTGGCCGGCGGAGACCAGTTGGGCCGGCGTTACTCGGCCACGGCTGCCAGATGATCCACAGCCGTGATCCGCTCCGGGAGGAAGTTGATGCCGTCGTAGTGCACGACGGTGATGCTGCACTCGCGCATGATCTCATCCCCGTAGGGATCGGCAGCATAGGCAGGGTTAATCGTCTTTAGCATCCGGCGCCCGGTGACGTTGAGCAGGAAGTCACTGATGATCGCGCCGTGGCTGATGACGACGACGTTCCGGCTGGTATAGCGGGGCGCCATCTCGCGCAGAAAGCGAGCCATGCGGTCGCCTGCCGCCCGGGAGGAATCACCAACAGGCGGCTGCCAGCTTCGCTGAACGTTGGAGCGTTCAATCATAGCAATGTAATCGCCCCAGGACTGCTCGGGATCATCGCCCCAGTTGGCCCGCTCGCGCAGCTCAGGCGCTGTGATGATCGGCAGGCCAAAGACGGCGGCGAACGCCTCCGCCGTTTCCTGGGCCCGGCGCAACGGGCTGGCGTAGAGCGCCGCCGGGCGCAGCTTGGCTAAATGTGCGGCCGTCGCTTCGGCCTGGCGGCGGCCCAGCGGCGAGAGACCCACGTCGCCGGACACCTCGGGGACTCTGCAACCATGGCGAATCAAATAATAGACGGTCATCTCAGTCTCCTGGCACGTGGGCGGGATAGTACAAACCGCGCCGTCCCGGAGCGCCCCACGGCTCAGCCATCAACGACACCAACATTGTAATGTAAAGCCTACGGATTGACGATCAGGCCGTCGAAACCCAGCGGCACGAGCTGGACAAAGCTGTTGCCGACGTCGAGGGGCAGCGCGTTGCCGCTGCTGTCGTAGAAGGAAACCATCTCCGTATCGCCATTGCGCCTCCATTGACCGTCAAATCGCTGGCCGTCGCGGAAGATGCTCGCCGGCCCTTCGCCCCAGAGCTGGATCTCGATGGAGTAGTGCCCGCCTGCAACCATATCCTCGAGAATGTCAGTCTCGACATGGTTAGCAGCGAGCACGAACACGTTGGCGAAACTGAGCTGTTCGCCAGTGTTGGCGTCGCTGTGTACCTCACCGTCGGTCCAGCGCAGCCACCGGCCGGAGGCGTCATCATACTGCCAGGTCACGTCGGTGGCGATGTAGTGAATCTCCACACTGCTTGCCGGCGTACCACCCTCCGGCGGCTGCTCGCGGAAGGTCATGCTGCCATTGAAGGCCGGCGGCGTGTTCAGTCCGCGTTCCTCGAGGATCGCCCGCAGCCCTTCCGTGTCGGTGAACAGGGTGTGCTCGAACGCTTTGCTGGGGTCCTCGACGCGGAAGAAGCCGCCATGCCCAAAATCGGGACTGATAACCCGGTCGAAGAAGATGCTGTTGACGATGCGCTGGCGCACCCCGGCGCTGGATCCGCTGTAGGCAAAGGCCGCATCATACATGCGCGGGATCTCGAGGTCGATGAGCCGTCCGCTGCGGATGCTGCCGATTGGCGAGGCGTCGCCATCGTAAAAGACCGCCGTAAAGCGGGTAACGCCGCCTTCCGCATAATGCTCGAAGACGAGATCGGCCGCGTTCAGGCCGCTCTGCGGTCGCACGACAGCCGGAGCGTTGGAAATCTTAACGGCGATGGGCCGGCGCTGCAGCACGGCCGGATCGGTGACTGTCTCGCCGGTCAGTGGATTCACGTTGGGCGGAAAGGGCGCCGTCAATATGGCGTCTTCCTGAGGAGACACCTCGACTGTCTCCGCGGGCGGGGGTGTGTCTTCCACGTCCACCAGTGGCGGAGCTATGCCGGGATCAGTTGTGGGCTGAGCCGCGCCGCCGCTACCCAGCGGCACGACAGGCGTCGGTTCGGGGGTTTCCTCGCCGCCGCAGGCCACGGCGAGCGCCAGCAAGAGCAGGGCAGGCAACAAGAACAGGGGTGAAAGCGTTCGCGATCGACGCTTCATAGCAATTCTTCTCCTGGGAATCAGTTTGGTGAATAGCAGGCGCCGGGGGAGTGGCGCCGGCGGCGCTCAGTGCACGCGCCGCTGCCAGAATTCTTTAGGCGTAACGCCGGCGGGATCGTTCTCCGCACGCATAAACTCGAGGATAAGGCGGTTAAAGCGCGCCGTGTCTTCCAGCATCGGGAAGTGGCTCGCGTCGAGCCTGACGACGGCGCGGTTGGGAGCTGGCGCGGCAAGCTCGCTATTCGGATACTGGACCATGGTGTCGGCATTGCCGTAGACGAGCAGCGTAGGCACCGCCGGTTCGACCAGCTCGGGACCGAAGTCGGTGCCGAAGACCTCTACAGCGGCCTGGTTAAAGGCCGCCAGATCGGTCTTGTGCAGCTCCGTTTCTACCTCCGGATGGGAGACCTTGAGCACACGGGCCAGCACGCCGGCGACATCGCCTTCGAGAAGCCGGTTGTTAGGTAGATAGGCCGGCACAGGCAGCGCAACGGCGACAAGACGACTCACCGCGTGCGGTCTGGCTCCGGCGTAACGTAACGCCACAGCGGCCCCCAGATTGTGCCCGACGAGCAGGACCGGCCGGACAATGCCCAGCTGGTCGATGAACTGCTCGATCATCTCCACGTATTTGTCAAGGCTATAACTATCGCTCGATTTACTTGAATCGCCAAACCCCCACAAATCCAGGGCTAATGTACGGTAGTGCTTGGAGAGGGCCTGCATCGACGGCCACCAGTAGCGCCAGGAGCCAAGCCAGCCGTGCACAAAAATCAGCGGCTCCCCACGGCCAAGCATCTCATAGTGTATGAATTTGTCCCCAACCGTCGTAATGCTCATGTTTCACTGACGGGAACGCTCCCGCGGGCGCGTCGCTTCAGTTCGAAGCAGCTTCGGCCAACACCTCATGAATCGTCCGGGCCAGGGCCTCAGGGGCGAATGGCTTGAGGATGTAATGGTTGCCGCCGGCGTCAAACCCTTCCTGTATCTCCTGTTCCTGTCCCTTGGCCGAGAGGAAGACAACAGGTGTATCGCGCAGTGTATCGCTGTCGCGCAGGCGGCGGCAAACTTCATAGCCGGTCATCCGGGGCATACGTACGTCCAGAATGATCAGGTCAAAGGGCTCCTGCTGCACCATTTCCCACGCCCTGGCGCCATCGTTGGCGCTCCGCACTTCAAAGCCATTGAACTGCAGAGTCAAGACTATCAGCTCGCGAATGTCCTGATCGTCTTCGGCAATTAATATCTTCGTCATTCCGTTCCTCTAGACAGATAGATGATCTCTTTGCGCCACTCACACTTTGCCCGGTACGGCCGGCAGGCTAAAGGTAAACGTGCTGCCTTTGCCCGGCTGGCTGTCCAGGGCCATCTCTCCGCCGTGCATATCCACCAGACTCTTGACGATAGACAGTCCCAGGCCGGTGCCCGGCACGGCGTGGACGGCATCGTGTTCGACACGGTAGAAACGCTCGAAAATACGCTCCTGGTCTTCTCGGGCAATGCCAATTCCCGTATCACGCACGCTGACATATACGAAGCGGTCGTTGCCCCAGGCCCTGACGTGGATCTGTCCCCCTGCCGGCGTGTAGTTGACCGCATTGTCGATCAGGTTTGTCAGCACGCGGGTCACCTTCTCTGCATCGGCATCGGCGAGCGGCAGCGACGGCTCGATATCCGTAAACACGGCAATATCCTTGCCTTCATGCTGCAGCCGCCCGCGCAGGTGCTCGTTGACCACAGACTCGATCAACGGCGCCATCGCCAGCGGCTGCCGTGACAGCTTCGTCTTCCCCGTCTCGATCCGGCTGATATCCAGCAGATCGTTAACCAGCAACTGCAGCCGGTCGGCGTTTTTCTTGATCACGTCCAGCAGGGGCCGCTGTGACGCATTAAGCGGGCCGGCGACCCCCATGAGGATGAGGTCGGCATAACCCTTGATGCTCGTCATCGGCGTGCGCAGCTCGTGGCTTACCGTGGAGACGAACTCGCTCTTCATCCGGTCGATTTCCGCTTCTTTCGTGATGTCCCGGAAAATGGCGATTGCGCCGAAGTATCGATTGTTCGCAAAGACGGGGCTGGCGTGAATGCTGATGACCTGCCCGTTCGTCTCCATGCGGTCCCGGAAGAAACTCTGCGGCCCTAACGCCTGCGGCTCGTCCGCCCATGACTTCAGCGTACGGACCCAGGCATCGCCTGCCTCGCCATAAGCGCCATACAGGTCGTCAACGCTCTTGCCCATCAGCTCGGCGCGGGGAATGCCGAGGATGCGCGCCGTGGGCAGGTTAGCCATGACGATAGCGCCGCTCGCTTCGGCGACGAGCACGCCGTCGGCAATACTTTCGAGCATCGACTGCTGTTTGGCGACCTCGATCTGCGCCTCGCGCATCATCATGCCCAGCCGTTCCGCCTGCTGACGAATGAGATCGTAAAGGTTGGCATTCTGGATGGCGCCCGCTGCCTGGATACCGGCCGCCTCGACCAGCGAGAGCTGCTCTGGCGTGAAACGACCCACGCGCGAATCCGTCAATAGCATGGCGCCGAGTACTTCATCCCCGGCAATGAGCGGCACGCCCAGGGCCGAATGTCGATTTGCGTCCGCCCCGGTGCTGACCCAACGCTCGTCCGCCGTCACGTCGTCGACGACGACGGCCGCCCGGTTCTGGATGATCCAGCCCGCGAGCCCATCGGTGGGGCGCAGGCCACTGGGCACGCCTCCGACTGGCACCGGCTCCTCGGCGCCCAGGGCGGCCTGGATGACCAGTTCGTCGCGCTCGGCATCGACCAGCAGGATCGCGCCTTCCTCCGCGTGGACGATCTCATTCACCAGCTGCAGCGCCAGGTTAAGCACCACGTCGCGGTCCAGGCTGCTGCTCAGCTCGGTCGCAATACGCAGCAGAATCTTGACGCGTTCGCTCTCCGCGGCGAGGGCAGCGGTTCGCGCTGCCACCCGCTCGTCCAGCTCTTCGAAGAGATGGGCGATTTCCAGCGCCACGCCGCCCTGGTTGAGAATGGCGCCCAGCAGGGGCAGCGTCTCCTCGGCAAGCACACCGCGCGCGGCTGGGCCGGTCTGTTCCCGGCGCACCAGCTCCACCAGCCCGTAGAGCCGGTCGCGGATATGCAGCGGAAGCACGGCGACCGTCTCTTCCGTCTCGCCTTCCGCTCCTGCTCGCAGCAGCGCCGGTTCCTGCGTGGCAATCACCTTCCGCAGAAGGTGCGCCCGGCGCTCGTCAGCCACGCCCATCCCTTCTGCCGGCTCGGCGAGCAGCCGGCGGGTAGCGCCGCTCTCGTCCACAGCATAGATCGCGTACTCGGCGGCGCCCGCCGCCCGCTGCAGATGTTCGCCTATCGCCCGCAGTATCTGCTGAGAGTCCAGCGTGCCGGAGAGGGCATTGCTGGCGTCAAAGAGCGTCTGCAGCTCGCGTCTGTGCCGGTCGATATCGTTAAATAGCCGGATGTTTTCCAGGACGGATATCGCCAGCTGGGCGTAGAGATCGATCGTCTGCAACGCCCGTTCTTCGGGCCGGCGCCCGTCGGCGGGCTGATCGAGGGTGAACAGCCCGACAATCTTGCCCTCGCCGTCGTAAAGCGGCCGGATCAGGACGTCTTCGGGATGCCAGGCGCCCGCATAGAGCTGCGTGCGCGATGTATCGGTCAGGCCGTAGACGCCCGTATCCAGCGCGTCACGGGCGTCGGCCGGGATGAAGAAGGATGAGCCACGGCGGAAACGCTGAAAACCCGGGTCCTCGAGCAGGCGCCGCCACGCCGCAGCCGGCATCATGTGCGCCCAGAGATGAGCCTCTTCTTCCGCGCTCAGACCCGAAGTGACCAGCTTCGTCGCTTCGTAATCCTCGTTGCGCAGCGTCAGGGCCACACGATCCCAGCCGGAAATCTGCAGACCATCGACAATGTATTGCAGCTTCTCGCCGAAATCAGGCTCGCGCATAACCTGCTGCGCCACGTTGTGAAGCTGTTGCAGCTCGATGGCGTAATCCCGCATGGCGTGGAAGAGCTGGACGTTTTCGATAGCGTTGGCCGTCTGGTTGGCGAAGATCTCCAGCACGCGGGCCGTGTTCAGGTCGGGCCGGCGCCCATCGCGCGGTGCCGCCAGACTGATCACGCCCAGCGGCTTGCCCTGCTGGTCGCGCATGGGGATAAAGAAGAGATCCCCGACCTGCCAGAGATGCTCGTCCTCTACTATCTCGTCGGGGCCGGGAAGCCGCTCGTCAACAAGCTGGAACGCAGTACGGGCCGGGGTGCCGGTTGCCTCGCCGGCCGGAACGAGAAAAGCACCTCCCAGAGCGCGGTCGGGTTGGGCCAGCGCTTCTACGACTTTCCAGGGATAGCGCTCGCGCTGCAGCCTCTGCAGCCGGTCGAGCGTCAGGCCGGCGCCTGTCTCCGGGCGAAGGTAATATTGTCCGCCCTCGTGCTCCGCCAGGCTGAGCAGGACGGCGTTGTAGCCAACTCCCTCCTGGATAGCGTAGACGAGATCTTCATAGACATCGGCCAGCGGACGGTCGCCGCTGAAAACCCGGCCCGACTCCACAAAACGTTCAAGCTGCTGCGTACGCTGCTGCAGCAGCACGTTGCGTTCCTGGATCTCCTGAAAGCGACGTGCGTTGCCAATGGCCGTCGCCGCATGGTTCGCCAGGGCAGAGACAAAGGTCTCCGTGGTTCTGTCAAAGAAGGCAGGCTCGGCGCTGAACAGGCGGATCAGGCCGGCAACAGCATCGCCATAGAGAACGGGCGTCACCAGCACCGAACGGTAGCGCAGCCAGTCGCCGTTGTCGCCTAGCTCGGCCACAGGGATT
>Ga0123329_1003219_pt1 | contig 13747 bp, 12 predicted proteins | sample BioC12SIPDNA_FD_89703 | JGI IMG/M metagenome (GOLD analysis project Ga0123329, IMG submission 89703) | Anaerobic biogas reactor microbial communites from Washington, USA - Biogas_R1_B C12 SIP DNA | ecosystem: Engineered > Bioreactor > Anaerobic > Unclassified | place: Washington, USA | collected... | reverse complement strand
TGCGGTTGACCGTCGCCGGCTGCATATTGGAGGTGCTATAGGCATGCCGGTAGGCAGCCGACATGCTGCCGTGCAAGACGTAATGCTCGGCGGCCATCGCCTGCCTGGGCGTCAAGCCGTGTTCGTCCCTGTGTCTGCTGCCGATCATGCCGTTTTCCTGCCGTTATAGCCTCGTCATATGCACTATTATATCGCGCGACGGAGCAAATCACAAGCAATCTGAAGCGAGACGTCGCCGCCTTCAGCCCGGAGCATTCTGTCGATTCTGTCAATTTCGTCATAGGGGTCCGCTATTCACAGCCATCGTTCATGCCCCCGCAGTCGATCGGACTAACGTCAGGATTGCAGCTCGGATCGGTTCAGGGAGTGATGCCCAAGCCTCCACGACATGCACCAACTCCGGCGGGAGATCCTGTCGGGGCACGAATAGGGCACACTTGCAGTGCAGCGAATTGCCCGGATTGTGTTCGCAATCTGTTGCGGTACTGTCATTCTGCCATGCTGCTCCGTTGCCGCAAGTGTCTGATTCTGCAAGGCTTTGCGTTGGTTCTGTAGGGGATATGGACCGGTCCTGTTGGTCACAACACTTTTTGCCACCACGGGTTCGAGCCCCGTATCCTCCACCAGTAAGCCCCGGCGGAACGCAGACTTATGACGCGGACGCCGGGGCTTCCTTTTTGGGGTCCGCTGCCATATGGCGGCGGACATGGCACCGGAGGCGCACTCACGACGAGTTGCGAACCCCGCCGCCCGCCGCCCGCCGTCGGCTCGTTGACTGCGGGGATGGCGGCGTCTCGCCGGGGCACCATCGGCAAGAGCCTGCACGGCAGGGGACGGCCGTGCCTACCCATTGCAGGGGCAATCAGGCGGTGTCCTGAGGGCGCTCCATGAACGTGGCGGTGGCCGTGGCCCGGACCTCTCCCTCCTGGAGCAGTTCCGCCTGAACGCTGTAGAGCGACCTGCGTGCGTCGGACATGCGCGCGCGGGCTGTCAGCTCGTGGCCGACCCGGATCGGGGCGTGGTAGCGGATGGCCATCTCGGCCGTGACGGCGGTGACGCCGTGGGCGAACAGGCAGTTCGTCATTGCGCCGTCCAGCAGGGCTGCCGCAACCCCGCCGTGCAGGATGTCGCAGTAGCCCTGGCAGTTCACCTTGCAGTCGAACCGGCCTTCCACCGCGCCATCGTCCCGGAGGCTGAACCGCACGCCGAGCCCATTCTGGTGAGCGCGTGTGCATACAACGCAGCGGGGGTGCGCCCGGAGGCGGTTCCGCTCGAGTTCCTGTTGGTCCGGCTTGGTCAGCAGAGGCATGGGGCTGTCCTTTCGTCCCTGGCGGAGGCGTGTGCGCCGGCGGCCGCCCGGCGGCCCGGCCTCAGGGCTGGACGAGGTAGTCGGCGACCGCGCGGTAGAACGTGATGACCGCCAGGATGGCGCAGTGACGGCTGCCCTCGGTCAGAAGGGGGTCCGCGTCCATGATCTGTCGCGGGCTGATGGTCAGCGCGTCCGGAAGCGGCCGGCCCTGTGCGGCCGAGGCGACGGCGTGGCCGTAGCGGTGCGTGTCCTCGCACCCCTCGGTGTAGTATTTCGCCTCGGTGATGACGCCGTCGCGGATGCTGAGGTAGACCTCCATCTCGTCGCCGCAGGCCCCGCGCACGTGGGCGGAGCCGCACGGGTCGTTCATGCGGCCGAAGAAGCCGCTCTCAGTCGGTGAGGGGGCGCCTGTGAGCGAGGGCCGTCCGGCGTCCCGCGTGTCGTCCGGCATAGGGAAAGGCCTCCATATGTTCAAGCTCATTAACATTATAAACGAACGGCAACGCAAAGCCAGCGAAACCGGATGCTGCTTGCTCCTGAGGCGCGGAGCGCGTATGATCGGGCGCGGATGCAGTCCGGCGTGTGCTGGAGCGCGCGCCGGGCCGATGCCATCGGACCGAAGGCCCGCGGATGGGACGGTGGAGGACCAGTCTGGCTGCCTGCCGGTTCATCGTTCCTTACCGCTCGCGGGCGCAGGTACTGCGCAGTCAGAGCGGCGCGCTCCGGAGGCTTCTGGCGCATGCCTACCGCCGGGTTCCCTTCTACCGTGAGGCGTTCGACCGGGCCGGGGTACGGCCGGAGGACATCCGCACGGCGGCCGACCTGCCGGCCCTGCCGGTGGTGACCAAGGACGAGCTGCGCGCCGCGCCGGTGCGGGAGACGTTGGCCCGGGGGCTGGACCCGGAGCGGCTGGTTACCATCCGCACGAGCGGCACACTGGGGGAGCCGTTCACGGTCTACTCGTCACGGTTCGAACTCAGCCTGCTGATGCTCTCCTGGTTCCGGCCGTTCCTCCGCTACGGGCGCCGGCCCCGCGACCGTATGGCCGTGCTGCAGTACATGCGCTCCCACGTGTTGTACTCCAACGCGCTTTCGGACGTCCTCCGCAACGCGCTCGGTGCGTTCCCCAAGCTGAACATTGACATGTGCTGGCCGGCGGGGGAGCTGGTGGCGGCGCTGCGCCATTTCCGTCCGGACATCCTGGCGGCCTACCCGGGCGTGCTCCTGCGCGTGGCCGAGGCGGCCGGGCCGGAGGACCTGCGGCGGATCCGCCCGCGCGTCATCTGCGTGGGCGGGGAGGTGATCACGGATGCGGCCCGGAGGGCCATCCGGCAGGCGTTCGGCGCCCAGGTCTACAACTGCTACGCGAGCGAGGAGATGAGGCTGATCGCGTGGGAATGCCCGCAGACGGGCGCCATGCACACGATGGACGACACCGTGATCCTCGAGGTGCTCAAGGACGGCCGTCCGGCGGCCGAAGGGGAGCGGGGCGAGGTCGTGGTCACGGGCCTCCACTCGTACAGCATGCCCTTCATCCGCTACCGCCTCGGCGACGTCGTCACGAAGGGCGCGGACGTGTGTGCCTGCGGCCTGCCGTATTCGACCATCGGCGATGTCCAGGGGCGCCTGCTGGACCAGTTCCTGCTGCCGGACGGGCGGCTGCTGCATCCCTACGACATCGCGCGGGTGCTGCTGGAGACGACGGACTGGATCTGGTCGCACCAGATCGTGCAGGAGCGGCGCGACCGGATCGTGCTCTACGCGGTTCCCCGGGGCCGGCCGTCGCCGGACGCCGTGCGGGGATTGGAGCGCCGGACGGCGACGTTGTTGGGGCCTGAGGTGGAGTTCGGCGTGGTCCTCGTCGATCGGCTCCCGCCCGCACCCAGCGGAAAGCTGCAGTACGCGCGGAGCCTTGTGGGCCGGGGGGCGGACGCCTGACCCTGCCGCCGAGGCGGGACCTGCGCCACACACGGACACACGGACAGCGCCGCCGGACGCGCATGTACTCGTCACGCCGCTGGGCGGGCACGCCCGGGGCCGCGCATTGGCCGGGCCGCGCTGCGCGCGACTGCGCCGTTCGTGTGCCCGTGCACGCGCGCGTGCTCAGGCGGGCTGCCCGACGGGATACCGTTCCGCGAGTTCGCGCAGGATCGGGCCGTTGTGCAGGCGCCAGGCGCAGACGGGGATGTACTTGAGTTCCCCGGTCTGCGGGTCCAGATAGGCGTGCACGGTGGGGCAGCGTTCCAGGCGCTCGGTTTCCAGGACGTGGTTGTCCTCCAGGGGGAGGATGATGACCTGGAAGGTGTCCTGCCAGTGGGTGCGGTGCTCGCGGATCGTGCGGGTCTTCTTCCCGAACAGCTTCTCGAAGCCCGCCATGACGATGTTGTAGAGCTTCACGGGGCCCCAGCCCTTGAACAGGCGTCCGAATCGTACCCGGCGGGCGATCAGGAAGAACAGCTGCGGCAAGGCGATGGTGCGCAGCGCGAACCGACGCAGGTGCAGCCATCCGAGCAGCTTGCCCAGTGCGGAGTGCTGCCAGCGTTCCTCGCGGGCGGCGAACTGCTTCTCCAGCCGGATCGCGTGCCGCGCGATGTCGTGCAGGTTGCCGCGCAGGTAGTGGTCGATGGGGACCCAGCGTTCGCCGTTCGAGACCAGGAGGTAGACGCTCTCGCAGTTGGGGTGCGCTCCGCCGTAGATCGACGAGGCTTTGTCGATCAGGCCCGTCAGGTGGCGGAACTGGGAGAGCAGCCCGGCGGGGATGAACTGGATGTCGTACTCCGGGTAGGCGTCATTGACCAGGGCTTCTGCGTCTTCGGTCGTCATGCGGTTGGGCGAGTAGTCCCACTCCGACTCCTTCCACATGTGGGCGAGCGGCATCAGGTAGATGCAGCGGAAGGCGTGGCGGTGCCGATGGCAGAGGTCGAGCAGTTCGGGGACCAGGTGGTCGTTGAGTCCGTGCGCGATGACCGAGACCATGATGGCCTTGGCGCGCCGCGTCCTGGCGATGTTCTCGATGGCCTTCTGCTTCAGCTCCATCACCTTCGGGGTGCCGCGCAACTGCGTGTAGGTCTCGGGGTTCGACCCGTCGTATGACATCATGATGATGGCGCGGTTCTTGATGAGTTCGGCCGTGTACTCCTCATCGGCCAACTTCTGTCCGTTGGTGAAGATGCGGGTCGTCAGCTTGTAGGACTTCGAGAGCTTCACGATGTCCATCAGGTCCTTGCGGACGGTCGGCTCGCCGCCGAACAGGGCGATGGTCGGCGGCTCTTCCATCTCGGAGAGCTGGCGGAACAGGCTGTCGAAGTACTCCAGCGGCGGCTCATACCGGAAGCCCATGGCGGGCACGTTGTCCAGGCAGATCGGGCAGTTGCTGTTGCAGCTGTTCGTCAGGTTGATGAACGCGTAGGTCGGCGCCTTGCCGAGGTTGCACTGCCGGCACTGGATGGCGCAGCCGTGGTAGTCGTAGTCGAAGTCCAGTTCCCGCTTCGCGTTGCAGCGGTCGGCACGGTTCGAGATCATCGTCTCGGTGTCGCCGCAGTCGGGGCAGTGCTTGACAAGGTAGACCTTGCCGTCGCGGTCCACGCGTTCAGTGGGCACCAGCTTCTCGCACGAAAGGCAGAACGACTTATTCATCCTGAGGTCTCCCATGGATCGGGATCTACCGGTTGTGATCTCTGGGGAACGGCACGCCGTGGACCGGGGTGTCCGGGTCCACTCAGGGTATTCTACTGCTTCTCGAGGGGCAAAAGCAGCATGCTTCCGGCGATTTCTGCGGTGCGGTTGCTGGGGCCCCCACGGCGTGCACACGCACGAACGCGCACGGCGGCGCGGCGGCCCGCCACCTGCCCCCAGGCCCCGCCCCCCCCGGCTCCGGGCCCCGGGCGAGGACGCCCGGGGCTGCTATCCATTGCGGCCCGTCAGGGGGCGGCGTTCTCATCGACCAGGTGCTGCCGCTGCTGGTAGTAGGCGCTCATGACGGCGATGTAGGGATCGAGTGCGTTCTCCTTCAGGTCCTCGTAGGCCCAGACGCCGAGCGACCGGTCGTTGATGCGCTGGACGGCGCTGACTCCGGCCACGTAGGTCAGGGGATTCATGAGGGCCTCGGGTATCGAGCCGATGGCGTCGCGCAGGCAGGACGGGCCCATGACGGGCAGGGTCAGATGGATGCCGGGCCCGATGCCGTAGTGCCCGAGGGTCTGTCCGAAGTCTTCCTTGCGGGGCTTCAGGTCGAACCACCTGAGGGCGGGATCCCAGACGCCCAGCACCCCGACGGTCGAGTTGAGGCCGAAGCGTGCGGCCTCGGTGGCGGTCCCCTTCAGATCGCCCTGGGCGGCGCAGTTGAACGCCCGGCCGACGACGCCGAGGTTGTCGAAGGCGTTGCGGAGCCCCACGCGCACGGGCCGGGGGCTGACGGCGGCCCAGCCTTCGGCGACGGGCTTGAGGACCCAGAAGTAGAGCTTGTCGTTGAGGCCGAAGAACGCGCGGTTGACCGGCTCGATGGGGTCCCGTATCTCGGGGCCGTCGTCGAACTCGTCCGGCCAGGGCAGTTCCTCGGACTCCACCTCGCCGGCGGCCGCCCCGGGTGCGGCGACCGCGGGGTTCTGTCCGGCGGTGTCCGCCGGGCGCGTGGCGGCGCAGCCGACGGCGACCAGCATCAGGGCCATGACGACGGGGAGTCGGGTCTTCATTGAGCCTCCTCCTGCGCCTTCCGTGCGGCTGCCACGAGTTCGGCGCGCTTGCGGTCGGCCTCGGCCACACGCTCCTTCAGGCGTTCGAGCAGCCGCTCGTAGGAGGAGCCGACGATGATGTTGTTGAACTGTGACCGGTAGTTGGACACCATGCTGACGCCCTCGATCTGAACGTCGTAGACGAGCCAGCTCGGGCGGGTTCCCGTCTCGGGCGGGTCGCGGGGGACGTCGGCGCTGCGCAGCCAGTAGACGATGGGCACCTCCGTGCGGTCGCGGGTGACAGCCAGGGTGCGGACCGTGGCGGAGCGTTCCTTGACGTCCTCCTGTTCGTAGCGGATCTCGGCGTCGAGGTTGCGCTCGATGGTGGTCAGGTAGGTGTTCGCGATCAGGTGGCTGAACAGCCTGGTGAACTCCTCGCGCTCCTGCGTCGACCGGCGGTTCCAGTGGCGCGCCAGGGAGCGCCGGGCCATCTCGGTCCAGTCGAAGTTCTTGTCGGAGTCCTTGCGCACCGCCTGGTAGCGGGCCTCCGCGTTGATGTCGCCCTGCAGGTCGGGGTCGCGAAGGATGTCGAACAGGCTCTGGGTGGCTACGCGGGCGAACTCGACGGGGCTCGGCGCGGCGTCCTCCGGGGGCTCGGCGGCCAGGGCGGCCCGGCCGGCCATGCAGAGCGTCAGACCGAACAGAAGCAGCAATGGGGCGATCCGCTCACACATCTGAAGGCTCCTCCGTTCCTCTTGGTCAGATATCGCCGAACGCGTATTTGCCGATCAGGGACTCCCAGTCGAACGCCGGTTCGGTCTGGGCGATGCGGCCGCCCGGCGGGATGAGTTCCTCCGATCCGCCCGGGCTGATCTCGACGAACTTCTCGCCGATGAGGCCCTGGGTCTTGATGGACGCGATGGCGTCCTCCTGGAGTTCCAGGTCGCTGCGGACTTCCAGCACCACGCGGGCCGCGTACTCCTCGAGCGTGATGGACCCGATGCGGCCGACCGTGACGCCGGCGACCATCACCGGCGCTCCGGCCCGCAGGCCTCCGACGTTGCTGAAGACGGCGTCGACCTGCTGGTAGTCGCGTCCCCATAGCTCCAGTCCGCCGAGGCGGACGGACAGGTACCCGAGGCACAGGATGCCCAGTACCATGAACGCTCCGACGGTCATCTCCACGTGGAAGGCCTTCATCGTTGTGTGCGTCCTCCAGTCAGTAGGCGAACACCCGTCCTTTGTCCCTACCCGTCCCGGCCACGCGCGCCGGACGGAACCGCCTCGTCTTCGGCCTCGACGTCCACGAACGCGCGTACCCGCGGATCGTCGCACGCGTCCAGTTCCTCCGGGGTGCCGGCGAAGACGAACCGTCCGTCGTCGAGCAGCGCGATCCTGTCCACGATCCGGAACACGTAGGGGATGTCGTGGGACACGATCACGGCCGTCAGGCCGAGGCGCTTGTGGCAGGAGTGGATCAGGCGGCCGATCGAGCGGGCGATGCGGGGGTCCAGGCCCGTGGTGGGTTCGTCGAACAGGACGATCTCCGGCGACTGCACCAGCGCCCTGGCCAGGGCGGCCCGCTTGACCATACCGCCGCTGATCTGGGCCGGGAACTTGTCCTCGGACTCGTGCAGGCCCACGTTCTCCAGCTCCTGCATCACGCGTTCGCGGATCTCCCGCGCGCTCAGGCGCGTCTTCTCGCGCAGGGGGAAGGCGACGTTGTCGTAGACGGTCATGGACTGGAAGAGCGCGCCGCCCTGGAAGACGAAGCCGAACCGGCTCCTGAGCTTCTCCAACCTGCGTCCGTGCGTGTGGGCCAGGTCGTGCCCGTCGACCAGCACGCGCCCGCTGTCCGGCCGCATCAGCCCGGCCAGGTGCTTCAGGAACACGCTCTTGCCTTCGCCGCTCGGGCCGATGAGGGCCACGGCCTCGCCGGACCGGATCTCCAGCGAGGCGCCCTTGAGCACCTCGGTGCCGTCGAACGACTTGTGCAGGTCGATGGCGGAGATCATCCCGGCCCTCAGAACAGGATCGATGTCAGGAAGTAGTCGAACACGAGGATCAGGACCGACGAGAGGACCACCGACTGGGTCGTCGCCCTGCTGACGCCCTCGGCACCGTAGCCCGCGCGGCTGCCCTTCCAGCACGACACCCAGGCGATCAGCGCCCCAAAGGCCAGCGACTTGTAGAGCATCGCGGCGATGTCCTCCATGTCCACGTAGTCCATCATCTCGCCGAAGTACGTGCCCGCCCCGATGCCGAGGAAGCGCACGCCGACCACGTAGCCGCCGACGATGCCGATGGCGTTGAAGACGGCCGTCAGCAGCGGCATGCAGACGACCGCCGCCAGCAGCACGGGCGCCACCAGGTAGCGGAAGGGGCTCAGGCCCATCAGCTCCAGCGCGTCGATCTCCTCGTTGATGCGCATGATGCCGATCTCGGCGGTGACGGCCGACCCCGCGCGGGCCGTGACCATCAGGGCGCCGATCACCGGCCCCAGCTCGCGCAGCAGGGCCAGGGCCACCATCGGCCCCAGAAGGGCCGTGGAGCCGACCTGCGCCAGCGTATAGTAACCCTGGTAGCCCAGCACCATGCCGGTGAACAGGCCCGTGAGCAGGATGATGACGAGCGACTGGAAGCCGAAGAACTGGACCCGCTTCATCAGCAGCCCGAACTTGAACGGCGGGACACTGGCCGTCGCCAGCGTCCGGCCCATGAACACACCCATGTTGCCCATTTCCCGGACGACGTAGACGACGGGCGCACCGATGCGGGCCAGAAACACGAGGGCGGATTTGTCCGTCAGGGCCAACGGCGTCTTCTCCAGCGGGTACGGCATAATCGGATGCGCATGAACGTCACCACCCGGCGCGTCGGGCTCGGCGGCCGTCAGGGGGGCGAGCGTTCACTCAGGCCTCCATTAGACCTCATGGGCGCGGCGGCCGCAAGCGACGCGCCCCGGCACGGACGAACACGGACCGACACGGACGCACACGGACCGGCACGGACGAACACGGGCCGGTGCACTTGGTGCTTGACACGGCCGGGGCGGGGCATTACACTAATAAGGAAATCGTTTCCACATTATGGAAATGCGATGATCCAGTCAATCCAGCGGGCAATGGCGGTTCTGGAAGCGGTGTCCGAGGATCCGGAGCGGCCCACGTCGCTGTCCGAGGTCGCCGGGCGGCTGGGGCTGAAGCTCAGCACCTGCGCCAACATCCTCCAGACGCTCCTGGAGCTTGGCTACCTGGACCAGGCCGACTACAAGGGCGGCTACACGCTCGGGCCGATGGCCTATCACCTGACGCGCAAGGGGCCGTATCGCCGCGGCCTGGTCGAGGCGGCCATGCGTCCGATGGCCGAGCTGGCCGGGCGCGTGCGCGAGAGCGTGCTGCTGGCCGCCATGGGCGGCGGCCGGCGCACGACGCTCTGCCAGGTGGACGGCAACGAGTCGTTCCGTATCCGCGAGGGTTTTCTGGCGCAGCAGGACGTCTACCGCACCGCCACCGGGCGGCTGCTGCTGGCGCATCTGCCGGAGGCCGAGTTGCGCGCGTTCCTGGCGGTGAACGGCCTGCCGGGAGCGCGGCACTGGCCGGAGGCGGGCACCGAGGCGCACCTGCTGAGCCGCCTGGCGGCCCTGCGGCGGGCCGGGCGGGCGATTACCGAAGGCGACCCGGCGGGCATCGCGTGCCCCGTGCGCGACGGGCGGGAGGTGGTGGCCGCGCTCGGGCTGTTCCTGCCGCGCGCGCGCTTCCAGGGCGAACACAGGACGCGGGTGCTGGCGGGCGTCGCCGAGGCGGCCGCAGCCATCAGCAGGCAACTCGAGGAGCAGAGACGTGACGCTGACCGAACGCATCGTTGAGGAGGCCCGGCGTCTGGGCGCCGACCAGGTGGGCATCGCCCCGGTCGAACGCTTCGCGGGCGCGCCCCTGCGCATGAGCCCTCAGGGCCTCATGCCCGGCGCGCGCAGCGTGGTCGTGATGGGACTGCACCACACGGACGCCTCGGTGGAGCTGGGCGCCGAGCCGCGTCCGCAGCCGGAGGGGGCGTATCTCGTGCAGTGGCGCGTGATGAACCCGAAGCTGGACGACCTCTCGTTCCGGCTCGCCCGCTTCCTGGAGGCGCAGGGCGTGCGCGCGCTGCCCATCGTGTCCAGCAACATCTGGCGCTACACGGGCTACAAGGACTTCAAGCTCGACTTCGCGCCGGACCTCGCGCACCGCTACGCCGCCGTGGCCGCCGGCCTGGGCGAGATCGGCTGGAACGGCCTGTTCATGACCGCCGATTACGGACCCCGGCAGCGCGTCGTGAGCGTCATCACCGATGCCGAGTTGGCCCCGACGCCGATGTACGACGGCCCGCCGCTCTGCGACAAGTGCATGGAGTGCGTCAGGAACTGCCCGACCGACGCCTTCCGCAAGGAGGTCCGGGGGATCAACGAAATCGAGATCGGCGGGCGGACCTTCCGCTTCCCCGACACGAACAAGTGGCGCTGCGCCTGGGCCGAGAACTTCGGGTTGGACCTCGCCCACGAGATCCCCGAGGTCGTCAACGAAGAGGTGCTCCTGACCTACCTGGAGAAGTACGGCACCGCCGGCGGCGAAGAGGGCAGTTGCCTGAAGTTCTGCATGACGCCCGCACGCCGCGTGTACGATGCCGACTACTGCCGCGCGCCGCGGCGCAAGAAGGAGCCGTCCGCACTGAGCGGTGCGGAACTCGTGGAGGGCATCCGCGCGATCGCCGAGGCCGGCGGCGTGGACGCGCTGGCCGTCGGGACGGCCGGGACGGTGGAGGCGGCGACCGGCCAGCGGCCGGCGCTGCACCTGCCCGACGCCGCCTCGGTCGTCGTGCTGGGCTGGCGGTCGCCCGGCGCCGGCGCGACCCGCAACGACGCCAACCTGCCCCGCCGCATGGACTACACCGCCTGGGAGGTTGCGCACTACCTGGACGTGAACGGGCACTCCGCCATCTGCCACACGCGCATGAACGACGTGCAGTCCGCGCGCGCCCTCGGCGTCCCGAAGCCGGGATACCGATACATGACGGTGCTCACGAGCGCACAGCTTCCGGCGGCCCAGGTGCACGCGGGGCCGCAGGAGCCGCCTTCGGCGGACGACCTGCGTGCGTTCTGCCTCGAACGGGGCGCCGACCTGGTCGGGTTCTTCTCCGCCGAACGCTTCTCCGAGTTCCGCCGCGCCGTCGGGGACCCCGCACCGCGCCAGGCCGTACGGGACGCCAACCCGGGGCCCGGGCCGTTCTTCCCGGAGGTGGTCACCGAAGGCGGCCGCCTGCTCGGCCCCGAGGACTGGCTGCCGGGCGCGCGTTCGGTCATCGTGCTCGGGATGCGGTTCCCGGACGCCGCGCTGGACACGGCCAAGGTCACGCCGGCCGAGACGATCGGCCCGTTCGCCTTCGCGCAGTTCGAGACGCTGAACCTGCTGGGCGACGTCGCGTTTCACGTCGTGCGCCGGCTGGAGCGGTCGGGCTGGCGCGCCACGATCGCCAATGACCTGACCGGCCGGGCGTCGAAGGTGCGCAGTTCGCGCGGGCTCCTGCCCGACATGCGGGCCAACGCCGACGCGGCCCTGCTGGCCGGGCTGGCCTACGTGGGCGTGCACGGCCATCCCATCACCCCGCAGCACGGCGTGCGGCAGCGCTTTGTGGCCATCGTGACCGATTGCCCGCTGCCGGGCGACCCGCTCCTGCGGACGCAGCCGGCCTGCGCGCGGTGCGAACACCCGTGCGTGTCGGCCTGCCCGACGTGCGCGCTGAACGGCCACGGGCGGACCGTCACCCTGGAGGGCGTGGACTTCGATCTGGGGGCCGTCGACGGGTTCGCCTGCGACTGGGCGAAACGCTACTGCCTGAGCGGCCGCGAGGGACCCGCCTACATGGGCCTGGACGTCGACGTGCCCGTGCCGGAGTCGCGCACCGCGCAGGCCGTTGCCGAGGCCGTGTGCGACGTGGACTGGGGCGCGCAGAAGCGCCATCTGAACGTGGCGGAGGAGTGCCTGCGCGTCTGTCCGGCGCACAGGATCCACCGTGAGGAGAAGAGCGATGTTCGATAGGGACGGGTTCATGGCGTTCGCTCGCCAGGCGGGCGCGGACGTGATCGGCGTGGCCGGCATCGACCGGTTCGATGAGCTGCCCGAGGCGAAGCACCCGCGCGCGATCTTCCCGGAGGCGCAGTCGGTCATCGTGCTGGGCCGCCGCATCCCGCGGGGCGCGTTGCGCGGCGCCGAGGAAGGGACCAACTTCCTGAACTACACGCTCTACGGCGCGGAGTGGCTGGAGAACCGCTTCCTGCCCATGCTGACGTTCCAGATTGCCGAGGCGCTCGAGAGTGACGGCTGGGAGGCCGTGCCGCTGGCCAACCTGCCCCCCGAGGTGCCGCCGATGGGCGTCTCGGTCGCCGAGGGCAAGCCGGCGCCGAACGTGATGCTGGACCTCGACGACGCCGCCGTGCGGGCGGGCGTGGGCGAGATCGGCTACTGCCGCGTGCTGCTCACCCCGGAGTTCGGCCCGCGCCAGCGCATCCAGATGATCCTGACCGACGCCCCGATCGAGCCGGACCCGATCCTGGAGGCGCCCGTCTGCCCGCGCAGCGACGAATGCCGCGGACACTGTCCGCTGGGCGCGTTCGGTGAGGAGACGGAACGCGTGATCGCCGGCAAGCGCATGACGGTCGCCGAGGTCGACTGGTCCCTGTGCGCCGGCTGCAGGAACGGCGCCCGGGGGAACCCGTCGCACCCGGCCGGCCGGCCGGACCGCCTGGCGGCCTATTGCATGCGGAGCTGCGTGGACTTCCTGGAGCGCACGGGCCGCGTCTCGCGCGCGCTCAGCGAGCCGTTCCGCAAGCGGGAGCCCTGGCTGGTCCGGTCCGAGACCGATCTCTTCAGGGTCCGCTGAACGGGAGGACGCAACCATGGGCGCAGGAACCATCACCAAGGACGCGATCCGCGAGTTCGCGCTCTCGCGCGGGCTCGAGCTGTTCGGCGTGGCGAACATCGAGCGGTTCGAGAACGCCCCGAAGCGGATGCATCCGGCCAGCATCTACCCCGAGACGAAGTCCGTCATCGTCGTCGGGCGCCAGATCGTGCGCGGCGGCTGGCGCGGCATCGAGGAGGGCACCTACTGGCCCAACTACACCTACTTCGACTACCACGGGCTCCTGAACACGCTCTTTATCCCGCTTCCGCTGTACGAGACGGCCTGCTTCATCGAGGACCACGGCTACGAGGCCGTGCCCTACTACCCGGGGGTGCCGCGCGAGGCCGACCCCAGGGACCGGAAGCTGCGCGACGACGTGCAGTCGGACGTGCAGATATCCATCCGCATCGCCGGAGTGGCGGCGGGCGTCGGCGAGATGGGCTGGTCGAAGGTGTTCCTGACGAAGCGGTTCGGCCCGCGACAGCGGCTGGCCGCGATCTTCACCGACCTGGAACTGGAGCCCGACCCGCTGATCGAGCCGAACAGTATCTGCAGGCTGGACATGTCGTGCGTGAAGGGCTGCCCCGGCGCGATCCCGCATATCAAGGAAGGCAAATTCGTCGAGATCACGATCGAGGACAAGACCTACCGCTGGGGCGACGTGGACATGGGCAAGTGCACGCTCATCTTCCACGGCGGCGACCCGCGCGTCTCGCCCTTCATCCCCAAGTCGATGCCGGGCTACCGGTTCGACGTCATGGCGCAGAACGTGTCCGAAGAGGGGGCCTACAAGTTCTGCTGGCCGATGTCGCTGCGCGACTGGCGGCGGTCG
>Ga0123329_1003209_pt1 | contig 13766 bp, 8 predicted proteins | sample BioC12SIPDNA_FD_89703 | JGI IMG/M metagenome (GOLD analysis project Ga0123329, IMG submission 89703) | Anaerobic biogas reactor microbial communites from Washington, USA - Biogas_R1_B C12 SIP DNA | ecosystem: Engineered > Bioreactor > Anaerobic > Unclassified | place: Washington, USA | collected... | reverse complement strand
GTGAGCAGCATCTGCCCATCGGGCAGATAGGTCGCTGTCATTCCTTCGAAGCGGCTCACCCGGCGCTCATCGAGGTGGCCCTGGAGCCGTATGATGAATGTCGTCGGCGCAAGACCCTGCGTCTCACCTTCCATTGTGTTACCCTGACGCGTGTTGGATGCGGCGGGAACCCTGGTAACGCATCCCCTGCCGAAGGTACCTGGACCGCAAGAGATGTTCTACGAGCGTCCTAAGGGCCCTTCCCACAGGTCGTTCCAGCACGATCGGCTCGCGCGGGCTACGTCGCCTTTCGTCACAGAGATCCATCGCATACCTCGCCTGCATCGTCCACTCGGTCATCTTGCTGCCTCCTGATTATCCTGAATGCCGTCCTTGCTCTGCTGACGGCCTTACTCACAACGCTGAGACCATCGTATACGACTGGAGGTCAGGGTGTCACCTATCGAAAGATAGGTTGAGGAAAACAGAAAGCGGCCCAATCGTGAGATGGGCCGCTTTGAGGTTGGGAGGATGCTATGGCACGATGCCGAGGTCCCGCGCGCGTGCGACAGCCTGCGTGCGGTTCGCTACGTCGAGTTTTCCATAGAGGTTGGTCAGATACCATTTGACCGTGCCCACGCCGATGAACAGCTTGCGACCGATCTCCTGGTTCGATAGCCCCTCCGCCACCAGTTGCAGGATCTCGATCTCCCTTTCGCTTAACCTCTCAAACTGCAAGAGCGGGTTCTTCGAGGCATCGACGCGGCTCCGCTGAGGGGCGGGATCCTCCAGGGCCTTGGGTGAATGGCCTTTGTCCGAGAAGGCTACCGTCAACCGGTCAACGAAATCCGGCGCAGCCGAACGGACAAGCGGCAGCAAGGTTGCCAGGGCCGGTCCTGTGTCCAGAAAGATCCTGAGGCAAGCTTCTGGTGCTGCCAGTACGAGGGCTTGGGTCAGGGCTGCCGATGCAGCCGGCATCTGCTTGAGGGCGTGAAGCGCCAGTGTACGCCAGAGATGCAGCTCGATGACGCTCAGGCCGCGGCCATCGCGCTGAGCTCGTTCCACGAGGTTATCCAGGATCGACAACGCGTCCTGGGGCCTGTGCTGTCTCAGAAGCACCTGCACCTCCGTCCAGCGCCGGTATTCTTCCAGATAAGCAAAGGCAACGGCGGGGTAGGGCCGCACCTTCTGCAGGGCGACAATGCCATGCTCACGTCCCAAGCGGAATGCTGCCTCGCGCACCTGGATCATTTCGAGATAGAAAGCGTTCTCGATATCGTGGGCGACGCTATCGGCCAACGCGAGAGCCTCTGCTGCGCCGGCTTTATTGCCTCGAACCTGGTAGAGCCGGGCAAGCTGAAGATAGACCCAGACCTCGTGAGCGCGCAGTGGTGCCTCGGGTGCCATTCGCCGCGCCAACTCGACGGCCTGCTCCCCGTGCGCGACGATGCCGTCCAGCACGTCCTGGTAGTAATGCACTTCAGCCAACGTTCCGAATGCTCCCGCGGCCAGATGGTTGTACGTGGTCTTCGTTCGGGTCGTTACCAGCATCTGTTCGCTCACCTGCTGTGCTGCCCGGAGCTGTCCCTGGAGCAACAAGCCTCGTGCCGCACACTCCATCGCGTTCAACGCCAGAGAGGGGCTCTCGGGCGAGGTGCTGATCTGAAGGAACCTCGGCGTCGCCCTGGCAAAGTCGCCCAGTCCATATTCGATACATGCCAGGCCGGATTGGGCCCGGACGCGATTCAGGGGTGTAGACTCCGACAGGTGATCTACGGCATAGGTGACGAGCTCGAACGCGCGCCCCATCTCGCCCCGCTCCAACAGACACTGCGACTGATAGAGCTTCGCCATCGACAGCAATTCGTCGTCGACGACCGGCGCGGCCTGAAGTGCACTTACGATGCCGGCCAACAGCTCCTCGGCACGCCTCAGTTGGCCCGTGATCTGCAGCGCACGCGCATAGACCACTTGCAGGCGCGGGTGCTTCTGCCTGATCTCCTTTGGCAGCATCTCTACCCAGTCGCGGTACTGCCTGAAGTCGCCGCCGGCCCAGAGAACAGTCTCGCGACCGGATGCCCCCAGCAGCTCGGCGGCATAGTCGTGATCCAGGGCAGCCAGGGCGTGCTGAACCGCCCGGGCGGGGTATCCGTTCTCCGCATACCAACGCGCTGCCCTACGGTGGAGTTCGGGCTCTTGTTCCGGGGCCAACTCGGTCTGTAGCGAATCTGCAAAGAGTTGGTGATACCGGTACCACTCCTGCTGGTCGTCCATCGGCAGCAAGAACAGGTTCGTTCGCTCCAGGTAGTCGAGCAGTCCCTGGCTGAGAGCGGAGGCCTCCTGCCCTGGCGCGGCTGTCGCCTCTCCAGTCCACGAGGTGTGCGGCGCGCGATCTCTCACAGCCGCCGGGGCGGAATAGCCCATCACGGCATCGCAGAGCGGTGCGCACAAGTAGTCGAGGACCGACGTCTGAACCAGGAAGCTGCGCACCTCAGGCGGTTGGCTCCGCAGTACTTCGTCCACAAGATAGTCGATGATATAGCGGTTGCTTCCGCTGAAGGCGCGGATGAAGGCCTCAGCGTCGTCACGTCCCTGCATGGAGAGCGCCGCAAGCTGCAGGCCGGCAATCCAACCTTCCGTACGCTGTTCCAGCGCCGCGATCGCCTCTGTCGAAAGGTCGAGGCCCATAGTTTGATTGAGGAATGCGGCAACTTCCGCGTCCGCAAAGCGCAGGTCGAAGGCCCTGAGCTCCAGCATCTGTCGCTGGGCGCGCAGTCGTGAGAGGGGCAGCGAGGGGTCGGCGCGGCTGGCGATGACGAGGTGGAAATTGGGTGGCTGACGCTCCAACAGGGTGACCACCAACCGATCCACGGCTTCAGCGTGAATCGCGTGGTAGTCGTCCAGAACCAGCATAAGCGGGTGGGCGGCGGCAGCGATGTCATTGACGAGGAGGACCAACGCATCGTCGAGCGCAGGGAGCGCGCCTGCTTGTAGTACGACCTGGGACTCTTGTCCGATATCCGGGACGACATTCTGAAGGGCGCCGACCACGTAGGCCAGAAAGCGGGTTGGATCACTGTCGGCTCCGTCCAGGGAGAGCCAGCCTGCCTGGGTTCCTTCGGATCCGGTAATCCATTCTGCAGCCAACGTGGTCTTGCCAAATCCCGCTGGTGCAGAGATGAGGGTCAGCTTACGTCCGAACGTTTCCCGCCGGCGGTCTTTCGCGGACCAGAGGCCCGTATCGAGCCGCTCCAGCAGGCGATGCCGCGACACGAGATCGTGGCGAACGGGTGGGACGAGAAGCTTGGTGCGCAGTAGCGCGCTCATCAGGTGATCATCGCCCCCAGTTCGCGCAACTCGGCGACGATGTCATCCGGCAGGACGGGTGGGTTCACCCCCAGAAGCCTGCATGTGATGAGCTTAGCTGCCGTGGCCTCTACCATATCCGTGACGTCGGCAGCACGACGGAGGCTGCTGCCTGCCACGACGAGCCCGTGGTTCTGCATCAGGACGGTAGCGCCCCTGGCATCCAGGGCGCCGGCGACTGCTTCACCAAGCTCGCGGCTGCCGGGCTTGATGAAGGGCACGACCGGCACATCGCCAAGGAATGCCGCATCGCCCGAGATGGGCAGGAAAGGCGTTCCCGTCAAGGCCATCAGCGTAGCCTGCGGTGCGTGGGAGTGGATCACGGCCTGGACATCGGGCCTGTGGCGGTAGATAGCGCAGTGGACGTGCCGTTCGCTCGATGCGCTGTAGCCGTTGTCGTCCAGGACTTTGCCGTCGAGGTCGATCCGCACCAGCATCTCAGGTCGCAGGTCACCCTTGAAGACAGCGCTGGGCGTGATCCAGACCTCGTTGGGGTTGTCGTCGAGGCGCACACTGACGTTGCCGCCGGTGGGAGTAATGATGCCTTTGGCATAGAGGTCGCGCACGACCTTCAGGACCTCGTCTCTCACGTCTCCGGCTTCTGCGGTTTGGTCGGGAGATGGAAGTGCCGGGCCGGCTGATGGTTGGCGCTGAGATGCCGGTTCGGCCTGGCCAATGGCGGTCAGGTCGCCGGGATCGCCCACAGCTTGCCGTGCGGCTTGATAGAGGCGCGCGAGGTCACCCTGCAGCCGTTGGAAGGCCATGGCCTTGTTGGTGTCTCCACTGAATGAGAGCTTTCCCGTCATCGCCGCGCGCATGCCATTGACCTTGCCCGTGAAGACGCCGTCGAGGATCGCGGCGTTCATCTTCAGGTGGACGTTCGATGGACGTGGCGACGTACCGAGGCCGGCCTCGACGCTGCCATCGACCAGGCTCAGGTAGAAATCGAGGGCGAGGTCGCGGAGCGTGAACTGCATGGTCACGTCCTTGCCCCTGGAAAAGGCTGCTATGCCGGGGTCGCTCGCCACGGCGTCGGTGAACTGGGACAGAATGCGTTCGAAGGCATCGTTGGGGGCCGCTGGCGCGGACGGTGTGGAGCGAGCTTGGGGCTGCTCACGCCGGAGGTGGCCCGCGAGGCGGGCAAGCAGCCCACCCGAGGCGGATTCCAGAGGGCGGACACGACGGTCCGCCCCACGAGCCTCGACCTGAAGGTCGGTGACGGCCGGTCCGGGACCGGTCGCCGCGGCTTCGAGGGCTTCGTGTGATTCGTGACGCTCTCCTCTCCAGCGGAAGTGGGGCAGCGTGTCGGGGTTCAGGACGTGCTCTGGCTTCTCTCCGGCGAGCAAGCGCTCGATCGCTTCGACGACGAGGGCGCCCTGGTGCGCGCCCACCTCGCGCGTGTTACCTCCGAGGTGGGGTGTCGCGATGACATTGGGAAAGTCCAGGAGGGGATCATCCGCGCCTGGTGGCTCGGCCGCAAAGACGTCCAGAGCCGCGCCCCCCAGCTTGCCCGAACGCAGGGCATCGATCAACGCCGCATCGTCGACCAGCGCGGCGCGGGCCGTGTTGATGAGGAATGTGCCATCCTTCATGCGGGCCAGGGCCTCGGCGCTGATGAGGCCGCGGGTCTCGTCGGTGACCGGGGCGTGAAGGGAGACGATGTCACTCTGCGCGAGCAGATCATCCAGAGTGACCTTCTCAACACCGAGAAGGGCAGCCTCCCCGGTCGTGAGGAAGGGGTCGACCACGACAACGTGGGCGCCGAACGGCCGCAGGCGCCGAATGATTCTGCGCCCCACGGCTCCTGCGCCCACGAGCCCTACCGTCTTGCCCCAGAGTTCACTTCCCTGGAAGCGCTCGTGGGCCATCCCCATCCGGCCCATATCACCGGCCTCGCTGCCAGGCTCACGAAGGAATCCGGTGGCTTCGGGAAGCTTCCTCAGCAACATCAGGGCAAAGGCCAGCGTGAGATCGGCGACGGCGTCCGCATTGCGTCCCGGCGTGTTGATCACGGGTACGCCGGCTGCAGTGCACGCGGCCAGGTCGACGTTCACAGGATCACCCCGGCAGGCCACGATGGCCCGCAGGTCGGGCAGCTTCTGCAGCGCCTCCGCATCGACCACGTCAACTTCGGTGACGAAGATGTGAATGCCGGCTAAGGTCTCCCAGAGGTCTTCGCCGACCAGCAGCCGGCTCTCGCGCCGGTAGCTGGCAAAGGTCACGTCGCCCAGGGCGCGCAAGCGGCTTAGGGAGGCCTCATCCAGCTCCGCGCTAACGTAGATGCGGGGCCGGACATTGCCTGCAGGACTGGGCGCGTGTCCCGGTGCGGGCTGGGCCATCACCTCGCGCACGATCGCTTCGGCGGCATCGGCGTCCACATCCTCACGCCTGTCGAGAAGCGCCCGCCAGCCCTCGTAGCGCGACCGGTAGCCAGTGGTAGAAGTGGCGTCGGGAGTATTGACGTGCATTGCCCTGCTGACGTGGTCGCTGACTGTGGCCAGGTCAGGGTGGAGGCTCACGCCGGTGGCTGCGCACAGGGCGGCGCCGAGCGCGGCCGCCTCGGTGGTCGGGCCGACGCGCACCGTGCAGCCGAGGACGTCGCTGAGGAGCTGCGCCCAGACTGCACTACGGGCCATGCCGCCGGCCAATGCGAGCCCTTCCAGTGGCTGGCCCGAGACCCGTTGCGCTTGTTCGACATTGGCGCGGACCGCATAGGCCATGCCCTCCAGAACGGCGCGCGCCATAGCGGCGCGTCCTGCGGCGTCGCCGGTAGCACTTGTTGCGGAGAAGGTCAAGGTATCGGTCGGTAAGCTGAGTGCCGTAGCGGCGAAGAGATGGGCGCCGGCGGTCGAGAGGACACCATAGGCCCCGGGCGGTACCGTGGCGGCTTCAGCGCAGAGCGCTGCGACCGGGTTCGGCGCGTCGCCATACCACGAGGCTGCCAGCCAGTCGAGCGTCCGGCCCATCGCTCCGGCGTTGCTCTCCAGCACGTACCGGGCCGGCACGGCGTGCGCGCCAGTCCAGAGGCGCTTGAGTGGGTCGATGCCTGGCGCATCGGTGACAGCCATGATCGATGCTGTCGTGCCTGCGACCAGCCCCATCTGTCCCGGGACGTTGGTACCCATTGCGAGGAGGCTGCACTGGGTGTCGGCCCCGGCGCTGACAATGGGGGTGCCAGCCTTCAGGCCAAGGTGTTGGGCCGCGCCCTCTGATAGCACGCCGATCGTGGTCCCGGCGTCGACGAGGTTGGGAAACAGATGACGCGGCAGTCCCAGCGACGCGATCAAGTCGTCGTCCCACGCCTGTTGCTCGAGGGAGTAGACCATCGATTCGCCTGCCAGGGTCCGGCTGGCGCCGATGGCGCCGCTCAGCCGGTACCCCAGCCAGTCGGCGAGGCCCACGGCAGCCGACGCACGCGCGAGCGTCGCGGGCTCATGTTCAGCGAGCCAGAGCAGCCGCACGGCGGAGAGGATCGGGTTGGGCCAGCGTCCCGTACGTTGGTAGATGTCCTCGCCCCGTTCGTTGCTGAGCTGGAGCGAGATGACCCCAGCACGCGCATCCAGGGTGGGGGTGGCAAAGAGGGCGGACCCACTGGCGTCGATGACGACCATGCCGTGACGCATCGAGACGATGCCTATCGCTGCGATCTCGTCTGCGGCGATCCTCGCTTGGGCGAGCGCCTCGCGGGACATCTCGCCTACGGCGCTCCAGACGCGGGCAGTGTCCAGGTCAAAGGCCCAGGGCCAGTACGCCGGGACGCGGGTGTGGTTCCAGGCACGGCTGCTCATCGCGACCGTGCCGGCCTCGGTATCAACGATGAGGCAGCGGCCCCCACCGCCGCCGAGATCGATCCCCATGACAAATCTTGCGCGCATAGGACTCCCCTGGATACGATGACGCGTCTGATGGTCTATCCGAGTGGGTGGCGGTCTTCCATCCCCGGAGGTTATCTAGACCAGGAAGCCCCCGTGCGAATGGATAACCTGACCCGTGACCCAACCAGCATCTGCGGAGGCGAGGAAGCGAATCAGTCGGGCGGCGTCATCGGGCATCCCCAACCTGCCAAGAGGCGCCTGGGATTCCCATCTGGCTTTGAGGTCGGGCGAGATCCAGCCAGTATCTGTGACACCCGGGTCGACGGCGTTCACCGTGATCCCCAGCGAAGCCACCTCGGCGCTCAGGCTCAGCGTAAACGCCTCGACCGCGCCCTTCGTGGCGACATAAGCAAGCTCACCGGGCATCGGGCCCAACGACTGGCCTGAGGAGAGGTTCACGATGCGCCCGAATGTGCTTGCCGTTCCAGCTGTAGCTGTGTGCTCCCCGAGAGCCTCTCGGTAGCGCCGTACGAACTCGACACACAGGAGCGCCATACCGCGCAAGTTGACGGCGTAGGTGCGGTCGAGCTGCTCGGCGGTCAGAGCATCGATCCCGCCCTGCATCGAGTAGGTGGCATTGTTGACGAGGACTTGCACCGGTCCAAGGGTGTGCTCGACGGTGTCGAACAGGCGCGCCGGTGCGGTGGGATCTGAGAGATCCACCTCGAGCCCCTCGGCTCGACAACCAAGACCGCGCAACTCGGTAAGGAGCTCTTGCGGTTCATTCGGGCTTGGGCTGTAGACCAGGCCCGATTCGTGGTCGTAGGGACGGTAGTAGGTGATGAAGACGGCGCTCCAGTCACGGGCGAGCGCACGGGCGATGGCGGCGCCAATGCCGGCCTTGCGGCTGGCACCGGTGACGAGGGCCACGCCCTGGGCTCTGTCTGTTGATGTCATGTCCGCTCCTTCTGCTCGCGCAGATTCACTGTCAACTGTGTTCCGATGTGGCGGGAAAGACGAGGGGTGACTGCTGCGGGAGCAGACCCCCCTCCCCAGCCCTCCCCCCAGGGCGTTCTGACGCCCTGGGGGGAGGGAGATCAGAGCCGGTGCGCCATTCGTTCTGCTTGCCATGCGGCCTCATCGAGCGGCGGAACGAGGATCTCGTCCTCAGGCCGACGGGTGAGGCTGATGGCATCGACGGGGCAGACGAGCGTACACTGCCCACATCCAACGCAGCGCATGGGGTCGACCACGGCCACGCCATCGGTCACGGCGATCGCGCCGAACTTGCAGCGCTCTTCACAGGCACCGCAGCCAATGCAGAGTGTCTCGTCGACCACGGCGAGGAATGCGGAACGGGCGATCGCGGTTGGGACGTTGAACTCGGCCACGCGACGGAGCACGCCGCAGCAACAGGTGCAGCAGTTGCAGATGTAGTACTGCCCCGAGCGGTGGTTGCTCACACTGTGGACCAGGCCAGCCTCTTCCGCCTCACGCAGGACACGCAGGGCCTCCTCCTTGGTGATCGCGCGGTTGACACTCGAGCCATCGAAGGCCCCCTCGACCGGGGCGAAGACCATGCAGTTGTCGATGGGTGCGTCGCATCCTTTATCAAGGAGGTGCTGCTGTGTGCGGCAGATGCACGGACGCACGCCCCACGACTTTGCACTCTCGACGAGGGCTGCGGCCTGTTCATAGGGGTGGATCTCGACGTTATTGCCGACGGCTTCACCCACAGGCAGCACACGGTGCACCGAGGGCCCCGGGACGGCCTGCATGCCCTGCGAATCCCGGAAGTAGGCTTCGAAGAGCGCCGCCATCTCGCCATCCATCCGTGGAAGCTGTGCCTCGTAGGAGCCCACAACAAAGGGCATCAGCGCGAAGAGCAGGACCCGGTCACCACGCTGCATCGTGACCAGGCCGTGGCGGACCATGTCCTTGAGCGTACGGGCGGCAGCCCGGGGCTCAACGCCAGCGCGGGAGGCGATGGCATCCGGGGATTCGGGCTCCATGGTCATCACGCTGCCGAGCCGGGCCTCCTCAGGCGTGAACATCCACGCAAGCAGGCGCAACTCGGCGCCTGTCTCCGTCGCTGGGAAGCCGTTGGGCATCGCGTCCAACTGCCGTGCCAGTGCACGGTAGAGGGCTTCGTTCTCCGCACTCAGTTCTGCCATAGCCATCCTCCTCGGGTGCTATCAGATGCCGGTAGCCGGCATGTCAGGAACGCGGTCTGCGATCCTGGGCTCCTGGCGTGCGCTCACTCAGGACCTATTCCTCCGGCTGTGGAATATCAACCGGGGGCACTTCGTCAAAGGAGAGCGGCTCGCTGCGGGAGGGCATCGGCGCGTAGTCGGGCATCCCGATGTCGTGCACCAGGTCGTCGATCCGGATGAGTTTGTCAGTGCGCATCGAGGCGTTGGCTGCCACGCCGGTGAGGATGGAGTAGGCGCCGGCCCGCTGGTCGGCTGCGGTGAGATAGGGATCGGCGGGCGGGTTCTCGCCGAAGAGGTCCTCGAGGATGCGTCCGTCGCCGCCCCCGTGACCACCACGTGACGTCCAGACGTCGACGTCATAGGATGGGCTGAAGTGCGGGATGATGCGGATCGTGGTGCCACGCTCAACCGTCTGACCGGGCACCGTGCCGTCGGCGTTGATGTACGAGGACTCGACCGTCGTGTGCTCGAGGCGTCCCTTCGTGCCATTGATCGAGACGGTATATCCCTCCCAGGGCATGAAGGCATTGAGCGAGTAGCTCATCTTGGCGCCGTTGGCGTAGTCAACGACCAGGGCCATCGTGTCCTCAATGTCGATCAGGTCGCTGAAGACGCACCGGTCGCGGAAGTAGCCATCGTAGACCTCGTTGTCGAGGTAGAGGCGCTTCATCCCCTCGTGCGTAGCCATGTCAAGGCGAAAGCGGCATCCCGACTCGGGGCAGGTGTGGCAGCGTTCGGTCCGGGCTGTGAGGCCGAAGCGGTCAGCGGTCTGGGGTGTGTAGAAGCGCCGCTGGCCCTGCGCAAAGACGGCCTCGGGCACCGAGGCAAGCCACCAGTTGATCAGGTCGAAGTGGTGCGTCGCCTTGTGGACCATCAGCCCGCCCGAGTTTTCCTTGTTGCGGTGCCAGCGCCGGAAGTAGTCGGCGCCGTGGCGGGTGTCAAGCAGCCAGTGGAAGTCGAGCGAGAGCACCTCGCCGATCACGCCCGACATCAGGAGCGCCTTCATCTGGGTGCGCGGCGGTGAGTAGCGGTAGTTGAAGGTCACGCGGCACCGTTTCCCGGTGGCATGTTGGGCATCGATGATGCGCTGGCACTTCTCCGCGTCGGTGGTCATGGGCTTCTCGGTGATGACGTCACAACCCAGCTCCATCGCGCGGACGATGTAGACGTCGTGAAAGCAATCCTTCGTCGTGACGATCACAGTATCGGGCCTGGTCTCGGCGATCATCTGGTCGAAGCTGCGGGCGGGGTAGCCCTTCACCGTCGCGCCCATCTCGCGCGCCTCCTCGACCGCGAGGGCCACGCGGCCCTCATTGACGTCGCAGACCGCAGCCATCTCGGATGTGTCGGCGTAGGTCTGCAGGATGCCGTGGAGGTACATTCGCGAGCGTCCGCCCAATCCTACCTGTACGTAGCGTTTTCGGGTCATTCGAGGTCCTTTCGAGGCTCGAGTCTCACTCTTTCCTTTCGCCGGCCATCAAGCGTGCTTTAGTTTCCGCTTTGCCTCGTCGAGCTGCGCCTTTTCGGGCCGCTGCTTGTAGAAGTCGTCGAGCGGATAGCAGCCGGAGGGCAGGGCCGAGCGGGGGGCGGTGGTACAGTCGCTGAAGGTGCGGCAGATGCGGCGGCGATCCAACGACCGGCCCGTCAGGGCATCAGCGGCGATGTCGGGGTAGGGGAGCACCATGCGCCCTAACCCGACGAAGTCGGCTTGGCCCGTGCGTGCGACATGCTGCGCGACGTTGGGCAGCCACTCCTGAAGGTAGGAATAGCCCGATCCCACGAAGCACAGGTCGGGCCGGTGCTGCTTGAGCTGTGCGGTGACCCAGATCTGCCGCGCAACACCAACCAGTGGATCCTCGGGCGGCCCGTAGCCGTCCGAGGGTGGGAAGAGCGCCGGGCGCTGGATGTGTGGGACGTAATAGGGGCTGCCTCCGGTGATGCAGACGAGCTCGATTCCCAGTTCGGCAAGCAGATCGACGAAGGCAAAAGGCTCAGTCAGGTCGATGCCGACGCCAGTGCCGTCGCCGCCAAAGGCGTAGTCATACGTCGGACCATCGAAGGGCACAGGCTCGCCCACGCCATCGGGCCCCGGGCGGAACGGCACGAAGTCGAATGCGCTGACCCGCACGCCGATCCGCATCCCCGGCACCTCGGCGCGGATTCCGCCCACGATCTCCCGCAGGTAGCGGGTGCGGTTCTCGAAGCTGCCGCCGTAGGGACCGGGGCGGGTCCTGGCACTGAGGAGCTCGTGCCCCAGGTAGCCGTGGCAGTGTTTCACATCGACGAACATGAAGCCGGCCTGCTGTGCCAGTTTCGCCGCCGCGACGGTCCGATCGATCAGGCGACGGATATCGTCGTCGCTGATGACGGGAGCGTCTGCGGGGATGCCGAACTTCGCGTCCAGCAGGGGGTGATGGTAAGCAATCCTGGGCTCGAGTTTGGTCCACGATGTGGGTTTGCAGAAGCGTCCAGAATGGGTGAGTTGCAGTCCGACCAGCAGATCGTCGGTGGTGCCATACCGCTCGCGGTGGGCCTCGAGGAGCGTCTCGCGCAGCACGGCGAGAGCACCGACCGTGTCCGGTGAGATCAGCAGTTGGTTCGGGTTAGCGCGCCCGTCGGGCTGCACAGCCGTAGCCTCGCCGCCCCAGATCAGTTTGCACCCGCTCAGGCCGAAGTTGCGCCATCGACGTTGGGTCAGCTCGGTGGGGAGCCCGTCGGACGTGCCGTCCCAACCCTCCATCGCCAGCACGCAGAAGCGGTTGCCGATGGTGAAGCCGTCCTTCAGGGTGGTGGGCTGTGCCAGTGGCGCGTCCGGTCCGGCTACCATCTCGGCGTCGAACCCCAGATCGAGTCCGAGCGCGCTCAATCGTGCAGCGAATGCGTCCGGCGTCCGCAACGTCGCAATTCGTGGTAACTCAGCCATCAGCTAACGTCTCCTTGACTCGCTTTTTCGCTTGCTCGCCCATTCGCTTGCTCGCTCATTCTTCCTTTTGCAGGTTTCCCGCCACCCGCCGCACCTTCTCGATCATTGCGTCCAGGTCTGCCCGCGGTCGCGTGGGATCGGTATGGAGATAGGCAGTGCGTGAGAGGACATCGAGCGTGCGCGGGCACATATCCTTGGTGTAGGTGACGGGCTCCGGTGCGAGCTTGTAGGCATCGAACGCCGGATTATGCGCGCCCAGCTGGTCGAAGATGGGCTCCCAGTTGGTGTACACGTGACGACCGCTGTCGATGGGCGTATCGGCACTGACGCCGGCGGTGTGGGCCCCGTCAAGGAAACGCCGCATGGTCGGCTCGCTTTCGAACAGCAGCGCCACCGTGGTGCCGCAGTCACCCTCGACATCGTGGATCGGGTTGAACGTGAAGGGGCCGGCGCCGTTCAGCGCATCGATGAGGACCCGCTTCTCCGTCAGCATCGCATCGAGCATGCCGTCGAGGCGCGTGAGCTGCACCCGCAGGATCGCGCTCAGGATCTCGTTGATGCGGAAGTTCCATCCCGCGAAGATGGGCGTCTGGAGCTCTGCCGCGTGGTTCCGAAACGAGCTGCCGCCATCGTGGAAGATCAGGGCCCGCTCGTAGACCTCGCGGTCATCGGTGACCAGGGTCCCTCCCTCACCACAGGTCATGATCTTGAAGTGGTTGAACGAGAAGGCTCCCGCGTGACCGATGGCGCCCAGGCGCTTGCCGCCGTAGGATCCCCCATCTGCCTGGCATGCATCCTCCAGCACCTTCAGGTTGTGCCGGGCTGCAATGTCCATGATGGCGTCCATATTGCTGGGCAGGCCGACCATGTGGACCGGGATGATAGCCCTGGTCCGGGGCGTGATCTTGCGCTCGATGTCCTTCGGGTCGATCGTCAGCGAGGCATCGACCTCGGCGATGATCGGGACGGCACCGACGGCCAATGGGGCCAGAGGCGTCGCCATGTAGGTGTAGGCGGGGACGATGACCTCATCGCCGGGCCCGATTCCGAGGCCCACAAGTCCCATAATCAGCGCCGCGGTGCCGCTGGTCACGGCGATTGCGTACTCTGTCCCGATCTTCTCGCGCCACTCTTTTTCAAAGGTGTCCGACTCGCCGCCCTCGCCTCCGCGATAGCGGAAAAGCTGGCGTGACTCGATCACCCGCTGGACTGCGTCAACCTCTTCTTTGCCGATGATGTACATAAGTGCACTCGCCTCCGGTCGTCTGCCAGACAGACTCGTGATCAGGGGTTTGTGACAGGGCCAGAGCACAGATCCCGATTGGGCTGCGCCCTGATCACCGGTCTCTAGTGCTCAGTTAGCCTAGTTCTTGAATTACCCGGCAGATATGGCAAACTGCCGGTATGACCAAGCGACGACATATCTACTTAAGCGATAGTGAACGTACGGAACTGGAACAACTGATAAAG
>Ga0123329_1003207_pt1 | contig 13770 bp, 9 predicted proteins | sample BioC12SIPDNA_FD_89703 | JGI IMG/M metagenome (GOLD analysis project Ga0123329, IMG submission 89703) | Anaerobic biogas reactor microbial communites from Washington, USA - Biogas_R1_B C12 SIP DNA | ecosystem: Engineered > Bioreactor > Anaerobic > Unclassified | place: Washington, USA | collected... | reverse complement strand
TAGGATAATCCCACACTTAAGCCGCGGCGGATTCAAGTGGTCGTCGCAACACCTTGATCGCGGAGGTGTTCAACGATGGCAACGGCGGACTGGAGCAGGAAGACTAGTGATGTTCCGGAGGGGGTGCGTCGGCAGTGGCGTGCGGACCGGGCGTTGCGTCCGGCGATGCGTTCTCCGGGCAGGCCGGATCCGTCGCGTGTGGTGCAACGTCAGTTCTGGCACACAATCGCGAAGGGCGTCACGACAGCGGAAGCGTCGTTAGCTGTCGGCGTGTCGGTCCCGGTCGGCACCCGCTGGTTTCGTCACGCTGGCGGCATGCCCCCGATCTCACTGGCAGAGCCCACCGGCCGATACCTGTCGTTCGAGGAGCGTGAGGAGATCGCGATCATGCGCGCCAAGGACAAGGGGGTGCGCGAGATTGCTCGTGCCCTGGGGCGGGATCCGGGAACGATCTCACGCGAGTTGCGTCGCAATGCCGCCACGCGTGGCGGCGTGCAGGAGTACCGGGCGACGGTGGCGCAGTGGAAGGCGCAACAGGTGGCCAAGCGTCCGAAAGCGGCCAAGCTCGTCGTCAATGATCGACTTCGCGAGTATGTCCAGGAACGCCTCGACGGGTCTGTGAAGCGTGCTGATGGAACGGTCGTTGCTGGACCGGTGACCGCAGATTGGAAAGGTCGCAATAAGCCGCACCGGCAGGATCGTCGGTGGGCGACGGCGTGGAGTCCGGAGCAGATCTCTCATCGGTTGCGGATCGACTTCCCCGATGATGAGTCCATGCGCATCAGCCATGAGGCGATCTATCAGTCGTTGTTCATCGAGGGCCGCGGCGCGCTCAGACGGGACCTGGTCGCATGCTTGCGAACCGGCCGTGCGTTGCGCCAGCCGCGGGCACGATCTCAGAACAAGCCGCAGGGGCATGTCACCGCGGACGTCGTACTAAGCGAACGGCCTGCTGAAGCCGCGGATCGGGCGGTCCCCGGGCACTGGGAGGGGGATCTGATCATCGGCACCGGCCGGTCCGCCATCGGCACGGTGATCGAACGGTCCAGCAGGGCCACGCTGCTGGTCCATCTGCCTCGACTGGAAGGCTGGGGCGAGAGCCCACCTGTGAAGAACGGCGCGTCGCTGGGCGGTTACGGCGCCCGCGCGATGAACACCGCCCTGACCGCGTCGATGACGAAGATTCCCATCCAGCTACGCAAAACGCTCATCTGGGACCGTGGCAAGGAACTGTCCGCTCACGCGCAGTTCGCGCTGGACACCGGCACGAAGGTGTTCTTCGCTGATCCGCATTCGCCTTGGCAGCGGCCCACGAACGAGAACACGAACGGGTTGCTGCGCCAGTACTTCCCAAAGGGCACCGATCTGTCCCGCTGGTCCGCTGAGGACCTCGAAGCTATCGCTCTGGTGCTCAACAACAGGCCCCGCAAAGTCCTCGGCTGGCGTACCCCCGCTGAAGTCTTCGACGAGCAACTACAGTTGCTTCAAACAGGCGGTGTTGCATCGACTGGTTGAACGCGCCCAATACACCTCGCTGGCGTTTACCGATGCCCTTGTCGAGGCCAGTGTGCAGGGCTCGATCGGCTCGGTGGGAGACGCCCTGGATAACGCGATGATGGAATCAACGATCGGGCTCTACAAAACCGAGCTCATCGACTTCGACCCTGCACGAGCATGGAGGGATGCCAAGGAGGTCGAAACGGAGACTGCATCCTGGATTTATTGGTATAATAATCAGCGTCTGCACTCGTCGATCGGTGACGTTCCCCCGATCGAATACGAGCAGGACTACGAGACAATCAACACCACCCGAAAAGCCCAGTAAAGCTTTTAACCGTAGTCTCCGAAAAACTCAGGCCGATTCACCGGGCGATCACCAGCCGGTACGCGGATTTCGCCGACTACTACGACATCACCGTCGTACCGACCCGACCCGGAAAACCTCGGGACAAGGCCGCAGTGGAACGGGCGGTGCAGATCGCCTACACCCGTATCCTGGGTTACTTCCACGGCGAACAGTTCTACACTCTGGACGAGCTCAACGAGGCCATCGCTGATCGTCTGGCTGATATCAACGACGTCATGGCTCGCCCGGACGGGTCCACCCGCCGGCAGCGCTTCGACCAGGACGAGGTGCCGATGATGCGTGATCTTCCCGATCTGGCGTTTACCGAGGTGTCCTGGCGCAGTGTGAAAGTCGACCGCAACTGGCACATCAGCTGTGACTACCAGTACTACTCGGTGCCGTTTCACCTGGTGGGCACGACGCTACGGGCCCGGCTGACCACAGACCTGGTCAGCATCTTCGACGGTGATCGACTCGTGGCAGAACACACCCGCATGCACGGGTTCCGCTACCGCTACAGCACCGATGTCACGCACGGCCCATCCGGTGATCACAACGGGCACAACGTGTTCACCCGTGATGAGCTGCTGGCCTGGGCAGGATCCTTCGGACCGGCAACGACCACGGTGATCACCATGGTCTTGGACCGCAACCGGGCGAGTGTGCCCCGCGGGCTGACACAGTCACGCAATATGCTGGCCAATCTTGGCCGCAAGCACGACAAGGCCACACTGGAACCGGCCTGCCAGCAGCTGGTGGACAAGAAACTCGCGCCGACGATGTCGGTACTCAAACGCCTCCAGGCCGACATCGCCCATGCCCGCCCCACCGCCACGCCGGAACACCCCGCATCCAACGCGCCGCGGCAGGTGGATCTGTCCCGGTTGCATGATGCGGTCTTTATCCGGCCTGCCAGCCATTTCGATGCCGATCAGGAGGACAGGTAACTCATGATCGACATCGATGAAACGACCCGTAGAAAACTCCGGTCACTGCGCTTGTCACGGTTCGCGGAGAATTTCTTCGACCTGGTCACCAGCGACGACTATGCCGACGCCCTGCCGGAGGAGGTGTTCCTGCGCGCGGTCGATGTCACCGATCAGCAGCGACGTGAACGTAACATCGCCAAAGCGATCACGCAGGCGCATTTCCGCTACCCGCGGGCCAGCCTGGGTGAGTTGATCAACGCGGCAGAACGCGGCATCAATGAGCGCCAGCTCAAACGCGTTGCCGCGACCAACTGGCGGGAGAATCCAGCGAATGTGCACTTGTTCGCCCCCGCCGGGGCCGGTAAGACCTATATCGCCTGTGCCATCGGCGTTGCGGCGTGCCAAGCCGGGTTCTCGGTGGCGTACTCACGGCTGGATCAGTTGGTGGGAAAGCTTGCGGTCTACTCACCGACGGATCAACGGTATGCCGATGCGATGAAGAAGTTGATGAATGTCGATGTCCTCATCATCGACGACTTCCTCACCTTGAGCATTGACCAGCGTGGGCAAGAAGACCTGACCAAGATCGTAATCGACCGGGACGGCAGACTCCCGACGATCATTTCGTCGCAGTCTTCCGCCTCGTACTGGGTGGAGGTCCTGCCCAATCGTGTCGGGGCGGATTCGTTGGTCAGCCGACTCAACAACGGGCGCCGAGTGCAGATAGGTGATTACGACATGCGCCGTCACTTAGCTCAGGCCGATCGCGAGAACGTCGGTCATGACGGCTAAGTAGTCCCGTCGCGAGCGCACCTGGGTGCCGGTATCCGTTGGGATATCGGCCCCTACCATGTGCGCGGAGACAGGCCCTACCACCTCATCGGAACACCCCGACCACAAACCCGCTCCTGGCAGCGCTGCTGGACCAGGTCATGCTCGGCGATGACCAGCCCGGTGTCCGCATCTGAGATCACGGCATGGTCGCCATCGGCGATCGTCAAGGTGGGTATGCCCTCCACTTCCGCCTGATCCCCAGGTAGCGCATCCGCCCGGCCCAGCGGATGGTGATTCTCCCGGCTTTATCGACACGACCGTTGCGGACCCGGTTAACGTCGGTGACGAACTCCTCTGGTCGAGCCTTGGGAACACCGATTCACCCCCTAAATCACGCTCGTCGCGTAATCCGTTCGACGACTTCGGTGTAAGCGGAATGGTCGACGGGGATCCCGCCGGCGAGAATGTGGATACTTGTGCCCTGCTCCAGCGCGGAAAGGAAAAAGCCAAGCTCTTCGGCGGTCAGGGGATCGTCGTCGGAACGGCTCTTTGCGGCATCGCGGGTGTAGGAATCAAGCTGGCGGCTGAGCCTGGCGGTGATCTGTGGGCGCAGCTCCGAGTCGCGTGCGGCCGCGGCGGTGAATTCTAGGGTGGCAAGCGCGAAGCCCTGGGCCGTGTCGATCAGCTTTTGAGTTTCAGGTGGAAGTGGGTACCGGCCATGATACGCGTTTACCACAGTCATGTCGGGGTTGTCCAGAGATATATCTAGGTTCGCATCGATCACGGCCAGGAAGAGCTCCGGTTTGCCCGAAAAATTGGAATAGACGGCCCCTTTCGTGAATCCCGCCTCGGTGGCGATCACCTCCAGCCGAGCGGCGTGGTAGCCATCGCGTGAAAAGACAGTTCGAGCCGAGTCAATTAAGAGCTCGCGCGTTTGGAGCTGCTTCTCCTCACGGGTCAGTGGTTTTTTCATCGTACCTCTCACGTGATGTCTTGCATTGGGGCGGTGCTGTCTTCTCGGGCTAACGTAGCCTTCTTTCATCAGTTTACCGGCTCATCCGGATCTGGAGTGCGTAATTAGCGGGAAGTGATATGTCGGGGTGGCACAACATGTAGGGGCCCTGGCCGGTACAAGATGAGAGTTACCACACAACCATCTGACCGAACCAGGACCCTACAATGCAGCCTACGTTCAACCTCGTCGCCGACACCATTTGCCGCACCGCGGAGCTGGGATTAACGATCACCGATGCCGCGGATGCCGGCGAGTTCACGGTCATCAGTGCTCGTCCCATCGACTCCTGCGACAAGTGCCCGGGCTGCGGACACACAGGCCGGCTGCGTGATCACGTCGTGCGCCGGCTGACCGATCTTCCCGTCGTCGGCTTCCCCACCAGGCTGCAGGTACGCGTGCCGCGGTTCCTGTGCCTGAATCAGTCCTGTGCCCAGCGGATCTACCAGGGCGAACTGGCCTGCGCCGAACGCGGGCGCACCGTCACTCGCCGGGTGACCCGCTGGATTCTGCAACGGTTGGCGATCGACAAAATGAGTATCTCCGCCACCGCCGAAGCCCTGGGCTTGGGCTGGGACCTGGTCAACGACCTCGCCCTGGATGCCTGCCGGCACCTGGTCTACGACGACCCCGGCCACCTTGCCGGGGTACGCGTGCTGGGCGTGGACGAGCACGTGTGGAAGCACACCCACCGGGCCGGTGAGCCGGACTCGTTCGTCACCGTGCTCGTCGACATCACCCCCGTCATCGACGGCGCCGGACCGGCCCGGTTGCTGGACATGGTCCCGGGTCGTAGCGCCGCGGTACTGAGCGATTGGCTCAGCCAGCGTGGGCAGGGCTTTCGCGACCGGGTCGAGGTTGTCACGATGGATGGGTTTGCCGGCTACGCCACCGCCACCAAACAGGCCCTGCCGCGGGCGCAGGCGGTGATGGATCCCTTTCACGTGGTGCACCTGGCCGCCGACAAGTTGACCGTGTGCCGGCAGCGCCTGCAGCGGATGACCACCGGGCGGCGGGGCAAGAAAAACGATCCGTTGTATAAGAACCGGAAAACCCTGTTGACCAGGATTGACTTCCTCACTGATCGACAGCATCGGCGACTCGAGCAACTGTGGGCCACCGACGAAGACTACGTGGCTTTGGAGGTGACGTGGTCGGTGTATCAGCAGATCATCGCCGCCTATCAGCACCCGAAGAAAGCCGAGGGCAAGAAGCTAATGCGGAAGGTGATCAGCACGCTGCGTTCATCGACGATGCCGAAGGGGTTAGAGGAGATTAAGCAGCTGGGAAACACGCTGTACCGGCGACAGAAGGACGTGCTGGCGTATTTCGATATCGGCGCGTCCAACGGGCCCGTCGAGGCGATCAACGGGCGCCTGGAGCATCTGCGCGGCATCGCTCTGGGGTTCAAGAACCTCGGGCACTACATCTTGCGATCCTTGATCCACTCCGGACAGCTGCACACCAAGATCAACGCACTCTAAATCCTGAAGAGCCCGATAAGGTTGACCGTGACTTGATGAACCGTCACCTCGAAGGACCGTGATCGACCATGCAGCCCGACGCCATCACCCCCACCACGACCGTGCTGGGCATCATCGGCCTCGTCGTCGCGCTTCCGGCGTTCATCTATTTCCTCGTCGCCGCGCTGGGGGTGTTCAGCCACATCCGCTCCGGCCAGCCGCTGCCGTCAGGCAGCCACACCGACCGCCCGGGGCGTCGTCTGGCGCAGATGATCGTCGAGATCTTCGGTCACACCCACTTCAAGGGTCGGCCGATGGTCAACGTCGCGCACTGGCTGGTCATGGTGGGGTTCCTCTTCGGTGTCATCGTGTGGTTCGAGGCGTTCATCCAGACGTTCAACCCGGCCGGCGGCTGGCCGCTGCTCAGTGACTGGACGGTGTACCACTTCGTCGAGGAGGTCCTCGCGGTGGGCACGGTCGCGGGCATCCTCGCCCTCATCGTCATCCGCCTCCGGCAGGGCACCACGTCCCGCGCCTCACGCTTCTTCGGTTCGAACGCGACGGCGGCGCGGACCATCGAGGCGATCGTGCTGCTCGAGGGCCTGGGGATGCTGCTGGTCAAGGCCGGCAAGATCGCCACGTTCGGTGGCGGCAGCCCGTGGGCGGACTTCCTCTCCGTCCACCTCGCCCGGCTCCTGCCCGCCTCCCCCGAGATGGTCTCCGCGTTCGCTCTGCTCAAGCTGCTCGGCGGCATGGCCTTCCTCATTCTCATGGCCCGCAACCTCACCTGGGGTGTGGGCTGGCACCGCTTCCTGGCCTTCTTCACCATCTTCTTCCAGCGCAACGCCGACGGCCGTAAGGCCAACGGCCCCCTCAAACTGATGAACTCCGGGCGGAAGGAACTGACGCTGGACAATGTCGACGACGAGGACATCCTCGGCGTCGGCACGCTCGGTGACGCATCGTGGAAGATGCTTCTCGACGCCTCCACCTGCACCGAATGCGGCCGCTGCCAGGATCTCTGCCCCGCCTGGAACACCGGGAAGCCGCTCAACCCCAAGCTGCTGATGACGGACATCCGGGACGCGGCCGTCGGCAATGAGTACGCCGGCGTCGACGTCCTCAGCATGGCGAACGTCATTCCCGACGACGTGCTGTGGGCCTGCACCAACTGCGGCGCGTGCGTCGACCAGTGCCCCGTCGACATCGAGCACATCGACCACATCGCCGACCTGCGCCGCTTCCGCGTCCTCGCCGACTCCGAGTTCCCCTCCGAGCTCACCGGCCTGTTCAAGAACCTGGAGACCAAGGGCAACCCGTGGGGCCGAAACAGCTCCGAACGCGCCTCCTGGGTCGAGGAAGCCCGCCGCGACGGCCTCACCGTCCCCGTCATCGGCGACGACGTCGACGACTTCGCCGACACCGAGTACCTCTTCTGGGTCGGCTGTGCCGGCGCCTTCGACGAGGCCGGCCAACGCACCACCCGCGCCGTCATCGAACTGCTCCAGACCGCCGGCGTGAAATACGCCGTCCTGTCCACCGGAGAAACCTGCACCGGCGACCCCGCCCGGCGTGCCGGCAATGAGTTCCTCTTCCAGATGCTCGCCACCGAAAACATCGCCACACTCAACGACACCTTCGACGGTGTCCCCGCCGGCCAGCGCAAGATCATCACCACCTGCCCCCACTGCTTCAACACCATCCGCAACGAATACCCCGACTTCGGCGGCCACTTCGACGTCTTCCACCACACCCAGCTGCTCAACCGCCTCGTCCGCGACAAGCTGCTCACCCCCGTGCCGCGCGGCCCCGAGAACCGGAAGCCCGTCACCTACCACGACCCCTGCTTCCTCGCCCGCCACAACCAGGTCTACGACCCACCCCGCGAACTCGTCTCCGCCGCGGGTGCCGAACTCCGCGAGATGGACCACTCCCGCGACACCGCCTTCTGCTGTGGTGCCGGCGGCGCCCGCATGTTCATGGAGGAGACCACCGGCCAACGCGTCAACGAATTCCGCACCGAACAGGCCCTGGCCACCGGCGCCGAGGACATCGCCACCGGCTGCCCCTTCTGCAACACCATGTTCACCGGCGGCGTCAAAGCCCTCGACGCCACCCGCACCGAGATCAAGGACGTCGCCGTCATGCTCCGCGACTCCGTGCTTGTCGACGGCGCACTCCCACCCGCCCGCGAACCCGCCTTCCTGGAAACCCCGCAACGCCTCGATCCTTCGCGCGATCTGGGCCTGACGCCGAAGAAGGAGGACACCACTGCGCCCAACCCGAGCTCGCTGGCTGCGCCGGCACCGGAGCCGGAGCTGAGCGCCCCAAGTACACCGTCTACACCGAGCGACCCAGCTGTACCGGGGGTTCCTGGTCCTCCTGGTGGTCCCGGCGCTCCTGGTGCTCCCGGGTCGGCCGTACCCGCGGCCCCGGGCGGGGCCACTCCCCCAGCGCCTGGCGCTGCCGTTCCACCCGCTCCCTCAACCCCGAAGGCGCCAGGGGCAGCAGGACCGCCGGCGCCGGGTACTTCTGTTCCGCCTGCACCGGGCGCATCCGTACCATCAGCTCCTTCTGCCCCTAAGGCACCGGGGGTTGCAGTTCCGCCGGCGCCTGCGACACCCAAGGCACCGGGTACTTCAGTTCCGCCTGCACCGGGCGCATCCGTGCCAACAGCTCCTTCTGCCCCTAAGGCACCGGGGGCTGCAGTTCCGCCCACGCCATCTGCCCCCAAGGCACCCGGTGCCGCAGTTCCACCGGCACCCGGCAACGCCACCCCTCCGGCTCCGGGGGCTGCAGTTCCACCCACGCCATCTGCCCCCAAGGCACCCGGCGCGGCAGTTCCACCGGCACCCGGGGCGGCTGTGCCTCCGACGCCTCCAACTCCGCCGGCCCCACAGATCCCTGGTTCAGTTACGCCACCATCGCCCGCAGTTCCACCGGCCCCTGGTACCGCCGTCCCCCCTGCCCCTGGTGGCGCCGTTCCTCTGGCGAAGCCCGAGGAAGACTAGCCGGTTTCTCGAACGTTCCCAGCCGACTGTCGGGATCAGTCTGTCGAAAGGGCGATTCGATGTATGGAGGAGGAATCATTAAACAGTGGTCCCGACGGGCTGATCCCGAGGTGAAGCTCGCTGAGGATCCACCGGTGACTGTTTAGCGCTGACGAAGGCACTTTTGTGTCTAGGTTGGTCGAAAATCGGGGCCGAGAAGGCCCAAAGTAGACAGAAAAGTGCCTTTGCCGGTCCAGTGCCGAAGTCGCGACCCAACGCCGCCCTGGCCACATCGTCGAGCAGAGCACGCACGCCGAGCTGCTCAAGGCGGAGGGCGCGTACCACCGCCTCCTCCAGTCGCAGTTCGAATCGGACGAGTAGTTACCCGAGTAGTTACCCGAGCGCCTCGGTGAACACCTCGCCGAGGATCCGGGTGCCCTCGGCGATCTTCTCTTCGGTGGGGTGGAAGAAGGACAGGCGGGCCTCGTTCGCACCCCGGCCGTCGGTGTAGAAGGCGGTGCCGGGGACGAACACGACACCCTTGTCGATCGCCGACATGCACAGCTCGTAGGAGTCCGCCCCCTCCGGCAGGGTCACCCACACGTAGAAGCCTCCCTCCGGGGTGTTCCACCTGACGCCGTCCGGCATGTGCTGCTCCAGGCCGGCGATCATGGCCTTCGCCCGGGATTCGTACATGTCCTGGTACTTCGTCAGCGTGTCGCGCCACGGGGTCTCCCGCAGGTAGGTGGCCACGAGTTCCTGGGACAGGACCGAGGGGTTGAGCACGGCGGCCTCGGCCTGGAGGCCGAAGACCTTGGCCAGCGAATCGGGGAGGACGGCCCAGCCGACGCGGGGACCGGGAGCGAACATCTTGGACACGGAGCCGAGGTAGACGATGTTGTCGTCGTCGGCGCGCATCGCCCGGTTGACGCGTCCGCCGAAGCCGAGCAGTCCGTAGGGGTTGTCCTCGGCGATGAGGAGGTGCTCGCGTCGGCAGATCTCCCGGACGGCGTCGCGACGCTCCTGCGGCAGGTTGGTGCCGCCGGGGTTGTGGAAGCTGGGGATGGTGTACAGGAGTTTGACGGTCTTGCCCTGGTCACGCAGCTGCCTGATGGTGGTCTCGAGTTCCTCGGGCACGAGGCCGTGGTCGTCGGTGGGGACGTGGACCACCTCGGCCTGGTTGCTGGTGAACACGGCGAGCGCGCCGGAGTAGGAGGGCGATTCGGCGAGGACGACGTCGCCGGGGTCGAGGACGGTGCGGGAAAGATAGTCGAGCGCGGCCTGGGAGCCGGTGGTGACGACGATGTTCTCGGGCGCGGCGTTCTCGATGCCCTCGATCTTCATCACCTCGATGAGCTGCTCCTTGAGGGAGGGTTCACCGGTGGAGCCGCCGTACTGCATGACGGTGGTGGGTGCGTCGCGCAGCAGGCCGGCGGCGATGTCGGCGAGCTCGTCGTCGGGCAGGTGTCCGAGTTCGGGCATGCCGGAGGCGAAGGAGATCATGCCGGGGCGGGCGGACATGGCGAAGACCTTGCGCACCTCCGAGGGCTTGGCATTGCGCACGCTCGCGGAGCAGTAGTCGGGTCCGAATTCCTGGTCGGTCATGGTGGTCCTCTCTTCTTAAGGTTGCGGGAGGACGAGGGAGCGGTCGGTCGTCACGTGGAGCAGGGCCGGGCGTCCCTCCTTCACTGCGGCAAGCGCTTCATCCAGGAGCTTGTCGACGTCGTCGTTGTCATCGAGGGTGGCACCGTACGCGCCGTAGGCGCGGGCCAGTGCCGCGAAGTCGGGGTTGGCCAGCTGGGTGCCGGAGATCCGGCCCGGGTAGTGGGCCTCCTGGTGGGAGCGGATGGTGCCGTACTGGGCGTTGTCCACGACGAGGACGAGGAACTTCGCGCCGAACTGGACGGCGGTGGCCAGCTCCTGGCCGGTCATCTGGAACTCTCCGTCGCCGGCGACGGAGACGACCAGCCGGTCCGGGAAGGTCAGCGACACCGCGGTGGCGGCGGGCACGGCGTAGCCCATGGTGCCGTTGCGCACCGAGAACTGCGAGGGGTAGGTGGTCAGCGGGAAGTAGTAGTGCGCCCAGGCGGTGTGGTTGCCGGAGCCGAAGGTGACGGCGGCGTCCTCGGGCAGCTTCTCGCGCAGTGCCTTCATCACCAGGGTCATGTTCGCCGTGCCCTCCCGGTTCTCCCCGGGGTTGGTGAAGGCGACCGTCGCGCGGTGCTCCTCAACGGCCGTGCCGGTCCATGCGCTCCAGTCGGTGGCGGGGTCGAGACGCAGGTCGGCGACGGCCCGGCCGAACGCGACCGGGGAGGCCACGAGGTGCCGGGTGACGGCGCCGCTGTGCTGGCGCAGCTCGGGGTCGGGGTTGATGATCCAGTTCTGCTCGTCCAGGCCCTGGCGGAGGGTGAAACCGTCGGTGGGCACGTCGGAGAGGGTGCCGCCGACGATGAGGAGCAGGTCGGCGTCGTCAAGCATGGTGGTGGTGAAGCGACCGTGGCCATAGCCGGTTTCACCGGCCTTGACCGGGGAGTCGGCGGGGATGCGGTCGGCCGCGCGCCAGTCGGACAGGACGGGGATGTGGTTGTTCTCCGCGAAGGCGGTGATCAGTGCGGCAGCTTCCGGCGTCCATCGGGGCCCGCCGAGGAGGATGGCGGGGCGCTCTGCGGCGTTGAGGGCGGCGGTGAGCTCGTCGAGGTCATCGTCGCTGACCGCGCCTTCGGCGACCGGGATCGGCGGGATGACCGGGGCGTCGGCGGTGTGGGTGAGCACGTCCTCGGGCACGCCGATGATCACCGGGCCGGCCCGTCCGGTGCTGGCGATGTGGAAGGCGCGGGCGACGTACTCGGAGGCGCGGTCAGCCTCGTCGAGGATGAACACCTCCTTGGCCTGGGTGCCGAACCACGCCCGGGGGTCGAACTCCTGGAACGCCTCCCGGTCGCGGTGGTTGACCGGGACGAGTCCGACGAACAGGACCAGCGGGGTGGCGTCCTGCCAGGCGAGGTGGAGGCCGACGAAGGAGTTGGCGGCGCCCGGGCCGCGGGTGACCATGGCGACGCCGGGTCGGCCGGTGGCCTAGCCCACGGCCTCGGCCATGTAGGTCGCGCCACCTTCCTGGCGGCAGACGACGTTGGTGATGGCGGAGTCGTGGAGACCGTCGAGAAGGTCGAGGTAGCTTTCGCCGGGGACGCTGAATACGCGGTCGACGCCGTGCGCCTCCAGGGATGCGGCGATGAGATGGCCTGCGGACTGCTGGGGCATGGGCGGGGTCCTCCTTGGGCATTGTCGGGCGTTACTCGGATGGGCTGTTACCTCCACCGTAAGCCTCCTGGCAAGAGGAATGCCGGGCCCGACGCCTGCTCACCGTCTGCTGCGGTGGTGGCGTCGGGCCCGGCTGTCCTGGGGTTTCACTGTTTAGTCTGTGAACTCCCGGTCGTTAAAGCCGAGCAATGGTGATACTTATTTTTCAGTGGATTCACAGCTCACGCGTTTCCCGGCGGCGTCCCGGCGGTAGTGGTCATCCGGATCCAGGCCGTCCTCGACGTTGTCGACCATCTCATCCCCCTCGTCCTCAGCGGCATCCTCCACCTCGGTCGGCTCGGTCCGCTGGACCGGAGCGAACTTCTTCGGGGCGTGATCCATGAGGTAGGCGATGATGCAGCCGAACACGATTCCCCAGAACGGGGCGGTGATGCCCAGCAAGGTCATCTCGGAGACGGTGACCAGGAAGCAGATGAGCGCGCCGGTGGAGAACGGGCCGGAGAACCCGGCGAGGAAGGCGTTCTTCAGCGGGGTGAGCATCGCGATGCCGGCCAGGGCGGCGATGAATGACACGGGCATGGCGAGCATGAAACCGACGAAGGCAGGTGCCAGGGCACCCACGACGATGGCCCCGACTGCGGTGACCATGGCAGCGGCGTAGTGGCGGTGCCGGTTGGGCCCCGAGGTGATCAGCGCGTTGGTCGGACCGGTGAGGCAGGTGGTGACGTTGCCGATGAACGCGTTGGGGATCGACCACAGGCCACTGGCCGCGGCGGCGAGGTTGACGCCCGGCTTGTGGCCGGCGGCGCTGAGCACCGCGACACCCTGGCCGTTCTGGACGATGACCACGGTGATCGCCAGCGGCAGGACCAGCTCGGTCATGGCGGCGAAGGAGAACTCCGGGGCGGTGAACACCGGGGCGGCGACGATGCCGTCGTCGAGGATCCCGGACTCCAGCCGCCCGGCGACGATGGCGATGGCCGTGCCCACCACGGCCGCGAGTGCGACGGGCGGAGCCACGGCCGCCACGCGCGGCATGATGCTCAGGCCCACGAACACCAGGACCATCGGGATGGCGATGAGCGGGTCGGTGATGGAGGCGTTGACCAGGTCCAGGCCGAAGCGGAGGAAGATGCCGGCGACCATGGCCATGACGATCGTCGGCGGCAGGGCCGCCATGATCCGGCCGATCAGGCCGGTCCAGCCGAGCAGGAACACCAGGACACCGGTGGCCAGGTATGCGCCGATGACCTCCCCGAAGGTGAGGTGGGTCAGGGCGTCACCGGCCAGGACGGTACCCGGGATGGTCCAGAAATAGGCCTGCGGGGAGCGGTAGAGGTAGGTGAGGAACAGCGTGAGAATGCCGTTGCCCAGGAAGGCGCCGAGGATCCACGATGAGGTCTGGTCCGGGGACAGGTTGCCGGCCGCGGCCGCCGCGAGAATGACCGCGATCGCCCCGGAGGCCGAGAAGAGGAGCGCGACCAGGCCGTTGCCG
>Ga0123329_1003206_pt1 | contig 13770 bp, 8 predicted proteins | sample BioC12SIPDNA_FD_89703 | JGI IMG/M metagenome (GOLD analysis project Ga0123329, IMG submission 89703) | Anaerobic biogas reactor microbial communites from Washington, USA - Biogas_R1_B C12 SIP DNA | ecosystem: Engineered > Bioreactor > Anaerobic > Unclassified | place: Washington, USA | collected... | reverse complement strand
CCAGGCGCGGGGCACCTTGCGGGAATCCACGCCCACCACCCCGGGCTCCCCATCCCGCGCAACCCCGACCCGTCGTTCACGAAGGAGGAGGAGTTCGGGGACCTCCACCTCGTGGACATCGTTGCGCGCGCGCCCGACGGCACGCCGGCGGAAAACGGCGTCTGCGCCGGGCCCAACGCCCAGCGCATCGGCTACGACATGTGCCCGGCGAACGAGTGGGTGAAGGACACGGTCGCCCGCGAGGTCGCCAAAATCCTCCCCTCCGGCGTGGACTACCTCCAGTACTTTGACCAGAACCTCGGCGGGGCCTGCTACCGCTGCTACGCCGCGACCCACGGCCACGCGCCCGGCCCCGGCCTGTGGCAGAACGCCGCCATGGCGGACATCTACCGGCGCATCCAGGAGCTGGTCGCCCGGAGCGGCCGCAGGGTGCTCATCGGCTGCGAGGCCGCCGCCGCCGAGCCCTTCATCCCCTACCGGCTGTTCAACGACAACCGGTTCCACCTGAACCTGCACGCCGGAACGCCCGTGCCCGCCTACGCCTACGTCCACCACGAGTACCTGAACAACTTCATGGGCAACCAGAACGGCGTGAGCGCGTTTGTGGACATTCCCCGCTCCCCGCTCAACCTGCACCAGCGCGTGGCCCTGTCCTTCGTGCAGGGCGACTTCCTGACGGCGGTGCTCAAGGGCGGCGGGAAGCTCTGCTGGGAGTGGGGCGGCTCGTGGGACGCCGAGGGCCCGGACCATGACTCCGTGGCGGCGCTCATGCGCAACCTGAACACCTGGCGGCGCGGCGCGGGCAAGCCCTACCTTCTCTATGGCCGCATGCTCAAGCCCTTCCCCGTCACCGGCGATTACGAGATTCCCGTGGTCACCCCCCGGGACCAGCGCATCCCGTTCCGGTCGGTGTTCACCACCCGCTGGCAGGCGGGAGGCAAGACCGCCCAAGTGCTGGTCAACTACACGCCCGAGGCCCAGCGCGTGACCCTGCTCTGCAGGGAGGCGGCGGGCCGCGCCGTGCTGTTCACCGGCCCCCGCGCGGCGGGGACCGAAGCGCCCAAGGCGGGCGCGGACGGCCTGACGCTGGAACTTTCGCCCCTCAACGCCGTATTGGTGGAGTGGGGGGAGTGACGGCGCGGCGGGCCGCGCGGCGGTTTGAGGGTTTTCCGCCCGGGACGGGCAGGGAGGACGATGCATGACCAGCCGTTTCTTTGGGTTCCGCCGGGCCGCGTGCGCGGCCCTTGCCCTCCTGCTGTGCGCCGCCGCGGAGGCCCAGACGGTCCGGCTGCGCGCCGGACAGCGCACCATCACCACGGACCGCTACCAGGTGGTGGTCCAGAAGAACGGCCAGGTCAACGTGGCTTTCCCCAACGGCGAGCTTCTCTGCGAGAACGCCCTGCCCGCCGTGCTGTTCGCGGGGGAGGAGGAGGCGGAGTCCCTGGGACTGCGCGCCGGGGACGCCGAGCGGATGACCGTCTCGGACCCCCTCGGGCAGGGCCAGGGCTTTATTTTCTCCGGCGAGGACGGTGAGTGGCACCTCCGCACCTACCCCGGAAAGCCCTTCCTCACGGTCAAAATGGTCTACCGCAACACGGGCAAGAAGCCCGTGCGCGTGGCGCGGCTGTCGCCGTGGACCGTCGGAACGCTCCGCAAGGGCGCGTGCATCCTCGGCCCGCAGGCCGCCCAGACCCTCGTGCTGGACAACGGCTCCCTCTTCCGCGACTTCAACGACTACGCCAAGGTGGCGCGCGGCGGCGCGGAGCATGCCGGGTGGAACCTGGCCGCGCACAACCCCGTCTCGGGGCGCACGCTGATCGCGGGCTTTCTCACCCACGACCGGGCGTGGACCGAGCTGTCCCTGACCCGCAGCGAAGAGGCCGCCGAGAACGCCTTTGACCGCCTCGCCTGCGACTGCGTGTACGACCCCCCGCTGGAAGTGGCCCCGGGTGGCGAGCTGGCCTCGGAAACCCTCTATCTCGCCGTTGCCGAGACCAACCCGCTGGCGGGGCTGGACCGCTTCGGCCGGGCGGCGGCGGCGGTCAACGGCGTCCCCGGCGCGCCCGCCTTCCTCCCCCACGGCTGGGATCCCTGGAGCACAAAGCTCCACAAGAACATCACCGAGCAGAACATGCTTGAGAATCTGGACGCCCTCGACCGCACGCTGAAACCCCACGGCTGGACGCATTTCGCCCTCGATGCGGGCTGGGAGCGGGAGGTGGGCGACTGGGAGGCCCATCCGGAGAAGTTTCCCCGCGGCATGAAGTTCATGGCCGACGAAATCCACCGACGCGGCATGACCGCCAGCCTGTGGCTCAACCCCTTCGCCGTCGCCCGCGGCAGCCAGACCGCCAGGGAGCACCCCGACTGGCTCGTGGAGCCGCGCCCCGGCGTGGGCAGGATGCTGGTCGGCGGCGACACGCTGCTCCTCGACGTGACCAAGCCGGAGGTGCGGGAGCACATTGCGGGCGTCGCCCGCCGCATCACGGAGGAGTGGGGCTACGACGCCATCGTCGAGGCCGACTTTGTCTATTTCCTCCTCATGGCCAAGCCGAACCCCGGCGACAACCTGACGGACGTGGAGCGCCTGCGCCTGGGCATGGAGGCCCTGCGCGCCGGCATGCGGAAGGGGGCCTTCCTCCTCACAATGACCCCGCAGCCCGTGAACGGCGCCCTGGCGGAGGGCGTGCGCACGGGCCGCGACTGCGACCCCGTCTGGAAGTCCGACAACCTCCAGAAGAACTGGGGCGCCGTGGACACCCTCACCAACACGATCCGCCGCTTCTATGTCGCGCCCCATCTCTACCTGCCCGACCAGGACTGCGCCTTCTTCGGCCACGAGGAAACGATGAAACGGTGGAACGCCCTTGACAAGCCGCGCCTCACCCGCGACCAAAGCGGCGCGTGGCTCACCGGCGCGGCCCTCACCGGCGGGGTGGTCAAGATCGGCGACGCCTTCGCCGACCTGACGCCGGACCAGGTGGACATCCTGCGCCGCCTCCTGCCCGTGCCGCCGAACCCCGCGCGGCCCGTGGACCTCTTCCAGGAGGACGCCCCCGCCGTGTGGTTCCTGCCCCTGCGCAACGGCGATGAGAGGTGGTATCTCCTCGCCCTGTTCAACTGGGCAACCGACGCCCCGCGCACCCACGACCTCTCCCTGTCCGCCCTGGGCCTGGACGCAAAGGCCTATCACACCGTCTATGACTTCTGGGCGGGGCGCTACCTGGGCCGCGTGGAGGGCGCCCTCCGGGCGGAGACCGCCCCCGCCGGCGTGCGCCTCTTTGGCCTGCGCCCCGACGAGGGCCGCCCCCAGTTTGTCGCGTCGGACAACCATCTCTGCATGGGCGCCCTCGACCAGCGCGGCCTCGCCTGGGACCCCGCCACCGGCATGCTCAGCGCCGCGTTCAACACCGTCGCGGGCACCCCGTACACCCTGACCTTCCTCTGTCCCGAGCCGTGGCGGCCCGGGGAGGCCCTGGTGAACGGCGCGCCCGCGCCCCTGGCGCAGGACGGTCCCGCGGTCAGCCTGCGGTTCACCTCCGCAGAGACCGGGGAGACCCGCTGGTCTGTGGCCTTCACCCGCTGACCCCCCGGCGGGGAATGGAACAGGCCCCCCCCGGGTGTTACCCCCATATCGGGGCGTGGGACGACCCCGGAACCGGAGGACAACAGCATGGCCTCTGTTACGCTCATTTACGGGACCACCATGGGCTCCACCGGCGAGGTGGCGGAACTCCTCGCGCGCGAGCTGGGCAATGTGGACGTGCGCGATGTCAGCAGCGTGGCCCCGGACGATTTCCTCGCGGCGGACCTGCTGGTGCTCGGCACCCCCACCTGGGACGACGGCGACCTCCAGCAGGATTGGGTTTCTTTCCTTCCCAAAATGGACGGGATGGACCTCGCCGGCAGGAAAGTGGCGCTGTTTGGTCTCGGAAACGCCTTCAGTTTCCCCGGCCAGTTCGCCAACGGCCTGGGAAAGCTCTACCGAAAAGTCGTCGAATGCGGCGCGACGGTCGTCGGTTTCTGGCCCGTGGACGGCTACACCTTCCACGCGTCGGACGCCGTGGTGGACGGGCGCTTCTGCGGCCTGGTCCTCGACCAGGAAAACGACCCCGCGAAGACCCCCGAACGCGTCCGGGCCTGGGCCGCCCAGATCCGGGGGGAGTCCGGGCTGGCATAGCCCCCTCCCCTTTCCGCAGCCCGAAGCCGCGCAAAGATTGACTGGGCGGGGGATGGCTGGTATACTGTCTTCCCCTGCCGGGACGGGCTGTCCATTCCGGCGGAAAGGAAGCACTGTCCGGCCCCCATGCCGGCAACCATGCGGCGGGCAAGAACCAGCCACGCCGTAATCCCACTACAGAGGGGAGGTTGAGCATAAGTGACCAAGGTTCGCGTAAAGACCGATGAGCCCTTCGAGAAGGCCCTGCGGCGCTTCAAAAAGAAGTGCAACAAGGAAGGCCTGATGCAGCGGCTCAAGGAACTGACCTATTTCGAGAAGCCTTCGGACCGCCGGCGCCGCCGGCTGGCCAAGGCCATCTCCCGCGCCGTCCTGGAGGAGACCTGAGCGGCGCGCACGGCATGCCGTTTATCCACGCGTTTTCGGAAGCCTCCCGCGACGGGAGGCTTCCTTTTTGCTGTCCGGCCCCGCCCGCTGAAACTCAACAACGGCGGAACGGGTCGGACTGGCGGGGCGCGCGCCCCGCGCGCTTCCGGCGCGGCGACTCCCGCCGGAGGCTGAACATCAACCCAGTCAAGGAGCCGAGACCATGAATGTCCGCATCCCCGCCCTGCTTCTCCCCTGCGCCCTGATCGCGGCCGCCGCCGCGTTTGCGGCCGACCCTGTCCCGCCGGTCAAGGTGGGCGTGTTCCCCCAGGAAGTCGCGCGTGCCTACGCCGGCAAGGACGGCCTTCCCGGCGCCGTGCTCGGCGTCACCCTGGTGGACGGCGTCCCCGTGGTCCGCTGTGACGGCGGTTCCTTCGCCCTGCGCGACGGGAAGTTCGCCCCCTCGGACCATGCCTGGACCCGCCTCGCGGTGGTGCCCAACGCCGGCGGATATGCGCTCCTCCGGCCCGGTGCAAAGGACGCGCTGCCGGAAAATGCGCTGGAAATGAACCACTGGACCGCGGACGCGCCCGAACCCGCCGTGCTCGGCGGCCCTGCGGGCCTCTTCGTGCGCCGGGAAGACGGCGCCTATGAGAAGACCGTGGCGGATGACGGCCTGGGCCGGCTCTGGGGCACGTCGGACGTGCGCGGCGTGGCCGTGGCCGCCGACGGCGCGCTGTGGTTCGCCACGCGTGCCGGGCTTGCCCGGCGCGCGGACGGCCAGTGGTCCTTTTACACGGGCGCCGAAGGGCTGCCCTACGATGACATCACCTGCCTCGCCGCGGGCGGCGACGGCTCCCTCTGGGCGGGCACCACGCGCGGCGCGGTGCGGTTCAAGGACGGCCACTGGGCCTACCGCCAGGGGCGGCGCTGGCTGCCGGACGACACGGTGACCGGCATCGCCGCGGACGGGCAGGGCCAGGCCTGGGTCGCCACGAAGAAGGGCCTGGGGTGGATCGGCCACCAGCCCATGACCCTGTGGGAGAAGGCCGCCTTCTACGAGGACGAGATGGAGCGTCTCATCCGCCGCACGGAGTATGGCTACGTCTCCGAGGTGGGCCTGAAAACGCCGGGGGACAAGAGCGAGGTCATCCTGACGGACAGCGACAACGACGGCCTCTGGACCGCCATGTACGGCGCGGGCGAGTGCTTCGCCTACGGCGCCACCAAGGACCCGGCGGCCAAGGACCGCGCGAAGCGCGCCTTCGAGGCCCTGCGCTTCCTCCAGAAGGTCACCCAGATGGGCGACGTCAGGCCGCCCGAGGGCTACGTGGCGCGCACCATCCTGCCGGGCGACGGCCCCGACCCCAACGAGGGCCGGCTGGAAAGCGACCGGCGGCAAAAGGCGGCGGGAGACAGCCTCTGGAAGGTCTACGAGCCGCGCTGGCCAAAGACCGCCGACGGCAAGTGGTACTGGAAGAGCGACACAAGCAGCGACGAGCTGGACGGCCACTACTTCTTCTACCCGCTGTACTACGAGCTGGTCGCGGACACGGACGAGGAGAAGGCGCGCGTGACGGAGGTCATCCGCAGCCTCACGGACCATCTAATCGCCAACGGCTTCCGCATGATTGACCACGACGGCACGCCGACGCGCTGGGCCATCTACGACCCGGCGTCCCTGAACAACGATCCGAACTGGTGGTCCGAGCGCGGCCTGAAATCCATCAGCATTCTCGCCTACCTCGCCGCGACGGAATTTGTGACGGGGGACGCGAAGTACGGCGAACTCGCCCGCGAGCTGGTGGACAAGCACGGCTACGGCCACAACGCCATGCGCTACAAGACCCACTTCGGCCCCGGCTCCGGCAACCAGTCCGACGACGAGATGGCGTTCATGTGCTACTACCTCTTCATGCGCTACAGCAAAGACCAGGCGCTGAGGGAGCAGATGCTCTACTCGTTCTACTCGGCCTGGACGATGGAGCAGCCCGAGATGAACCCCTTCTTCAACTTCTGCTACGCCCCCTTCGGCACGGGCGCCACGCACACGAACCCCTGGGGCACCCACGCCATCGGGCCCTGGCCCGGATGGCTGGACGACGCCGTCTTCACGCTGAAGGACTTCCCCCTGGACCGCGTCGGCTGGGGCCACCGGAACAGCCACCGGAAGGACCTGCGGCTGCTGCCCCGCCAGCAGGCTGCGGAGCCCTACGAGCCCGCCGGACGCGTGCGCGGCAGCCGCAACAACGGCAAGACCCTTCCCGTCTCCGAGCGCTTCTTCCACCACTGGAACACCGACCCGTGGACCCTCGACTACGGCGGCCGCGGAACCACCCTCGGCAGCGGCACCGTCTTCCTCCTGCCCTACTACATGGGCCTCTACCACGGGTACATCGAGAAGGACTGACCCCCCGCGAACACGGCGCGCCGCCCGGAATCCCCGGGCGGCGCGCTTCGCGTTCAGGCGGTCAGCGAGGCGCGACGGAGAGGCGCTCCCGCAGGTACCCGCCCGCAAGGTATTCCGCCCACACCCGTGCCACCACGTCGTTGCCGAACTCACTCAGATGCCCGTCGAGGGGATAGTACAGCTCGCCCTCCGTATCCGCGGCGCGCAGCGCCTCCGCCACGGCCACCCTGGGAATGCCCTCTGCGTCCAGGAAGGCGTCGAGGCGGCGGAGCCCCTTCATGCGCTCATAGCCCACGGACGGGTAGTATCCGGTAAGCTCTTCCCACGGGGCGTCCGACACTTCCTCACGGAGGGGTATGCTGTACGCCATGAAATCCACCCCGCGCTCCCGGCATTCGTCGCGCATTTGGAGGATATGCTCTTTCATGATCTCCAGCCCCTCCTCCAGCTCGGGATACCATTCGGCAAGATCCACCTCAAGCGTGTCGGGACGGTCCTCGGACGGCCGGTAGGACTCCCGGACCGGAGAGAACAGGCGCAGCGACTCCAGGAAACTGCGAATCCAGGGTTTTCCCGTGGACCGGCGAACTGTCTGGTACACGCGCACGTTCCGCAGCATCCAGCGCTCCGCCCGCACCTGGGGCAGGCTGCCAAAACGGTAGTCCCGGAGCGTGCTGTGCCAGTCCTCGTAATAGGCCCGCTGGCGCTTGCCCACCACCCCCAGCGCGTTGTCCACGTCGTTGCTGGGGAAGAGCTGCAGGATCACCAAGTCCGGCTTGAGCGGCAATATCCGCTCCCGAAGCATGCCCAGTTCCTGAAGCACCCCGCCGCCGCCAACACCGCAGTTGATCACCCGGATATTCGCGTCCGGCATCTCCGCCAGGATTCTTCCCTCAAGGAGGCGGGAAATGCAGTTCTCCTCGGCGACTGCGGAACCCATGGTGAATGAGTCGCCCAGCATCGCGATGCGAAACTCCCCTTCCCCCTTGGGCGGAAGCAAACGCTCCCGGATGCCCTGTTCGGAAATGACCATGGGTATGCGGCGCTCTCCGCCGTCGGAGAGGGGAACAACGTTTGTCGTGCTGCCCCCGGGCCGCAACAGGAAAAGGTACCTTGGGTCTGGCTGAAAGGCGCCGGACGGGCCCGCCTCAGCAAAGAGAAGACGCGCGCCGCCCTCAAGCAGAAGAAGGGAAAAGGCCAGGGAAAGCAGGAGCAGGACCAGGGTGAGCCGGGCAGTGCCAGCCAACAGCCTTTCTCCTGGGGGGGCAAAAGATCCCAGGCGCCGGCAGAGAAGGAAATACATGCACCCCAGCGCCAGGCAGGCGGGGATCGAAGCGGAACGAAGCGCAGTGCCGCACAGCGCCCCGGCGACAACCAGCACACAGACGGCTCGTGCCCGAAGCGCCCAGGGCGGCGGAAAGGACACGCCGGCCAGCAGTCCGCCCCCCATGCCCGGAAGACGCCGCGCCCAGGGCAGCGACACCGCCGCGACCAGCACAAGCGTGGCCGTCGCAGGGGGCACTTTTGCCCACAGGGCGAATCCCACGCCGAACACCTGCAGCGCCGACACCACGGCAGTGACCAGGAGTGCGGAGAGGCCCGCCGCCGGGGGGGATGCCAGAAGAAAGCACAGGAACAGCGCCGTCGGCAGCCACCAGGACCATCCCAGCTCCAGCCAGATGAAGACGAGCAGGACCGGGGCGATTCCCTTCAGCAACCACCCCCTGTCGCCTCTTGCCACGCTCATTCCGGACCCACCTTTCCCTTCTGACCATCGCGGTTCGCAAGCGGTGTTTGTCCACCCCGACGCCAAGTCTATCAGGCATCCGCGGGCGGCGGCAACCCCCCGCGGCTGCCCGCCCATTGACAGGCCCCCGCAGGGCCGGGGATAATGGTGCCGGGCTGCGGGGACGGCCTGCGGCATTGGGGAACCGGGACGGAAGCGCGCGCGCATGAACAGACACTGGGTGGTCATGGCCCTCGGTCTCGCCGGGGGCATCGCCCTTGGGGGGAGGCTTCCCCCCGGTCCCGCGGCTTCCCTGGGCACCGCCGCCTTCTGCTGGGGGCTTGCCCTGGTTTGGACCGCCGGGCGCATGCCGCTGCGCGACGTGGTTGCCGTGTTCGGCTGCTGCGCGGGCGCGGGGATTCTCCTTCTCCCTTTGTCCGCGCCGCCGCGCGAGGGGGATGCCCTGGCGCGCGCCGCCCTGCGGCACAACGGCGCCCTGTGCACGCTGGAGGGAACGGTGCGCGACGCCCCCGCCATGATCCCCCCCGGCGGCCTGTGCCGCTTTGCGCTGGACACGGAAACGGCGCGGGTCGGAGGGGGCGTCCTGCCGGTGGCGCCGTCGCGCTGCCTCGTGTACTGTGCCGCGCCGGAGTTCCTGCCGGTGGACGGGGACCGCGTACGGGTCACGGGTGCCCTGGACCCCGTCTTGTCCGGCGTGAACCACGGGGTGCCCTCCTATGAGCAGGTCATGCGGCGGCGGGGCGTGTTCTCCCGGATCACCGCCAAACCCCGCGACCTCCGCCGGCTGGGGGACGCCGGGGCGGGGCTTCGGTCCCTGGTCTGCCGTCTGAGGCAGGCACAGGCCCGCGCCTTTCTCCGGGCGCTTCCGGAATCCGCCGCGCCCTTTGCGCTTGGAGTCTGGCTGGGAGAGCGCACGGGCATGGACCGCGAGACAAACCTTGCCTACGTCCATTCGGGAACGGTGCACATCCTCTCGGTGTCCGGCATCCACGTCGGGCTGGTCTATCTGGCCCTTTCCTTTCTCGCGGGGCTGGCGGTGAAGTCCCCGAAACGCCGCGCCGTCCTGGTCCTGGCGGGGGTGTTTGTCTTTGCCCTGGCGGCGGGGGCGCGCCCGGCCACCCTGCGCGCCGCCTTCATGGCGGCGGTCGTCGTCTGCTACGACCTCTTCGACCGGGAACCGGACATCCCCTCGGCCCTGGGCATTTCTGCGGTGGTCCTCCTTGCGGCCAACGCCTCCTCGCTCTTCGACGCGGGCTTTGTGCTCAGTTACACGGCCATGGCGTCCCTGCTGCTGTTCCAGCAGCCGGTGGCGGAACGTCTGGGGCGGCTTCCCCGGGGACTCGCCAGCGCCGGCGCCACCGGCGTCTCCGCGCAGCTTCTCACCGCCCCCGTGGCCGCGGGGTATTTCCAGGTGCTTCCCCTGGCGGGGCTGCTGGCCAATTTGGTGGTGGTGCCCGTGCTGGGGCTGGTGTTGTGGCTGTGCCTCGCCGTGTCCCTGCTGGCGCCCGTGCTGCCCGGGCTCGCCCCCCTGCCGGGACACGCCTGCGCGCCCCTCATCGCCCTCATCGAGGCCGTTGTGCGGGGGGCGGGAAACATGCCGGGGGGGCACGCCGTGGTGCCGCCGCCGACGGTGCCCGCGCTCCTCTGCTGGACCGCCGGATGCCTCCTGCTGCGCCAGGTGCTCCTCGCCCGCCCCTCCCCGCGCCGCAACGTCTCAGCGGCCCTGGTTCTTTTCGCCGCCGCCCTCTTTCTTTGGCGGCCCGGATACCCGCCGGGAACGGTGGATTTCCTGGACGTGGGGCACGCGGACGCCGCGTTTCTCATGACTCCTGAGGGGGGCACGATGCTGATAGACGGGGGAAACCGGGTGGCCAACGCCGATTCGGGACGGGACACGGTGGCCCCGTTCCTGCGCGCCCACGGCGTGCGCGAAGTGGACGCCGTGGTGGTCACCCACGCCGACGGCGACCACATCGGAGGCGTGTTCCACATCGTCGAGAACTTCCCCGTCGGCGCGGTCTGGCTGGGCCCGGAGCCGGTGAAACCGGAGGCGCTTGAGGATGACCTGATCCATCTTTGCGAGGAACGGGGCGTCCCCGTGCGCCGCGCGGCCGCCGGGGAGAACATCCCGCTGCCGGGCGCCCGGGTGGACGTGCTGCACCCGCCCGCAGGCGGGCTCCCGGGCGCGGAGGCAAACGACAACTCCCTGGCCCTGCGCGTGTCCTGGGAGGGGCTGTCCGTGCTTTTCGCCGGGGACATCGAGCGGCGGGGGGAGCGGGCCCTCGCCGGACAGGACTGCGCAGCGGCGGTGCTCAAGTCCCCGCATCACGGGTCGGCCACCTCCAACAGCGGGGAGCTCCTGCGGGCCGTCCATCCCAACGCCGTGGTGGTCTCGACCCGCCGCACCTCGCGCTGGCGCGCCGTGGGAAAGGGGGTGATGGAGACCTTCGCGGAGCACGGCATCCCCGTGTGGCGCACGGACTGGCAGGGCGGTGTCCGCCTGCGCGCGGAGGACGGCGCGCTGGCGTTCACCGGCGCGCGGGAGCGGCTGGGATACTCCCTGAAGCCGCCCGAGCCGAACGACCTGCCGGTCCCCCCCTGACCGGCCTTTTTTTGCGATACAGGGACAGTGAATATGTCGGTATCGCTGTCATAATGCACTCATTCGGTCTCCCTACGCCGGATACAACCGAGACCCGTGCAAGCGTGCGCAGCCCCACCGCCAATTCCTGCGAACTCCTATCGCTCGTGTAGACATCATGTGCACATGCTGTATACTGCCAGCCCGTTTCCCGTCGGCCGGAAGCGTACATCGAAAACCTCGATAGTCAATAAAACCACTCTCCGCAACGAATATCTAATAAGACAATAGCCCACAAAATGATCGCGTTGTCTCGGTTTCTTTCCCCTGCAAGAAGCCCATGCCCGGGGATGTGAATGAATCCGTGGAAGCCGTCCCACAATAACGGAGAAAATGCCGCTCAAGACTGCATCTTGCTGCGCAACCGCGACCGCCCCGTTTGGAGTTCCGCGGGAGGCGGCCCTTTCTGGGAACACCAATCTCCCGATCGGCACGCTAGAAGGTGCCAATCGGGAGATTGACGTTCCCAGGGAGGGGTGGAAGGCCCCTCACTTTTCTGGCGGGGAATACCCATGTCTCAGGCCCCCGCCTTTTCTGTCTTCAGCGGCCCTCACCCTTGGATGATGAGGTCAACCCATGGTTTTAACTGGAAGTCGCTCTGGGGGAAAGCAAAAAGAATACTGCGCCCCGGTTTATGGGCATAATCGCACATTCGTGGACCTGCGTGTTTTTTCTTGCAAAAACTCTTCCGTGTGTGGTATCGTACATTCAACCCCCAACCTGAAAAGGAGATTGAAGATGCCGAGGATTGCAAAAGAGACCAAAGAACTCGCCTTCAAAATGAGCGACGAGGGCAAGACCACCCGTGAGATTTCGGAAGCGACGGGCATTAAAATCCCGACCCTCTACAACATGTTCCGCAAGGGTGCCGGTGCGGCCGCCCCGAAGACCGTGACCGGCAGCATCGGCTTCTCCCCGGACAACCCCTTCCTGAACAAGGCGCGCGAGTGGGAGACCGTGAAGGCGCTCATCAACAAGATTGACAGCCTCTCCGAGACCTCCCGGCAGATGGTCTTCGAGCACCTGGCCAAGAAGCAGTCCTGATTCCCCGCCCCTTTCCGGGCCGCGGCTTTCCGAAGGGAAAGTTGCGGCCCGTTGTGTTTTGTGCTAAGGTTTTCGCAACTTCAACCCCTGTTTGGGAGGTTTCGGTCATGGAGCTGTTTGAAAACATCGCCGTCTGCGTCACCCGAGGAAAAGTCAACCAGGCCTCCGCCTACCCGCCCGACCTTCGCGGCCAGGACGGGGTGTTTGAGCTGGTGCGCGACGCGCTGGCGAACGGGGTGGCGCCGAGCGACATCCTCACGAAGGGGCTGATGGTCGGCATGAACGAGATCGGGCAGAAATTCAGCCGGAACGAGGCCTTTGTGCCGGACCTGCTGATGGCGGCCAAGGCGATGACGGCGGGCATGGACCAGCTCAAGCCGGCCTTTGAGTCGGGCGCGGCGCAGCACCGCGGCACCTTCGTGGTGGGCACGGTCAAGGGCGACCTGCACGACATCGGGAAGAACCTCGTGCGCATGATGATGGAGGGCGCGGGCTACAGGGTGATTGACCTCGGCGTGGACGTTTCCCCGGAGAAGTTCGTGGCGGCGGTCCAGGAGAACCCCGGCTGCATCGTCGGCCTGAGCGCCCTGCTGACGACCACCATGATCAACATGGAGACCATCACGAAGGCCGTGAAGGAGGTCGCGCCCGCGACGGTGGTCGCCGTGGGCGGCGCGCCGCTCACGCAGGAGTTCTGCGACAAGATCGGCGCCGACGCCTACTCCGCCGACCCGCAGGGGCTGATTGACTGGCTTTCCTCGCGGAACTGACCCCCGCGTTTCAACGGTTGACGAGAGGGCGCGGCGCGCGTGCGCCGCGCCTTTTTTGACGCCCGGTCCCCGGGCACTCAGGATGCCATGCTGCGTGTGACCGAAATCTTCTTCAGCATCCAAGGCGAGTCCACGCGCGCGGGGCTGCCGTGCGTCTTCGTGCGCCTCGCGCGGTGCAACCTGCGCTGCGTCTGGTGCGACACCGCGTACAGCTTCCGGGGCGGCGACCCCATGACGGTGGACGCCGTGCTGGCGGCGGTGGACCGCTTTCCCTGCTCCCTGGTGGAGATCACGGGGGGGGAGCCCCTGGCGCAGAAGGAGTGCCCCGAACTGGCCCGGCGGCTGGTGGCCGCCGGAATAACCGTGCTGGTGGAGACCAGCGGCTCCCTGCCGATCGGCGCGCTGCCCCCGGAGGCGGTCCGCATCATGGACCTCAAGTGCCCCGGCAGCGGCATGTGCGACCGGAACCTGTGGTCCAACCTGGACCTGCTGGACCCGGCGCGGGACGAGGTGAAGTTCGTGCTGGCGGACCGGGCGGACTACGAGTGGAGCCGCGCCGTGATCCGCGACTATACTTTGGAGAGGCGTTGCGCGGCGGTGCTGCTGTCGGCCGTG
>Ga0123329_1003191_pt1 | contig 13805 bp, 12 predicted proteins | sample BioC12SIPDNA_FD_89703 | JGI IMG/M metagenome (GOLD analysis project Ga0123329, IMG submission 89703) | Anaerobic biogas reactor microbial communites from Washington, USA - Biogas_R1_B C12 SIP DNA | ecosystem: Engineered > Bioreactor > Anaerobic > Unclassified | place: Washington, USA | collected... | reverse complement strand
CTTGAGCCCGTAGGCGACGGCATACAACGCCTCCAGCGATCGAGCATAGTCCTCGGAGGTATTGGGATCCCCCCTCCCGTCGATCATCAGGCACTGCAGGGAAGGGACCTCCACCGTCGAGATCTCCCTCGCGGAAGGCGAGTACAGTGGCTTGAGCGCCGCGCGCATATCCAGCTTGACCATAGGGCCTCCTGCTGATGAAAACGAAAGGGCGTATCACCTGGCCCAGACGAGGCCCTGCCGCAGAACTCGGCGTGCTTTGGCTGTCGGCCGCGGCCTTGCGCTAGTCCTGCTCCAGCTCTCGCCGGGCGTGCCCGATCTGCTGCAGAACGGCGGCCCGCGCCGTGCCTCCCCGGGCCGTGTGCGATTCGACCGAGCCTTCATAGCTCAGCGCATCATACAGGTCGGGCTCAAAGCCGGGCCAAAGGGAGCGGTAATCCTCCAGGGCGAGATCGGCCAGCGCGCAGACGCGCTCCTCGGCCAGACGAACGGCCTGCCCGACAATGTGGTGCGCTTCTCGGAAGGGCACGCCCCGCCTGACGACATAGTCTGCCAGGTCTGTGGCGAGCATGGCGTCCGACAGGGCGGCGCGCATGGCCTGGGGACGCAGCTCCAGGCTTTCAAGCACGCCGGACACGATCGGCAGCAGATCTGACAACGTGTCCACCGTGTCGAACAGGGGCTCTTTGTCCTCCTGCAGATCCTTGTCGTAGGTCGATGGAATACCCTTGACCGTCACCAGGAGGCGGGTGAGGTTGCCGATCAGCCGGCCGCTTTTGCCCCGTACGAGCTCTAGACTGTCTGGATTGCGCTTCTGCGGCATGATGCTGGAGCCGGTGGTGTACCGCTCGGCGAGACGAACGAAACCGAACTCGGCACTGGAGTAGATGATGAGGTCCTCAGCGAGCCGGCTGAGGTGAGTGCCCAGGATGGCGCCCCAAGAGAGCGCCTCCAGCAGCACATCACGGGCGGAGACGGCATCCATGCTGTTCTCAAGAACAGCCCGCATGCCGAGCTCCTGGGCGAGCCACTCGCGATCGACGCCATAGGTGTTTCCTGCCAGAGCCGCCGCTCCCAGCGGGCTCTGGTCGACGCGGGTAAGTAGATCCTGCAGCCGGCCATGATCGCGATTCAGCATCCAGAAGAAAGACAGCAGCCAGTGTGAGTACCGCACCGGCATTGCGGGCTGCAGATGGGTGTACCCTGGCATGAGCACATCCAGGTGCGCTTCCGCGTTGGCCAGGATCACGGCTTGGACGGCGCGCAGATCCTGGCCCAGAGCGGGCAGTGCTTGCAGCATCCAGAGCCGGATGTCCGTGGCAACCTGATCGTTTCTGCTGCGGCCGGTGTGAAGCTTGCCGGCCAGGGCGCCGATCAGTTCGCCCAGCCGGCGCTCAACCGCAGTATGGATATCCTCGTCTCCAGAAGCGGGCTGGAACTCACCGCGCTCGATCTCGGCGGCGATGAGCGCCAGCCCTTCCTCCAGGGCCTGCATCTCGGCGGGCGTGATGAGGCCGGCACGTCCTAGCGCCCGAACGTAGGCCTGGCTGCCCTGCACATCCACAGAGGCAAGGCGCATGTCCACACCAATGGAGGCGTTAAAGCGCCACATGCGCGCGTCGATATCCCCAGCATAGCGCCCGCCCCACATTCTTGTCATCGTCTAGTCTCTCTTGAACTCGGTATAGTCCGGGGCCTTCAGCGTGCCGTTCTCGGCCTGCTGCGCCGAGGCGAGCGCCCGCACCTTCATGGATAGACCGTAGAGATTGATGAATCCCTCGGCATCGGACTGGTCATAGACTGAGTCTGCCCCAAAGGTGGCATAGTCCTCACGGTACAGGCTATTGGGTGACCTGCGTCCCACGACCGTGCAACTGCCCTTGAAGACTTTGACGCGTGCCGTGCCCGTCACCGGCTGGGCCAGTACGTTGATGGCGGCATCGAGCGCCTCGCGCAGCGGGGTGAACCACCGCCCATAGTACACGATTTCGGCGTACTTCTGGGCCAGCTGGTCTTTGTAGTGCATGGTCTCGCCATCAAGCATCAGCGTCTCGAGGCCCTGCAGGGCCCGGTAAAGGATGGTGCCTCCCGGAGTCTCATAGACGCCGCGGGACTTTATGCCTACCAGGCGATTCTCCACCATATCCACCCGGCCCACACCGTGGCGGCCACCGATGTCGTTCAGTCGGGAGATGAGCTCGACGCCATCCAGCCGTTCGCCGTTCAAGCCCACCGGGATGCCCTGTTCAAAGTCGATCTCCAGATACTGCGCCTCGTCCGGCGCGGCCTCCGGAGACGTCGTCAGTGTGAACATCTCCTCTTCCGGTTGAACCCATGGATCCTCGAGGATGCCGCCCTCGTGACTGATATGCCAGATATTGCGGTCACGGGAGTAGATGGAGCGTTTGCTCTGACTGACTGGGATGCCGTGCGCGGCGCAATAGGCCAGAACATCCTCCCGCGAGCGCATGTCCCACTCCCGCCAGGGAGCGATCACCGTGAGGCGCGGATCCAGCGCCTTGAAGGTGAGCTCAAAGCGCACCTGGTCGTTTCCCTTGCCGGTACAGCCGTGGGCGACGGCATCCGCCCCTTCGGCCTGCGCGATCTCGACCATCCGCTTAGCGATCACCGGTCGAGCGAAAGACGTGCCCAGCAGGTACTCGCGCTCGTAGATGGCTCCGGCTTTGAGTGTTGGGAAGATATAGTCCTCAACGAACTCCCGGCGCAGATCCTCCACATAGATCTTGCTGGCGCCGCTGCGGAGGGCCTTCTCCTCCAGCCCTGAGAGCTCCTCAGCCTGGCCCACGTCTGCCGTGACGCAGATCACCTCGCAGTGGTAGTTCTCCCGCAGCCACGCCACGATGGCCGATGTGTCGAGGCCGCCCGAGTAGGCAAGCACGCACTTGTTAATGGATGGTTGGGGCATCGTTCACTCCTCGCTCAGGTTATGTATCATTGCGATTTCATCGCAATCCGGGTATTTCGGGCAGTTGAGGCAATCACCCCATATCTTGTGGGGCAGCGATTCCCTTGGGATCACGTGGAACTGCAGGCTGGCAAAGAAGGCGTCCTGATACGTCAGGCAGAATACCCGCGGTATGCGGTGCTCGCGCGCCTGATCCAGGAGGTGAAGCACGAGCCGGCGTCCCAGGCCACGTCCCTGCCACGCCTCCTTGACGGCCAAAGACCGGATCTCTGCCATGTCAGACCACACGAACTGCAACGCGCCGCAGCCGATCACCTCACCGGCATGCTCCAGCACGGTAAAATCGCGGACGTGCTGGTAGAACTGGAACTGAGAGCGGGGCAGCATCTGTTGCTGCGCCGCAAAGGCATTGATCATCTCGGACATGGCCGGCACATCGCCGACGACTGCGGGCCGTAAGATGACGGAATCCTGTTCCGGCACGGACACCTCCGGTTGGGGTGGGCTAGAGCGCGCCAAAGGCCTTGTTCAGCGAATCAAGGGCCTTGTCCAGGTGCTCCTGTTCGACGATCAGGGGCGGGAGCAGTCGCAGAACGTTGGAGCCAGCGTTGAGCACCAGCAGTCCCTGGTCGGTCGCAGAGGCAAGGGCGGGACCGACTGGTCGGTCACACTCGACGCCCCAGATGAGCCCGCGGCCGCGAACCTCAACGATGCAATCATGCTCCTCCTGCAGCTTGAGCAGGCCCGCCTCCAGGTAGCTGCCTGCCCAGCGCACATGGCTCAGGAATGCCGGGTCTGCTATCGTGGTGAACACTGCCTTGGCTGCAGAGGCAACCACCGCGTTCGCGGCAAAGGTGCTCCCATGGTCTCCCGGCTCGATCGTGTCGGCTACGGCCTGGGTCATGAACGTCACGCCCATGGGCAGCCCACCACCGATCGGTTTCGCCAAGGTCATCAGGTCCGGGGTGACGCCCGAATGCTCGTAGGCCCACAGCGTTCCTGTCCGGCCGAGGCCGCACTGTACCTCGTCGAAAATGAGCAGCGAGCCGTTCGCATCACACAGGCGCCGCAGGCCCTCCAAGAACTCGGGCGTTGCGGTGTGGATGCCCCCTTCACCCTGAAGGGGTTCTACGATCACGGCGCACACCTTGTCATCCATCAGGGCCTCTACCGATGCGAGATCGTTATAGGTGGCAAGCCGTGCCCCTGGCATGAGCGGCCGGAAAGGATCCTGATAATGGTCCCGCGGCGTTAGTGCCAGCGATCCCATGGTGCGCCCGTGGAAGGCGTTGGTCATCGAGATGAACTCGGTCTTGTGTTCTCCGTAATGTGTGCGTGCCCACTTGCGCGCGAACTTGATCGCCGCTTCGACCGACTCAGCCCCCGAGTTGCAAAAGTACACCTTGTCCGCAAAGCTCGCTTCCACCAACATTTGCGCGAGCTGTGCCTGAGGAATCGTGTGGTACAGGTTCGACACATGGGCGAGCTTGCCCAGCTGTTCTGCGATAGCCTGGACGATCGCCGGGTGGCCGTAACCCAGAGCGTTCACGGCGATGCCAGTGCCAAAATCGAGATACTGCTTCCCATCGGTATCGTACAGCCAAACACCTTCGCCCCTCTCCAGCACAAAGGATGAGCGGTTGTACGTGTGGACAACGTATTTGGCGTCCAGGTCCTTGATCTGCTGTGCGTCTATCATGTCTGCCTCCTCAGTGCTGAGCATGTACAGTCTGTGCGATCACCTTCGTCCCCGTGCCCGTCTCCAGGCCGGCCAGATCCGTGATGACGGATGCGCCGACGCCAGCCTGGATGGCGGCGAGCGCCGACCTCACCTTGGGGATCATGCCTCCGTGAATGGCGCCACTGGCGATCATGGCCTCGGCCCGATCCGCGGGGAGCTCCGCCACCACGTGCTCGCCGTCGAGCACGCCGGGAACGTTGGTGAGGAAGATCATCTCGGGCACACGGAGCGCCGCGGCGAGCGCCAGAGCCGCGTGATCTGCGTTCACGTTAAACGGGCGCCCGTCATCTCCCAGAGAGATCGGCGACACCACCGGCGTAAAGCCTTGCCCGAGGAGATCCTCGAGACAGGATGCCTGCACCGCGGTGATCTCGCCCACTCGGCCCAGATCACCGGCGGGATGGGACAGCTTTCTGGCCTTCAATAGGCCGGCATCAACGCCAGAAAGGCCCAGGGCGCGTATCCCCTGGCTCACCAGCCTGGCGGAGAGGCGCTTGTTGACGATGCCGGAGAGAACCATCTCGGCCACCTCCATGCTGGCCTCATCGGTGATCCGCAGTCCGTCAACAAAGGCCGGCTTGAGGCCCAGACGTTCCTGGAGCCGCGCGATATCGGAGCCGCCTCCGTGCACGATGACGAGGGGTTGTCTGTTCGCCAGCGCCGCAAGAGCGTGTACCAACTGCTCGAGAACGGGACCGTCCTCCAGCTCTGCGCCGCCGATCTTGATCAGGTAGGGTCCTCCGGTCATCTTCCCTCCACTCAGGCGATCAGCCCCATGGTCTCTTCCAGGCCGAACATCACGTTCATGTTCTGCAGAGCCTGGCCAGCCGCACCCTTGACGAGGTTGTCCAGTGCTGTCACGATGATCCACTCCCCCGGTGCGCCGGCAGAGACGACCGAGATGGCGCAACGGTTCGTGTTGACCACATGTGCCAGCGACGCGAGTTTCCCCGCTGGCAGGACGTGCACGAACGTTTCGCCGGCGTACGCTTCCTCAAGAGCTCTCAGGATGTGCGCCAGGTCCCAGGCCGGATCGAGGTCCACATAGATGGTCGAAAGGATCCCACGGCTGACCGGCAGCAGGTGCGGCGTAAACACGATGCGCCAGGGCGTTCCGGCCGCGGCGGAGAGTTCCTGCTCGATCTCGGGGACATGCCGGTGCGTATGGCCGGGTTTGTAGGCGCTGTAGTTGTCATGGACGCTGACAAAATGCACGGTCGCGGAGGGCGTGGCGCCGGCTCCCGACACACCGGACGCGGCGTCGATAATGATCCGATCGCCGCGCACAATCCCTGCTCTCAGCAACGGTGCCAGGCCGAGAATCGGCCCTGTGGGGTAGCATCCAGGGTTGGCGACCAGGTCGGCTCCGGCCACGGCATCACGGTAGATCTCGGTGAGCCCGTAGACGGCCCGCGGCAGCAACTCTGGAGCGGTATGCGTCTGGTACCACTTTTCATACACGCGGAGATCTCGGATCCGAAGATCGGCGGAGAGATCGATGCAGCGCGCTCCAGCCCCCAGCACCTGTTTGGCCCACGTTGCCGAGGCTCCGTGAGGCGTGCACAGAAAGACAACATCGGCGCTATCCAGGGAGGCATTGGCCGGGTCGATCAGTGGCGTGTCAAACGGGCAGGCGTAAATGTCCGACATCCGTTGCCCCGCATTGCTGCTCGACGTGGCAAAGACAATCTCGGCGGCGGCGTGCCGGGCGAACATGCTCACTAATTCGTAGCCCGTATAGCCTGCTGCTCCCACTATCCCGATCTTGACCATCTCTCGCACCCTCCTGTGAGTGTCATCGCCCCCGGCTTGGCGCTCATCCGCGAAAAAGCCAGCCCCCCGTCTGGAGTGCTGGCTAGTGTGATCGTATCGGCCCAGGCAGAATCATCCAGACGGTTTGTCCGGCTCGTACCTGCGGCTCCTCCACAGTTGTGTCTCTCGCTGACAGCTCATGGACACCTTCCGATGCTCGATCAGCTTGACATCTTGGGCAAGTCTAGGCCACACACCAGAGCTTGTCAAATGGCTCCAGCGGCATCCCGGCTCACTCAAAGGGGTACCGCAGCCCGATCTGGCGGCGGATCTCCTCAAGGGTCTCGGCAACCGCGATCGTCTCGTCCAGGGGCATGATGGGGCTCTCGGTGAGCCCGGTACGCACACAGTCGGCAACCTCAGCCGCCTCGAAATGGTAACCGGCCTCGCCGTTGATCGTCTCTGGATCCTGTCCCGAAGCGTGGAGAGTCGCGCTGGTGGCGTGCCAGAAGGAGGGGATCACGATGTAGCCCTCCGTGCCGTAGATGCGTGCATCGTCCGACGTCTGCACACGCACGGCACAGGAGAGCTGCGCCAGTGCACCTCCCGGGTAGCCGAGGATCACGCAGGCGGCTTCATCCACGCCGGTCTCTCCCAGGTGAGCTTGTGCCACGATGCTCGAGGGAGCGCCGAGGACCATGTGCGCAAAGGAGACGACATAGACGCCCACATCCAGAGTGGCTCCACCCGCCAACGCCGGGCTAAGAAGCCTGCTCTCAGGATTCCATCCTGTGCGAAAGCCAAACTCCGCCGCGACCATGCGGACCTCCCCGATTCTGCCTTCGCGGATCCACTGCCGCACGCCCGAGATCACCGGTAGAAACCTGGTCCACATGGCTTCCATCAGGAAGGTCTTGTGGTCTCGCGCGGCCTGCACCATCTCCCGGACGCGCGAAGCATTGGCCTCCATGGGCTTTTCGCACAGCACAGCTTTGCCATGTGCCAGGGCCTGGAGCACGTGCTGGCGGTGAAAGTTGTGCGGCGTGGCAACATAGACGGCCTGCACGTCGCGATCGCTCAACAACTCCTCATAGCTACCATACGCCCGCGCAGCACCCTGGCGCCGGCAAAAGGCTTGAGCCTTGTCCAGACTGCGCGATCCGGCCGCGAGCAGCAGAGCGTCGGGCAGTTGCTTCAGGTCGTTGGTGAAGCGTACGGCGATGTTACCCGGTCCCAATACGCCCCAGTTGAACTTGACCATGGCGCCTTCCCTCGTTTCTTGATGCTTGGCACTCAGTATACCGCCCTCGTGACCGGAGCGCGACCTCGCGCCCGACGAAGCAGCGTCTCACCATCGCAGGAATGTGCCCGGCAGCATACACGTGGCGGGCTAACCGGCCATGCCGGGCCACGGGCCCGGGCGTCTTCTGCTAACTCGCATGGCGCAGCGACTATCGTCTACCAGCGGAATCGGTACCACCAGGGTTCGGGCGTGGCGGAGGGCTGGCCACGGACGTCCGGCGATGTGGGCTGCCCCGGCTCCACCAACGGGGCCGGAGTTGTGATCTGACGTGTCGGGATTTCCGGCGTGCTGGCCAAACTTAACTCATACGTCAGCCAGGGATCACGGCCTGGCGCTGCCCCAAAGGACAGCACGATCCGGTGCCGACCGGCCCGCAAGGGGGCGATCGCCACCTCCTCCCACTCGCCCGCGCGCCAGCGGTCAATGACCGTACGGCCATCGATGGACAGGCGCAGGCGGCCCTCTCCGGCCACACGGAACTGGTAGACGCCCGATTCGAGCGCGCGCACCGTGTTCAGGCGAGCACCCAGCTTCTCCAGATCGATCTCAGCCGGAGGCGGCTCCTCAACCCAATCGAACTCGAGGGTGTCCGTCGCCGAGATCACTTCCGATGCCACGGGAGTGCCTGCGAGCAGGGGTGAGCTGTAGTACAGGACGGTCCATGCATCGGCAGTCACTGTTCCGGTCGGTGTGGCCGTCCTGGTGGCCGTTGCTGTGGCCGTCGCCGTTGCTGTGGCTGTGGCAGTCTCTGTGGCCGTGGCCGTAGCGGTTGCTGTTGGCGTGGCCGTGTTCTCGCCGCCAGGACCAACTCCATCCGGCGTAGCCGTCTCGGTGGGTGTTTCGGTGGCGGTGGCCGTGGCGGTCGGCGTCGGGGTGTCGGTTGGCGACGGCGTCACACTGGCCGTGGCTGTGGGCGACTCCGTTACAGTCGGGGTAGCCGTTGCTGTGACTGTCGGCGTGCGGATAGCCGTCGCGGTAGCTGTCGGAACGATCACCAGCGACCATCCCGCCCGGAGGACCGCCATGCCGCCTCGCTCATAGTACTCGATCTGAAGGGTGTGTAGGCCCGTTGCCAGATCAACCTCCGCTTGATGCAGGGCCCCCGGTGAGTCGCGCCACGCGTCGATGATGCGCTGGCCGTCCACGTAGTAACGCACTCCGTCGTCGGCAAAGGCGCTAAAGCGATATCTCCCAGCGCTCAGTTGCACCTGCCGAGTCCAGCGGGCACTCCACGTATCCGCTGGGACGAGGGGCGCCGGCGCCCCTGCCCCCCAGTCAAAGTCCAGTTCGGCGTCGTCCCGAACCATGGCCGGCAGGCCCGCCAGATCAGGGTTCGGATAGTACTCGCCGCGCCATCCGCTAAAGCTGCCGATCGCTCCGTATGACATGTGTGCGCGAGCATTCCCCAGGTGCTCGCGGAACTCCACACGGACAGTATGGGTCCCTGCCGGCAGCCAGATGTGCCCTTCATACGTGCGGTCGCCGGTGCTATCCCAGGCACTCACCACAGGGCGGTCATCTACAAAGAGGCGGATGCCGTCGTCGGCGCGCACCACAAAGCGATAGGGCCCCTGGCTGAAGGCCAGCGCCCGCGTCCAGCGCACGGAGAAGCGGTCTGCGGGGAGCCCGGAGGACGGCGCGTTAGCGCCCCACTGGAAATCGATAGCGGCATCGTCGCGAACCAGCACGGGGGTGCCCTCCAGGTTCACGTTCGGGTAGTACTCGCCGCGCCAACCGGTGAAGGGCGGCGTCGCAGACGGTGTGGGGGTTCCGGGGGCGAGGTCCCAATTCAGCCTAACGCGAGCCAACCCGGTGTGTTCGACGTACGTGAGCAGGACGTCGTGGTAGCCGGGCGCGAGATCGCGCTGTACGGTGACCGCACCAGGGCCCGTAACCCAGCGGTCTATGAGCAACACCCCGTCGACCCACAGCCGCACGGCATCGTCATACTGGAGGGAGAACGCATAGCGCCCACCCGCCAAAGAGATCCGGCGTGACCAGCGAACGCCAAAGGAATCGGCCGGCAGGCGCGACGTCGGCGCCCCATAACCCCAGTCAAACTCGATCGCCTGATCCTGCCGCGTCATCGCGGGCGCGCCCGTGAACGTGACGTTGCTCCAGTACTCGCCCAGCCAGTAATCGATGGGGATCGGCGCAACGGTCTCCGTGGGGGGGGGCGTGTTCGTTGGAGAACCCGCAGTGAGCGAGGGCGCAGGCGTCACCGTCGACGTCGGTGCGGAGGTGGCCTGCTCCGTCGGTGCTGGCGAGGAAGCCTCGGTTGCGGGCCCATTCGCGGCCCGGACGGCGCTGAACGTGTCGGTGCGATACTGGTAAGCGCGGCCGTCGGCGCTCAACCAGATCCGGTATCCGGGTGTGGTCGTCTGTTCGCAGTCGTCGCCTGCCAGCCCAAGGCAGGTATCCAGCCACTGCACCGATTCGACAGAGTCCGTCAGTATGGCGTCGGCACTGATGCCAAGCCGGGTCGCCAGATCAAGGCGAGCCTGCGCGACCAGTTCATCCCGCAGGATCTGGCTGCTCAGACGCTCATACACCGCCTGAGCCCATCCTAGAATGACGGCACGGTCGGCCTCTGTGGCCGCGCGCGTGCCCGTTCCCGAAAGATGCAACTGGAGTTGCAGGTTGTCCGGCCCGCCCGGATTATCCTCCGTGACGGCGTCTATCGTGCTATAGCGGACCCGGAAGGAAATCAGCCGGGTGATCTCATCCGCAGTGAGATCGCCCACCCGCAAGGGGCTCTCACATTCACCAAAGACGGCACGGTTGTCCTGGTCGATGAACAGCCTCTCGCAATAGCCGGCAATGCCACCGACCCTCCGCCACACGAGCCTCGCGTCGGCCGGCTCGCCGGGGAGCGGAGTGGACAACAGGGGCACCCGCGTCGCATCCGGAGGAGGCGTCTCTGGAGCGCCAGCGGATCCGTGCACGGCCCAGATGCCCAGGGCTACCAGCACGAGGGCCAGCCCGCCGCCGAGCACATAGTACAGCGCCTTGGGCGCGTGTGGCGTTTCTGTATCCATCTTGTGTATGCCTCTCCTCGTGTCAGACAGGCCGACTCAGGCGACCGACCTCTGCCGAGGCGCCGGTTGCCGGTCCGTACCTCTAGGACGCCTCGAGCGCGCCCACGGTTCCCTTGTGCGAGATGACGCCGTGGCGCAACTCGAGCCGTGACTATCGGCCGAACCGGCTGTCAGAGGCTAGATGTTGAGGGGGTTCCCGTACGAGTCGCAGGAAAAGACCTCGCCCCACTCCTTGCGCTGGCGGGCTGGTGGCGTGACGTCCGGGACGCCCAACGGCGTGCAGGCCACGACGGTGCCCTCTTCCGGAATGCCACACGCGGCGCGCACCGCCTCGTTGGAAAAGGCGCCGATCCAGCAGGTGCCATAGCCGAGCGACGCTGCCGCCAGAACCATGTTCTCCAGGGCAATCGCCACGTCCACGCGGTACCATCTCTCGGAGACCTGTGGCAGGCCGACGGCTACCAGGATATAGGCCGCATCCGCCATCCACATCTGATTGTTACAGGCCTGTGCGACGCGGGCCTTTGCTTCAGGGTCGCCCACGACGACAAAGTGCCAGGGCTGGCGGTTCGCTGCAGAGGGCGCCTGCCTCCCAGCCTCCAAGACCTGCTTCAGATCCGATGCCGGGATCGGTGCGTCTCGGTAGGTTCGGATACTGCGCCGTTCAAGGATCGTCTTGAGGGTCTCCATGAGTAGCTCCTTTCGTAAATACGGCCGTTGCGTTTGATCCGGGCAGCGATCAGGCGTCGCTTTGATCCGGTGAGTTTGGCAACTCTCCCAGCTCCCCTGTCGCGGAGAAAACCACTCGCTCACAGATGTTGGTCACACGATCTGCGGCGCGCTCGAGGTTGTGGGCGGCCCAGAGGAGCATATTGGCCTGCTCCACGCGCGAGGGGTCGGCGAGGATCAGCGTCACAAGCTCGTGCCGGACCTGATTGTAGAGGCCATCGACCTCATCGTCCTCCAGAGCGATCTCTCTGGCGGACCGATCATCGTTATCTATATAGGCTCGAAGGGCTCGCCCTAGCATGTCCATGGCCTTCTCGGACATGCGCGGGATGTCCAGGAGAGGTTTGATCAGTTCCTCTTCGCCGATGTTCAGGCTGATCTTGGCAATGCCCTTGGCATAGTCTCCGGTACGCTCCAGTTCGCGGATAATGTCCAGAATGGCCGCCAGGGCGCGCAGATCGCGGGCCATCGGTTGCTGAGTGGCGATGAGTACGAGGACGTCGGCCTCGATCTGGAATCGCTTCCTGTTGATCTCCGAGTCTCCGGCTATGATCCGCTGGGAGACGTCCAGGTTGCGTACCTTCAGGCCATCCACCGCCTCCGTGATGGCGCGCTGCACGGCATAACCCAATCCGAGGACCTCATCCTGCAGCCTCTTTAGCTCGACCTCGAAGCGTCTTCTCAGCATGGGGTGTCCCTTTCTACAGGCGCTGTGGGTCGACCTAACCGAATCGTCCCGTGATATAGTCGATTGTGCGCTTGTCATCCGGCTGGGTAAAGATCTGCCCAGTCTCTCCGTACTCGACCAGTTTGCCCGTGAGGCCGTCATCGGTGAGGAAAAAGGCCGTCCAATCCGACACGCGGGCCGCTTGCTGCATGTTGTGTGTCACAATTACGATTGTGTACAGCTCTATGAGCTCCCGCATCAGGTCTTCAATGCGCAACGTCTCGATCGGGTCCAGGGCGGAGGCCGGCTCGTCCATCAGGATCACCTCTGGTCGCGTCGATAGGACGCGTGCGAGGCACAGGCGCTGCTGCTGGCCGAGGGAAAGCGACAGCGCATCCTGCGTGAGCTTGTCACGGAGCTCCTGCCAGAGGCCAACCCGGCGTAAGCTTTCCTCGACGATCGAGTCCAGATCGGCGCCACGCTCTCTAGCGACGACGCGCGGCCCAAAGGCCACGTTGTCGTAGACAGTCTGCGGGAAAGGGTTGGGGCGCTGGAAAACCATGCCTACGCGCTGGCGCAGCTGCACCACATCGTAGGTGTCCGCATAGATGGGATCGCCGTCCAGGTAGACATCTCCCCGAAGGGAAAAGATGCGCACCGAGTCGTTCATCCGGTTCAGGCAACGCATAAAGGTGGACTTGCCACAGCCTGAGGGACCGATAAGCGCCGTGATCTGGCGTTCCTTGATGTCCAGCGATATATCCGCGAGCACCTGCTTGGCGCCATAGTAGGCGTCCACATGCTCCGCTCGTATCTTGATCATTCTGGATGTGCCTCTCCGCTGGTGCCGCTCAGCCAAAGCGCCCCGTCACATAGTCCTCTGTGCGCTGGTCACGCGCACGGGTGAACAACGCCTCGCCGGAGCCTTGCTCTACGAGTTCGCCCATGAGGAAAAAGGCCGCGTAATCCGCCACGCGGGCCGCCTGCTGTACGCTGTGGGGCACCAGGATGATGGTGTACTGCTCCTTGAGCTCCATCAGCGACTGCTCCACTTTGGCCGTGGAAATCGGATCGAGCCCCGAGGTCGGCTCGTCGAGCAACAGGATATCTGGCTCGACTGCCAGGCTGCGGGCGATACACAGTCGCTGCTGCTGGCCTCCTGAGAAGCCACTTGCCGGGCTATCCAGGCGATCCTTCACCTCATCCCAGAGCGCGGCCTGAACCAGGCTCCTGTACAGAATCCCGTCAAGGCGGGCGCGATCCCGAATCCCGGCAAGCGAAGGACCGTAGAGCACATTCTGCCGTATCGTGCCGGGAAGCGGCAGGGGGAGCGCAAAGACCATGCCCGCCCTGCGCCTCAGCTCGGGTAGCGACACCGTGGGAGCGTAGATATCCTCCCCATCTACCAGGATGCTACCCTCCATGCGCGTGTTCTCCAGCTGCGCGTTCAGACGGTTGATCAGGCGGAGCAGCGTCGTCTTGCCACCCCCCGCTGGGCCAAAGAACACCGTAACGCTGCGTGCCGGCACCTCCAGGCTGATGTCACTCAGTGCCTGGTTGCCGCTGTACCAGTAGCTTACGTGGTCAACGCGGATCTTGGTTTCTACCATTCGCGCCTGCGCCTAAAGTAGCCGCGGATGAGCGTGGCG
>Ga0123329_1003188_pt1 | contig 13810 bp, 10 predicted proteins | sample BioC12SIPDNA_FD_89703 | JGI IMG/M metagenome (GOLD analysis project Ga0123329, IMG submission 89703) | Anaerobic biogas reactor microbial communites from Washington, USA - Biogas_R1_B C12 SIP DNA | ecosystem: Engineered > Bioreactor > Anaerobic > Unclassified | place: Washington, USA | collected... | reverse complement strand
TCATCGTCCCGGCACCGCCCACCGACAGATCGGCTCCGGAATACTCCAACCCGGCCTGGCCGGCCGTCGCCACGAACAGAACGATAGCGAGACTCGCGATGTACCTCATAGCTTCTCCTCCAACAGATGTGCCGAGTTCATTCGCGCGAAGATGTGGTCTCAAGGCTGTGCGTCGAGGTGCATGCTCTGAGGTGTCATCGAAGTATAGCACGAATCTCGCAGCCGGTCAAAAAACCGACCCGCTTTTTGTGGACAAATGATCCACCCATGTGGACCACGACACACAGACAATGTAGTAACTAGTTGGCCGGCTTGTATTATTACACCCCGCTTGGCTGGTTTGTGAACGGACGACCCTGAAAACCGGGTCAGGGGGCGGGTGTTGGGGTCGCACCGGGTGCGGAATCCGGGGCTGACGGGGCGTCGTGGCCGGGTTCTTCCAGGTCGAACAGAAGGGACTGCGTGAGGTCGCCCCGGGACAGTTGGAGACGGTGGCGGGCCTTGCCAAACCCGTTCGGCGGCCGGGCCTCGGGCGTGGTCAGGACGCAGACGCGGTCGGTTACGCCGTCGGCCGTGACGCGGAAGGCAATGGCCGGACCGGGGCGGCCCTCGGGGCGGACGGCGATGGGCCGCTCGTCCCCGGCGGCGCGGGGCACCAGGACGGCCACGAAGTAGAATCGGCCCGCCGTCGCGTGCTGCGCTTCGATCCGCGGGTGCGTGCCCATGGCGTGCGTGCGGATCTCCGCCACCTTCAGCGTCGCCTCGGGCGGCGACACCACGGCAAACTGGCCTGTGCCGCCGTCGGGCGTCGTCAGGGTGGCCACGCGGCCGGAGAGGTCCACGCGGTTGCCCGCGCCGGTGTGCAGGAAATGGCGGTACTGGTGCACCGGGGGCTCGCCGGCGGTTGCGGGGTTCTGCGGGCCGTTGGCGGCCTGGCCCGCGGGGGCCGGGTCGATCTCGTCGATCACCACGACATAGCGCGGCCGCCCGTCGCGCTTGCCGACGGCCAGGTACCGGCGGAACGTCGTCACGCCCATGGCGTGGCTGCCGTCGCCGACGACGAGCCCCCAGCCTGCCTTGTCGTCCACAAACGCCAGCGTGCGACCGCACGGAGCAGCCGCCTCGCGCCCGTCCATCTGAAACAGATTATGTGCGGCGACACCGACGGTGGGCGTCAGGGTCGGCTCGCCGTCGGCTGCTTCCCAACCTGGGCCGCTGTCGATGGCCCAGCCCCAGCCGCAGGCGTGGAAAGTGAACTGGTTGACGTCCAGGTGCCAGCGGCCCAGGTGCGGCCGAGGCAGACAGCGGAAAGCGACCACGGCGTCGCCTGCCGGGTCGCCCCAGCCGCTGCGAAAGTAGGCCAGTCCGGCCGAGGGAAACTGTTTTCCGAGCGGCAGGGCCGGCGGCCCGGCGTCGGCCCGTTCGCCGGGATAGGCCAGGAGCGTCATCACGTCGCCGGCGCCCGGACCTGCGAAACTCGCATCCCCGGCGGCGGCACGGCCGAACGAGGCCCTGCCGCGGCTCCCGTGGGTCACGTCGTAGAGCCAGGCGTGTGCGGCGTTGTCGGGACACGCGGCGAACATCAGGGCCATGGCGTCCTGCGAGCCCAGGCCGCCGCCGGACTCGCCCGCCGGCAGGGTGCTCGGCCCCGGAAGCAACTCGTAGGCGGCCCAGGCCGGGACGCTGCCGAGGGCGGTTGCGGAGGCCAGGTCCACGCCATCCATCCGCCGCATCGCGATCGTGCACGGCAGCGCCGCCCCGAGGGCCCGCAGGGTCAGCTCGAAGCCTTCGATGCCGGCTCCGTCGCTGCCGAAGGCGTCGCGATAGTAGGCGCGAAGGCACGCCTCGGCGGTCGTCTGCCACGCGTTGCTCTGAAGGTAGTTGACCTCGCCGCGCAGGGCCAGGGCCATCAGCCCCAGTCCGCCGCCGCCCAGCGCCACGGCATGGTGCCCGGCCATGCCTTCCTGGGCCGCGAGCTTGCCGAAGGTGCCGCCGTCGGGCGACATCGACGCCTCGATCTCGGTGGCCAGGGCGGCAAGCTGCCGCTGGATGGTCCGCTGCTCGGCGGCCGTCATGAACTCGTACGTCCAGTCGTAGGCCAGGGCCAGGCCAACGGCCAGGTCCCCTGCCCCGGCCACGCTGCGGTCGCGCCGCGGATATCCCTGCTCGCCCAGGGCCGCCAGCATCGCAATGGCCTTGCGGCTATAGTCGCGCTGGCCGGTCAGCAGGCCCGCCATCGCCAGCCGCTGGAGCACGTGCGGCATAGGGTCCGGCCCCGCCAATGCCGCCTTGCCGACGTCGGCGGGAGCCAGGGCCATGTGCTCGTCCGCGCGGCGAAGCAGCATCTCGGCGATGCGGTCGTAGGGCTGGGTCGCGCGGCGGGCGCGGAGCGCGGCAACGTCGTCGGCCGCCAGGAGCAGCCGCGGGTGCCGCCCGTGCCACGCCTGGGCCTCGTCCAGGGTCAGTCGCCGCGACGCGGACGGCACCGACGGCCGCTCGATGGACGGGGACGGACGGGTGCCGTCGCCGCCCTGGCCGCACGCCGGGAAGGCGGGCAGCAGCAGGGTCGCAAGAACAAGACCGCGGATCCAGGTTCGCACGAAAACGGTCCTTTCCGGTCGGCGAGCCAGGCCGACTCTATAGACATCATCGCATCGAACGGCCCGAGGCTCTAGAAAAAAGCCTCGCCGGCAATCCACGACACCCGGTGCGGGCCTGCGGTGTTCCCTCACTGCAAGGACGCCGGCTCCGGCGACGCGACGGTCGCAACCCGGGGCCCCCTCATGGAGGCATTCCCCGTGCGCCCATCCGAGCTGAAACTTCCCGACCCGCTGACGATGCTCGACGGAACGCCGGCGCGAACGCCGGACGACTGGTTCGCCCGTCGACGGCCCGAGTTGCAGCGGCTGTTCGAGCGGACCATGTACGGCGAGGCGCCTCCGCCGCCGCAGCGGCTCGTCGCTCGGACCCTGTGTCACGTGCCGGATTACCTCGACGGACAGGCGACCCTGCGCGAAGTGGATGTGCGGCTCGGAGGCGACGGCGCGCCGACGCTGCGGCTGCTGGTTGTGACGCCCAACGCGGCCGATGGCCCGGTCCCCTGCTTTGTCGGCCCCAACTTCTGCGGCAACCATACGCTCGTGCATTGCGACCATGTGGCCTTGCCGCGCGGCTACGTGCCCAATTGGTGTCCCGGCCAGGCGGCCAACCGGGCCACCGACGCCGGCCGCGGACGCCGGGTCGGACGATTCCAGATCGCCTACGCCGTCAGTCGCGGCTACGCCGTGGCCTCGTTCTACCACGGCGACGTGGACCCCGACCGGCCGGACTTCCGCGACGGGGTTCACGCCCACTACTACCGCCCGGGCCAGACGCGCCCGGAGGCGCACCAGTGGGGCACGATTGCCGCCTGGGCCTGGGGCCTGAGCCGCGCGGTGGACTACCTCGTAACCGATCCGCGGATCGACCCGTCGCGCATTGCCGCCGTGGGCCATAGCCGCAACGGCAAGACCGCCCTGCTGGCGGGCGCCTTCGACGAGCGAATCGCGCTGGTCGTCTCGCACCAGAGCGGGTGCGGCGGCGCGGCCCCGAGCCGCGGCGAGGTCGGCGAGTCGGTGCGGCAGATCAACACGGCCTTCCCGCACTGGTTCAACAACGTGTTCAAGCAGTTCAACGATGGCCCCGAGCGGCTGCCGTTCGATCAGCATTGCCTGGTGGCGATGGTGGCTCCGCGTCCGTGTCTGCTGACCAATGCCGAGCAGGACCAGTGGGCGAACCCGGCGGGCCAGTTCGAGGTGCTCCGCGCCGCCGACCGGGTGTACCGGTTCCTGGGCGTCGAGGGGCTGGAGGCCGCGTCGATGCCGCCCTTGGGGCGACTGGTCAGCAGCCGCCTGGGCTACTGGATCCGCCCCGGACGCCATTCGATGGGCAACCAGGACTGGAGGGTCTTCCTGCGTTACGCCGACCGGCATTTCGCCGTCAACCGCCGCCGCAGACGCGGAGGCTGATCAGCCTCCGCGTGGGTCCGGGGACTTGCCCCACTTCTTGGCCCCTCCGCGTGGCTGCCCCTCGACGATGCTCGGGAACTGCGTCAAGCAGCCACCCTACGCGCTGCGAGCAGGGAGAACTGCTGACGCTTCTTGCTCGAGAATCCGCGTGGCTGCGAGCAGCCACCCTACTTGTGGTACGTGTGGGGAGGGGAAGGTTACTTGCCGAAGATCATCTCGTCCACCTGACGCCTGGCAGCCGCATCGACCTTGTCGAGGATGTCGGTAAGAGTCCGCCATTCGTCCGGCGTCACACTGTCGAACAGATAGCGGTATCGGATCGCATTCTGTTTCCTCACGGAGTCGAGGTAGGCGGTGCCTTGCTCGGTCAGGGCGAGGGGCTTCTCGCGGGCGTCACCGCTGGCCTTCTCCTCGGTCACGAGGCCATCATCCACCAACCGCCGGACCATGTCGCTGACAGAACTGGCCGACATGCCGAAAATGACCCCCAGATCCTTTCGGGTGATCGGCGCGAAGCCGTGGATCAGCTCGAGCGCGAACATCTGCCGGTCGGAGTAATCGTCGCGCACAGGGCGATGAATCCGGACCCATTCGGCCAGCATTCTCGCCTTCAGACCGATGCCATAAACCTTTGTCAGCACTTCTGCTACAATCTTGTCGGTCACTTTTCGCCATTCCTTCGGAATTATTTCGCCAATAGTTAGACGAATTGTCCGTTACTATTGTGAGTGAATAAGGCAGCACTGATTCTAGTCCGACAAGGTGTACAACGCAAGAGAATCCGGACTATTCCGGCAGGTTTCGAGGCAGAGAGCAGCTCGTGCGGAGGCAGCCACACACGGAATATAGCCGCAGGACGACGACGGGATCGCCAGTGCTGCCTTGAACCTGTCGTCCAGCAGCGAATAATGGTAGAAGGCACAGCACGTCGCACGAAAGGAGTCTCCCATGAAACGCCCTGGAGTGAACGGTCTGCTGGCTTGCATGTCCGTCGTGCTGGGTGTGGGCTCCGCCCTGCTGACCATCCACGGCTGCGAGGATCGCGACGAGGCCTATGCACCGGTGGTGCTGGGGCCGATCTCGCGCGGCGCGGCCTACGCGCCGACGGAGGCGCCGACGAATCCGCCGGACCTGATCTACGAGCCAGTCCCGGTGCCTTCGGTGTCTGAAACCGCCGCAGTACCGGCCGAGGCGGTCGCGGCGTTGCCGCCGACCCCTGCCCCGCAGCCGGCCGCAGCCCCGGCGATGGCTCCAATGATCGAGACGGCCCCGGCCCTCGTGCCGGTGCTGCCGACGCCCACACAGACCATTGCCGTCGAGCCGGACGAGGCCGACGTACTGACGCGCGGCCCGCTCCACGAGGCCTACGGCGAGCTCGTCGCCTACAACCCGCAGCCGGGTATCCTCATCGCCAAGGCGCCGCCGGCGCCGGTCGAGGAACTGCCGCCGGAGATGAAGCCCGCCGGCAGCAACGTCACGTGGATTCCGGGCTACTGGTGGTGGGACGAGGAGCTGAACGACTTCATCTGGATCAGCGGCCTGTGGCGTGACGCGCCGCCGGAGTGCGAGTGGGTGCCGGGCTACTGGACGCCGGTGACGAACGGATACCAGTGGGTGAGCGGGTTCTGGAAGCGACAGAACGTCGGCCTGGTGCAGTATCTGCCCGCGCCGCCCGAGAGCCTGGAGTCGGGGCCGAGCTCCGACGCGCCGGGGCCGGATTACCTGTGGGTGCCGGGAACCTGGCGGCGCGTGAACGCGCGGTACGTCTGGCAGGCCGGCGGGTGGATGATCGGCCGAGCCGACTGGGTCTGGGTGCCGTCGCACTACCTCTGGACGCCGCGCGGGTACGTCTATGTGCCCGGCTACTGGGACCACCCCTTTGAGCGGCGCGGCATGATCTTCGCCCCGGTCCGCTTCCGGCCGAGAGCGTTTGTGCGTCCGGTGGTGCTGTACCGGCCGACGGTGGTCATCGAGACCAGCGTACTGACGGTGTACCTGTTCTCCCGGCCGGCGTATGGCTACTACTACTTCGGCGACTACTTCGAGGTGCGGTTCACGAACATGGGGATCGTGCCGTGGTTCTGGCGTCACCATCGCCACCGGTGGCACGATCCGGTGCTGGCCCACTGCCGGTGGGACCGCCGGCGCCACGACCCGCACTGGGAAGACCGTCTGCGGCGGGATTACGATTACCGGTACCTGCACGCGGACGCCCGGCCGCCGATCAACCTGGCCGGGCAGCGGAAGCTGGCGCTGGAACCGCGGGCCGCACGAACCGTATCGACGCCGGCGCTTGCCTCGCCGCTTCGGTCCCTGGCGACGGGCGAGCGGACGGTATCAACGCGAGCGTCCCTGAAACCACTGAGCCGCACGGACCGAGAGACGGCCGCCGTCCAGGGCAAGACGATGCTTCGCAGTGCGCGGGAGCGGCAGAAGCTGGAGGCCACGGCGACACCGGCGGCGCCGATTGCCGTCACTCGGCCGTTGGAAACGCCGCGGCGGGCGAGCACGCGGGTGGAGTCGCAGAAGCTGCTGCGTCCGACGGCTCCGACCGCGGTCCCTGCGGCAACGACCAGCCCGGTCGCCCCCGGCACGCCTGCCGCAAGGACGACGCCGGTGGAGCCGACGGATTCCAGGCAGAGGCAGCCTGTGCGGTCTCGTGACGTAGCTGCGCCGACTGCCCCTGCGGCCCGACCTCCGGTATCCACGACGACGCGCAACGCCGCGCCGACCGTGGCCCCGTCGACGCCGAACAGCGTCCGTCCGACACCGAACACGGTGCAACCTGCGCCGAACAACGTCCTGCCGACGCGGACACGGCCCGCCCCGGTTACGACGGCGCCGGCCGCTGAGACACCGGCTGCAACGCCGCCGGCTGCCTCCACGAGGACCCTGACCACGCCGAGGAGTGTGACGCGACCGATGACGGCGCCGACTACCACATTGCCGACAGTACGGACTCGTTCCACGGTGGCGCCGACGCCGACGGCTCCCGCTCCGCAACGCGAGGTGACGGCGCCGACCGTGACGCCGCGGCCGCGGCCGAACGTTGTGCAGACCCCGCAGGCGAACACCGTGCGACCTGCGCCCGCGCAGCCCACGGCACCGGCAGCCAACCGTGCGATCACCCGAACACCCTCCCGCGTGGAACCGCCCGCGACGGCGCCCGTCACGGTTACACCGCGGCCCGAGGCGACGCCACGGCCGACGGTTCGCCCGTCGCCGACGCCCGCCCCGGCAGTGCCGGTGCAGCCGAGAATCACCCCGACGCCGACACCGCGACCACAGCCCGTGCCGCAGCCGACGCCCACCCCGGCCCCCGCGCCGACGCCGACCGTGCGGCCGAACGTGACGCCCCGGCCCGTCAACGTCGCCCCGCAGCCAATCCCTGTGCCAGCACCGGAGGAAGAGGAACCACTGAGACCCAGCAACCGGGCTCGCCGGTAGTACGTCGGCCACCGGCGGCACGACATCGCACGCAGCCACCTCGGACGCGATCGGTCACAAGAGGCCGGTCGCGTCCGAACGCATTCCCGCGGAACTCCCTTGGAGAATCTGACGCCGCCACAGTAGAATTGCCGCCATCGGCTGACGCCGACGCGGATATTGCTGTGCCGCCAGTGGAAACGGACAACCCACAACCCCAGTGAGTGCGACAGGTGAGATCATGGGACAGCCGCTGCCGGTGAAGTACGTCATGGAGGGGTCTTACGGCCCCGAGGTCGTTCTGAGCGGACGCCGATACGTCAACTTCGGCGGCTGCGGGTACCTGGGCCTGCACGGGCACCCGGACGTGCTCCGTGCGGCGGCCGAGGCGGTGCAGCGATACGGCCTCTCCTGCGGCCTGAGCCGGCACTACTCCGTCAGCAGCGGGCCGCTGCTGGAGGCGGAGGCCAGGGCGGCCGAGTTCTTCGCCACGGAGTCGGCCCTGTGCCTGCCGACCGGGTACTTGGTGGCCACGGTGCTGGCTTGGGGACTGGCCGACCGCGTGGACGCCGTCTTCCTGGACAGCACCGCCCACTACAGCGTCTGCGATGCGGCGTCGCTGCTGGGCAAGCCGGTGTTCCGGTTCGCGCACTGCGACGGGGCGGACCTGCGGCGGCAGTTGGCGTCGCACCTGCGTCCGGGCGAGCGGCCGCTCGTGATGAGCGACGGGGTGTTCCCGACGTTCGGCGAAATCGCGCCGGTTCACGAGTACCTGGCGGCCGTGGAGCCGCACGACGGGCAGATCGTGCTCGACGAAGCTCACTCGGTCGGCGCGGTGGGGCCGCACGGATGGGGCTCGTTCGATCACCACGGGGTCTCGTCGCCGCGGATCCATTTTGGCGGGACGCTCAGCAAGGCGTTCGGGGCTCATGGCGGGGTGATTCCGGGGGAGCGAGCGTGGATCGACAGGCTGCGGACGTGCCCGACCGTGCGCGGGGCGACCGCCCCGGCCGTGCCGTGCGCCGCCGCGGCGGCCAAGAGCCTGGAAATCGCGAAGCAGCAACCCGAGCTGCGCGATCGCCTCTGGGCGAACGTCCGGATGCTGCGCGACGGACTGCGGCCCCTGGGCATCGACACAGGGCACACCGAGTCGCCCATCGTGACGTTCGACCCCGGCTCGGCCGAGGAGACCGCCCGGATGCACCAGGGCCTGCTGGACCGGGGCTTCTTCGTGTACCTGTCGCACTACGTGGGCGCCTCGCCCGGCGGCGTGCTGCGCCATGCCGTCTTCGCCAACCACACGGCCGAGCACATTCAGCGTCTGCTGGAGGCGGTGGGGGAATTGCTGTGACGCCAAAAACACGGCGGGCCGCAAGGCCCGCCGTGGCACACGATGCGCGATTCGTGATCAAGCCAACACTCGTCGTTCACTCAGGCCCGGCGATTGGTCCTGCTCGCCGCGGCCGACCGTCTGGTCCGCCGGGCGACGATGGCCGCCAGACCCACGCCCAGCAGCGACAGCGAGGCGGGCTCAGGAACGGCGACGTTGAGATAGGCGGGGTTGCCCGATTCGATCGATGCGGCCGAGCCGCCGCCGTAGTTGACGGTGGCGTTGAAGACAAAGCCGACGTTCTGGTAGCCGCTGTCGATGCTGGACTGAAGCAGACTCGTCACATCGTACGACCTCCAGCCCGTCGTGCCGTCCAGCGAGGCAACGTAGCTGCCCGTGATCTGCCCGTAGGCCGTTGTCAGAACCGGTCCGGTGTTGGCGGCATACTGAAGCTGCACCCCGGAGAAACCATTGGAGTAGAAGTTGAAACTGGCCTGGTTGATCGTCTTGCCCGACAGGCTGCTGATGTCAATGATGATCAGACCCCGATGCCACCAACGATTCGCCCCGTCGTGATACGCCTCGACCGTGGCGCCCGAGTCGGTCACCCAGTAGGAGTTGGGACTGGAGTACCAGTCCCGGCCAATCATGCCGTCGCCCGCCGCCGTTGTGTGAAGGACATCGGCCTGAGCCGCCACAGCACCCGCCAGACAGACGATCAGAAAAGCACTTGCCGCCACAGCGTTCCTCACCATACGTGTTTCCCCTCGCCGCGTGTGCGGCCTTGGTACTCGTTGTGCCTGAGGCCATCTATAGAAAAAGGGCCGACTTCCGGCTGCCTCTTGCCGGAACGGCCCACGACTCATCGTTTCACCGTCCTACACTATGACTCATACAACACAGAAAGTCAAATCGCCCCGGACAGATGCTTGCTTTTCCTATCAGCCAGTTGCCTCCCGACAACAACACACCACCCGTTGTGGCTAGGCGCCACCGGAACCACAATGCGTCAGCATCGCCTTCGGCGCACTGCGACACGCCGTCTTCGTCTATCACGCGGCGGAGCACATTCGGCATCCTCTCGACGCGGTCGGGGGAGTTGCTGCAGGGTCCGGCATGGATCACGCAAGGCACGGTCGCGGGAGGCAGTGACAGAGGATGGGTTGGGATGCTCCTGGTTGGGGGTGTGCCCAATCTTTCTGGCAGTACGCGGGGCGGTCTCTGATCGGCGTGCAGTCTCCGGCACGACGAAGACGATGCCCGATTCAACAACGGCCGTGCCTGACGGGGCAGGCACGGCACCCGGCCCGCTACGGGGCGTCGGGTCTGTTGACCCGACCTACGTGCTATGTCGCCTCGTCGAGGTGGCAGTGAAGGTTATCCAGCACGGCCCTCATCGCCCGGATCGTCGGCTGCGTCATGGCGTAGCGCGGCTCGTAGCGGTGGACGGCGAACGCGATCGAGACGCCCAGCGCCGGGCCGAAGAAACGGTGCAGGCGGCTGAGCCGCCCGTTGCACAGGTGAATGAACGGCATCTTCAGCTCGCGTTTCAGGACGATCGTGGTCCGCAGCGCCTCAGCAAGCTCTTCGTCGGTGTCGGCCGTCGCAACGAGTTTCACGACATCGGCACCGCGGGACTTCAGCGCGAGCAGGTGCTCAACGACCTGCTCCGTGGTTCGCGCGCACGCCATGTGGGACGAGACGACCACGTCGGCCCCCCTGGCGTGAATGATATCGATGAGCCGCCGCTGCCGGTCGATGGCCGCGGCGTTGTGCGTGATTTCCATGGGCGACGGATCGTACAGGTCACCCATCACGTCGATCATCGAAGCGCCGGCGTCGGCTGCGGCAAGCAGCAACTCCTGGCGCTGGTCGTCGCCGGAGGCGCCCCACTTGTCGTTGCGGTAGAAGAAGAACATGAACGGCAGAGGGACGGCCTCGACGATACCGCGCAGTGCGTCGGCGTTGCGGAACTCGGGCTTCAGGTCCGCCAGGTCAATCGCGATGCCCCGGGCGCCGTCGAACTCGGCGTTCCGCGACTCGGCAATCAGCTCCTGCGGCGTCTGTCCGGCCATGATGCCCGTGACGACCGGTGGCGGCTGATGGAGGAAGGATCTTCTCATCGTGCGTTCCTGGAGTGGAGGTCAGATGCCGCCGCAGCTGCGGCCGCCGTCGATCACGTAGTTCGCGCCGGTGATGAACGCCGCCTGGTCGGAACTCAGGTACAGGATCAGGTCGGCGACTTCGTGCGTTTCTGCGGCGCGACCCAGCCGCGTCTTCATCCGGGCCATCTCCGGGCGCGTCAGGACCGGGCCGGGCGACACGCAGCAGGCGCGGATGCCGTGCGGCGAGCCGATCACCGTCAGCGACTTCGTCAGGCCGATCATGGCGCTCTTGGCCGCACCGTAGTCCAGACACGTCGAGCCGGTCAGGCCGTCGACCGAACCCAGGTTGATGAAGACACCGCCCTTCTGCTTGATCATCTGGCCGAGCACGGCGTGACAGAAGTAGACGGCCCCCTTGAGGTTCACGTCCAGACCCCAGTCGATGACCTCGACCGGCAGTTCGTGATAGGGCACGCCGACGTAGCCCTTCACCCTCGACGACGCGCCGCCCGCGCAGTTGACCATGATATCGACGCCGCCGAACCTCTCCACGGCCAGCGCGACGGCCGCCTTGACCTGCGCATAGTCGCGGATATCGGCTCTGACGCCCACGGCGGTTCCGCCCTTGGCGCAGATAGCGGCCGCCGCCGCGAGGACGCCTTCCTCATTCACGTCCACCATGCACACCCTGCCGCCCTCGTCGGCGTACTTCTGCGCACAACACAGCGCGATGCCCGACGCCGCACCGGTAAGCACCACCGTCTTGTTCTGGAATCGCGACGCCATGGGAAGCTCCTTCGCAGGGCCGGCCTCAGAGGACCGTCAACACCACTTTGCCGAGGTTCTCCTGCCGTTGCAGGATCGCGTGAGCCGCCTCGGCGTCCGTGATCGGGAGCGTCTTGTGAATCAGCACCTTGATGCGGCCCGAGGCCAGTGCCGGCCACAACTCCCGTTCGAGGCCGGCGAGAATCTCGGCCTTGACCTGGCTGCTGCGGCTGCGCAGCGTGCTGCCGATCAGCCTGACGCCGCGCTTGAAGAAGTCCCTCATGTTCAGTTCGCTCGCGGTGCCGCCCAGCGTGGCGATGACGATCCACCGCCCGCCCGGCGCCATGGCCTGGAGGCACGGGCCGAGGTCCTTGCCGGCCACGCAGTCCATGGCCACGTCGGGCGGATGCCCCTTCAGCGCGGCGGCGATGTCCTGTTTGCGGCGGTTGATCACGACATCGGCGCCGAGGTCGCGAACGAACCGCTCCTTGTCCTCGGAACCGACGGTCGTGACGACCTTCGCGCCGAGGGCCTTGGCCAGTTGAATCGCCGCCATGCCGAGGCCGCTGGCTCCGGCCTGGATGAAGACGGTCTGCCCCGCCTCCAGGCCGCCCTCAAGGCGCAGATTCAGGTACGACGTGGCAAAGGCCTCGGGAATGGCTGCGGCCTCGACCATCGAGAGCCCCGCCGGGACCGGCAGGGCCAGGCCGGCCGGAACAGCCACCTTCTCCGCGTAGCCGCCGCCGCCGAGCAAGGCGCAGACCTTGTCGCCGACCTTCCAGCGTCCGCCCGCAGGGGCCTGCAAGACCACGCCGGCCACTTCCAGGCCCATCCACTGCGGCCACCCCGGCGGCGGCGGATAGGCGCCCTCGCGCTGCATCAGGTCGGCCCGGTTGAGCGCCGCGGCGTGGACCTCCACCAGGATGTCGCCGGCGCCGACCACCGGGTCGGGCACGTCGCACCACTGAAGCGACTTGTCGGTATGGGTAAGAATCGCCCGCACAACCATCTCCTTGTCTTGCGCGAATCCTGGTCCTCGGCGCGAGCCCGTCGGCGACGACGGCCGCCTCGCGGCTCCCAGGGTGCATTAGCGCTTCGGGGAAAGCAGGGGCAGGATGCCCCTGCCACTCATGGGCAAGATGCCCATGCCACGGTGCTGCCCCCAGAGCGTTAATGCACCCGGCTCCCATCGCTGCCGCAGACGCGCACCCGGCTCACCTATGATATCCAGGGCCGCCGGGCGATCCAACGGGTTTTCCGCGCGCGGATGCCGTGTCAGGTCTCCCAGTAGGACACTCGTTTCACGTGTCCGCTCAGGGTCGCTTCCACTTCCAGCGTGAATCGGCCCACCGGGTAGGTGGCGACGATCTCCTCGTCGTCGATGTCCGTGGCCGGGTCCACGGCGACCAGTGCCCGGACGTCGTCCAGCGTGGTTTGGCCGGACAGCTTGAGCGTTCTGCCGTCCGGACCGATGATCTGCGCCTTGGCGGCACGCAGCGATTCCCGAGGATCGTCCGCCACGGCGATGGCGAAGTAGTTGATTCTGCCGTCGAGGAGCACAAACTGAGCCCCGGAGAGCCCGTACGTGAAGCAACCGCTCCGGACAGGATGACGATTGTCGGGCCGCCCAAGACTCTGCAGCGCGGACACGTCCTTGTCCAGCGAGATGCCGTTCAACGCATGGTTTCGCAGATCGAGCGAGACGTTGAAACACTTCGCCGGAGGCCACGGGTCGGTCGCGTCCCTGCCGAGAATGAAGTCGAGGAGTCCCATGCTCATGCCTTTCCGATGCCGTATGTAGCAGGCGGGTCGGCGCAACGGACCCGGCACACGGGTGGTCGAACGGGAACTGCGTCGGGTCTGTTGACCCGACCTACAGACTGTGGACCCGCCCCGCAGACCGTCCCCATGGGTTCATTTCATGCCTGTCGCCGCCGGGTGAGAGCCAGGCCCGCCGCACCGAGGGCAAGCAGCGACAGTGTCGCGGGTTCGGGAATCGGCGAGTAGACCATGTCGTCCATCTTGTAGTTCTGCTGGTTGCTGCCAGAACCGCCGACCAACCGGACCGAGGTAAATGGCGTGTCCGAGACCAGGCCCCAGAACTCCTCGTAGTAGCTGTTGCCGATGGCGCCGACGTAGAGGGAGAACTCGGGGATATAGACCAGCAGGCTGTTGCC
>Ga0123329_1003179_pt1 | contig 13839 bp, 9 predicted proteins | sample BioC12SIPDNA_FD_89703 | JGI IMG/M metagenome (GOLD analysis project Ga0123329, IMG submission 89703) | Anaerobic biogas reactor microbial communites from Washington, USA - Biogas_R1_B C12 SIP DNA | ecosystem: Engineered > Bioreactor > Anaerobic > Unclassified | place: Washington, USA | collected... | reverse complement strand
TTCCCGCTCATCGGCGGGCCGACAAAGGCTACTTTCATGGCGATCCTGTCTTCCGTGAAACGTCCGCTACCAGTGCGGCCACGACGCCGAAATTGTACGCCGGGCGATGGGTGGGTCAACCTCGACCTGAATGCGTGTGCAGGCCTGTCAAGTGAGACGGCAATGCGGGCTGTTCGCAATTGGTTTGACGCATGCAGAGGGGGAGGGTCTAATGCACTCGCTGGTTTGTCGTGGTGTGGGAGGGTGGCGGGCATCCGCGGAGGTACGTATGGTCAGGCGCAGAGAGTTTCTCAAGGGCGCTGGACGCACGGTGTTTGCCCTGGGTGTGGTGGCTCCACTGCTGCGACCCGCCAGGGCCTTGGCCCGGCTGGGGGCAAATGAACGCGTGCGACTGGGGGTGATCGGCTGCGGGGGCATGGGCACGCGGCATCTGGAAGCGCTATCGGTCAACCCACAGTGCGAAGTAGCGGTTGTCTGCGATTGCTTCAGGCCTCGCTACGAGAACGCGGTCGGCGTGGTCGAGAAACTCTCCGGCAAGGCACCCACCGGCTACCAGGATTTCCGCAAGCTGCTCGACCGCCAGGATATTGACGGCGTCTTCGTCGTGACGCCGGACCACTGGCACCCGTTACTGACCATACTCGGTTGCCAGGCGGGCAAGGATGTGTACGTCGAGAAGCCCGCCAGCCCGACGGTTGCCGAGGGTCGGGCGATGGTCCAAGCCGCCCGGCGATTCGGTCGCGTGGTCCAGCTCGGCACGCAGCAGCGCACCACGGCCATTTTCCAGAAGGCGATCGACTTGATTCACAGCGGGCGGCTCGGCACGATCACCAGTGCCACCTGCTGGTTGGGGGTCAACGGTTGGTCTGGCGGCGAAACCTCCGCTCCGGTGCCCGAGGGTCTGGACTGGGATATGTGGCTGGGGCCGGCACCCGAGGAGCCTTACTCGCCGCAACGCCATTATGGCTTCATGGGTTCGCATGATTACTGCCGCGGCGGTCAGCTCACCAACTGGGGCGTGCACCTCATGGACATCATCCAGTGGGGCATCCGGCAGGACCGCCCGCTGAGCGTGCAGGCCCTCGGTGGCAGTTATCGTGGCGGCGCTGGATCGGAGAACCATGAGAACGTCGAGGTTCTCTTCGAGTATCCCGGCTGCAGCGTCACGTGGGAGCAGCGTCATCACAACACATATGCCGGGTACGGCTATGGAATGAAATTCCAGGGCACCGACGGGCAGCTCCTCGTCGATCGCAACACCTTCGACGTGCTGCCTGAAAGCCTGGGCATCCCCCGATTCGTCGGGGAGCCGGAGCGAAGCTGGGCTCATCCGCCGCATCATGATGATTTCTTCGACGCCATGCGCAGGCGGCGACGCCCCACGGCCGACATCGAGCAGGGCCATCGTTCGACGGTGCCGGTGTTATTGGCGGGTATCGCCCTGAAGCTGCGGCGGAGGCTTAACTGGGATCCCCGCACTGAGACCTGTGTTCGTGACGAGCAGGCCAACCGGATGCTGACGCGGGCGTATCGGTCGCCGTGGCGACTGTGAGGGGGTGTACGAAAACGTGCGGGCCCGATCAGAGCCGCGCCCGCAAGGAAGCGGTTCTTCTGGCTCGATCAGAGCCGTGCCCGCAAGGAAGCGGTTCTTCGCTGCTGGAGCTACCCCCCTGACGGTCGCGGCTCCTCTTGGGCGTCTCTCGCACGCTCGGAGCGTGTGTGTGAGATTCCCATGGATTGTCCCTTCCGAGGTCCAGGGGGATTCTGCGAAGTTGCAGAGCAGAAAGTGAGAAAACGACGATGCGAGTAGCCGCACTTGGCTTGGGAGCGAGAAGCGTCGCCTTCCTCGGGCTTGTACTGGCGACGTCCAGTTTCGCTCTGGCGTCGCGCATGGATGAACTGGTCATCGCCCTAGGCGGCGACAATGAGGCGGCCCGGGCGGAAGCGCGGCAACTGCTGCCGCGCGAGAGCGTCGAGGTCGTACCCAAGCTGCTGCCGCTGATGGCAGGTGATGACGAGCAGGTCTGGCGTGCGGCGTTCAACGTGCTGTCGGATTTGATCGGCGAAGTGGGCGTGCCCGGCCGCGAGGCGGAACGTCGCATCGTCACCGACCACTTGATGACTCTGCTGGTTCCCGAGCAGTCGGCCAAAGTCAAGATGCGCGCCCTGCGGCTGCTGCCCGTGCTGGTGCCCGATGGCTACGCCCTCACACCCATCGCCGACCTGCTCGCGGACGCCCAGGTGCGAGAGCGAGCCCGTGCAGCGCTGGTCGAACTGGGTACCGCGGACGCGGCGGCGGCCCTGCGGGCTTATCTGCCCAAGGCGGACGCTACATTCCAGGTCGCCCTGCTGGACGGCCTCAGCCAGGTGCGGGATGCCGACAGCATAGACGCCTGCCTGAAACTGGTGGATAGTCCGGACGCTCGCGTGCGCGTCGCCGCCCTGCGTTCGGTCGCCTGGATGGGCAACCCGTCGTTGATCGCGACGGCCCGGGCGCAACTCCTGGCCGCCGATGACGTATTGAAAGCCGAGGCCCGCAACGTTTTCGTACGGCTGCTCTACACCACCGAGACGCGAGGCGGCAACTGGCAGATACTCGTGGAGACGTACCTCGGGCTGCTCGCGGAGGATGATCGGCTACTCAAGGAGGCCGCCCTGGCAGGTTTGGGCCGGATCGGCGACGGCACCTGTGTGGTTCCGGTTCTTGCGGTGATTAAATCGGTGGACAACCCCACGCGAGCCATCGCTATCGAGGCCCTGCGGACCATGCAAGGTGTGGACGTGGCCCGGGCACTGGTTGAGGCGTACCCCGTGCTGGATGGTGCGCTGCAGGCGTCCTTGCTGGGTGTGCTCGGCAGCAAACAGAACCACGCGGTGCTGCCCGTGCTGACGCAGGCGGCAAGCTCGGGTGAGCCTGCGATCCGCATGGCCGCGTTGCAGGCCTTGGCCGCGACGGAACTGCCGGACGCCCTCGAAGCGTTGATGGCTGCCGGCCGGGCGGAGGCCGCCGAGGAACGGGCCGCTGCTCGGAAAGGCATCCTGCAGGTGGCGGATGCTCTGCGGCGTGCGGGCAAGCCGAAAGAGGCCGGCCGGGCATACGCTGTCGCCCTCGGCTTTGCGGGCGATGACGATGCGGCCCGCACGGCCCTGGCGGGCGTGGCCGCTTGCCCGATACCCGCGGCCTTCGAGGTGGTGATGGAGGTCGCCGGGCGGGAAAGCCTCAAGCCGCAGGCCGTGCCGGCGTTGACCGCCGTCGCGGGTGCCTTGGTGGCCGCGGGGCAACGTGAACAGGCCCTCAAGGCTTACGAAACCATCCGCGACCTGGGCGGCGGCACGGAGACGATGCGTCTGGTTGCCAAAGGGATGAAAGACCTGGGGGCGGACATTGATGTCTCCGCCCTGTTGGGCATCGTCACCAACTGGTGGGTGGTCGGCCCGTTCGAGCTCGGCCCGGAGAATGCCGCCTGGAACCAAGCCCTCATCGGCGAGCCCAACGTGGATCTGAACGCCCGTTACATGGCCGGCAAACGCCGCCTCGACTGGCGGCAGGTCGTCAGCCAGGATGAGCGCGGTCTGCTGGATCTGCTTAAGGTGCTCGGCCCTGCCCAACAGGCGATTGCCTACGCTTACACGGAGATCGAGGTGCCGCAGGAAACCCCGGCTGTGCTGCGGATCGGCGTGGACGACAGCGAGCGGGTCTGGGTGAACGGCGAGAAGGTCTTCGAGCACTTCGTCGCCCGCGGGCTGGTCGTCGACCAGGACCAGGTACCGATCACTCTCAAGGCCGGCCGGAATGTGATTCTGATGAAAATCTGGCAGAACACGCTGGGCTGGGAGTTCTGCGTGCGGATTACCACGCCCGACGGCCAGCCGGTATCATTCACGCAACGCAGCGCGAAGTAGCGGCCGTCCGACGAGCCTCGGGTTGTGGCCCGCGCGGCCTTTCGAGGGAGAGCAAGGCGTCGTACGCGAGGAAACACCGCGCGGGCTGAAGCCCGCAGCTCATTGGTGTGGCGCTCGCCATGGCGATCGACGCGGTCAGTTTGAGGAAGTATGAGGTGCGAAGTGAGAGCGTTTCGTTGTGGATGCATGGGCATGGTGATTGTCCTGGCTGGGACCGTGGTCGCGGGGGCTGCTGAACCACGTCTGCGGTTCGAGCGTCAGCGTATCGGCGACGTGATCTATGAGACCGCCTGTGCATTTGACGTGGACAAAGATGGGGCGATCGACATCGTCTCCGGAGAGTTCTGGTTCCGCGGCCCGACCTTCGAGCAGCGCCACCGGATCTGCGAGCTTAAGCGAGTCGACGATTACTACGACAACTTCTCGGATTACCCGCTTGACGTGAACGGCGACGGTTATCTTGACCTGATCACCGGCGGATGGTGGGGCAAGACTTTGCAGTGGCGAGAGAACCCCAAGGGAGAGCCTATCCCCTGGAAGACGCATGCTATCGACGAATGCGGCAGCGTCGAGACGACCCGCTTCTGGGACGTGGACGGCGACGGGCATGTCGAAGCGGTGCCCAACGCCGGCGGCAATGTCGTCTTCTACAAGCTGATCCGCGACGCCCAGGGCAAGGGTACGGGTCGCTTCAGCCGGCACGAGGTCAAGATGGGCGACTGCGGGCACGGGCTGGGTTTCGGTGACGTCAACGGCGACGGTCGCGGCGACTTCATCGTGCCCGAAGGGTGGATCGAAGCGCCCGAGGACCGCATCAACGGCAAGTGGACCTTCCACCCTGACTTTCACCTCGGCTCCGCCAGCATTCCGATTCCCGTCCACGACGTGAACGCCGATGGGTTGGCGGATCTGATCGTCGGCATGGGGCACGACTACGGGCTGTTCTGGTACGAGCAGCGACGCGATAACGCGGGTGAGCGATCGTGGGTCAAGCATGTGATCGACGCCGACCGATCGCAGTACCACGACCTGGTGCTCGATGATATCGACAAGGACGGCCAAGTCGAGCTGATCACGGGCAAACGCTATCGGGCTCATGCGTTCAGCGACCCCGGCTCGCTCGACCCGGTAGGCCTGTATTACTTCAAGATCGACGGCGGCAAGTTCAGGCGGATCACGCTCGATTACGGCCCCGCCGCGACCTCCAGCGGGGCGGGCATCTATCTCTGGGTGGCGGATATCGACGGCAATGGCTGGAAGGATATCATCGCGCCAGGCAAAGAGGGTGTATACCTGTTCCGCAACATGGGGCCCATCGAAGCTGACCAGTAGCTGATGGAGGAGACGGACGCCGTGGGCGGGCGTGTGCGGCGTCAGGCCTGCGGCGAGCACAACATGACGATCAGAGCCGCGACCGCAGGAAAGCGGTTCCCCAACGCCCAGCGTACAACGGTGTCTCATACTCATAACGGGAGACGACTCATGCGAATTGGCGTGGACCTGATGTTGTGGACGGGCTGCTACACACGCAAGGATGTGAAGCTCATCGACAAGGTAGCGGCCATGGGGTTCGACGGGGTGGAGTTCCCGATGTTCGACCCATCGGCGGTGGACGTCGCCGCGACGCGTCGCGCCCTGGCCGACCAGGGGTTGGGGGCGACGGTGTGCACGGTGATCGTGAAGGGCTCATTGATCAGCTCGAACGCAAGCGATCGCAAGAAAGCCCTTGATCACGTCAAGCACGCCCTGGACGTGAGTCGTGAAATCGGCGCCGAGGTGGTGGCCGGCCCGCTCTATTCACCAGTCGGATTGCTGGTGGGCCGCGCCCGCAATGACACTGAATGGAAGCATGCCGTCGCTGGTCTGCGGAAGGTCGCCGATCATGCCGAGTCGGTCGGTGTGACCGTTGGCATCGAGCCGCTGAACCGCTTCGAAACCTACTTCCTCAACATCAGCGCCGATGCCCGCAAGCTTTGCCAGGAGGTCGGCAGCCCTCGCGTCGGTGTGCATTACGACACTTTCCACGCCAACATCGAGGAGAAGGATCCCGTCGCCGCCCTGCGCAAGATCGGCTCCAAGTGGCTGGCCCATGTTCACTCCTGCGAGAACGACCGCGGCATCCCCGGCACCGGCCATGTGCCCTGGGATGGGTTCTTCAAGGCCTTACGGGCAATGAAGTACAAAGGCTGGATCACCATCGAGAGCTTCGTGCCGGCCATCAAGGAAATCGCCCGGGCGGCGAGCATCTGGCGACCGCTGGCCAAGGATGGCGACGACCTCGCCAAGCGCGGCCTGCGCTTCCTCCGCGCCAACGTTGACCGCGGCTGAACGGGCAGCATCCGCAGCCGACGGCCGCATGTCCTTGGCTGATGGCGCAGCTTGGCAACCTCGTGGCACCAGCCGGTCATCAACGCGGAGCGCGACCCGACGAAAAGCGAGCAAGCGACGCGAGAACCCAGGCGAGCGGCGGGGACTATCCCAGCCTCCTCTTGCCCGGGCATAAGGCCCCCGGTATGCAAAGGCACTAAGGCGACCATACACCGGGATTGCAGGCTCAATCACCCAAAGCTATGATTATCCTAGGTTCCTAGGTTGTGCCTGGGCGTGACCGGCCAACTGCGGAAAGTCCGGGTAGTGGCTTGGCGACGAGTCGGTCAGGAGAGCATGTTGCGAAGTCATTCGCATACAGTGGTCGGGTTGGCTTTGTCGAGAGACTAGAAGATGACTCCTCTGACACTGGCCATATGAAGGTTGTAGACATGGGTGACATTCTGCGCGATGCGTTGAACGCTTGCTCCTTCCAATCCGGCCTTGAGGCGGATGATCCGTGGCGCGTTGACCTCCATGCCTTGGGCGTGCGCGGACGTGACTTTGATCCCATGATCCGTCTTCAGACGGTGATTCAGACGGCCGACAAGCCCACACAGCAGCTATTCTCCGGTTTCATCGGGAGCGGCAAGAGCACCGAACTCAAGCGGCTGGCCGCGAATCTCAGAAACGACGACTACACGGTGGTGTTCGTCGATAGCGAGGACTATCTCAATCTTAACGTGCCGCCTCGGGTCAACGACTTGTTGGCAACGGTGGCGGCCGGCGTGGACAAGTTCATCCAGGAGGACTGCCGAAATGGGATTGCGGGCCCTTTCAAGTCATATTGGGAACGTTTCAGGGGCTTGATAGGGTCGGGAATCGAGGTGGAAGGTCTGGCTATAAGCGTGCCGGCGGTAGGAGAACTCGGGCTGAAGCTGAAGCAGGATGTAACCCTCAAAGCCAGGATTTATAGCTATCTGGAGCGTAGCGGCCGGCTGTCAGACTTGGCCCAGGCGTGTCACGATTTTCTGGGCGAGGTGATACCGGTCATTGCGAATGCCCGCCCCGACCACAAAGGGCTTGTGGTGATCATCGACACTTTTGAGAAAGTCCGCCCGACCGATCTCCGGCAAACCGAAGAAGTGCGCCAAGCAGTCGAAACGATCTTCATCCGGGACTGGAAGTGGCTTCAGTTGCCCTGCCACGTTGTCTACACCGTGCCTTCGTGGCTTACCTTCTACGAGTTCGGTACGGGCGTCGATCGGGTCTGTATTCTGCCCATGTGCCGGCTGATGGACCGGAAGACCGGCAAACCTGTGCCGGCTGGCTTCGCGGCCATGCGCGAGATTATCGAGAAGCGGATGCCGATGGATCAGGTATTCAGCGACGCCGGGACGTTGGATACTTTGATCGAGGCGTCGGGCGGCTATCCGCGCGATCTCCTCCGCATGATGCGCGAGGTTCTGCTTTCGGCCGCCATGAAGAAGATCTCGCCGCCGATACCCCCGGACATCCTCACGCAACTGGTCGAGGAGGTTATTCGCGATCAAGTCCGGGTCTATGACAAGCCCATCTATGATGACGACCTGCCTCTGCTGGTCGAGGTAGCCAGAGCGCGTGACGTGCCGCGTGCCACACGCACTCAGGCTTTCCGGCTGGCCGAACTGTTCGATCATCATTTTGTCCTCGGATACCGCAACGGCGAGGAGTGGTACGATCTTCATCCCTTGGTGCGTCGAAGTCCGAAGGTCCAGGCGGCGCTGAAACAAGCCCATGGAAAGAAAGCCAAGCAGCAAGAGTGATCCGCAGCCGCTGGCCCTGGGCCGGGACGGCGAAGCCCAGTTCGAGCGACTTCGTGCCTGCCTCGAGGTCGGCCGGGGATTTGAGTTGTTCTTCTGCGGTTTCGAGACCCCCAATGTCATGGACGAGGTCAGGCGTCGCCTGGCTACCGCACCGCCGCCGGGCAATGAGTTCGAGGCCCTGCCGCCGGCCGGCCCTGCTGTTCTCCCCACCTTGGCGGAACATCTAACCGCCTTATCCCGAAATGCGGCTGGCCGGAAGATCGTTTTCGCCAGCACATTGGGCTGGGAAGAGGATCTGAAGGGGGCGTGGGCCCAGGCGCTACGCCGTTTGAATGAGCGCCGGAATGCGATCATCCGAGACTGTCCGAACGCGGTCGTTCTGGCCGGCCCATCCTGGCTGCCATGGCTGGCGCATGACGTGGCCCCGGACCTCTGGTCCGTGCGCACGGCCATTTTCACTTTTCCAGGCCCGGCACCACTCCCAGGCCGCGGAACCTCATCGCAGATTGAGCAGTGGCGCTCCGGTCTTCCCATGGCCCATGAACTGGAAGCGCCGGTCTACTACGAGGAATTAGCGGCAGCGCTCGAAGGCAGTCGTCGCCCCGGTGAACAGGAGACCCGCGGCCGATTGCTGCTGCGCGCCAGCGCGGCGTGGAAACTCGGTGGCTCTTACGACCCTGCCCTTCAGGCAGCCACCAAGGCCGCGGAGGCCTTTGCGGCAAGCGATGATGAGAGGATGGTCGCTGTCAGCAGGGGGTACATCGCCGACATTCTCCAGCAGCGGGGCGAGACCGACGAGGCCCTGCGTATTCGGCGCGAGGAAGAATTGCCGGTCTACGAGCGGCTGGGCGACGTGCGCGAGCGGGCGGTCACCATGGGCAAGATCGCCGACATTCTCCAGCAGCGGGGCGAGACCGACGAGGCCCTGCGTATTCGGCGCGAGGAAGAATTGCCGGTCTACGAGCGGCTGGGCGACGTGCGCTCGCGGGCGGTCACCATGGGCCAGATCGCCGACATTCTCCAGCAGCGGGGCGAGACCGACGAGGCCCTGCGGACTTGGCGCGAGGAAGTTGTGCCCGTGATGCAGCGGCTCGGCGATGTGCGAAATGCCGCGGTTGCCATGGGCAAGATCGCCAACATTCTCGAGCAGCGGGGCGAGACCGACGAGGCCCTGCGTATTCGGCGCGAGGAACAATTGCCGGTCTACGAGCGGCTGGGCGACGTGCGCGAGCGGGCGGTCACCATGGGCAAGATCGCCGACATTCTCGAGCAGCGGGGCGAGACCGACGAGGCCCTGCGCATCCATATTGAGGAGCGGTTGCCGGTGGCGGAGAGAATGGGAGACGTGGAGAGCATTGCCCATATCCGCTTTTGTTGCGCGCAGATCCGTCTCCAACGCGGCGGGCTGGAGAAAGGCGAGAGGCAGACGGTTGTTAATGAGTTGGCGGAGAGTTTTGCTTTGCTCAAGAGGCTCCAGCGGGCCAACGGAGTCGCGGCTGTGGGCCCGCTACTCGGGCAGTGTCTGGCGGCTGTCGGCGAGGTGGACGAGGCCCTCGCGGTTCTGGACGAGTCGGCGGACGCGTTCGAGAGGCTCAAGCTGTTGGACCAGGCAGGCCAGGTGCGCGAATTGCAGAAGGTCATCAGGGAGAGAGCCGGATAACCCTCCGCACAACGGGCGGGAAGAAGCGCTAGGCGAACGGGGACGAACGCCAGGCTAAGAAAATGGTGTCAGGATGATTTTTGGCGGGGCTAGGGGGCAGTTATGGTGGCCCCCATAGCGTTTCCCGAACCACCGTAGCGGTCGCCCCCTGTGGCGACCGGCGTATTCTCTGCAAATTCGCCGGCCGCCACAGGGGGCAGCCGCTACGCCATGACGCGGACTGCTCTAGCCCCGCCGAAAAATCATCCTGACACCATTTTCCCATGTTAAACCCGCTCGAAAGGCTCAAACAGGCGTTTGTACTCGTCCTGGGCGAAGCGGTCGGTCATGCCCGCGATGTAGTCGCAGATGACGCGGTGGGCGCCTTGGTCGGCGATGCGCGCGGCGAAACGCGGAGGCAGCAGACGCGGCTCGCCCAGGTAGGCCTCGAACAGGCGGCGGATGAACCGGGCGGCCTTGGTGTCCATGCGGATCAGGCGACCATGTCGATAGACCCGTTCGTGCAGGAATGCTTCCAGCTCGGCGACGCGCGAGGCCATGGGCTCAGCGAAGGCGAGCAGTTCCCGCCGGCAGGCACGCACGTCGTCGATGGTCTGAACCTTGGCCGAGGCGATGCGGCGGCGCGACTCGTGCACAATGTCGTTGAGCATCACAGTCTCAAGATGATCGAGGATCGGTCGGCGAATCGCGGCCAGCGGCAACTTGGGATAGGTGCGTCGGGGTTCCTCGGCAGCCTCATGCCAGAGGGCGATGTTGGCAAGGTCCGCTTCAGTGATCAGTTGGGCCCCGATGGCGTCCTCGAGATCGTGGCAGTCATACGCCAGCCGATCCGCCAGGTTGGCAATCTGGCCCTCGATCGGGGCGTGCGAGCCGTCGGCCAGGGGGTGGCCGCCCGGCCGATCGTACAGCGTGCAATGCTTGGCCAGCGACTCGCGGACTTCGTATGTAGCGTTGAGTCCCCGGAAGGCCGGGTAGGGGTGCTCGAGATACTCGATGACCCGCAGCGACTGGGCGTTGTGCTCGAATCCGCCGTGGTCCTGCATCAGCTCGGCCAGGGTCTTCTCCCCGGCATGGCCGAACGGCGGATGCCCCACGTCATGTGTCAGGGCGATCAGCTCGCCAACGGCCACGTTGACGCGCAGGGCGGTGCAAAGGCGGCGGGCGATGCTGGCTACTTCCAGCGTATGAGTCAGCCGGGTGCGAAAATGGTCGTGTTCGCCGACGACGAACACCTGCGTCTTGTATTCGAGACGGCGAAAGGCGGCCGAGTGCAGTACGCGTTGGCGGTCGATCGCGAACGGGTCTACGTTGCGCGGAAAGGTCTCCGCATGCTCGCGGCCGCGGCTGTTAGTGCCGCTGGCGGCGTAGGGTTTCAGCGTCTGGTTACTCTCGGCCATGACAGGCGAAAACACTCATCGCACCGTCCCACGCGGGTGAGGCGAGGACGGACTCGGCCGCTGGTTCAGGTTGATCCTATGGCGTGTCACACCCCACGGGCGATGCGGAGGACGCGAGTTTTCACGCACCCTGCGCTCACAGAGCAGTGCCACACGTCGCATTGCCACACACCCAACGGAAGCACCCATCTCCCCGCCACTCAGTACTCATCACTCACGCACTCCCTCGCACCGGCGCTAGGCCCAGTTCGGCTGCCGCGGTGCGCATCTGCTCGCAGAGGGCTTCGATGCTTTGCGAGATGACCCGGGCATTGCCCATGACGGCCATGAAATTGGTGTCGCCTTCCCAGCGGGGCACGATGTGCAGATGCAGATGGCCAGGCAGGCCGGCCCCGGCGCAGCGGCCGAAGTTCAGCCCGACGTTGAAGCCCTGCGGTGAGATGGTTTTGCGCAGCAGACGCTGGGCGTCCCTGGTCTGGCGCATCAACTCCGTCAGCGTCTCGTCGTCGAGTTCCTCAAGGTCGGCATGGTGACCAAGCGGGGCGATGAGCAGGTGCCCGTTGTTGTAGGGGAAGGCGTTGAACACTGTGAGGGTATGGGCGGTTCGCCAGATCACGCGGTTTGCGTGGTCCTGGTCGGGATTGGCGGCATAGCGGCACAGAAAGCAGCCGCCCTCGCGATCAACGTTGAGGGAATGGATGTACTCCATGCGCCACGGTGCCCACAGGTTCTGGTTGGTCTCGGCCATAGCTTGGGGGTGAGTCTACCGGCGGCAGGCGCACGGGGCAAGCGGTTGCATCCGGTCCGGGATGTGCTAGACTTCCACACCATGATGATCTTGAAGAAGCTCCATGCACAACCGGTTGCGTCGCGGAGTCGCTCGACGGTGCGGGGTGGGCTGGTTACGCGCCTGGCCTGTCTCGCTTTAGTTGCCCTGCTGGTGCCCGCCTGTCGGGATAAGGTCTCGGTTCCACCTGTAGAGGTCAAAGTTGTCGAGGCCTACGGTGTGCGGCTCGATGAGTCGGCCACCCCCGAGCAGGTGACATACGTCCTCCTGCGGTCGCTGCGGGATGACTTCGAAGCGGCCCAAGCCCACGATCACGATCGTCAGCGGCAGGCCTTCGAGCTGACGTTCTCCCTGGCCGCCTTTAGCACCATTGAAAAGCAGATTCGCGGAGCGGGCAGCAGCGGCGCCGGATCACGAAGTGGCGGCCCGGACGAGACCGACGCTCAGAAGCTGTACAACGTGATCTATCACTGGGCGCCGATCGTCAGCCATTACGTCCGCAGCTTCGACGAAGATGCGGCAGCGATGATGGCCCGCATGAAAGTGTTTCCCGTGGCGGGCGAGCCGGAGCAGATGCGCATTTATCTGGATGTGGCTCATGATCCCGCGAACGCGGACCCTGACGCACGCGGCCCTGCGGTAGTGGACATCCGCGTGGCAAAGGAGAAGAGCTCGGCCGGCTCGGAGACGTATTGGCGCGTCGCCAGAGTGGCTTTCGTTGGGCCCAAGACTGCAGAGGCGGCGAGACAAAAGAGCGGCGAGTCAGGCAAGGCACAAGAGTAGAACGAGGTGAAAGGGAGGATCTTCACCCAATAGCTACGGACGGGCTTGTCTTCTTGCCATGGAATCCGATCTGAACATTGCCCAGAAGTCCGCGTTGCTGCCCATCGGGGAGATTGCCGGCCGGCTTGGTCTGCGCGAAGACGAGCTGGAATCCTACGGCAGGTACAAGGCCAAAGTCCGTCTCGATGCCATCAAGCGCCTTGGCGACGAGCGTTTCGGCAAGTACGTCGTCGTGACCGGCATCACGCCGACACCCTTGGGTGAGGGCAAGACGGTCACGACCGTAGGCTTGGCCCAGGGCTTGGCCAAGCTGGGTAAGCGGGCGGCCTGCTGCATCCGTCAACCCTCCATGGGCCCGGTATTCGGCATCAAGGGCGGTGCGGCCGGCGGCGGCTATGCCCAAGTCCTCCCCATGGCGGATCTCAACCTCCACCTGACCGGCGACATGCACGCCGTCGGGAGTGCCCACGCACTGCTGAGTGCCTTGATTGATACGCTGATGGTCAAGGGCAATCCCGGTCGGCTGGACCCGATGAAGGTCGTCTGGCGCCGGTGCGTCGATATGAACGACGCCGCCCTGCGCGACATTGTCATCGGATTGGGCGGGCATGGGTTCCCCCGCGAGACAGGCTTCGATCTCACCTCCGCCAGCGAGGTCATGGCCGTCCTGGCCCTGGCTACTTCGCTCAAAGACCTTCGCCAGCGGCTGGGACGCATCGTGATCGGGTACACGCACCAGGATATCCCGGTGTTTGCGGAAGCGATCCACGCGGCCGGGGCGATGACCGCTCTGTTGCGGGATGCGCTGATGCCGAACCTGTTGCAGACCATCGAGCATGTGCCCGCCTTCGTGCACGCGGGACCGTTCGCCAACATCGCCCACGGCAACAGCTCCGTCCTGGCCGATGAGGTCGCCCTGCGTTGTGCCGATTACGTGGTGACCGAGGCGGGCTTCGGCGCCGACATGGGCTTCGAGAAGTTCTGCCATATCAAGTGCCGCACCTCCGGCCGCCAGCCGAGCGTGGCGGTTCTGGTCGTAACGGTGCGGGCGATCAAGGCGCATAGCGGCCGGTTCCGCGTAATACCGGGTCGCCCCATGGATTCGCGGATCAACGAGCCCGATGTCGAGGCGGTTCGCCAGGGCTTGCCCAACATGGTCAAGCATCTGGAGAACATCGCCCGATTCAATCTGCCCTG
>Ga0123329_1003172_pt1 | contig 13856 bp, 10 predicted proteins | sample BioC12SIPDNA_FD_89703 | JGI IMG/M metagenome (GOLD analysis project Ga0123329, IMG submission 89703) | Anaerobic biogas reactor microbial communites from Washington, USA - Biogas_R1_B C12 SIP DNA | ecosystem: Engineered > Bioreactor > Anaerobic > Unclassified | place: Washington, USA | collected... | reverse complement strand
GGCGACAACAGCAAGTGACCGGAGGCGGAGAATGCTTAGGAAGATCGGGCAGGTGTCTGTGGGCGTCGTGTGTCTGATGGCCGTCTCATCCTTTGCATACGCCGCCGGGGATACGGCAACGGGACAGGACGCGCCGACGATCGCCGAACTGGCTGCGTTCGGCGAGGCGCCGGCGGGCCAGGCCGTTGCGGCCGAGCCGACCGCCCCGGTCGTGACGCCCGATGCGGACACCGCAGCGGTGCCGGCGGCGGATGATCTGCTGGACAAGTTCCGAACCATGCGGATCGTCGAAGAGCAGAAGCGCAAGGCGGAGGCGGCTGATCTGGCCGCACAGGCCCACCATGCCATCTACATCTCCAACGCGCCGGCCGAGGCGCGGAAGCTTGCCGAGCAGGCACTCCTCCTGGACCCGGAGAACGCGCAGGCCAAGGAACTGCTCCTCGAGGCCCGCGTTCAGATGGGCGAGGAGGCCGCCCTGCAGCAGGCCCAGCAGGACGGGCTGGTGAGTGGCGTGCCCGTCCGGGTGCAGTCCCTGCTGCAGTCGCTCAGGAACTCCATCGTCCGCGCCCGTGAACTCTACGCCCACGAGCAGTATGAAGACGCGCTCGTGGAGCTGCGCAAGGCCCGCCTTGCCGTCGACGTTCTGGCCACCTCCGCCGACGTCTCGCAGCAGCGCGACGAGGTGGAGCGCCTGCTGGCCACGGTCGAGAAGGACCATGAGGAGTCGCAGCGCCGTCTGGCCGGCCTCGCAGCGCAGCAGGCGGCGGACGCAGCCGACGAGAATATCCGCAGGATCGTCGAGGTGCAGCGGGCCGAGCAGGCGCGTCGAGCGCAGGAGGTGATGGACCTGATCAAGCACGCGCGCTTCGAGGATGCGGAGCTGCTGCTCGATGACATGGAGGCGGTCGACCCCAGCGACGCGACCGTCCTCCAGCTGCGTGGCATACTGAGCGATGCCGAGTTCGACCACACCTCGGTCCGCCTGGCCAAGAAGCTGGAATGGGGCGATCTGAAGTTCGAGAACGCGGTCACGATGCAGGAGATCGTGCCGTCTCGAACGTTCAACTATCCGGACAAGGGGTTCTGGCAGAACGTGGTCGAGCTGCGTCGGCCGCCGACGTATCCGTCCGACCGGCCGAGCCTCGGGCACACCGAAGCGGACAAGCCGGTGTTCGATGCGTTGGACATGCATGTCAGCTTCCCCTTCAACGAGACCCCCCTGGTGGATGTGGTGGAGTTCCTGCGCCAGGTGACCCCGGTCAGCTACAGCCTGCGCCGCCAGGAAATCCCGGCGGACGGTGCGCCGGTGACCCTGACGATCGACACGACGCTGAAGAACGGGCTCAACCTGATCACCGATCTGACCGGCATGGCCTGGAAGGTCGAGAGCGGCCTGATCAAGATCGGCAGCCCCGAGTCCATCCGCGATTACGACATGCGGATCTACAACGTCGGCGACCTGCTGCTGAGTTACGAGGACCGTGGCGGTGACGACGACAGCGGGTGGGGCGGGAGCAGCAGCAGTGGAAGCAGCAGCCGCAGCTCCTCCAGCCGTGGCTACAATCCGCAGTACCGCAGCGGGTCGTCGAGCAGCAGCAGCGACGACGATGACGAAGAGGGGTTCTCGAGCATGACGTCGCGTGTCCAGAACCTTGTGCTTCTGATGAAGATGGCCTGTGGCGAGGGAACCTGGGAGGACACCAGCGGCGGCCTGATCGACATGGACGACGATGATGAGTCCGGTTCGTCCGGGTTCGAGGGGGGCGCGTTCGGGAGCAGCCGCACCGGGTTCGCAGCGGGGGCCCAGCCGGCCGATCCGTATGCCATCGGAGGCCCCGGGTTCGGCGGGCCGGGTGGGTTTGCCCCCGGTGGCGCCATGGGCATGCCGGTCCAGCAGGCGCCCCGGGGGCGGGCCGTCGTCATGGCCCACGACCCGCAGAGCATCATGGTCCACCAGACGCCCGAGGTGCACGAGTGCATCGAGACGCTCCTCAAGGAGCTGCGCGCGGCCATGAAGGTGCAGATCAAGGTCGACGTGCGCTTCCTGTCGGTCGGGAACGACTTCCTGCGCGAGGTGGGCTTCAACTGGAGCCACTTCAGTCTCGATCCGGACGGCTACGATGCCAGCGGGAACATCGACGGGTTCAACATGGCCAGCCCCTCCTACGGCGGTTTCGTGCCGTGGGTGCAGCCCGGCGGAGTCCTGGGCTTCGACGGCGAGGGCGAGGTCATCGGGATCATCGACTCGCTGCCGTTCGGGTTCGGGCATCCGTTCGGCGATGCCGATGCCGAGTTCGACGAAGACACGATGTCCTTCTCGTTCACCAAGGCGCCGCTCACGGGCACGTCGTTCATCCAGACGGGCATCCCGTTCTTCGGTGCCCAGACCGGCGGCCTGGCGCTCGACTTCGGCTATTCGGGGGCCGTCGACATCGGCGGCACCTTCCGGCTCGGCCACAAGCGCGACCAGGTCAAGATGCTCAGCGCCCCGACGATCACCCTGGCCAACGGCCAGCGCGGCTTCATCAGCGTCTCGACCGATTACAGCTACATCGCCACCTACTCCGTGGACGGGAACATCCTGATCCCCGAGATCGAAGAGGTGGGTGACACCGTGGAACTGCGCGTGCGGCCGATCGCCAGCGCCGACCTGAAGTACGTATTTATGGAGCTGGAGCCTGTGATCACCGTGACCGATCTGACCCGCACCGCGCCGTTCACGACGTTCGTCGGCGTGCCCGGCGGCGAAGGCGGCGGGGCCGGGGCGGCCGTGCAGAACTTCATGACACTGCCCACGGTCAACGAGCAGACGCTCGAGACCACCGTGGGTGTCCCGGACCGCGGCGTTCTGATCGTCGGCGGCCTGACTGCCGGCGAGCGGACGCGCCACGAGGGTGGCGTGCCGATCCTGGACAAGATCCCCGTTGTCAAGCGCCTCTTCTCGGCCGAAGGCCGCCGCGTGAGCCGTGACCAGTTGTTCGTCATGGCCTGCCCGGAGATCATCGAACTCGGTGAGCAAGAGCAGCGCGTGAGCTCCAAGTGAAGGAAGGGGGCGGAGCGGCAATGGCACAAGGAAGCTGGAAGACGGCAGTTGTGGCCGTCGTCGGCGTGGCGGCCGGACTGGCCCTCGCCGGCAGCGGCCTGATGGGCAGCGCCCAGGCTCAGAGCGAAGGCGCGGCCGGCGGCATGATCTGCGTGGTGGGCCAGGAACTCCAGGGGACTGCCCCGATCGTGCTCGTCGACGTCCGGGACCAGAGCCTGCTCGTCTACGAATACTCCTACTACAACGACCGGATCTCGTTGACGTCGGCGCGGACGTTCCGGTTCGACAAGCAGTTGACGGAATACCAGACGTCCGGGCCGAACGTGGATCTGGTTCGGCAGTGGGCGACAGGAACCCGTTGACCACAGATGCGGCGCCGGGCAGAGGCCCGGCGCGGAAGACCGAGCGACCCGGAGGCCGCCCCTGGCAGACAGGGGCGGCCTTCTTGTTGCCGGGGGGCGGCGTGCCCACCGGGTCGCGCCGGGCGCGGAATGCGTAGCTCCGGGCATCTCGCCCGAGGGCCGGGGGGGGCGGTGGGGTCCGGGGGCGAGCCGTTCGGGCGGGATTCGCGTGCGCCATCGTGTATAATCGCCGCGCGGAGCCGCTGGGGCACGGTGCCCTGGCGGATGCGTGACGGCTGTGTCTCGCTGTGAGGTTGGCATGTTGAGCGCGGGGCGCCCCTCCATGTCGCTGTCCGCCGCCGCGGTGGGGGCGGCAGCCGTGGTTGGGCAGACGGTTCTGGTGCGGGAGCTGATGGTGAGCTTCTACGGCACGGAGCCGGCGCTGGCGTGCGCGCTCGGCGGGTGGCTGCTGTTTGTGGCCTTGGGGGCGCTCTCGGCGGCTTCGCTTCTGCGCGCGGTGCGGCGGCCGTTGCGGCCGGCGCGGCTGGCGATGCTGGCCGTGCCGTTGGGGTTGTATGCGGGATTCGTCCTGGCGCGGTGTGTGCGCCCGTTGCTGGGTGCGGGCTCGGGCGCGTTTTTGTCCGTGGATGCGATGCTGGTGGGGGGCGCGGCGGCGTCGCTGCCGGCCGCCTTTCCGGTGGGGTTCTTCTTCACCTGTGCGTGCCGGGTGGAGGAGGGGGCGGTGCCGCGGGCCGGCCGAGGCATCGGGCGCGTCTACGTCTGGGAGGCGCTGGGGAGCGCCGCAGCGGGCGGCCTCCTGAGCTTCGTCCTGCTGGGGCGCGTGGGGCCGGCTGCGCTGTTGACCGGCGCCGCCGCCTGCGTGTTCGCCGCCGGCACGTTCGATGCACTGCTCCGGCGCGAACGCGGGGCCGCGCTCTCGTGGATCGCCCTCGGCACGGTGCTGTGTGCGCTGGCCGTCGGCGGAGGGCACCTGGTGGAGTGGCACACCGCGCAGGCGCGCTGGCGCAGCTACAGCGCGTTTGAACTCGTTAGCCGCCGGGACTCACGCTACCAGGACGTGGAACTGGGCGTCCGCCAGGGCGAGTACCTGCTCCTGTGCAACGGCCGCAAGAGCGCGCAGTGGCCGGACGAGGCCGCCGCCCGGGCGCGCGCCGCCCTGCTGCTGACGCAGCACCCCGACCCCCGCAACGTGCTGATGATCGGGAGCGGGCTGGACGGGCCCTGCCAGGAGATGCTCAGGACCTCCGTGTGCTCGCTGAAACTCCTGGAGTCCGACGCCGTCGTCGTCGACCTCCTGCTCAGTCACCTCGCAGTCGAGCTGCGTGCGCCGCTGGAGGACCCTCGATTTCGCCTGCACCTGCGGGATGCCCGCGCCTTTTTGCGGGACGGGGCGGCCGGCGACGGACTCTACGACCTGATCGTCGTCGCCGTGGGCGACCCGACGTCCGCAGCGGCCGCCCGCTACTACACGGTGGAGTTCTTCCGGATGCTCCGCCATGCCCTGCGCCCGGGCGGGGCCGTGGCCGTCTGCGACGTCACCGGTGCCGAGAACTACGGCCGCAGCCGCCCCGTGCTCGATTACACGGGCTGCGTCTACCGCACGCTGCGCGATGTCTTCGAACACGTGGTCGTGCGGCCGGGCGATCGGTTCTGCTTCTTCGCCGCCGGCGCGCCGGGCGTCGTCACGGCGGATGCGGAGGCGCTGGAGGGTCGGTTCGACCGGCTGGGCCTGGAGCCGAAGGTGCTCGGGCGTGCGCTGGGGACGCTGGAGTTCCCGCCGGAGCGCACCGTCGAGACGCTGGCCCTTCTGGAGGCTGCCCGCCCGGACGCGCTGCTCAACACCGATGACCGCCCGGTCGTGTTCACGCTGTTCCTGGCCCTGCAGCGGCAGTATGCAGCCGGCGGCCCGCGCGGTCCGGAGGTGGGGGCCGACGTCCACACGCGTGTTCGGGCGGCAGGGCCGGCCTGGCCGCTCCGGGCCTTGGCGCTGGGCCTGGTCGCTGCGGCCGCCCTTCGGGTCCTCCTCGGCCGCCGGGCGGCCGCCCCCGCGGGCTGCGCGCTGGTCGTGCTGACGACCGGCGTCCTGGGGCTCTCGGCCGAGATGCTGGTGGTCTACGGCTACCAGGTCGCGTTCGGTCACGTCTACCGCGACGTCGCCCTCATCGTCGGCCTGTTCATGGGGGGGCTGGCCGCCGGGGGGCAGCTTGCGGTTCGCCTGGCGCGGGGCCGCCCGGTGGGGACGCTGGCGCTGCTGGAGGTGCTGCAGGCCGCGTTGATCGCAACGATCCCCGCCGCCATGGGGGCCGGGGTCCTTCCGCCCTGGGCCTTCATGGCGTTGGCGGCGGCCGCCGGCGTGCTGACCGGCGCCGTCTTCCCCCTCGCTGCCCGCGTGGCCCTGGCGGAAGCCCGCGACGCCGGCACGGTGGCCGGCGTGTTCGACGCGGCCGATCATCTGGGAGGCATGGCGGGCGCCATCTGCGTGGGGCTGCTGCTGGTGCCGGCGTTGGGGTTGTCGTGGACGGCGGCGATGCTGGTCGGCCTCAAGGTGGCCAGCCTGGGGGTTCTGGCCGTGACGGCCTTCGGCGGGTCCGGGGCGCGGCGCGGCGGGGTGGGAGCCGGCTGATCAGGACGCGGCGGGCGGTCCGTCCTCCCGGCCCTCGACGAAGGCGCGGATGCGCTGCTGCCTGTCGAATTCCGCCAGGGCGTCGAAGAGGCGGTCGCAGTCGCCCAGCATGAACGTCTCGATTCCGAAGACGTCTACGCCGGCGCGGTGATCGGTGATGCGGTCCTGCGGGAAGTTGTAGGTGCGGATGCGGTCCGTGCGGTCGCCGGACCCCACCTGGGCGCGGCGCATGGCGTCGCGTTCGTCATGGGCCTGCGTGGCCTGGAGTTCGTAGAGCTTGGCCCGCAGGAGCTTCATCGCCTTGTTGCGGTTGGCGCGCTGCGACTTCTCGTCCTGGCAGCGCACGGTGATCCCGGTGGGCGTGTGCACCAGGCGCACGCAGGAACTCGTCTTGTTCACCTTCTGCCCGCCCGGCCCGCTGGAGCGCATGAAGGACATCTCGATGTCGTCCGGACTGACCTCGACCTCAACCTCCTCCGGCTCCGGCAGCACGGCGACGGTCGCCAGGCTGGTGTGGATGCGCCCCTGCGACTCGGTCTCGGGCACGCGCTGCACGCGATGGCCGCCGCTCTCGAAGCGCAGGCGGCGCCAGACGCCGCGGCCGGCGATTGCGAGCGTGACCTCGCGGATTCCACCGAGGTCGCGTTCGCTCTGGTCCATCAGTTCGACCTTCCATCCATGCTTCTCGGCGTAGCGGGTGTACATGCGCATCAGCTCGGCGGCGAACAGGCCGGCCTCCTCGCCGCCCGTTCCGGAGCGGATCTCGACGATGACGTTCCGTTCGCGGCCGTCCTCGTCGGCGACCAGCGCGTTCAGGGCCTCTTCGAGCACCGCCTGCTCCTCGCGTTCGGCGTCGGCTCGTTCCTCGCGGGCCAGTTCCTGCATCTCGGCGTCGTCACCGGCCTCGGCCAGGGTCTCGTCGGCCTCGGCGGCCCGCCGGCGCGCGTGGGCCAGGCGGTCGCGGAGGGCGGCCAGGGGGCCGAGCGCCCCCAGTTCCCGGGCCAGTCGGGCCACCCGGGTGCTGTCGGCGGCCACGTCGGGATCGGCGAGCCGGCTTTCGAGTTCGGCGCGCCGGCGCGCGAGCGCCTCCAGGCGTTCGGTCAGACGCGCTCGGGTCTTCTGGTTCAGATCCATGGTTCCTGCCCGCCGCAGGCGTGCGATGGGGCCGGCCGGGGCGTACATGCAGAGGGGGCTTCCTCGTCTGCACGAGAAAGCCCCCGGCGCAGCTACCCGGCGTCTTCAGTGGCGCCGATCCGCGCCTTCCGCTCCTCGATGTGCTTGCCCCAGCGCTTCTGGAACCGCTCGACGCGCCCTGCGCTGTCGACCAGCTTCTGCTTGCCCGTGTAGAACGGGTGGCACTTGGAGCAGACTTCGACGCGGATCGTCGGCACGTTGGCCCGCGTGATGAAGCGTTCGCCGCAGCCGCAGACGACTTCGCACTCGACGTATTCGGGGTGGATTTCCGGTTTCATGGCCGTTCTCGGATCACGACATGGAGAAAAGTGCGCACCAACCCCATCATTATAGCCCATTGGAGCCCGAAATCAACGGCCGACGGCGGGTTCGTGGGCCGGGAGGAGGGCCCGGGCCGTGGCTCCGTGTGTGGCACAGCCGCCCTCGGCTGTGTTCTCGTTGTTCGTCGTAGTCTCCTGCAGGAACGAACGGCACCCCAGCCGGGGCTTGCCCGCCGCCGGCGGGGCGGCCGGTCCCCACCGGCCGGCCTCGGTCCACTGCCGTCCGACGCCATGGCGTGGGTCTCTGGCTTTGTGGACGGGCGACGGGGCGGCTATACTGAGGCGGTCCATGGAACGAAGGACGGCCGCATGAACCCAGCCAATCTGCCGCATCCGCAGGACGCCGGCGCCGAGGCCGGGCCTGTACGCACGGTGCTGTTCTTCGTCCTGTATGCGGCCCTGATCGTGGGGGCGGTGCTCTACATGCGCTGGAAGCTGCCTCGCGACGACGGAGGCGGAACGGACGGCGGGGACGCGCCGTCGTTGTGACGACACGTCCCCACGCGAGGTTCGGCGTCGGCGTCAGCGTTCGGCCGGCCGCTGCACGAGGAAGAAGAAGGCGTAGCCGTTGCGCTGGCTGTAGACGCGGATCAGCGCGTTCTGGCCGGGGCGGACCTCCGACATGAGCCGGCGGTAGTGTTCGGCGTCCTCCACTCGGGTGCGTTCCACGCTGAGGATCACGTCGCCGGGCTGGATGCGCTGCCGCACGGGGCTGTCATCGGCGACGTCGGCGACCAGCACGCCGCTCAGGCCGGGGCGGTCCATCTGGCGGGCCATCTCCGGGGTCAGCGTCTGCACGCTCAGCCCGAGCCAGTCGGTGCTGACGGCGGCGGCTCCGGCCTCGTCGGTCAACTCGTCAAGGGTGACGCTGATGGTTCGCTCGCGGCCGTCTCGCCAGACGCCCAGCTCGATGGTCTCTCCCGGGGCCGTGCCGGCGATGCGCTGGCGCAGATCGTTGTCATCGGCGACGGGGCGGCCGTTGAGGGACGTGACGATGTCTCCGGCCTGGAGATCGCTCTTCTCGGCGGGCGTGCCGGGTGTGACCTCCTGTACGAGTGCGCCGCCGGTGCCCTTGTAGCCGAATGCCTCGGCCATGTCGGGCCTGAGTGCCTCGATGCGGACGCCGAGGAACCCGCGCCTGACCTCGCGGCCGGCGATCAGGTCGTCCAGGATGTCCTTGGCCATGTTGGCCGGGATGGCGAAGCCGATGCCCAGGTTGGCCTGCCCGACGATGGCGGTGTTGATGCCGATCACCTGGCCGCGCAGGTTTACCAGCGGCCCGCCGCTGTTGCCGGAGTTGATGGCGGCGTCGGTCTGGATCATGCTCTCGTAGTCGGCGGCGCCGATGCGGCGCCCGGTGGCGCTGACGATGCCGACGCTGACCGTGTGGCGGAGTCCGAAGGGGTTTCCGACGGCCATGACCCACTGGCCCGCCTTCACGTTGTCGGAATCGCCCAGAGGCAGGGTGGGCAGGTTCTCGGTGCTGCCGGAGATGCGGATGACGGCCAGGTCCGTCTTCGGGTCGGTGCCGGCGACCTCGGCCTCGAACTCGCGTCCGTCGGAGAGCTGGACGCGCAGTTGGTCGGCCTGGCCGACGACGTGGTTGTTGGTGAGGATGTGGCCCTCCTGATCGAGCAGGAAGCCCGAGCCGAGCCCGCGCTGGGTGAACTCGCGCGGCTGCCGGCCCTGCGGGCCGAGGAACTGGTCCAGCCCGCCGAAGGGGCTGCCCCGCAAGAAGTCCTCGAGGAGCGGGTCGCGGCGCATCGGCCGGCGGGTGATGGTCCGCTGCGATTCGATCAGCACGACGGCGGGGCTGACGGAGTCGGCGACGGTCTGGAAGAGCGTCTCCAGGTTGTTGGCGAACTCGCTGAGTTCCTCGAGCTTCCGCCCGTTCTCGGCCGCGGCCAGGGCGGCGCTGCCGCTGCGCTGCGCGCCCGCTTCGTCGGCAGTCAGGGCCGGGGCCGGCGTATTCAGCGCACCGCTCAGGAGTAGCCCCACGAGAAGCCCGACCACAAGTAGCAGTGCTGCTGTCGCCCTTCGGTTCATGCCATTCTCCTTATAGACCTGTCCCAATTCGACCGGCCGATCCCCCGCGCCGTGATACGCACTCTTCATTATTAGTGGCCGGAGCGGCCCGGTAGTTCATTCAGCCCCCGATTCATCATACAATGCCCCCGGGAAGGCGGACAAGTGGCACCCAGCCGGGAGACCCGTGCGTGCGGATCGCGATCGACGCCATGGCGCTGACGGGCCGGGACACGGGCGTCGGTGTCTGGACGCGGGGGCTGATCGGGGGGCTGGCGGCCTGCGGCGCCGGCCACGAATACCTGGTCTATCACGGGGCGGACGCGGGGCCCGCGTTGCCCGTCGGCGGGGGCGTGCGGGCGGTCCCGGTGAGGGTGCGCAACCGCCTTCGCCCCCTGCGCATCGCCTGGGAGCAGGCCGCGCTGCCGCGCCGTCTGCGCCGCGATGCGGCCGAGGTGCTTCACTGCCCCTCCTACGTCGTGCCCCTGGGCGCGCGGCTGCCGATCGTGCTGACGCTCCACGACCTGCTCGCGCTCACCCACCCGGCGTATTGCACGCGGCGGAACGTCTGCCACTTCGGCCTGATGCAGGGCCGCAGCATCCGGCGCGCGGCTGCAATCCACTGTACGTCGCAATGGACGCTCGAGACGCTGCGGCAGGAGTTCGGCGCCGCGGCCGACCGCGCCCGGGTCGTGCATCCGTGCGTGGACGACCTGTTCGGCCCCGACGGGCCGGGGCCGGGCGACGTGCGCGCTCGCTGGGGGCTGCGGCAAGCGCCGTTCCTGTTTGTTGGGCGGCCGGAGCCGAAGAAGGGCCTGCCCGTGCTGCTGCGGGCTCTCGCCCGGCTGCGTGAGCGCGGCCGGCTGCGGCGCAAGCTGCTGATGGTGGGCCCGCCCGGATGGGGGGAGGGCGCCGTGCGGCGCCTGGAGGACGGCCTGGAACTGGGCGCGCACGTCGTGCGCGCGGGCTACCTGCCGCGGGGCGAGTTGCCGGGCGTCTACCGCGCCGCGCGGGCGCTGGTCTTCCCCTCGCTGGTGGAAGGGTTCGGGCTGCCGCCGCTGGAGGCGATGGCCTGTGGCACGCCGGTGGTGGCCACCCATGCCGGCGGACTGCGCGAGAGCGTGGGCGAGGCCGGGCTGATCGTGCCGCCGGGCGATCCGGAGGCGCTGGCCGACGCCCTGGAGCGGCTGGAGACGTCCGGGTCGCTGCGGGGCCGCCTTCGGGCGGCCGGCCTGGCGCGGGCCGCGCGGTTCCGATGGCGCGAGGCCGTGCCGCGGTTCCTCGGGCTCTACGAGGCCGCGCGCGAGGCGGGGCCGGCCGTTTGACTGGCCGGCACGGACGGCTATACTGGCCGCAGCCGCTTGCGATGGCATCCAACCGGGAAGGAGAACTCGATGAATCGGAAGACGATGGAGCTTCTGCGGAAGCTGACGGATCTGGACGGCGTGCCCGGCGCGGAAGACGCCGTGCGGGCGTTCATGCGCGAGGCGCTGGACGGGCTGGGCGAGTTCGAGATGGATCGCCTGGGCAGCCTGGTGTGCAAGAAGGTCGGCCGGGAGGACTCCCCGCGCATCATGATCCCCGCCCACATGGACGAGGTGGGGTTCATGGTCAAAGACATCACCGAGGACGGCTACCTGCGGTTCGCGCCCCTGGGCGGCTGGCTGGACCAGACGCTGCTGGGGCACATGGTGACCGTCTGGACGCGCAAGGGCCCCCTCGACGGCGTCATCGGGTGTGCGCCGCCCCACATGACGCCGCCGGAGGAACGCGACAAGGTCATCAAGCGCAAGTCGATGTTCATCGACGTCGGCGCTTGCGATCAGAAGCACGCCCGCGAGAAGCTGCACGTGCGCATCGGCGACCCCATCGTGCCGAAGGAGGCGTTCCGCAAGCTCGGCGACGGCAAGCACCTGCTGGCGAAGGCCTGGGACGATCGCATCGGGTGCGCCCTCATCATTGAGCTGCTCCAGTCCCTGCAGAAGACGGACCATCCGAACACCGTCTTCGGCGTCGGCACGGTGCAGGAGGAGGTCGGCACGCGCGGCGCCAAGACGGCCGCCGACGTCGTCAACCCCGACTTCTGCATCGTCCTGGAGGTCGGCCTGGCCACCGACATGCCCGGCATCAAGGGCGAACCGGCCGTCTCCCTGGGCAAGGGGCCCGACATCTGCGTCCTCGAAGGCGGCGCCATCCCGGACCGCCGCTTCACCCAGTTCGTCATGGACGTGGCCGAGAAGGCCGACATCCCGCACCAGGTCAGCCTGATCGAGCGGGGCAGCACCGACGCCCGCGTCATCCACATCCACCAGCGCGGCGTGCCCAGCGTCGTGATCGGCGTGCCGGCCCGCTACATCCACAGCCACGCCGGCGTCATCCACGCCGACGACTACGACAAGACGCTCAAACTGGTCGAGACGGTCGTCAAGGAACTTGGGCCCGGGCAGGCCGAACTCCTCACGCTCTCCTGAGGGGCCTGCCGTGGACGGGAAGGCGCCGGACGCGGAACTGGTCGGGTTCCTGGACTCGCTGCGTGCGGCCGGCCGGCCGACGGCCGATGCGGAACGGCTCGTGCGGTCCGACCCCGTCACCGGGGCCCTGGCGGCGATCGGCCTCGATGCGGCATCCATGGCCGCCGAACGTGCGGAGGCGTTCCGCCGCTGCGTGGCGCTGTGTCCGGCCGTCGCGCTCGACGTGGCCGGGCACCGCGAGCATGCGGGCCTCGGTCCGGCGGAGTTGTGGCGCTTCTACCTGCCGATCTGCCAGGCCGTGCGGGCGCTTCGCCCGGGCGGGGCGCGTGCCCTGGTGGGCATCGCCGGGCCGGGGGCGTCGGGCAAGTCCGTGTTCGCCGGCCTGCTGTCCCTGCTGCTCTTGAGGGCGTGGCCGGAGGGGGGCGGGGCGGCGCTGTGCCCCATGGACGGCTTCCACCGCTCCAACGCCGACCTGGACGCGCATGCGCTGCGGGCGCGAAAGGGCGCGCCGGAGACGTTCGACGCGGAGGCGTTCGTGCGCTGCCTGCGGCGGTTGAAGGCCGGGCGGACGCACACGGTGCCGCGCTACGACCGCCGGCTGCACGATCCGGTGCCGGACGGCGCCCGGATCGGCACGGCCGACCGGCTGGTGCTGGTCGAGGGCAACTACCTGTTGCTGGGCGAGGGCGCCTGGGCGGAGGTGCAGGCGCTTCTGGACCTGCGCCTGTTCCTGACGACTCCGGCTGAGACGATGCGGGAGGCGATGATCGAGCGACACGTGCGGGGCGGCCGCTCGCCGGCCGCCGCCGCCGCGCATTTTGCGCGCGTCGACGAGCCCAACAGCCGCCTGATCCTCGGGGGCCTCCCCCGCGCCGACCTCGTCGTCGAGCGCGATGCGCAGCACCGCGTCGTCGGCATCCGCCGCCCGCCGCCGGCCGGGCAGGCCGCCGACCGCTTGACAGGGAGCGTATGCCCCCTATGATATGCGTGGGATGCACCGGGTGGGGTGGTTGCCGCGCGAGGGGCAAGAGACCGGCCCTGAGCACGTGCCGTTTTCGCGGAGGCTCGGATGATCGAACGCGCATTTGACGTTCCGTTCATCGCGTCTCTTGCCTTGCGTGAGAAGCAGATTCAGCAGAACTACCGGCCAGTGATCGCCGTGCACAAGTGGTTCGCTCGCAGGCCGGGCACCTTGTTTCGAGGGCTCCTGCTCTCTGAGTTCTGCAGTCAGGAACTCAGAGAGTCCTTCTACTCCGGGCACAGTTGCGACGGAGTTGTGGTGGTTGACCCGTTCATGGGGGGGGGGACACCTCTGCTGGAGGCCAACCGCATCGGGTGCGATGTGATCGGATATGACATCAACCCGATGTCGTACTGGATTGTCCAGCAAGAGATCCTGCACCTGGATCTGGCGGCCTATGGTGTTGCGGCAACGGCACTTCGCGGCCACCTTGACCGAGAGATTGGCCACCTCTTCAGGACACGCTGCGGTCATTGTGGCTCCTGCGCCGCGCACGTCAAGTACTGTCTCTGGGTGAAGATCCAGACCTGCCCGCAGTGCAGGGAGGATGTTGCCCTGTTCCCGGGTTTCCTGGTTGCAGGCGATTCACGCCATCCTCGGAACGTCTTCCTTTGCGGTGCGTGCGGCGCGCTCACCGAGGTCGAAGACAGAGACCGCCCCGGCAAATGCGCATCCTGCCACAGGGACCTCCATGCCGGAGGGCCGGCAAAGAGAGGGCGCTGTGTTTGTCCGCGCTGCGGGGCAGTCGTTCAGTTTCCGGATGTCTCCCTGGGACCGCCGCGGCACCGCCTCTTCGC
>Ga0123329_1003170_pt1 | contig 13861 bp, 11 predicted proteins | sample BioC12SIPDNA_FD_89703 | JGI IMG/M metagenome (GOLD analysis project Ga0123329, IMG submission 89703) | Anaerobic biogas reactor microbial communites from Washington, USA - Biogas_R1_B C12 SIP DNA | ecosystem: Engineered > Bioreactor > Anaerobic > Unclassified | place: Washington, USA | collected... | reverse complement strand
TGTGCGGATAATGCCGGAATCCCGCAGGAAAGATCCTTCAAATCAGCGGATCTGCCCCGCTTTGTTGTCCGCGTGCCGGTTTTTTATCCGACCGGATCTATGCTAGAAACGTTCGTTTTTGAGGTCCCGGCTCATCAGGGCGACCAGGGCGTTTTGAGCACTCTGACTCTCATAAAGTATCCCATAAAGCTGATCGAGAATCGGGGCGTCGATACCCTTTTCCTTGCAAAGCTGGTGAAAGCTGCGGCAGGTCCAGTAGCCTTCCACGGTCATCCCTTTTTCTTCAATGAGGCTGCGAATGCTCTCACCTTGTGCGAAGAGCTCCCCGAAGGTGCGATTCCGGCTTTCCTGCCCATTGCAGGTTAGCACGAGGTCACCGAAGCCACTCAGTCCATAGAAGGTTTCCATTTTTCCGCCCAGCGCCCGTCCGATTCTGACCATTTCCGCCAGTGAGCGTGTGAGCAGGGCGGCCTTGGCATTGTCCTTGAACCCGAGTCCATCGCAGATTCCAGCCGCGATTGCGTACACGTTTTTGAGGCATCCTCCAAGTCCGACTCCATCCACGTCATCGGTTGTGTAGATCCGGATCCGGTTGCCGCTGATGGCCTCCTGGATCTGAGCCGAAGTCGCCGCATCCAGATTGTTCCCGAATACCATTGCCGTCGGTTGCCCAAGCGCTACCTGCGATGCGAAGCTTGGCCCGGAAAGCAGGCCGCCCGCGATATCCGGTAATTCCTGCCGCAGTGCGGTGAGCGGGAGTTCATTTGTCTTGGGCTCAAGACCTTTGCAAAGCACGATGATGAGCTTCAACGCCCGTGCGTTTTCTTTCGTCAGAAACGGCCGGAGCTCTCCACAGACCGACCTCAGAAACTTCGAAGGACAGGCCAGAATGAGCACCTCCGCTTCCATCAGTGCCGGCTTGTATTCCATGCCGATCTGAATCGAGTCGTCCAAATGGTGTCCCGGGAAAAACTGCTTGTTCTCCCGGTGGGTGGTCATCTCGAAGGCTTCTTCCTGGGTGCGGGGAAGCAGGGTTACCGTGTGTCCAAGCCGGTTGAGGTGGATCGCCATGGCGGTGCCCCATGCGCCTGCGGGAAGGATACAGAAATTCATGGCTACAGTGTTGAGCCAAACTCGAGGATTTGGCAACGTTGTTCTTCATCTTGTCCGCATTGCGATCATCGGCCAGATATTTGGCATCTCCCTTCTGTTGCGCATTCCATGTTCCCATTTCGATTGTGCGCACGATATTCCTGCCCGCGCTTGATTTTCGAATTGTGGTTTTGCGTATGAACTTCATTCCTTTGGGGTGATGAAGGTAAAACGATGGATCATAGCACTGGCGGTTTGGATACTGGTGTTTGCCGCTGTGCTCTGGTTTGAATCCGGGGCGCTCAAAAAGGATGGCATGCGTTTCTTTCGCTTTCATGTGTCCGCATCCCAGGCGGGATCGGTCCAGGTGTTTTTTGACCGCGGCCATGGGTTCCGTGAAGAGGACTCCGTTCGCAGGCGCATTCCCGCAAATGAACGGCAGAACATTGTCATACTCCTCGAACCGGGGATGTATAAAGGTTTCAGGATCGATCCGATCGACAACGCATCCTCCTATGAACTCTCATCCATGGAGATCACCCGGGCATCCGGAGCGTCAGACCGGTCTTTCGACGCGTCAGCATGGTTTTCCCATAATAGCGGATGGCGCATCGATGATGGGAGGATCATAGGAGGCGGAGTGTCGGAAATCGCGGATCCGTGGCATGCGCTTGCACTCGAACCTCCTTTGAACGTGGTCCTCACCGGTTCCGGGTTCCGGGATTCGCTTTCCGCGGTCCTTGAGCAGCATGGGCGGGCACTCATCCTTTTAGGCTTGGTGATGCTTCTCGGTCCGTCCGCCGGGTTATTGGGCTGCGTGGCATTTTTCTTTCGGGTGCTATTTGATCCCGGTTTCTACTCTCCCGATTCGATTGACCAGATCTCACAGGCGCAGATCGGTCAATTCTGGGATCAGCATCCGGTGGCCATGGCTTTGTTTTTGCAGGCATGGCTCAAAATCGGACTCACCATCCGGGACCTGATTTTTGTTCAGGCATTGGTGGGTCTGCTCAGTGTCCAATACACTGCCATGCGCGTTCTGGATTGGCTCCCAAATATCGAAAAAGAGTGGAGGCCGTGGCTTGCCTGCCTGCTTGCGCTCCTGTTGTGCACTCCGCTTTCGCCTCTGCCCTGGTATTTGAACACGCTCTGGAAGGACACCTGGACCGCGATATTGTTTGTTTGGGTGGGCGGGATCGCTCTGCGAATGGTCCGGGACCTTCGTGAACCGGGTCAAAATCCATGGCTGATGGGATGCCGGTGGTTGGGTTGTTTCGCCCTGATGCAAAGCATTGTCGATTGTTCGGCATTCAGTATACCCACTATTGGCATCACCGGACCATTGATTCGAATAACCTGGGAATCCATGAGCGTTGGGCCACGAAGCCGTTCCGGAAGTGGATGAGTGACCTGTCATTCCGCGTCAGCGAATCTCCACTTCGCTGGTTCGGAGGTGTCCATGCGGTTTGGGTGGGCTTGAACCTTTTGGCAGGTGGGTCGCTTATTGCTGGGTTGATCCGGAGCCGGCGTGCCAGTGTGCGGGAGTGCGGATGGACGTGGAAAGCCGGATCCGGCGAGGTGATTCAACTCCTTTCCCTTTTGTTTCTTGTTCTGCTCCCGCTCGGCTATGCCGCAACGTTCTTCGTATCTTCACCCGCCCGCGACTTCCGCTACATGTATCCATCAACCCTGCTCATGCAGGTTTGGGCGCTTTCTTTCGCTTTGGGTTGGGTGATGGATCGTCTGTCGAAGAAACAGATTGATCCTCATTCGAGGTGAACCGCTCCAGATACTTCTGTTTTGCGAGGCGCCACACCACAACGAAGAAAGCGGTGAGCGGGATGGCCATAACCATGCCGAGGAGTCCATCCAGTGCGACGCCCCAGAAGAAGATCGCGATGATGATCGTCAAAGGATGCAGCCCGGTTTGTTTCCCCATGATCTTGGGTGTGAGCACATATCCTTCCAGAACCTGCACAATCCCGAATACCCCGAGTGCCATCAGCACGGTTACCCATCCGCCGTCCGGCTGGAAATAGGCGATCGGAAGCACCGTGCTCAGGCCGATGATGGTTCCGAGGTAGGGGATCAGGTTGGTCGCTCCGATGAGCAATCCGAGACCAATTCCAAAATTGACTCCGCTGATCGTGAACCCGATCGCAAAGAGGATGCCCATGATCATGCAGATCAGCATTTGTCCGCGGAAAAAGGCCACCATACTTGCCGCGAACTCGCGAATGAGGAATACGAGGTCATCCCGCCATTCTTCTTTCACAAATGACAGTTGCTCCTTGATGTCAGCGGACAGGTCGCGGGTGGACTGCAAAAAAAAGAACAGATAAACCGGCACAATCGCAAGGCCCGTGGCGAGCCCAATGATTCCCGAAAGGCGCTGGAATAGATCCTTGGTCGCCGGCAGGAGCATCGAGGTGAGTTCGTCGAGTTGGGAGGTGAGGGCTTCCTGATAGCGCAGCATGCGCTCCTCGCCGATGTATCCGGTGATCAATTCGATCACGGCCGGGAAACGGTCCGAGAACGCTCCCCTCAAGTTGGCCCATATGCCCGGTATGCGTTTGGCAAAGGATACAGTCTGGTCGAACAATACCGGGATCACCAGCGCAAGGATCACCGAGAGCACCGTGATGACCAACAGGTAGAGCACAGCGATACTTTGCGTCCGGCTGAGGTGGATCCGTGTTTGCAGGCTTCGCACCACCGGACGCAGGATCATCGCCAGAATCCCGGCGGTCGCCAATGGCCACAACACGCTCGAGAATGTTGCGGTGAATGCACGTAACAGGAGGAAAACTCCAAACAGAATCGTCAGAATGACCACTCCGGACAACAGCGCAATCGCGGATGTCAACAAGCGCTTCTGGAAGGGGTGCATGCCTTGCAGGAACTGATTCATGGCGGGACTCGGATGATGTGTTTTCAGGCCAGATCGATTATGGATCCGAACCCGGGTGAGTATAGCTGTTTGTAGAGGCGGATGGCCTGTGAATCGGTCATCAGCGAGAGCGTGTCGCAAATACTGCGATACACTTCGGCCGGGGTGGTGGCCTCGCGGATGTGGTGAGCCTGCGCCTCCGGCAGAATATTCAGCGGGCGATTGCTCCGGTTTGGACCGTAGTGCTCGACCAGAGCCTCAAAAAGCTGTGTCAGGATGTGAGCTCCCTTGAATTCGATCCTTTGAATCTGGGTGGATTGGAAGATCAGCTCATTCGCGATTCGCTTGTAGAGTCTGGATTCCGCCTCGCATTCCGGATCGATTTCGAGCCTGAAACGGTAACGGTTGCTGCTCGTGGCAAAAGGAGGTTCCGCGGGCATGAGCTTCACTGCATGGATGAAGTCGCCGATTTTGCGGTTCAGGAAATACTCGTAACCGGCATTCGCAATCACATCCTGAAGCACGGACACCATTTTGGTTTCGGCCGAACCAAGCGAGGTGTTCCCGGCCCAGCGTTCGATACTGTCGCGATGGATGTATCCCGCCTGGATGCCGTCAAGGATGTCGTTGATCGAGTAGGCCGTATCGTCCGCCCAATCCATGATCTGGCATTCGATGCTGCGCATCCGGTTGACCCTTTCCAAATCCTTTCCATCAGCCGGCCGGAGGGACGCGAGTTCGCGTCCGATGACGGCCGATACCGTTCCGTTGTCGGAATCGTAGACAAAATGGTTGGCGGGATAAACCGGCGGATGAGAACCGTCTCCGGGGCGGTAGGCCCACGAGAACGGCATCTTGTATTTCAGCAGTCCGTCCACCAGTGCCCGCGTAGGGTTCATCGAGCGGATGTTCGCCGAAGATCCCGAATGGGTGCTGCTGTAGAACAGCCGGGTGAGGATGCGGAGGTTCTGGGCGTTTCCCTCAAACCCGCCGTGTTCCCCCATCAATTCATTGAGGCGGCGCTCCCCCAAATGGCCGAAGGGTGGGTGCCCAAGGTCGTGGGCAAGCCCCACGGCTTCCACAAGATCGGAGTCAATCCGGAAGTCGATCCCAAGCAGCGGGGACTCGATATTGAGCAGGTTTACGATCGATCGCCCGATTTGCGATACCTCGATGGAGTGGGTTAATCGGGTCCGGTAGAAATCAAACTCGCCCGACTGGAATACCTGCGTCTTCGATTGCAGTCGCCGGAAGGCGTGGGAATACACAATCCGGTCCCGGTCCACTTCAAATGGACTGCGAACCCGGTCAGGATCACGCTTTTCAGCGATCCGCTCCGTGTCAAATGCCTGATAGAATCGGTTGGGTGGAACTGCGTTGGCGAGTTGGGACATCAGTTTAGCGTATGAGAACCATCGAGTCCCGGTGCACCACTTCGATGTGTTTGCGATTAGGGAATATCTGCCGGATCTCTTCCGAAGTCATCCCTTTTATCTGGTCAATCTCGATCGAGCTGAATCCCGTTAGTCCACGCGCCACATCTCCCTTGTCCGATCCCTTGATGCTCACGATTGAGCCCGGCCCAAAGGTCCCTGAGACAGACACGATCCCTTTGGCCAATAGGCTTTTCCCTTTGCCGAGGAGCGCGTCCTGGGCGCCTTCGTCCACCGTTACGGTGCCGCAGGTCTTGTTGAAGAAGGCCAGCCAACGCTTGTGTGAGCGCAGGTTGGTGCGCTGCGGCACAAAGAAGGTTCCGACCGCCTCCCCGTCGAATATCCGCAGGAGGATGTTGGGCTCGCTGCCTTTGGCGATGACCATTCCGCACTTGGATTTGGTTGCGATGCGGGCGGCTTCGAGTTTCGAGATCATTCCGCCGACTGCCGTCGGGCTTGTCGTGCCCTCGGCCAGGCCGAGAACGTCCTGGTTGATGTTCTCAACCACACGGATCAGCAGGTTGTGCTTGAGGTCCAACAGCCCTTCAATGGTGGATAGGATCACCAGCAGGTCGGCCTTGATCAGGCTTGCCACCAGAGCGCTCAGGACATCGTTGTCGCCGAACTTCAGTTCGTCCACGCTGATGCAGTCATTCTCATTGATGATCGGGATCACATTTTCCTGAGCCAGCCTCAGCAGCGTGTCCCGGACCGCTATGTGGCGCCGCTTCACGTTAAGGTCATCGCGGGTGAGCAGCATTTGGCCGACGTTGAGGCCATGTGGCTCAAAGGCCTTCTGCCAAGTTTCAATCAGGATGCTCTGCCCAACTGCCGCACACGCCTGAAGCGTCGGAAGGTCGGTTGGTCTCCGCTGGTATCCCAGTCTTCCCATCCCGAGTCCCACTGCGCCAGAGCTGACGATGGTGACGTTGGTGCCCCGATCCCTCAGTTGCTTGATCTGAGCGCAGATGCCCTGAATGATTTCCGGGCTGAGTTTCCCAATCCCCGAAGTGAGAATCCCGGTGCCAAGTTTGACCACCAGGTTTTTGACGACGGGATGTGCAGGTGTTCGTTGTCCCATGGATGATGAAGAATACTGAAAATGTGGGCGTGTGAATGAACCACCGGGCGGTTTCGCCATGTGATCGGCCAAACCTTCGATATCCGGCTGTGTCTATAGGCTCAGGAGCTGGATCAGATTTGCTTGAGTTCCTTCTCTTTCGCTTCGAGGAGCTTTCCGATCTCCTGGTTGTAGTGATCCGTCTTCTTCTGGACCTCTTTTTCGTGGCGCTTTTGATCGTCTTCGGAGACGGCTCCTGACTTCTGCAGGGACTTGATCGCATCCATTCCGCGTTGGCGGGCGGCGCGTATCGCGATCCTGCCGTCTTCGGTCATCTTGTGCGCGACCTTGATCAGGTCTTCACGCCGTTCCCGGCTGAGCTCGGGCACCGGAATGCGGATGCTCACTCCTTCCACGGAGGGATGGAGTCCGATGTTGGCCAACAGGATGGCCTGCTCAATCGGCTTGAGCACGGTCTTGTCCCAGGGCTGAATCACGATCAACCGTGAGTCAGGCGTCGAAATCGCGGCGATATCCCGGATGCGCACATGCGATCCGTAGGCGTCCACCATTACGGATTCCACCATGGCAGGGGACGCTTTGCCGGTGTGCAAGGTGGCATACTCGTGCACGGTATGCTCCAGTGCCTTTTTCATGTCAGCTTCGACTTGAGATACGACTTTGGTTGCTTCCATAGTAGGTGAGGGTTTGGGAGGCTTATATTGTGGGATGAATGATGCGAGTCCTGTCTGGCAAAGTCTGCGAAATGCCTTCAGCCGTGAACGATGGTTCCGATCATTTGGCCTTCGATTGCCTTGCGCATGTTTCCCTTTTCGCGAAGGCTCAAGACGATGATGGGGATCTTGTTATCCATACAAAGTGAGAACGCGGTGGTATCCATGACAGAAAGACGCTGCCGGATCACATCATAATAGGAGATCTCGTTGTACTTGCGGGCATCCGTGTGCTTCATCGGATCCTTGTCATAGACTCCATCCACTTTGGTGGCTTTGATGATCAGGTTTGCGTTCACCTCGCTGCCGCGCAGTGCCGCCGCAGTGTCGGTGGAAAAATACGGGTTTCCGGTTCCTGCCGCGAAGATCACCAGCCGGCCCTTTTCAAGGTGCCTGACCGCCCGCCGCAGAATGAAGGGCTCGGATACACGGTCAATCGGGATCGCACTCATCACACGAACCGCAACCCCCATTTTCTCAAGTGTGTCCATCAGCGCGAGCGAGTTGATGACGGTGGCCATCATTCCCATGTAGTCCCCGGTCGCGCGCTGGACGGAGGCTCCGCGCAGTCCCTGTATCCCGCGGAAGATGTTTCCACCGCCGATCACAAGGCCGATTTCGACTCCAAGTTCGTAGATTTCGGCGATCTCCGCGCTCATCGATTCGAGGATTTCGGCATCGATGGGTTCCCCATCCCGCTCATTGCGGAGAACTTCTCCGCTCAGCTTGATGATCACACGCTTATATTTGACTGAACCCGGTAATACACTGCCTTCGGCCATATGACCGATTTATAAAGTCCTTTTTGAATATCGAGTCAACTGAATGATTGTCTCTTGACCTTTGGAATCGGATTCTTCAACTATGTCGACCGATAGCCCGATGGTGTAATGGTAGCACAAGTGATTTTGGTTCACTTTGTTGGGGTTCGAGTCCCTATCGGGCTGCCATTCCGGACACTCGCTCCGGATTTGTAGCCAAAGCGGCAGTGCATTCTGTTTTTTTGTTGCCTACGGGATGGTTCTTGCGGTTTCGGTGATTGAACGCATTTCCACGATCCGTTATCGAATCAGTCCGATGAGTTACGAAGAGGTATTGGGTTTTCATGCCAAACCGACGACAGGCTTGAAAGCACTACCGCCGGTTTTGGAAGCCCGCGGTATCTCCCGCGTTTTTGATCAGGTCGGTGAGCGCCTGACGGTTTTGGACTCGGTGAGCTTTTCGGTCGAGGCCGGGCATTCGGTCGCCATTGTCGGGCCGTCGGGGAGTGGAAAGACCACTTTGCTCGGACTCTGCGCCGGCCTTGACGTGCCGAGTTCGGGTGATGTCCTCATCGATGGCACTTCGATTTCGCGCTGCACGGATCGTGAGCGGGCCGCTTTGCGCAACCGCAAAGTCGGATTCGTGTTTCAGAATTTTCAGCTCATTCCCCACCTGACCGCGCTTGAAAATGTCCGCATCCCACTCGATCTGCGTGGAGAGCGCAGCGCCGCTTCGGATGCACGTGGCTGGCTCGAGCGCATGGGCCTTTCCAAACGTATGCACAGCCTGCCGGGCGAGCTGTCGGGTGGCGAACTGCAGCGCGTTGCGCTGGCCCGCGCTTTTATCGGCCGGCCTCGCATCCTTTTTGCCGATGAGCCGACCGGAAACCTCGACGATACCACCAGTGATCATATCGTTCATGAACTCTTCGAGATCAACCGGGCGACCCGCACCACTTTGGTTATCGTGACCCATGACATGGGCATCGCGCGATTGGCAGATCGCACTTTGCACCTTAAACACGGCAGACTGGTGGAGTAGGGGATCATGATGCTGCGTTCCATACGGTGGATACTCCGGCTCGCATGGCTCGATGCGAAACGTTCGGGTTTCAGAGGCCTGGTCATGCTGGCTTCCATGGTTTTCGGCTTGTCCGTCATGGTTTCTTTCAGCGCTCTCAAGGAGAGTTTCCGTGAGAGTTTTTACCTCATTGCCTGTGGGATCACCGGGGGGGATTTGCGCATCGATATTTCGGGCCAGCCGGGTGAGCGCCTCAAGCGTCTCCTCCCAAGGCTTGGCGATCAGCGTGTGATTTACCACCATACCGTCATCGATGCTCCGTTCGAGGCAGGCCAGACCGGCCCCATGCACCTTTGGATTGCTCAGGAACAATTCCCGGCTGAGGCTCCCGTCACCGGGTGGGAGAGGCGTGCCGAGGGCGATCTGCCCGAGGTCCGGTTGTTGCTTCCTTTCCTTCCCGATGGGCTTGAATTCGCCAGTCGCCTCGCCGACAGTATCCGCGATGCCGGTTTGTCCGAAGGACTCGCGCACTGGGATGTCATTCCGGTTCAGACCGATGGAGATCCGATCCCGCTTTGGTTGCGCCGCATCCTTCCTCCCCATGATCGTGCCGTGATGGCGTTGATTCCCTCCAATACCGATGTGTCCGACGCCTTTGGCCCCCGGTGGCAACAGTCCTGGATCTTTCACCTCTCGGACGGGATTTCCGCTGCGGAGCGGATTCGCAGGGGCCATTTCATCCTGAACTACCTCCGGGAGGAAGCCTATGGGGTCGACCTCGCATGGGAGCTGCCTTCTGATACTGCCTTCCACCGGGCCTACCGACTCATTGCAAACACCTTGTTTCTCGCAGCCTTTGTCGCTTTGCTTCTCGGTACTCTCGCTTACACCGTGACCTTTGTGGACTTCTTTCGAAGCCGGGCCGATCAGGTCGCTCTCATGCGGTGCCTCGGCAGCACCATGGGCGAGTCGTGGGCCGTGTATGGAGCTCAGGTTTTGCTCTACTCGGGTTTGTCCGTAATTCTCGCCGGGGTGTTTTCCGTTGGCATTCAGGTGGGCTTGCCGGCATGGGTCGGGCATTTCGCATCTCAAGAGGTGCCGGTGGAGATCCTTTGGCGCCCCTTGGTCGCTTCTTTGGTGTTCGGAGGTTTCTTCATCCTGATTCCAGGCATGATCGCCATCCTGCCTTTGCTCGGGTGTGAGCCGGTCGAGGTGCTGCGCTCTGTCAAGATGCCAAGTCGCGTTCATGAGCACCGATGGATGCAGCGCCTGATGGTTTCCGGATTTATCCTGGCCGCCGTCGGATACTGCCTGTGGATGGTCGAAGACCGGGCTTTTGCTCTCGCGGTCATCGGTGCGATCCTTCTTGTGTTTGCCGGAATCGTTCTCTTCATCGCCGCTTCACGTTGGTTACTCCGCCGCCTCTTTAGCTCCGTCCTAGGCGGCCGTGCATGGCACCTTTGGCAACAGGCCTCCGCCAACCTCTACCGGAAACAGAACGCCTATGGATTCTCCTTGTCCGCAATCGGCTTCGGGGTCTTCCTGGTCATGACCTTGCACGGCTTTTTCCGCAGCTTTTCCTCTCTCGGCGTGGATGGCTTGATGGGTTTATCATCCGGTCAGGACTGGGGCGCGCTCAGTCCCTACCTGCGTTGGCTCGAAGAAGTGTTTTTTCTCAATCAAATCGGTGGCGTGATCATTCTCACTTGTGGTGTGTTGTCGGTCTTTGTTCTGTTGACCATGCAGCGTCGCAATCGCATTCATGAGATGGTGATTCTTGCCGTGCTTGGAGCCGATTCCCTTTGGTTGCGTTGGCTCATGCTCGCTGAGTCTGCGCTGGCTGGCGCAATCGCCGGAGCTTCCGGTATCCTCGCCGCTTCCTGTGTCGCCGGTTGGGCTGGCCGTTTGCATGGGCTGGCCGTTTCCAGCGGCCTCGATCCGCTGGTCGCTTTTGTTGTTTGGGTGTCTTGTATTTTGCTCATGGTGGTGATGGGCGGCTTCAATATTAAGGGAGTCGTGGGCTTTCCTCCGCTCATCGTCTTGCGCAGAAGACGGCATTTTGCGAATTGGTAGCTTGTGTTTCCATGAATTCATGCTTTCATAGAGTCCACCTATGACCCGTTTTTCGTTCCTCGCTTCTGTTGCGGTGTTGTCCATTCTATCAATACCACATGCCCGTGGCGACGATACCGCAGTGGCCGCTCCGAAGCCAGCAGCAGAGGCTGTGGCAGCTGCGCCTTCTGTTGAGGACGCGGATGTTCCCGCTTCGGTCGATAGTTTCGCTCCCTCCGATGCTGAATCACAGCCGGTGATTCAGGATGCTTCCGTTTCCGGGCCGGCCGCTCTGTCCGATCCCTCTGCTGCTCCTGTGCCTGCTGCAGCGACAGTGCCTCCAGCGTCCACATCTGTTTCCAAACGGGCCGAGGCGGCGATGGCTCCAGCGTCCATTTCCACGTCCAGAAACGCTTATGTCATTCCCGTCAAGGGCGCGATCGGTTCGCCCACCCTCTATATCGTGAGGCGTGCGATAAAGGAAGCGATGTCAAACGGGGTGGATGTCATCATCCTGGACATGGATACTCCGGGTGGAGAGCTCCAGAATACCCTCGAGATCATGGATGCCCTCAGTCGCTTCAAGGGCGAGACGCTCACCTACGTCAATACCGAGGCGATTTCCGCCGGTTCTTTTATCGCTATCAGCACGGATGACATCTATTTTGAAGAGAATGGGCAGATTGGCGCGGCCGAGGTGGTCAGCGGTACCGGCCAGGATATTCCCGAATCCATGAAGCGGAAGCTCCAGAGCTACATCAATGCAAAGGTGCGCGTCTATGCCAAAAACCACCGTTACCGCGCCGATGTCATGCGGGCAATGACGGATCCTGCCTTTGAGCTCAAGATCGGCGATACCGTTTTGTCTCCTGAAGGTGAGTTGCTTTCCCTCACTGCCTCCGAGGCCATGACTCCCTATGGCGATCCTCCTGAGCCTTTGTTTGGCGCGGGTATTGCCTCATCTGTGGAGGATCTTGTCCGCATGCGCTACGGCGAAGGCATGGTTGAGATCAAATCCTTTGAGGTGACCTGGTCCGAGCGGCTCGCCCAGTTCATGCAGACCATTGCTCCCATTTTGATGAGCATTGGAGTGCTGCTCCTGTTCATTGAATTCAAGACCCCGAGTTTCGGGCTCATCGGCAGTCTCGGTATCCTCTGTCTTGTGATCGTGTTCGCCAGCAACTACGTGGCCGGGCTGGCCGGTTACGAGCCTTTGATTCTCTTTGTAGTGGGGATACTCCTGATCGCCATCGAGTTGCTGATCTTGCCAGGATTCCTGATCCCCGCCTTTCTCGGCATCTGTTGCGTGCTCATTTCCCTGGTGTGGTCCATGTCCGATCTCTGGCCTTCGGGCGAGGGCGGTCGCATTGTTATCGCGTGGGACGAGATCCAGCGATCCACCGGTACCTTGCTGCTCAGCCTCTTGGGTTCCCTCGTCGGTATGTTTTTTGCCGTTCGACTGCTCCCGAAGACTCCGCTCTGGAGCCGCGTCGCGCTGCAAGGTGCTTCTCCGGATCCTGACCCGGTTCTCGTCGGCGGCGGTCGCCAGAGCGACGGCGGCACTGCTCTTCCTTCAGTGGGTACCACCGGAGTGGCGCTCACTCCCATGATCCCAACCGGCCAGATCGAAGTCGATGGCAGGCGCTTTGAGGCAATGGCTCAGGTCGGCAGTATCGACCGGGGCGATCGCATCGTGGTGGTTGGTTTCCGCCAGTTCAGTGTCCTTGTTAAGAAAGCGGAGGATTGAGCCATGTCCACTATTGTAGCCCTTATCGTTTTCGCTCTGGTTCTGCTGTTTCTGGAGATGATTGTTCCGGGAGGCGTCCTGGCTGTCGTTGCCAGCATTTTGATTCTGGCCGCTTCGGTCGTCGCATGGCAGCAATACGGGCCTTTTCCGGCCTTTCTGGTTTTTATCGGCTCCGCGGTTCTCGCACTCATGTTCTTCTTCATTGAGGTTCAGTTGCTCTCCAAGACCCGTCTCGGTTCATGGATCCGGCACACCGGCACCATTGAGGGCTCCAGTCTCAAACCGGCGGATGATCCCGGACTCATGGGCTCCGAGGGCGAGGTTGTCGTTTCCCTCCGGCCGGAGGGCCGTGTGAAAGTCGGCGATCGCCTTTATGATGCCCGTTCTGAGAGCGGCTGGCTCGAAACCGGTGAACGCGTCCGCGTGATCCGTGCGAATTCCTTTAGTCTGATTGTTAAGAAATCCTGAACCCTATCATACACCTATGGATCTGAATACTATGTTGCTTGGAGAGTTGGACCTGCGAACCATCCTCATCGGAGTGGGCGTGCTGTTCCTCATCATTGTCTTTTTCACCATCATCTCATTTTTGAGCGTATGGTTGAAGGCCTTGTCATCCGGAGCTCCGGTCAGCCTGCTCAACCTCGTGGTCATGCGTTGGTTGCGCAAGCTGCCCCATTCCCTCATCGTGGACGCACGCATCATGGCGGTGAAGGCCGGTATTGAAGTCACCATGAATGACATCGAAACCCACTTCATGGCAGGGGGCGATGTGCTCCAGACGGTTGATGCGCTTATCCGTGCCCGCAAGGCCGGGATCGAGCTCGACTGGAATCGCGCCTGCACCATCGACCTCGCCACCAAGGGCACCGAGAAGTCGGTCATTGAAGCGGTGCGCACCTCCATCAATCCAAAGATCATCGACTGCCCGGCTCCGTCCAGCGGCAGGACGACTATCGACGGTGTCGCCAAGGACGGTATTCAAGTCAAGGCGCGCGCACGCGTGACTGTGCGTTCCAACCTGGATCCCTATGTCGGCAGCGCGCAGGAAGAGACCATCATCGCCCGCGT
>Ga0123329_1003166_pt1 | contig 13880 bp, 4 predicted proteins | sample BioC12SIPDNA_FD_89703 | JGI IMG/M metagenome (GOLD analysis project Ga0123329, IMG submission 89703) | Anaerobic biogas reactor microbial communites from Washington, USA - Biogas_R1_B C12 SIP DNA | ecosystem: Engineered > Bioreactor > Anaerobic > Unclassified | place: Washington, USA | collected... | reverse complement strand
CGACTCCGGGTGCAGCCACGTCTGCGAGAGTTCCTGCGCAACGGCGTCTTCCGCGGGGGATGGGGTGACGAGCAGGTGGACGGGTTCGGCGCGTTCGGCCCAGTCGCTGCCCACCTCCGCCGCGACCTCCGGGTGGTGTCGGTGCCGGCGGATCAGCAGCGAGGCGACGTCCTCCTTCGTGAACGTGCCGTCTGCCGCGACCGTCGTCGGATCGAGCAGTCGCAGCAGCTCCGCGAACGACTCCTCGCGGCCGTTGTGTGGGGTCGCGGACGCCAGGATCAGCGCTTCGGTGTTCGGGGCGAGGACGCGGGCCAGCTCGTTGTTCTGCGTGCCGACGTTGGTGAGGTTGTGCGACTCGTCGATCACCACCGCATCCCAGTGCTGACGCTGCAGATGCGCCTTGTAGCGGGGGCTCTTGAGGGTGTCGATCGAGATGATCGCCCGCTTGAAGTACGTGAACGGGTTGCGGGTGGCAGGCAGCTTCTGCCGTACCTTCTGGATGCCCGCCGAATCCAGCCGCACGAACGGCAACGCGAACCGGCACCACAGCTCGTGCTGCATCTGCTCGAGCACGTGCTTCGGAGTGACGATCAGGATGCGTTCCCCGCGACCGCGCCGCACCAGCTCCGACAGGATCATGCCGATCTCGAGGGTCTTACCCAGACCCACCGCGTCCGCGATCAGGATGCGCGGGCGAATGTGCTGCGGATCGAGTGCCTTTGCCACTGCCGCGCGCTGATAACCCAGGGAATCGGCGAGCATCTGCGTCGACACCGTCAACGTCTGATCCCCGTACGGAAACGGGGTCTTGCGCAGCAGCGCCTCCAACCACAACCGCGATGTGCGGTAGCCGGGGGAGCCGTCCGCGACCAACTGCGCGTCCCGCGGGTCCAGCACCTCGATCGTGTCCAGGCTCGAATAGAACGTCGCGGTGGTGTCGGCCACCAACTCCGACAGGCCGCGCGCCCGCACCAGCCAGCCGTCCGATCCCTGCTCCGCGGAGGTGACCAGCCACTCCTCGTCGCGGACGACGACGATCGAACCGGGTGCGACGTTGAGCTCTTCGCTCGGTGCGATGGCCGTCATTGCTGGTGGGCTCCTGTGGTCGGTGGGTCGGCGTACGAACATAGTCGGACGTACGAACATAGTCGTTTGCGGTGCCCGATTTGTCACATGCTGCGTGTCCGGCCGATATCTGTGGCGTCCCGACACGGATGCGTGACCCGGCGCTCGTGTGACGAACGGAGTGAAGCGCCTGGAGTTCGCCAGGGAAGAACGACTCTGTATCGATCATGTTCCAGGGTCGCTGTTACGTCAGGTGTCGGTGTTGCGATGAATGTCTGAGTGCCGTGAGACAGTGCCGTCGACTGCAGGAGGAAGGGGCAGGGTCTTGGGGGGTACGACGTTCCGCCAGCAATGGTTGGCTGATCAGGAGTTCGAGGTAGGACGGCGCCTGGAGAAGGCATCGTTGGTTGTCGAGATCAATTTCGACGAAGATGAACTCCGTCGTGTCCAGGACGGCTACGGTCAGCGGGCATCCGAGTTGCTGAGGCTCGGCGCGCCACACGCTGAGATCGTGTCGGAGATGCCGGCACTGACGTTGGCCATTCTCGTTGGGCAGGCCGCACTCGGCTACGAACAGAACCGCTACTGGGACGAGTTCTTCGCGCGCCTCGACCTCGAACGCGACCAGCGCTTCGAACATGCGCTGCGGCACTCGCTGGATCGGCTTCTCGGGCGGTTCGGACTCCGTCGATTCCCGGAACTGAAGAACGAGTACGTTCAGGTCCTCGCCCTGCACGCGGCATTCCCCGTCTACTGCATGCGCGACATTCTCGATCTCCTCGAGGAACGGATGGTGGCGGGCACCGAGGTCACCGGCGGCGCGATCATCGAGTGGCTGCGGGAACCGGGCAAGAAATACCGCATGAACACGCTCGACGTGCCGGTGCGCAACTTTGTTCTCCACGGCGGCCAGCTCGCCGTGGACATCCTCAATCGCATCATCGAGTTCGTCGAGTTCACCACCGAGAACACCGAGTGGGCGGCGTCCGAGATCAACCTCGAAACTTCCACCACCGGGCTCCCCACTCTGCTGCTCGACACACTCATCGACCTGTTGAAAGAACGGCCGTTCGGGAGTGGCCCGCGACCTGCGGCACCGCGTGTGCGTCGTCGTCGCCGTCCCACCCTCGCGTATCTGCCGCTGGACCGCCAGGTCGTCGTCGAAGTCCCATACCCGGATATTGCCCCGGATGTTCCGTGGCGGTTGTCGTTCGATGGCGTCGGCCGGGAGGCTCTGGCGGAACCGGGATGGGGTGTTCGCGCCGACGAAGAGCACCCGCCGACGGCGGTGCCGGTGCCGGGGCCGGTCCGCGAAATCACACTCCAGCACCCGGCGAGCGAGGAGTCCGCGACTGTCACGGTCGTCGACAAGGACGATCCGCTGCTGATCTTCGACGCGGACGGACGCTGGGTGCCGAGGCACACAATGCTCCCGCGCGAGTGCGTGCTCGCCGTGTATCCGAGTGACGCCCAGGTCGTCGATGCCGGTACCGACATGACGCTCATGCCCACCGTCGGAGTGGAAACCCCGGTCGGATGGACCGGCTGGTCTGCCGTCGAACTCGACCTGTCGACCTGTCGCTCCATCGTGCTGACCCGCAAGGGCAGGCGGTCGCTCGGTGGTGTGCGAAGCGTCCGCGACACCACTGCCCCCTCGTTCGAACACGGTGAACCCATTGATGGAGTCCAGACTCTCAACGGTCTGACCGTGTACGGGTCGCGGCCGGAAGTGACACTGCCGGCCAACCCGGGTAGCCAACCCATTCCGTGGCGGGTCCGAGCCAAGCGACCCGACTCGACGACGTGGATCGTCGACACCGAGATCGACGGGACCGACGAAGACATCGCGGTTGATCCGTTCGAGCACATCGACGACGCGATGCTCGGCATGTTCGAGATTCAGGTATCCGGGCCGATCGGTGCCGACATCCGGCAACAGGTATTTCTCGCCGAAGGCATCTTCGTCGACTATTCGCGGCCCTTCCGGTTCCCCGCGACCGGCGGGCTGATCCCGGTGGTCGCCACCATCGGCAGCGAGTGGGATCTCGACGTCCCACACCCAAGGGTCGATTTCGGTGCCGGTGACCGCGACAAACTGATCACCGTCACCCAGGGTGAACGTGCTTACCGGCTGCGCCTGACACCGCCGTACCTGCAGATGCGCGCTGACCGGATCGGCGCCCCGGCCCAGTGGCGCACCGCCGCCGCGGTGCTGACACCCACCGAACTCGACGAGCACCGACACATCGCCCTCCAGGCGCCGATGGTCGAGGCCGCGGTGTTCCAACTCGAAGACATGAGCGGACATCGGATCAAGGATGTCACTCCGGACACCCCGCACTACGAGTACTTCCAGGCCCCGAGCCGTGTCTTCTTCGACGTTGCTCGCGACCTCGGACCGTGCCGCATCGTCGCCCTTGTGGACGACGAGCACGGACGCACCGTCAAGGTTGTTCTCGTCCACGTCCGTCCCGCAGCTCTGTGCGCGGGAATCACGGTCAGCGACGGCACCCTCGTCCTCGACGATCCCGCCGACGAAGAAGACCTGGCGGTCAACGTCTGGGCGCGCACCGCGCCCTGGTCGAAAGTGCAGACACTGCGGGTCGTCGACGGTTGCGCGACGTTGCCCGACTCGCATGTCGACGCCGGCCCGCTGCTCGTTCAGGTGTTCGTCGACGACCCGTGGACCACCCTCACGCCTCCGTCGTGGCCCGGCGACTCGGCCTTCGAGGTCGAGCAAGCGGGATGGATGCACGATCTGTCGCACGAGCGCGACAACCTCTCCAGATTCCTCGCGGGTGCCGGCCCGGCACCGGCGGACGCGGTGAGTATGCCCGAAGTGTGGGCGGCGTTCGCGGTGCTGCCCCAGGATTCGGAAGACACCCACACTCAGCAACTGAGATCGGCGCTCGGTCGCATTCTCGCGGAGAATCCCCGGTCTGCTCTCGAAGCTCTGGGCAACAGCATCATCCCGCTGCCCGAGATGATGGCGATGCTCATCCGCACCGGGCTCGTGTACGAGAGCTATGCCGCCGACTACACGTTGAACATCTTGCACCCGAACCCGTGGGTCGGTTGCATGATCGAGATTGCAGACCTGCCGTCGCTGTATGCGCGGCGCAACTATGTGGCCGGCGAGCGTATCGAGACGATCGACTACCTCGAACACAAGGGCGGTGCCACCCTGATGGAGGTCCTGAGCCGCGGGAAGTCCGCCGACCTCTACAGCGGAGTCTTCGACCAAGGCACCGTGCAGTTCGCGGCCATGCCCGCATCGCAGGTCGAGGCGATCATCGAGCACGCCCGACTCGTCCCCGGCGCACTGCTCGACGAGGACACGCGGGTCAGCGCCGCCATCGACGCCTTCCATACACGTGACGAGTGGATGGAACGAGGAGCGTCAACCTCGTTCGTTTCCGCCGCCGTGCGGTCGCTCGACGTCATACGGCGAACTCGGGGACCGATCTATCGTGAGGTCGCCGCGCGAAGCGAGACACTCGACGGCGTCGATACCACACGAAACCAATGGATGTTCCTGACACTGCAATCGTTGACATTTGCGGTACTCGCCCGTATGCGTGCCCACGGAATGCTCCGCTATCCGCCCGTCACAGCAGATTTCGAAGAACAGTGGGCTGTCATGGCGCAACTGTGCCCGCGGCTCGTCATGTCCGATCTCCTCATCGCTGAAGCATTCGTCACCTACGCCCGCCACGGAAACCTGATCGGAGACATCTGATGCAGCAACGCCTCGACCCGCTCGTCACCGCTCGCCGGATCGACGAGACCTACAAGAGGTACCTCAAGACCCTGTTGGGGCCCAGCGACCCCGCGATCGCCACCGCGTTCGACACTGCGATCGACGAGTCCCGCTTGCTGACGAAGGGTCCGTTGCTGGAGTTGACTCCGCCGTACAAGCCCGGACACTCGATTCCCGACCTCATCGAGGAAGGTGTTCTGCGGCCCGGTCTGGCCGACCTGTACCCGAATCCGGAAGACCTGAACCGCCCGCTGTACCAGCATCAGGAACGCGCGATCAGGAAAGTGACCGCGGGGCGGAACATCGTCGTCAGTACCGGTACCGGCTCGGGTAAGACCGAGAGCTTCCTGCTGCCGATCATCAACTCGCTGATCGAAGAACGCGAGGCGGGCACACTCGGCCCCGGTGTTCGGGCGCTGCTGCTCTACCCGATGAACGCTCTGGCCAACGACCAGCTCAAGCGGTTGCGCACGATGCTCAGGGGGATTCCCGACATCACCTTCGGCCGGTACACCGGCGAAACAGACGAGTACGCGGACAAGGCGGCGAGCAAGTTCGCTGCGGCGAATCCGGGAGAATCTCGGGTGGAGAACGAGTTGTTGAGTCGGGAAGAGATGCGGGCGCAGCCTCCGCACATCCTGCTCACGAACTACGCGATGCTCGAATATCTGCTGCTGCGACCGGCCGATATCGATCTGTTCGACGGGCCGTATTCGGGAACGTGGAAGTTCATTGCGCTCGACGAAGCGCACGTGTACGACGGCGCGCAGGGAGCGGAGGTAGCGCTGCTGCTACGCCGACTTCGCCAACGAGTAGCGCCGAAGTCCACGTTGCAGTGCATTGCGACGTCGGCATCACTCGACGGTGAGCCTGCGGAAGCAATGCGCTTTGCACGCAACTTGTTCCAGACGGAGTTCGAGTACGTGCCCGACGATCCGGATCGTCAGGACCTGGTGAAACCGGTCCGTGTCGAGCACGAACGCCCCGCCACATGGCAGATGACCGACGACGAGCTGACCGAGTGGGCGAAACCTGACGCCGACCACTCGGCACTGGGCGCGCACTCACCGACCGGCAACCCTGGCGACGCGCTGCACACGGAGAAGACGCTCCAGGCCCTGCACGAGCAGTTCGCCGACGGTCCGAGCGATGCGCGTGTTCTCGCGGAACGGCTGTGGCCGGGAGACTCCCGGTGCGAAGCCAAGCTGCAAGATCTCGTCGCGCTCGGGTCGGCTGTCACCGATGGCAGTGGGAATCCGGTGTTGTCGGCGCGTTACCACATGTTCGCCCGTGCAACAGAAGGCGCGTTTGTCAGTTTGGGCGAAGACGGCCCGACGGTGTTGCTCGGTCGGCACGAAAGGGACCCGTCCACAGGGCGTGCGATGTTCGAGTTCGGAACATGCCAGAGGTGCGGCGCCGTGCACCTTGCCGGTGAGGTCGAGCTCGCGGAATCGGGAAAGTACTTCAAGCCCAGCTCGCGGGACGATCGCGCCGTCAAATGGCTGGTTCTCACCGATGCCGTCGAGGCCAGTGTGGACGAGGACGAGGAAACACTCGGAGATACCAAGGCAGGCGACTCCGGTATCAAGTATCTCTGCACCGGCTGTGGGCGCGTGGACGAGGCGGATGGACTGTGTCCGACGGCCGGGTGCGCGGGTGGTCCGTACCGTCGAGTCCGTGAGCACAAGGCTCCCACGAAGGTCATGAGCACGTGCACCGAGTGCGGAGCGAGCGCACGCCAGCTGATCCGCAGGTTGCGTACCGATGTCAACGCCGCACCCGCGGTGCTGGCAACAGCGCTGTACCAAGAGTTGCCACCGGCCAGCGACGACACTGTGAAGGAAGTCGGCGAAGGTCGGAAACTGTTGATGTTCTCCGACTCCCGTCAGGCAGCGGCGTTCGCGGCGCCCTACCTCAGCCGTACGTACGGACGTCTGCTCGAACGGCGCTACCTGACGATGGCGCTGCAAGACCGCAAGTACGCGGACGAAGATCTCACCGTCGAAGACCTCGGTCTCCTTGCGCAGAAAAAGGCGAAGGCGGCCCATCACTTCCCGCCCAACGCCGGTTGTGTCGCGATGGACAAGGAAGTCAACGAGTGGGTCATGGGTGAGCTCATGACCATGGACCACAAGCAGTCTCTCGAAGGACTCGGCTTGATGCGGGTCGGCGTCTGCCGCGAGGGAGCACCCGAACCGCGTGGGCTGACGCAACTCGGGCTCAGCGCGGACCAGGCGTGGGATCTTCTCGACGAACTGCTCAAAACGGTTCGGTTCCAGGGTGCTCTCAATCTTCTCGACGAAGTCGACATCAAGAGTGAGCGTTTCGAGCCGCGCAACATGCGGATCCGTATCACCCGGGTCGGTTCCAACCCGAAGAACAAGATCTTGTCGTGGCTGCCGAGTGGACGGCCGGGAAGTACGAACAACCGGGTGCGCTTCGTCACGAAGGTACTTGCCGCAGTCGATCAGACTGTGGATATCGAGAAGCTCCTCGACGGGTGCTGGCGGTTCCTCGTCGACAACGGCTTCATCACACGTGAGCCCGACAAGTTCGAGGCGGATGCATTCCAGGTAGCGCACGCCCATCTTCGGGTGCGCAACGGCATGGACTGCTCCTGGCACCGCTGCGACACGTGTCGGCGTATCACCGCGTTCAACGTGCTCGGTATCTGCCCGAACAGCACGTGCCCAGGAACCCTACGGCAGTACGAGATCCCCGCGCTCGCAGACGACTCCAACCACTACCGCAACCTCTACGGATCGCTGAACACGGCACCCTTGACTGCTCAGGAACACACCGCACAGTGGACCGCCGACAAAGCGGCGGAGATTCAACGGGACTTCATCAACGGCAAGGTCAACGTTTTGTCCTGCTCGACCACATTCGAACTCGGAGTGGACGTCGGCGACCTCCAGTCGGTGGTGCTGCGCAACATGCCGCCCAAGACCGCGAACTACGTGCAGCGTGCAGGACGTGCCGGTCGACGTGCAGCGTCGGCTGCGCTGGTCCTGACATATGCCAAGCGCAGCTCGCACGACCTGTCGAAGTTCCAGGAACCGGAATCCATGATCGCGGGGACGATGCGTATCCCGTGGGTGCCGGTGGAAAACGAACGAATCGGTCGTCGCCACGCGCACTCCGTTGCCTTGGCCGCATACTTCCGGCACGCTTTCGACTCCGACGGAACGGTGTGGAAGGAGGCGGGGCAGTTCTTCCGCCCCGATGAGAACGGCAATCCCTCGCCAGCGTCGCGGATCGGCACGTTCTTGGATCCGGTGCCGGACGACATGCGCACCGATCTGCGTCGTATCCTTCCCCCACAGGTCCAGGAGGAGATCGGACTCGAAGAAGACGGCTGGGTCGAACACCTCGTGACGCTGCTCGACAAAGTCGAGAGCGAGGTGGAGAACGACTTCCAGACGTTCCGTACTCTCATCGAGGAAGCCAAGAACGCCGAGCAGTTCAAACTGGCCGACCAACTGCAGAAGACGCTCCGCACGATCGACCAGCGCCAATTACTCGGATTCCTTGCGAACAAGAACGTGCTGCCGAAGTACGGATTCCCCGTCGACACCGTCGAATTGAGGACGCTGCACTGCCACGAGCCCGTCGGGGCAAAGTTGGAGCTGTCGCGTGATCTGAGCCAGGCCATCTACGACTACGCGCCCGGAAACCAAGTGGTTGCCGGCGGCAAGGTCTGGACGTCCCGCGGAATCCATCGAGTGCCCAAACGTGAACTCGAGCAGCTCGAGTACCGAGTGTGCCGGGAGTGCGGGCGTTTCGAGGTCGGACATGTCCTCGATGCAGGTGCGATGTGCAGCGCATGTGAGAAGCCGTTCGGGGCGATCGGGAAGATGGTGGTCCCGGAGTACGGATTCGTTGCCGATGCGAAAGCTACCGATGTGGGTACAGCACAGCCCGAGCGCACGTGGGGTGGTACCAGCTACGTGGAAGACATCGGCGACGTCATCGACACGTTCACCTGGCAGTCCACCGGGGGTATCGAGGTCGAGGCCAAGGCGGGTACCCGCGCCCGTATGGCCGTGATTTCGGACGGCGGTGTAGGTGGTTACCATGTTTGCCGGTGGTGCGGTTGGGCAGCGCCGCGGAAAGGGAAACGCATCTCTCGTCAGCACGTGCGACCGGCGACCGGGCAACTATGCGACGGACCACTCGATCTCTTGTCGTTCGCACATCGCTACGAGACGGATGTCGCCGAATTCACCTTCGGCACCGTCGACTACACCGCCGAAAGCCACGGCAGGTGGCTGTCGGTGCTCTATGCCCTGCTCGAAGGCGCGTCGAAAGCACTCGAGATCAGCCGTGACGACATCGACGGCACCCTGTCGTGGAGCCGTAACGGCCGACGCAGCATCGTCCTGTTCGACACGGTGCCAGCAGGTGCCGGTGCGGCGAAGAAGATCGCCGAGAACCTCGGCGGCGTCCTCGCCGCTACCGTCGAACGCCTCAACGCATGTGATTGCGGTGAGGAAACCTCCTGCTACGGCTGCCTGCGGACATACCGCAACGCCCGTTACCACGAAGAACTGACCCGCGGCGGTGCACTCGAGATCTTCCGTCAGATCTCGGTGACAGGTGCTGTATCGGGTGCGTGGGCAGAAGCACTCGCGCAGGTTGACGCGGAGGCACGCCCGCTCCTGGCGAAACTCGCGGAATCCGGAATGTCGGCACCGGTCATCGGTGTCGAGGTAGGGGACGGATGGCCCCTCGAAATCCTGTGGGGCGACGAAAAGATCGCCATCACGAACAGCGATGATGCCGAGCGCGATGCGTGGCTCGCCGATAACGGATACAGCGCCGTTGCTGTCGAGCTTGCGGACGCCGACGATCTGATCACGAGGCTGTGCAACTGAGATGGGGAACCCGGCCCGGCGTTGACAGTCGGGCCGGGGCAACACCGGTCGGAGGGGAACGGGTTGAACACGGACCAGTTCGAGCAGTGGATGTCGGAGGCGGAGTCCGACATGGCTTGTCGCCTGGAGAAGGTGAACCTTGCTGTACGCGCGGGATTCAACGAATCGGAAGTGCACCGTCTACAAGGGTTCTACGGGATCGCGGCGAAACGGAACCGACTCCGGCGACGTCCCGTGGCGGAGTTCATCGCGCAGTATCCGGCGATCACCGTGACCGTGCTGGTCGGGCATGCCGCGCTCGCCTACGAACAGGGACGTTACTGGGCGAGTTTCTGGGACGAGATCGGATACCCGCACACCCTGGCATTCGAGAACGCGCTGCGCGACAGCGTTGAACCGAACCTCGAGAGGTTCGGCCTCGACACATTCCCTCACCTGCACGGACGATACGTCCAGACGCTCGGAGTGCACGCCGGCATCCCTATCCACTGCATGGACAACCTGATAGACGTCGCAGCGACCTACCTGCATCGAGGAAAGGACGCGTCGGGTGCCGGACTGGCCGACTGGATCCAGCGCTCCGAGAAGAACGCCGATGCGCTCGCCTTGGCGAAACCGGTGCGATACTTCCTCGACTACGGTGGCGCATTCGCCATCGAAATCCTCGATCGGATCGTTCGCGGACTCGTTGATCCTGACGGAGGGTGGGATCGCTCGGACGATGCGGACATCGAACTTCCACCGATCACCGTCGAGGGAATCCGTGCCGCGCTGAACGTAGTCCGTTCCCCGAGACTACTATCGTCGAAGGAATCCGACGTTGTACGACGTCCGGGATTACCCGCGCTGGCCTACTCGTTCGAGAGTGGCCGGGTCGTTGTGGATCTCCCGCCGACACCGGCAGATGATGAACTGTGGTCGCTGTCGGTAGACGGTGAGACCACGATGGTCGAACCGGCCCTGCGGTGGGGAGTCGAGTGGTTCGAGGCACCGTCGACCCAGGTGACCGTGCAGCGACCAGCTCGGGAGATTGTCGTCGAAGAGAGTTCTTCGGGACGGGTCCGCAGCATCGCCGTCGTCGATCCGGATGATCCCGTGCTGCTGTTCGACAAGGGTGTCGGAGACGGAGCCGGGAAGTGTGCGAACGCGCGCGCGTCGCTCCCGAAGTCCGAGGTTCTCGTGTTGCACCCGATCGGCGCGACACTCGTGGATCACGTGTCCGGCACCGTGATCGAGCCGTACGCCGATCTGGGTGCCCCGACCGGCTGGGCCGGTTGGCGGGCGGGGTGGGTGGATCTGTCGGGGTGCGAATCGTTCCGAGTTGAGACGAGCAACGTCGAGGGGACCCTGCGGGGAGTCCGAATCGTCGAGATTCCGAGGCTTGTTACCCACGACCGTCTGATCGGAGTGACCACGTCGTCGGGAATCGAGGTTGTCGGATGCCGGCCTCGACTGTGGCTGCCCGGCCGCTCGAGTGGCACCGAGTCGACATGGCATGTACGAGTTCGCACGGACAGGGGAGCTGTGCTCACCGAGTCGGACCACTCGACGGGTTCGGACGGAGTGGAAATCGATCCGTTCGCCCGTGTCGGATCGCCGATCGTGGGCATTGTGACGATCTCGGCGACCGGATCTGCTGGTTCGAGCGCGGAGTTCACAATCTTCGTTCTCGAAGGTGTGCGCGTGGAGCTCGATCGCTGGGTGCGACCGCTTGCTCCGGGCGGCGGATTGCGGGAGGTCACCGCCCAGTTCAGTTCGTCGCACGGCGTTCGGATCGTCGAACCTACGGTGAAGTTCACATCGAGCGACATTCGCTGTTCGGTAGTCGTCGAGTCGGATCTGCGGACACACACGCTATACCTCACTCCGCCTCACGTACGAACACATGTGGGAGAGCCCGAACAGGCGATCCAGTGGAAGTCGTCCGTTCATGTGCTGCTCCACGCAGACCTCGAGACGTCGAAGTTGGTTCTCAGCGTTCCTGGCTGCACCACACTCCGTGTGGATGCTGTCGATCGTGACGGAACCAGCCTCAAGTGGTACATCGCGAAACGTCGTGACGTCGATCAGTTCGAGGTTGATCTGCGTGTGTTCTACGATGTGCTGCGCGAGGCCGGCGACGGCGAGTTGAACGCGGTCGCATTGTCGGCCGACAACACTCTGGAGCGATTCACCGTCGCGACGATCCGCCCTGTGGGTACGTGCGAGAGCATTCGAATCGACAACGGACACATGGTCTTCGACGGACTACGAGTCGTCGACGACCTTGTTGCGGACGTGTGGTGGACCACCGCGCCGTGGGCAGGGAGTATCGAGCTTCCCGTCACCGACAATCGGGTGCGCCTGCCGAAAGCACTGAAGGACGCCGGCGACCTGCTGGTGACGTTGCGCGTGGCAGATCCGTGGGTTCGTCATGACGTCCCCGTGTGGCCGGACGGCTCGGCGGTCGAGGTAATTCAGAACGGCTACCGGAAAGATCGCAACAAGGGCCGGGAACGACTGTCGCGCTATTTGGTGGACGGAGGCCGTGCCCCGAGTAGTGAGAAGACGATGCCCGAGATTTGGGCAGTCCTGGCACGGACCCTCGACGACATGGGCGATGTTCATTCGTCCCAGACACGACGAGAATTGCTACGTGTCGTTTCCCGGAATCCGCGAGCAGCATTGGAAACACTCGGCAACAGCACGATTCCGTTGCTTCAACTGCCGTCGCTCGCGGTGGAGACTGAGATTGTTCGCCAGAGTTTCCGCGCTGAGGAGACACTCAACGATCTTCACACCAATCCGTGGGTCGGGGCGATGGTCGAGATCGCCGACCTTCCCTCGTTGTTCGCGCGTCGTCGTGAGGTGATGCAGGAACGATCCGATACGCTTCGCTACCTCGAGACGTACGGTGGTGACAACCTCGCGTCCATCCTCCGGTCCGGTTCGTTGCCTTCCACCGCACGTCCCCGACATGAAATCGTGCGCGACATCATCATGCTGGGTGACGAGACGATCGAGGGATTCGCGACGGCGCTGCGCAGCGTGCCGAGCGCGCTCCTGAGCGCGGAGTCGATGTGTTCGGCATACTTCGAGGCATTCGATGTGCGGCGCGAGTGGGTAGGTGTCGACGCGCCAGGCGGAATACTCGCCGACGCACAACACCTCGCCGAGTCTGTGGATGAGGAATACCATCACCTGAGGGCAATAGTGGACGAGCGACTCGCACTGGCCACCGGGGTGTTCGACGCGGGCAAGGAATGGACAGCCATCCCCGCATTCACGCTCGTGGCAGCAGCGTTGGCGCGACTCGAAGCGCACGGCCTGGTGTCGGACGCCTTGTTTCCCGGGCCGGTGGAGACATGGGGGCGTATCGCAGCGCGGTGTCCGACCCTCGTCACCACAGACTTGCTCCTCACAGAGGCGATCGTCACGCATCACGTCCACGGCGATCTGATCGGCGAACGCTCGCGCTCAGTGTAGGAGAATGAGCATCTCAGTCGGTGATACCCAGTTCCTTCAACAACGATTGGAAGATGGGGGACTCGCCCTCGCCGTTGGACGAACTCGAACTCGACGAGGTGGCAGGAAGGGCAGCCTTCGCTGCAGGAAGGATGTCGGGGAACGTCTTCAGCAGGACTTCGATGAGTTGCACCGCCATGTCCCGGTCGAGTTGGATGGACTGACTGCTCTTCGGCTTGGACTTCCGGTGGTCCGACCCGAAAGTGGTCAGGTGCAGCAGTCGAATCCCGTCCTCGTCGAGGACGTTGTAGAAGCAGTCGACCTCACTGTCGTGCGGGCGGATGTTCTGCGTGCCTTCGGCGATGGAGCGTATGCGAGCCATGGGGAAAGCGTAGCGAGCCTTACGAAACGTCCGGTAGGTGCATATACGGTAGTGGCTGGTGCCTTGTCCTATTGTGTTGATGTTGAATCGGTAGCTGCCGGCACCGGGGAGGTCGGTCGGCGGCGAAGGGGGAGTTCATGGTGGAGTCGTTTCGGTCGAGGCGGGTGGTCGGTGCGCCGCAGAAAGGTGGACAGCACCACAAGTCCGGTGTCGGCACGCAGCCTCAGCGGTCGGTGCCGCTCGTGTCTCCGCAGGCTCTGATCAATCGACGCAAGCCTCGTTCCGGAGATCTTCTTCGTGCGTTCCGCGCCATCGATACCGCGGTGGACAGAAGCGCGCAGCTCGAGATCAT
>Ga0123329_1003162_pt1 | contig 13885 bp, 15 predicted proteins | sample BioC12SIPDNA_FD_89703 | JGI IMG/M metagenome (GOLD analysis project Ga0123329, IMG submission 89703) | Anaerobic biogas reactor microbial communites from Washington, USA - Biogas_R1_B C12 SIP DNA | ecosystem: Engineered > Bioreactor > Anaerobic > Unclassified | place: Washington, USA | collected... | reverse complement strand
TACCTGGCGTTCCAGACGATCATCGTCGTCGTATGGATCGCCCTCAACATCGGCGGCATGTGGTGGAACTGGGACCCCTACCCGTTCATCCTGCTCAACCTGGCCTTCTCGACGCAGGCCGCCTACGCCGCCCCGCTCATCCTGCTGGCGCAGAACCGGCAGGAGGACCGTGACAAGGTGACGCTGTCCGCGGACCGCCGGCGGGCGGAACAGACGAAGGCGGACACCGAGTTCCTCGCCCGGGAACTCGCCGGCGTGCGGCTGGCCGTCGGTGACATGGTGTCCCGCGACTTCCTGCGCCACGAGCTGGAGGATCTCCGGGGTCTGCTGGAGCGCCTGGAGGCGAAGCTCGACGACGTGTCCGCCGATGTCGCCGACTCCCACGAGGACCTCTCCGAGCCCACCCAGGGTGACCTGGCGGACGACACCGGCCGCTGACTTACTACGATGGACGCTGTCATGTCTGCTATCACCGAATCCGCTGTCCGCAGCGCGCTGTCCCGCGTAGAGGACCCTGAAATCGGCAAGCCCCTCACCGAGCTGGGGATGGTCAAGTCGATCGCCGTCAACGGCTCGGACGTCGCTGTCGAGCTCTACCTCACCATCGCCGGCTGCCCGATGAAATCCACCATCACGTCCAACGCGCAGGCGGCCGTGGAGGAGATCGAGGGCGTCGGTTCCGTCACCGTCACCACCGACGTCATGAGCGATGAGCAGCGCCGTGAGCTGCGCATGTCGCTGCGCGGTGGCGTCGAGGAGCCCACGATCCCCTTCGCCGAGCCCGACTCGACGACCCGCGTGTACGCGGTGGCGTCGGGCAAGGGCGGCGTCGGCAAGTCCTCGATGACCGTCAACCTGGCCGTCGCCCTGGCGGCGCGCGGCTTCAAGGTCGGTGTCCTCGACGCCGACATCTACGGCCACTCCGTGCCGGGTCTCCTCGGTTCCACGGACCGCCCCACCGCCGTCGACGACATGATCATGCCGCCGATGGCCCACGGCGTGAAGCTCATCTCCATCGGCCACTTCGTCGACGGCAACGCGCCCGTCGTGTGGCGCGGCCCCATGCTGCACCGCGCGATCCAGCAGTTCCTCGCCGACGTCTTCTGGGGCGACCTGGACTTCCTGTTCATGGACCTGCCCCCGGGCACCGGTGACGTCGCCATCTCCGTGGCGCAGCTGGTGCCGAACGCGGAGCTGCTCATCGTCACCACCCCGCAGGCCGCGGCCGCGGAGGTCGCCGAGCGCGCCGGTTCCATCACCCAGCAGACCCGTCAGCGGGTCGCGGGCGTCATCGAGAACATGTCCGCCATGGTGCTTCCCGACGGCACGACCCTCGACGTCTTCGGCGAGGGCGGCGGCCAGCACGTCGCCGAGCGTCTGTCCGTGCTCACGGGCGGCAAGGTGCCGCTGCTCGGCCAGATCCCGCTGGACCCGGCGCTGCGTGCCCACGGCGACGACGGCACCCCGATCGCCGTCTCCGAGCCGGACAGCCCGGCGGGCCGCGCGATCGGCGCCGTCGCGGAGCAGCTGATGACCCGTCGCGAGTCACTGGCCGGCAAGTCGCTGGGGCTGGGCGTCACCCGCAGCTAGGTGATGTCGGCCCAGGAGAACCCGCCGCCGGTCCCGTAGTCACCCTTCGGGGTGTCGTCCGGGGACTGCGGCGGGTTCGGCTGATTCTGCTGCCGTGCCTGCTGCTGCGAGGGCTGCGGCTGCGGGGTCCGGCGACGGGCGTCGGGGGTGTCGCGCGGGTCCTCCCGCATGAGGCGCTGCGGGTCGAAGTCGTCGAGGGCGGAGTCGTCGCCGTCGAAGAGTGCCTTGGTGAGGGCTCCCCGGGGGCCGAGGCGCGTGTACTCCGCCACCTGCTCGAGGGGCTTACGGAACTCGTCGAACTCCGGGCCGAACTCGCCGTTCAGCTCCTTCTTGGCGTTGTTGATCGCGCGTCGGGCCGCGAAGATCGCCGCCCGCACGTCCTCGATGAGTCCGGGCAGACGCTCCGGGCCGACGACAATGAGAGCCACGATCAGCAGCGTGAAGATCTCCAGCCAACCGATACTCTGAAACACACATCCACCTTAGTCACACCACGCCACCGCCGTGCGGCTAGTGGCCCTGGTTACGCTTGACCGCCCGCAGGATCATCTCCATCTTGTCCAGCAGGCCCTCGGGCACGGGCGTCGGGGTCGACTCCGCGTCGGGGCCGGAGCGGGGTGGCGCGGACGCGATGCCGGCCAGCCGGGCGAGCAGCTCGTGCGGGGCCCGCACGTCCTCCCCGATGTTGGAGCCGCGCAGCCACTCGGAGGCGCCGCGCTGGCGTTCGATCTCGGCGCGGCACTCGGCGCAGTGCACGAGGTGCACGCGGGCGCGGTGGCAGGCCAGGTCGGTGAGTTCGCCGTCCACGAAGGCGGCCACGGCCTCGGGGCTGAGGTGCTCGACGGAGGCGAACTCACGGGGCCGACGCGTCGCGCGTGCACGTGCCGGACGGGTCATCTTCGGCATGCGGGGCATGCGTGGCAGGTTGGGGCGGCTCATCGCGGTATGTCTACCTCCTCTTCTCCGCCAGAATACCCCCTCGCGGGGTCAGCGGGTCCGCAGGAGGAGCTGCGCGCCCTCGTCCTTCTGTGCGGCGGCCTCGAGGCTCGCCCGCAGCTGGGTCCGGCCGCGGTGGATGCGGGAACGGACGGTGCCCATCTTCACGCCGAGAGTGTCGGCGATCTCGTCGTAGGACATGCCGACCACGTCACAGAGGACGACGGCGACACGGAAGTCGGGGCTGAGCTGGTCCAGCGCGGCCTGCAGGGCCGGGTCCAGGTTGGCCACGGAGTACGCCTGCTCCGGGGTCATGTCCGTGCCGGGGACACGCTCGTAGTCCTCCGGCAGCGCCTCCATGCGGATCTTGTTGCGGTGGCGCACCATGTCCAGGAAGAGGTTCGTGGTGATGCGGTGCAGCCAGCCCTCGAAGGTGCCGGGCTGGTAGTGCTTGAGGGAGCGGAACACACGCATGAACGTCTCCTGGGTGAGGTCCTCCGCGTCGTGCGGGTTACCGGAGAGACGGAACGCGAGGCGGTAGACACTGTCGGCGTGTTCGGCGACCAGTTCACCCCAGCTGGGCATGTCCCCCTGGCCGGCGTCGAAGGCAGCGGTGCCGGAGAGGTCCTCCGGGGCGGTGAGCGCGGCGTCCTGGGTGTGGGCGTCGTGTCCTGCGTTGCGTGTCATACCGATGATTGTGCTACACACCACTGCGGAAGGCTGCAGAGTGGTCTGTCAACATACTGTGAACGGCTCCCACCACCCCCATTCGTCACACCAGTCACAATCACGGGGGGTTCCGGCACAATACGCCCTGACCAGCCTAGACTGGGGAATCGTGACTGACACGGCTTATGACGCACTGCGCACCTACATCGAATCCACCACGGAGATCCCGGAGGCGCTCGCCGACGCACGCCGCGACGCCGCCGAGTTCGGCCTCACCGTGCCCGACGAGATGACCGGCCAGCTCCTGGCCACCCTCGCCGCCGCCACGGGCTCCCCGTCGAACTCCACCGGCGCGGTCGCCGTGACCCCCGCCGCCGGTGTGGTGGGGCTCTACATCCTCCGGGGCCTCGGCGACAGGGGCACCCTCACGTGCATCGACCCCGAGGTCGAGCACCAGTCCCAGGCCCGCAACGTCTTCCGTGCCGCCGGCTACGCCCCCTCCCGCGTGCGCTTCCTGCCCTCCCGTCCGCTCGACGTCATGGGCCGCCTCGCCGCCGGCGCCTACCAGCTCGTCTACGCCGAGGTCGCGCCCGTGGAGATGCCCGCCATCCTGCAGGCCGCCTGGCCGCTGCTCACCCCCGGCGGCACCCTGGTGCTCGCCGACGCGCTTCTCGACGCCACCCTCGCCGACGAGTCCCGCCGCGACCGCGACACCAGCGCCGCCCGCGAGGCCGACGAGATGGCGCGTTCCCTGGAGGGCGCGATCGTCACCCGCCTGCCGCTGGGGGCCGGGCTCACTCTGATCACCCGGCGCTGAGTGCCACCCCGCGGGCGTCGGAAAGCGAGAAACGGGCCGCGGGCAGTCCCTCAGCTGACTGCCCGCGGCCCGTTGACCGGGAGCGCTAGACGACCTCGTTCTTGCCGACGACGACCACGCCGCCGGCCGAGATCTTGAAGCGTGCCTCATCGCGGGCACGGTCGACGCCGATGATCTCGCCCTCGCGGACGTAGACGTTCTTGTCCAGGATGGCGTGGCGCACGACGGCGCCGCGGCCGATGCGGACACCCGGCATCAGGACGGAACCCTCGACAGTGGCACCCTCGGCGACATGGACGTCACCCGCGAGCACCGAGTTGCGGACCGTGCCGCCGGAGATGATCGAACCCGGGGCAACCATCGAGGACTGGGCGATACCGCCCTGGGTGAACTTCGCCGGCGGGAAGTTCTCGTCCTCGGTGGAGTGGATCGGCCACAGACGGTTGTACAGGTTGAACACCGGGTGGACGGAGATGAGGTCCATGTGCGCCTCGTAGAAGGCGTCGATGGTACCGACGTCACGCCAGTAGCCCTTGTCACGCTCGGTGGCGCCCGGGACCTCGTTGCCCATGAAGTCGTAGACGTGGGCGTCGCCGCGGGAGACGAAGTACGGGATGATGTCGCCGCCCATGTCGTGCTCGGAGTCCTCGTTCTTCTCGTCCTCGAGCAGCGCCTGGATCAGGGCGTCCGTGGTGAACACGTAGTTGCCCATCGAGGCGTAGGTGACGTCCGGATCGTCCGGGGTGCTCGGCGGGTCGGCCGGCTTCTCCAGGAACTCGGTGATGTTGCCCTGGTCGTCGGACTGGATGCAGCCGAACGCGGTGGCCTCCTTGCGCGGAACGCGGATGCCGGCGACGGAGCAGCCCTTGCCCGAGGCGATGTGCTCCTCGACCATCTGGGACGGGTCCATGCGGTAGACGTGGTCGGCGCCGAAGACGATGACGTAGTCGGGCTTCTCGTCGTAGATGAGGTTGATGGACTGGACGATCGCGTCAGCGGAACCGGTGAACCAGCGCTTGCCGCGACGCTGCTGCGCCGGGACGGAGGCGATGTACTGCGACACCGGGCCGTGCAGCGACCAGGCCTGGGAGATGTGGCGGTCGAGCGAGTGCGACTTGTACTGGGTCAGCACCGCGATCTTGAGGTAACCGGCATTGACCAGGTTCGAGAGAACGAAGTCGATGAGGCGGTAACTGCCGCCGAAGGGCACCGCGGGCTTCGCGCGGTCTTCGGTGAGCGGGAACAGGCGCTTGCCTTCGCCGCCGGCGAGAACAATGGCTAGAACATTCGGCTGAGTCTTCACACTCCCCAATCTAGGTCGTCCCAGTGGTTTTCGCCGGGGAAGATGATATTCACTCCTGTTTCTCTCCCCTCCCCACTCCCCCTGTTCTCCGAATCCGGGGTTCCCGGGGTCCGGGGACTCCCCCGGTCGCCTCCCCCGCGGCCGACGTCGGCACGCACCCACTACCCCCGGAGCCCCCTGCACGGGCGGCGGGGCGTCGCTACGCTGGGAACCTATGAGAGTCGGAATGTTGACCAGAGAGTACCCCCCGGAGATCTACGGCGGCGCCGGTGTGCACGTCACCGAGCTGACCCGCTTCATGCGCGAGATCACGGAGGTGGACGTCCACTGCATGGGCGCACCGCGTGACATGGAGGGGGTGTACGTCCACGGCGTCGACCCGGCACTCGAGGACGCCAACCCCGCAATCAAGACGCTGTCCACCGGACTGCGCATGGCCCAGGCCGCCGACAACGTCGACGTCGTCCACTCCCACACCTGGTACGCCGGACTCGGCGGCCACCTCGCGGGCAAGCTGCACGGCATCCCGCACGTCGCCACCGCCCACTCCCTCGAGCCGCACCGCCCGTGGAAGCGGGAGCAGCTGGCCGGGGGCTACGAGGTCTCCTCCTGGTCCGAGAAGAACGCCATGGAGTACGCCGACGCCGTCATCGCGGTCTCCGCCCGCATGAAGGACTCCATCCTCGAGGCGTACCCGCGCATCGAGCCCGACCGCGTCCACGTCGTGCTCAACGGCATCGACACCACCCTGTGGCAGCCCCGCCCGACCTTCGAGGACAACGAGAACTCCGTGCTCACCGAGCTCGGGGTCGACCCGGACCGCCCGATCGTCGCCTTCGTCGGCCGCATCACCCGCCAGAAGGGTGTCGAGCATCTGGTCAAGGCCGCCGCCCACTTCGACGAGGGTGTCCAGCTCGTGCTCTGCGCCGGCGCCCCGGACACCCCGGAGATCGCCGCCCGCACCACCGCCCTCGTCGAGGACCTGAAGTCCCAGCGCGACGGCATCTTCTGGGTCCAGAACATGCTCGAGCGCGACCGGATCCAGGAGATCCTCACCGCCGCCGACACCTTCGTCTGCCCCTCCATCTACGAGCCGCTCGGCATCGTCAACCTCGAGGCCATGGCCTGCGGCACCGCCGTCGTCGCCTCCGACGTGGGCGGAATCCCGGAGGTCGTCGTCGACGGCGAGACCGGCACCCTCGTCCACTACGACGAGAACGACGAGGAGGCCTTCGAGCGCGACATCGCGGCGCAGGTCAACGCCATGGTCGCCGACAAGCAGCGCGCGCAGAAGTTCGGCGTCGCCGGTCGCGAGCGTGCCGTGAACGAGTTCTCCTGGGCCACCATCGCCCAGCAGACCGTCGACATCTACAAGTCCCTGCGATAGGAGCAGTGCTCTCAGTGACTTTCCACCGCCCCGAACTGCACGTCACGCCGGAGTCGGGGGTCCTCGACGCGCCCGCGGGAGTTCTCCTCGACGGCGACACCTGGCACCTCTTCCACCAGTACCGGCCCACCCCGGACGCACCCGCCCGCTGGGCGCACGCCGTCTCCGTGGAGGGCCCCTTCGACTGGGAGATCTGCGACGACGTCCTCGTCCCCGCCGGGGGTGAGACCGCCGTCCGCGCCGGTGCCGTCGTGTCCTCCGGCCCCGGCCTCGACCTGTACTTCACGTCGGTCACGGCCGCCGGCACCTCCATCCAGGTGGCGCACCTCGATGAACTGGACGAGGCCTGCCCGGTCTCGGACGACGAGTTCGCCGTCGACAAACGCATCCGCCGCACGGGTGACGTCGTCGGTGACCGCGAGGGTCACGTGCGTTTCCGCTCCCCCTGCGTCGTCCCGGACTGGGAGTCCGCGGACGACCGCCACGCCGGGCACGACGGATGGCTCATGCTGTGCGTCACCGGCTCCGGGGAGGCCCCCGTGCCGGTCGTGCTGACCAGCCCGGACGGCCGCTCCTGGGACTTCATCGGCCCGCTCACCTTCACCGGTGACCCGGGCTTCGACGCCGCGTCGATCGTCGTCGGCCCCCGCATCATCCGACTCCGCGACGAGGTCGACGGCAACATCTACGACGTGCTGCTCATCACCCTCGAGCAGGACGGCATCGACATCTCCGGCTACCTCGTGGGCACCCTCCGCGAGGCCACCTTCGACGTGCGGACCCCGTTCACGCGCATCGACCACGGCCACGACTTCACCCGCCCCCGCAACACCAACGTCACGCCGGGCACCGTGAAGCCGGAGAAGCGTTACCTGCAGTCCGTCCTCTTCGGACTGCTCAACGGCGTCGGACGGCAGGACGACCCGGCACGTCACCTCTCCCTCGAGGAGGAGGGCTGGGCGAACGCCCTGTCACTCCCGCGTGTGGTCACCCTGCAGGGCGGGCTGGTGTTCCAGACCCCGCCGGCGGGACTGCCCGACGCCATCAGCCGCTCCGACCGCGCCCGTTCGTGGACCGGGCTGTGCGAGATCCCGACCGGGAGCTCCCTCACGGCGACGCTCATCGACGCCGCGGGCAACACCGCCGCCACCGTCACCCACGCCGGTGACACGCTGCGCGTCGACCGGTCGATGAACCCCCACCACGCCGGTGACCCGGTCGCCTCCGCTGCACTGGCGCAGGGCGACACCGACTCCCTGTCGATCTTCGTCGACGGCTCCACGCTGGAGGTCTTCGCCGACGGCGGTGCCGTCACGATGGCCAGCCGCGTCTACGTCGAGGGCGGCTGCCGGGAGATCCGCGTCGAGCTCGACGGCGACGCGGTCATCGAGCAGTACTGGAGCCGCGGCCCCGGCTCCGTCTAGGTCCGGCGCAGGTCCGGCTCAGGCCCGCCCCATGCGGATGAGGTGGGCCCGGCCGGTGACGGTCAGGGTCTCCGGCAGCTGCGCGATACGGCGGCCCAGCTCCTCCGGCTCGATGTGCCGGGCGGAGGGGCTCATGCCGATCTGCGCGGCGATGGACTCCTTGTCCAGGGTCATGGGGAACTCGATGAGCTCGGGCTCACGCACGGGGGTGAGGTGGCCTGCTGCCTGCTCGATGAGGCGGTCGATCTTGCCGTCCTCGACGTCGAGGATGCCCAGCGGCTCACGCAGCTCCGCCAGGTGACCGCGGTCGGCGGTGAGGAACACCGCCTGCCCGTCCTCGGTGAGGACGCGGGCGAACTCGGCGGCGTTGCGCGGGGCGAAGACGACGGTGATCACGTCGATGGAACGGTCGCGCATGGGCAGACGCTCCCACACGTCGGCGACCACGGCACCGACCCGCGGGTGGCAGGAGGCGAGCCGCTTCGCGGCGTGCACGGAGATGTCCATGCCGACGCCGCGGGCCCCGTCGACGTCGTCAAGGGTGTGGGCGAGGTAGTAGCCGGTGCCGGCGCCGATCTCGGCGATGACGGGCCGTGCGTTCTCGGGCACCCCGGACTCGTCGAGGGCGTCGTGCACGCCACCGGTGACGGCCTCCACGAAGGGGGCGAAATGCCCGCGGGACAGGAATGTCTCGCGGGCGAGGACCATCTCCATGCTGTCGCCCTGGTGGCGCAGGCCTGCGCCTGCGGCCAGGGTCACGTACCCCTGCCGGGCCACGTCGTAGGAGTGGCCGGACTCGGAGACGAGGCGGGCGAAGTCGTCCGCGCCGGACAGGGCGGTGCCGTCGGCGGGATCAGCGAGCACGTCGATGATGTCTGAGAGCATGCTGTCGAGCATACCCCCGGGTACTGGCTAGCCTTCAGCCGCTGCGGTGAGCAGCGCGCCGAGCTCGGCGGCCTCCTCCTTGCTCAGTTCCACAACGAGGCGTCCGCCACCGTCGGACGGGATGCGCATGACGATCTTCCGGCTCTCCTCCACTGCTTCCATGGGTCCGTTGCCGGTACGCGGCTTCATAGCTGCCATAGTGAGTTGGCTCCTTCTACTCGGATGATCTACCCTGACCAGTTTAGTCAATTTTCTCCGGAGAGAGCCGGGACAGCTGTTCCTCCGCCTCATTGAGACGCCAGGTGAGGTGCGCAATCACGTCGTCGACCTGCTCCGGGCGGTAGCCCCGCGGCACCAGTTCGAACTGGACGTCATCGATCCTCCCGGCGCCCACGGCGTGCCGGTTCGCCTCCAGGGTCTCCTGCGGATCGAGCGGTTCGAGGAGTTCACCGCGTCCGAAGACGCTGCCCCAGAACCAGACACCGAGCACCACGAACGCGGCCAGCAGGACAATGAGCAGTAACCAGGAGAGCATGGCTAGAGGATACCCGCCAGGGGCTCCCGCTTGTCGACGTCCTCGTTCCCTGCCACTCCCGCCCTGTCCAGGAGGGTGCGGGCCACGACATCGGCCATCGGGCCCAGCTCGGCCAGGGGCCGGTTGCGGTGGCGGCGCACCCCCAGGTCGACCTGCGTGACGGCCGCGGGCCCGTGGCGGCGGGCGACGTCGACGAGCAGGCCAGCCTCGACGCCGTAGCCGGCGGTGAAGGGCAGCTCGAGGGCGGTGGCGCGGCGGAGGGCGTACTCGCCGGCCAGGGGCTGGTTGATGTGCCCCAGTTCGGGGAACAGGGCACGCAGCAGGGGCTTGGCCGTGAGTTCTGTCACACGGCCACCTCCGGTGGGTTCCCCGCGGAAGGTGCGTCGGTAATCGGCCTTGACCAGATGGACGCCCGGGTCGGAGAAGGGGGCGGACAACGCCCGGACCATGCCCGGCGCGGGCTGGCGCAGATCGGCGTCGACGAAGACGACGACGTCGCCCGTCGCGGCGGCCACGCCCCGCCACAGGGACTCCCCCTTGCCGGGACGGGTGGGGATGTGCGGGAGGATCTCCCGCCAGTTGAGCACCGTCGCACCGGCGTCCCGTGCCTCGCGGGCGGTGGCGTCGGTGGAGTCGGCGTCGATGACGAGGATCTCGTGGGGGTCGTCGGCCCGCACGGCGGCGACGACCCCGGCGACGGTGGCCTCCTCGTTGAGCGCCGGGATGACCACCGAGACCCTCACGCGAGACCCCGGATCGTGTTGAGCGGGGCCGCGGTGCCCGCGATGGCGGCGGTCATGCGGATGACGTCGACGGTCTCCGCGACCTCGTGGGCGCGGAAGGCCGCGACCCCGCGGGCAGCGGCCCAGGCGGTGGCGGCCAGGGTGCCGGGGATGCGCTCCCCCACCGGCCGGTCGACGGTCTCGCCGACGAAGTCCTTGTTGCTCAGCGCCATGAGGACGGGCCACCCAGTGGCGACGATCTCGTCGACACGGCGCAGCAGCTCCAGCCCGTGGAAGGTGTTCTTGCCGAAGTCGTGCGTCGGGTCCAGGAAGATCCTCTCCTCCGGCACACCACAGCTGACGGCGCGTTCGGCCAGGCGGGTGGTCTCGGCGATGACGTCGGCCACGACGTCGTCGAAACGCACGCGGTGCGGCCTCGTGCGGGGCTCGACCCCGCCGGTGTGCGAGCAGACGTAGCCGACGCGGTGCTGCCCGGCGACCTCGACGAGCTCCGGGTCGTACCCGGCCCAGGTGTCGTTGACCAGGCCGGCGCCGGCGCGGATGGCCTCGTCGGCCACGGAGGCCCGCCACGTGTCCACGGAGATCAGCACGTCCGGGTGACGCTGCGCGACGGCCGCGATGACGGGGATGACGCGGTCGAGTTCCTCGGCGACGTCGACAGGCGAACCGGGGCCGGCCTTGACGCCGCCGATGTCGACGATCGTCGCCCCCTGGGCGATGACCTCGTCGCAGCGACGTAGCGCGGCCTCGTCGGCGAAGGTCGCGCCCCGGTCGTAGAAGGAGTCCGGGGTGCGGTTGACGATCGCCATCACCGCCGGAAGAGCAGGACTGTTCACGGAGATGTCAGGGATGTCAGCGACGGTCGGCCTGCTCGAGAACCTCGTGGACAGGGGTGTACTCGTCGGCCTGGGTGGCGTTGGTGAGTCGCTCGTCGGTCATGACGCCGTGCGTGTCGACGATGTGCCGCACGGCCTCGTCGACGGAGTCGGTGACGAGGAACAGGTCCATGTCCTGCGGCGAGATGAGCCCCTCGGCCGCGAGACGCTCGCGGATCCAGTCGATGAGACCACCCCAGAACTCGGTGCCCAGCAGCACGATCGGGTAGTTGGTGACCTTGCCCGTCTGCACCATGCACAGCACCTCGAAGAGCTCGTCGAGGGTGCCGAAACCACCCGGCAGACAGATGAACGCCTGCGAGTACTTGAGGAACATGGTCTTGCGGGCGAAGAAGTAGCGGAAGTTCAGACCGAGGTCGACCCACTTGTTGAGGTGCTGCTCGTGCGGGAGCTCGATGCCCAGGCCGACGGACAGGCCGTCCGACTCATGGGCACCCCGGTTCGGGGCCTCCATGAGGCCGGGGCCACCGCCGGTGATGACGGCGTAGTCGGCCGCCACGAGCGCCTTACCGAGTTCACAACCCTGCTGGTACCAGGGGTGCCCCTCCGGGATGCGGGCGGAACCGAAGACGGTGACGGCCTTCGGCATGGAGGCCAGGGCGTCGAAACCGGAGACGAACTCACCCTGGATGCGCAGGATGCGCCACGGGTCCGCATGCAGCCAGTCGTGGTCCGACCCGAGTTCCAGCAGTCGCTGGTCGTAGGTGGACTTCTTCGCCCCGTCAGTGCGCAGCAGCATGGGGCCGCGCAGCATCCGGGCCTTGTCGGGATCGGGTGTGATGTTCGGAGCCATAGTCCTCAAACCTAGCGCGTTCCTGATGCGCCTGCCGGATCAGGTGGGGCGGGTGGTGAGGAAATCACGCAGCTGCGCCGCCACCCGCCGGATCTGCGACACCGGGACATGCTCGTCCTTCCGGTGGGCGAAGGCGGGGTCGCCCGGCCCGAAGTTCACGGCGGCGATCCCCAGACCGGCGAAACGCGCGACGTCGGTCCACCCGTACTTCGCCCGCACCTCCCCCACCGTCCGGATCAGCGCCGCCGCGGCGGGCTTCTCCAGGCCGGGCAGCGCCCCGGCGACGGCGTCCTCCAGCGTCACCTCGAAACCCGCGAGGTGCCTCTCGACGCGCCCGAACGCCTCCTCCGCCGTCAGGTCCGGCGCGAAACGGTAGTTCACCAGCGCATACGCCTCGTCCGGGATGATGTTGGTCGCGACGTAGCTCTCCAGCTTCACCACGTTGAGGCCCTCCCGGTAGACCAGGCCGTCGATGTCGACCTCGCGGCCCTGCCACTCCGCGACCTTCTGGATCGCCGGGGCGAGCCGGTGGGCGGCATTGTCGCCGAGCCACCCCCGGGCGGAGTGGGCACGTTGGCCACGGGTGGTCACCCGCACGCGGAGGGTGCCCTGGCAGCCGGCCTCGATGATCGCGCCGGAGGGCTCCCCCAGCAGGGCCAGCTCCCCGTCGAGCCACTCCGGGTCACTGACCGCCAGGTGCCCCAGCCCGTTGTACTGGCTGTCGACCTCCTCGCACTCGTAGGCGATGAGCGTGAGGTCGTAGGCCAGGTCCGGGTCGGCGGCGAGGGTGGCGAACAGGTGCAGGTACACCGCCAGCCCCGACTTCATGTCGACGGTGCCGCAGCCGTACATGACGCCGTCCTCGAGGCGGTGGGGGACGTTGTCGGCGATGGGCACCGTGTCGAGGTGACCGGCGAGGATGACCCGTGACCTCCTCCCGCGTTCGGTCCGGGCGGCGACGGTGTTGCCCCTCCGGAGGACGCGGACGGAGGGGACGTCGGCAAGCGCCTGCTCCACCAGATCAGCGAGGGCACGCTCCTGGTGGGAGGGGCTGGGGATGTCCACCAGCGCGGCGGTCAGGGCAACGGGATCCTGGGTGAGATCGAGTGCGGTCACCTGACCAAGGGTACCCACGGCGACTCAACGTGTGTACGGGTACGGAGGGCCGTAGACTCTGGAGACATGACAACTCAGGGAGCAACCGCGGTCGGAATCGCCAACATCGCCATGGATGGCACCATTCTGGACACCTGGTACCCCGAACCCGAACTTGTCGACGGCACCGACCTGGTCTCCGGCACCGAGCGCCTCGGCGCCGCCGACATCCCGGACAACATGCTCAAGCTCGTGCTGCTCGACGAGGACCGCATGGTCGAGCAGGTCGCCGTCCGCACCACCATCGCCGACCTGCAGGCGCTGCCGATCGACGCGCACGACGTCTACCTGCGCCTGCACCTCCTCTCGCACCGCCTGATCCGTCCCCTCGAGCTCAACATGGACGGCTCGCTGCGCCGCCTGTCCACCGTCGTGTGGACCAACAAGGGCCCCTGCACCCCCGACAACTTCGAGTTCGTCCGCACCGCGCTGCGCTCCCGCGGACTGATCCACGTGTACGGCATCGAGAAACTGCCCCGCATGGTCGACTACGTCGTGCCCTCCGGCGTGAACATCGCCGAGGCCGAGCGTGTCCGCCTCGGCGCCTACCTCGCCCCCGGCACCCGTGTGCTGCGCGAGGGCTACGTCTCCTTCAACTCCGGTTCCCTCGGCGCCGCCCGCATCGAGGGCCGACTCTCCTCCTCCACCGTCATCGGCGAGGGCACCGACGTCGGCCTGTCCTCCACGATCATGGCGCGCCGCCGCTCCGACGGCCTGCGCGACCCGATCACCATCGGCGCGAACTGCACCTT
>Ga0123329_1003157_pt1 | contig 13895 bp, 10 predicted proteins | sample BioC12SIPDNA_FD_89703 | JGI IMG/M metagenome (GOLD analysis project Ga0123329, IMG submission 89703) | Anaerobic biogas reactor microbial communites from Washington, USA - Biogas_R1_B C12 SIP DNA | ecosystem: Engineered > Bioreactor > Anaerobic > Unclassified | place: Washington, USA | collected... | reverse complement strand
TGGTTGACATCCAGACACTTCTTCGCCAGGGCGAAGTCGCGCTGGGCCGCCGCCTGGTCCGGCAGGAACCCGAAGCACACCACCACGCCGTCCGGCAGGGCGCCGAAGGCGGCGGTGCAGGCGTCCACCAGGCCCGTATGGGACTCAATATCCTCCGCGTCAAAGGGCAGGACGTGGCAGGGCCGCTGGTGGCGGATGCGCAGGTCGCCCGCGATCACCTCCAGCTCCCCCGTGTTCCGCCCGGCGAGGGCGAGGGCGTAGCCCTTCCGCGCGAACTCGTCGGCCATGGCCCGCGCGATTTCCGACGCCGCCCCGAAAATCACCACCGAGGGCATGGACGGGTGCTGTTCAGTCATGGGCCGCCTCCCCGTTGCCGGCCAGCGCGAGCCGCCGGGAAAGGTTCGAGGACATCAGACCGTCCGGGTCCGCCCGGCGGCACACGGCGCGGAACGCGTCCAGGCGGGGATACATGGCCGCGATGGCGCCGGGCGTGGCCACGGCGTCCTTGGCCAGATAGAGCCGCCCGCCCGCGTCCAGCAGCACGGCGTCCAGTTCCCGCAGAAAGTCCTCCAGCCCGGGGGCGTTCGGAATGTCCAGGGTGATCGTGTGGCCGGGCATGGGGTGCGACAGGAGCCCGCGGCCCTCCCCGCCGAAGCGCTTGAGCACCGCGAGGAACGACGCGCGCTTCGCGCGGCTGCACAGCTCCAGCAGGCGGCGGAGGCCGTCGCCGCGCTCCAGCGGGAACGTGGCCTGGTACTGCACAAAGCCCCTGCGCCCGTACATGCGGTTCCAGTGCAGGATGCGGTCCAGGGGGAAGAAGTACTTCTCGTAGTCCACCAGGTGCCCCTTCATCGGCTTGTGCAGGGCGTAGACGAGGTCGTTGAAGGCCCGGATGCTGTAGGGGTTCAGCAGGAACTGCGGGAAGTCCACCGGGACCGAGAGCGCCGGCCGCCGGGGGATGTCGAAGGGCTTGAGCGCGCGCGCCGGGGGGAGCATGGCCGCAGGCGCGGGGTTGCCGCGCATGAGCACCGAGCGCCCCAGGCTGTCCTCGCCGGAGAGGCAGTCCACCCACGCCACGCTGTACTGGTAGTCCTTGTCGGACTCGCTGAAGGCGTCGAGGGCCTCCTGGAGGTTCGCGCACCGGACATAGTCCACGGAGACCCAGGCCGAGGCGATGCGGCGCAGCCGCAGGCGCGCCGACAGGATGAAGCCCGTGAGGCCGACACCGCCGACGGTGGCCCAAAAAAGCTCCGGGTCGCGCTCCGGCGAGCATTCCACCACGCCCAGCGCCGGGGTCCACAGGGTGAGCGACGCCACATGGTCGCCGAAGGAGCCGTCGAGGTGGTGGTTCTTGCCGTGGACGTCGTTGGCGATCGCGCCGCCGACGGTGACGAAGCGCGTGCCCGGGAGCACGGCGGGCATCCATCCGCGCGGCACGAACACCTCCAGAATCTCCGAGAGGGAGACCCCCGCCTCGCAGTCCAGCACGCCCGTTTCTTCGTCAAAGGCCGTCATGCGGTTCAGGCGCGTCATGTCCACCACCGCGCCGTCGGCGTTCACCGACGTGTCGCCGTAGCTGCGGCCGAGGCCGCGCGCGATCCGCCCGCCGAGGCCGGCGTCCGCCAGCAGGCCGGCGAGTTCCGGCTGCGTGACGGGGCGGAACACCCGGCACATCGCCGGGCGGTACCGCCCCCAGCCCGCGAGGGCCGCCGTTTTTTCCGCACAGTCCGCCATGGGGATCCTTTCCCAAACGCGTTCCCGGAAGAGTATAGAGTGTTCCCTGCGCGCCGCACAACCGCGCGCCGTGATTGCCGAATCGCCGGATACGTAGACGCGGCATCCTGCCGCGTTCTTGGGGTTTTCGTTGGCCCAAAGAACGCGCCAAGATGGCGCGTCTACATTGCGGGCGTTCTCGCCGACTTACTTCATTAGCAGCGAAGCGCGGCAATCTCGTTTCCGCCACGGATTCGGTTCTCGCGATGTCCAATCCGGCGATCAGGATGATTGCCTTTCCTGTTTCAATCGGCTACAATCCCCCCATGTCCGTGACGATTGTGATACCCGTGTACAACGAGGCGCAGTCCCTTCCCCCGCTGGTGGAGGGGATCGAGCGCCACGCCGCCGACGTGCCCCACCGCATCCTGTTCGTGGACGACGGCAGCACCGACGGGTCGTGGGCGTGCATGCTCACCCTGCGGGAGAGCCGCCAGAACCTGGACGCCATCCGCCTGCGGCGCAACTTCGGGAAGACCGTGGCGCTTCGGGTGGGCTTCGACCGCGCGCGCGGCGACCGGGTCATCACGATGGACGGCGACCTCCAGGACGACCCGGCGGAAATCCCGCGCATGCTGGCGAAGCTGGAGGAGGGCTACGACCTCGTGAGCGGATGGAAGCAGCAGCGGCACGACCCCTGGCACAAGACGATCCCCTCCCGCGTGTACAACGGCTGGGTGTGCCGCCTTTTCGGCATGGGCCTCCACGACGTCAACTCGGGGTTCAAGGCCATGCGCATGGAGGTGGCGCGCGCCGTGCCGCTCTTCGGCGACATGCACCGCCTGATCCCCGTGTTCGCCCACGCCCTCGGCTACCGCGTCACGGAGATTCCCGTCACCCACCACGCGCGGCGTTTCGGGCGGTCCAAGTACGGGCTCGAGCGCTTCGCCAAGGGCGCCTTCGACCTGGTCGCCGCCCGCCTGATGATCTTCTACAGCGACTCCCCCGTGCGCTACTACGCGCGCGTCGCGGCCGTCTTCGTGCTGGCCGTGGTGACGGCCGCCGTCGTTGGGGGGGCCGTCCTCGCCGCGCTCGGCGCGCCGTGGACAGCCTGGGCGGTCTACGCCGCCCTGTGCGCCGTCGTGTCCGGCCTGGCGGCGGGCATGGTCACGCTGCTGGGCATGGGGCTCTTCGGGGAGTGGGTGCTCCACCGCGCGCCCAAGCAGGACACCCGGGTCTACATCGCCGAGGCCCACACGGACTAGGGCCGGGGCGGGCCTCTCCGACAAGTCATACCCGTCGGACGGGTCAGACCGGTCGGACACGTCTTCCGGAGCGCCTTTCCCTCACCCGAAGTCGTCGAAGGCGATCATGTCATCCTCCACGCCGAGGCTGTGGAGCATGTTCGTGCAGGCGGAGAGCATCATGGGCGGGCCGCAGAGGTAGTACTCGATGTCCTCCGGGGCGGGGTGCTTGCTGAGGTACTCGTCGTGGAGCACCTGGTGGATGAATCCCGTGAGGCCGGTCCAGTTGTCCTCGGCCTGCGGCTCGGACAGCGCCGTGTGCCAGGTGAAGTTGGGGTTCTCCGCGGCGATGGCGTTGAAGTCGTCCTCGTAGAACATCTCGCGCAGGCTGCGCGCGCCGTACCAGAAGGTGGCCTTGCGGCCGGTCTTGATCCTGCGGAACTGGTCGAAGATGTGGGAGCGCATGGGGGCCATGCCGGCGCCGCCGCCGATGAAGCACATCTCGCGCTGCGTCTCCTGGGCGAAGAACTCGCCGAAGGGCCCGGAGATCGTCACCTCGTCCCCCGGCTTGAGGGAGAAGATGAAGGAGGACATGAGGCCCGGCGGGATGCCCTGGGTGCGCGGGGGCGGCGTGGCGATGCGCACGTTGAGCATGATGATGCCGAACTCCTCGGGGTAGTTGGCCATGGAGTAGGCGCGCGTGACGGGCTCGTCGGCGACGGAGCGCAGGTCCCACAGCTTGAAGGCGTCCCACGCGTCGCGGTATTCGGGCTCCACGTCGAAGTCCTTGAACTCGACGGTCCCGGCGGGCCGCTCGATCTGGATGTAGCCGCCGGCGCGGAAGGGGACGGACTCGCCCGCGGGCAGCTCGAGCACCAGCTCCTTGATGAAGGTGGCGACGTTGTGGTTGGAGCGGACCTTGCAGCGCCATTTTCGGACGTCGAAGATTTCCGGCGGAATCTCGATCTTGAGGTCGTTCTTGACCTTCACCTGGCAGGAGAGGCGGACGCCCTCGCGGGCCTCCTTGCGGTTGATGTGGCCGGTCTCCGTGGGCAGGAGCGACCCGCCGCCCTCGTGCACCTTCACCTTGCACACGCCGCAGGAGCCCTTGCCGCCGCAGGCGGAGGGCACGAAGATCTTGTTCGCCGCGAGCGTGGCCAGCAGGGTGCCGCCCGCCGGGGTCACGAGCGCCTTCGACTCGTCGTCGTTGATCAGGATTCTGACGTCGCCGGAGGCCACCAGCTTGGCCTTTGCCACCAGCAGGACCGCCACCAGCGCGAGGATGACCACGCAGAAGGCGATGACGCCGCTAACCACCGTTACCGTTGCCGCACCCATTTCAACTCCTTGCTCCCGGCGGGCCGACCCGCCGTTGATTGGTGACGCGTCACAGCTGAATGCCGCCGAAGGACATGAACCCGACGGCCATCAGGCCGGCCAGCACGAAGGCGATGCCGAGGCCGCGCAGGGGCTTCGGCACGTTGCTGTAGCGCATGCGCTCGCGGATGCCCGCCATCAGCGCGATGGCCAGGGCCCATCCGGCACCGGAGCCGACGCCGTAGACCACGCTCTCGGGGAAGGTGTAGCTGCGCTCGACCATGAAGAGCGAGCCGCCCAGGATCGCGCAGTTCACCGCGATCAGCGGCAGGAAGATGCCCAGGGTCACGTACAGTTTCGGGACGTAGCGCTCCAGGGTCATCTCGACGATCTGGGTCATCGTGGCGATCGTGCCGATGAAGGTCAGGAAGTAGAGGAACGAGATGTCAATGCTTTCCAGCGACGGGTGGATCCAGGCCATCGCCCCGGGCGCCATGAACCACGTGTAGATCGCGTTGTTCAGGGGCACCGTGATCACCTGCACGAAGGTCACGGCGATGCCCAGCCCGATGGCGGTCTCCACCTTCTTCGAGCAGGCGAGGAAGGAGCACATGCCCAGGAAGAAGGCCAGCGCCATGTTCTCGATGAAAACGGACTTCACTAGCAGCCCAAGGTAATGCTCCATCTCACTCGGCCTCCTGCTGGTCGGGCTTGACGCTCCGCACGATGAAGATGATCCCCGCGATGAGGAAGAAGGCGCTGGGCGCCAGCAGCATCAGCCCGTTGGGCGTGTACCACCCGCCGTCGCTGGCCAGCGGCAGGATGACCTGGCCGAAGAGCCGCCCGGAACCCGTCAGCTCCCGAATGAAACCCACCAGCATCAGGATCGCGCTGTAGCCCAGCCCGTTGCCGATCCCGTCCACGAAGCTCAGCCAGGGCGGGTTCTGCATGGCGTAGCCCTCGGCCCGGCCCATCACGATGCAGTTCGTGATGATCAGGCCAATGTAGACCGAGAGCTGCTTGCTGATGTCAAAGAGGAAGGCCCGCAGAACCTGGTCCACGATGATCACCATGGTGGCGATGATCGAGAGCTGCACCAGGATGCGGATGCTCGGCGGCGTGCTGTTGCGCACCAGGCTCACGCCCAGCGAGCTGAAGGCGGTCACCAGCGTGACCGACACGCTCATCACCAGGGCGGTGGAGAGCTGCGTGGTCACCGCCAGGGCCGAGCAGATGCCCAGCACCTGGAGGGTGATCGGGTTGTTGTTCACCACCGGGTCGAGGAGCGCCTCGCGCTCTTTCTTTCCCATGATCATGAAGTGGTTCTCCCAGGGCGGCCCGTGTCAGGCGCCCTGCTTGTGCGCCTCGCGGAAGTTGTTGAGGAAGGGTCCGAACCCCTGGTCGGCCATCCAGTATCCCAGCATGTTGGTCACGCCGCGGCCCGTGATGGTCGCTCCGCTGAGCCCGTCCACCTCGTGCGGGGCCTGCTCCGGCGGGCCCGCGGGGCCCTTGCGGACCTTCAGGGCGACCTTGCCCTGTTCGTCGTAGACCTTCCGTCCGGGCCAGAGCTTCTTCCAGCGGGGGTTGCCCACCTCGCCGCCGAGGCCCGGCGTCTCCGCCTGCTCGTAGTAGGTCAGGCCCTTGACCGTGTTCAGGTCGGCGTCCAGCGCGAGGAAGCCCTTCATGGTGGACCACAGGCCCTTGCCGTAGATCGGCAGGATGAGCATGCTCATCTTGCCGCCGTCCGTCACCTCGTAGACCTTTGCCCGCTTCGGCACGGCGACGATGCCCGCATTGTTCGCCGGTGCGGGCACCATCGGCTCGTCGTCCTCCTCAAAGGTGGCGGGGTCCACGCCCTCGGCGTCCAGCCCCGTCTCCAAATCCACCACGTGGGCGCGGATGTTCTGGAAGAGGGCGTCGGCCTCGGCGGGGGTCTTTTTCTCGCCCGGCTGCACCAGCCACGCCGCCTGGAGCACGCTCATCTTCCTGTCCAGGACCTTGTTCACCTCCTGCCGCGCGGCGAGGCTCACGTTGGCGATGGACAGCAGGATGGAGCAGACGAAGCAGACGGCCGCGGCGAATCCGAAGATGTATTTCATGCTATATTGCACTGCGCAGGGCCCTCCGCTTGATGTTGCGCGCCGCCACGAAGTGGTCTATCAGCGGCGCGACCATGTTCATGAAGAGAATGGCAAGCATCATGCCCTCCGGGTACGCGGGGTTCACCACGCGGATCAGCACCACCAGCACCCCGGTCAGGAACCCGTAGATGTACTTGCCCGTCTCGGAGTGCGCCGCCGTCACCGGCTCCGTCACCATGAAGACCAGCCCGAAGGCGTAGCCGCCGAGGACGAAGTGCCACCAGAAGGGGAGGTTCATCATCTCGTTGGTCTGCGAGCCCATCAGGTTGAGTCCGAGCGCGGTCACCACGGTCCCGAGGACCATGGAGGCCATGATGCGCAGGGAGCCGACCTGGAAGAGGACAAGCCCGGCCGCGCCGATGAGGCAGGCCAGCGCCGACGTCTCGCCCATGGACCCGGGGATCCAGCCGATGAAGCAGTCCCACCAGGTGGCCGGGTGGCCGTTGACCACCATGCCCGCCACGGCGTCCACATGGGCGCTTGCGCCCTCCAGCGGCAGCGTCTCCTTGATCCGCGCCAGCGCCGTCGCCCCGCTGAAGCCGTCCACCGCCGGGTTCACGGCGATCCACACCTTGTCGCCGGAGCTTTCGGCGGGGTAGGCGAAGTAGAGGAAGGCGCGCGTGACCAGCGCCGGGTTGAAGATGTTCATGCCCGTGCCGCCGAAGGCCTCCTTGGCCACGAGCACGCCGAAGGCCGTCGCGAGGGCCACCTGCCACAGCGGGATGGTCGGCGGCAGGATCAGCGGGATCAGGAACCCCGTGACGAAGAATCCCTCGTTCACCTCGTGCTTGCGGATGGACGCCACGGCCACCTCGATGTTGCCCCCCACGAAGAACGCCACGATGAGCACCGGGAAGAACCACAGCGCCCCGTGGAGCATGCACGCCAGCGGGTTCGACGGGTCGTACCCCACGCCCAGCGCGTTCAGCGCCGCGCCGCGCCAGCCCTCCTGGGACTGGCCGGCGGCGTGGAGCAGCGCGTTCGCCTGGTAGCCCGTGTTCCACAGGGCGAACAGGATCACCGGGACCAGGCAGATGACCACGGAGAACATGACGCGCTTGAGGTCCGCCGAGTCGCGGACGTGCGACGCGCCCGCCGTCACCCGCCCCGGGGTGAAGAGGAACGTGTCCGTCGCCTCATAGAGCGCGTGGAGCTTCTCCAGTTTGCCGCCCTTCTCGAAGAGGGGCCTGGGCATGTCCATCAGGGTGCGCAGGAATTTCATGGGCGTTCGCTCAGCCTTCCTTTTGTATGACTTCCAGAACCTCGCGCAGCACGGGGCCGAAATCCTCCTTGCCCGGCGACACGAAGGTGCACAGGGCCAGGTCCTCCTCGTCCAGTTCCAGGCAGCCCAGGGCCTCCGCCTTCTCCACGTCCCCCACCCACAGCGACCGCAGGAGGAAGGTGGGCAGGATGTCCAGCGGCATCACCCGCTCGTACAGCCCGATGGGCACCATCGCCCGCCGGTCGCCGTTTGTGCTGGTGGTCATGGGGAACAGCGCCCCCGGCCGCAGATTGGACAGGAACATGCGCAGGGCCGAGAACTTGTCCGCCCCCGGCGCCAGCCAGCCCATGAACTCCCGCGTGCGCCCCTCCGCCAGCACTGTCACCTGGTTGTGGAAACGGCCCAGCAGCCCGTCGGCCGCCCCGAGGACCTGGCGGCCCGACAGCGCGGACCCCGAGATCACCCGGTTCTCGCCGTCCGCCAGCTCGCCCGCCGTCAGTTCGGCCAGCGACGCGCCGAGGCGCGTTCGGATGAGGCGGGGCTTCTTCACCTGCGGCCCCGCGAGGGAGACCACGCGCGCCGTGTCCAGGCGGCCCGTCCGCGCGAGCGTCCCCATGGACAGCAGGTCCTGCAGGCCCACGGTCCACACGGTGCGGGTCTTGCCCGCAGGGTCCAGCAGGCCGATGTGCGTGCCCGCCAGCCCGCTCGGGTGCGGACCGGAGAACTCCTCCACGCGCACCCGGGCATCCGCGCCCTTCGGCGCGGTCCGCGACCCCGCCTTTTTGCAGAAGAAGACCGGGCCCTCCGTCAGCTTCCCCACCAGCGCCAGCCCGGCGTCCAAGTCCTCCTGCCGCCCCTCCGCCGCCTTGTCCAGGTCGGGGGCCAGGGGGTTCGAGTCCATCGCCGTCACAAAAATCGAGCGGGGCGTGTCGGAGAGGGAGGGGGTCTTGCTGAAGGGTCGCGTGCGCAGCGCGGGCCACAGGCCCGACTCGCGCAGCAGCTCCACGGCCTGCGCGCGGTCGAGGGCCTCCGGCTTCGCGCCCGTGAAGGCCGCGAAGGGATGGAATTCGCCGGCGTCCGGATTGCCGGACAGCTCGCCGTCGGAAAGGGTGATGGTCACCGAGATCAGCGCGCGGCGGTCTCCCCGGTTCACCCCGGCCACCACGCCCGCCCCCGGCGCCGTGTGCAGCACCCCCGGGTTGCGCTTGTCCTCAAACAGCGGCTGGCCGCGCTTCACCGCGTCGCCCGCCTGCACGAAGAAAGTCGTGCGCAGGCCCGGATAGTCCGCGGCGGCCACGCCCACGGTGCGGACGCGCTTCTCCTCCAGGACACCCTGGTCAGGCACTCCGGCCAGCGGAATGTCCAAGCCCTTCTTGATCACATGTGTTCCCATAACGCCTTTCCGCCCGCGGCGCGCGTTGAAACCGGCCGCCGCGTTCTCACCTGCATTCAGGGGAGATTATACTGAGCAAATGTTCTCGACTTCACGCTTTCCGCCACACCCGACCGGCCACTGTCCGGCGGCAACGCACCCGCACCCGTTCCATCGTCCGGACCGGTCGTGCTTTTAGCATAATCCGCTGATCGGACGCATTTCAAGTAATGCCCAAGCCTTTACCGTACGGTCGGTAAAACGGCGGATTGCTGGCTGAACGACACGTTGTTCTCTGGGAAAATGCCCGAAACACTTCGTTGCGACGGTATGCCGGACTCAGCCGCCGGTGATCAGGTTGGCCGAGATGCGGCCGGACTCGTAGATCGTGGGCAGGCCGCTGCCGGGGTGGGTGCCGCCGCCGACGAGGTAGCAGTGGTCCAGCTCCTCGAACTTGTTGTGCGGGCGGAAGTAGATCATCTGGCCCCAGTTGTGGGCGAGGTTGAAGGTCGCGCCCTCGTAAACGTTGTACTGGGATTCCCAGTCCGCCGGGGTGATGCAGATTTCCGCCTGGATATGGCCGCGCAGGCCGGGCAGCCCGCCGCGCTTTTCCAGCGCGTCCAGCACCGTCTCGCGGAAGGGGGCGCGCTCTTTGGACCAGTCAATCCCGGAGCGGTTGTTGGGCACCGGCACGAGCACGTAGAGGGCGGAGCATCCGGGCGGGGCCAGCGCCGGGTCGTTGATGTCGGCGTTGCGCACGTAGAACGAGATGTCGGGGCTGAGCGTCTTTCCGTGGAAGACGGACTCGACGTTTTTCCGGTACTCGTCGGCGAAGACGATGGTGTGGTGGGGGAGGTCGTAGCGCGTGTCCACGCCGAGGTACAGCATGAAGGTCGAGCAGGAGAGCTTCTTCTTCGCCAGGTTTGCCGCCGTGTACTTCCGCAGGACGCCCGGCTCGAAGAGGCGCGTGGCCGCGTAGCCGAAGTCGGCGTTGAGCACCACGTCGTCCGCCTCGATTTTTTCGCCGTTCTCCAGGAGCACCCCGCGCGCCGCGCCGCCGGACACGAGGACCTGTTTCACGGGGGTGTTCAGGTGGATCTCCGCGCCGTTCCCGCGCGCGACCTCCGCCATCTTCTCCGAGATCATGCTCAGGCCGCCCATGACGTGGTAGACGCCCAGCCCGTGCTCGATGTAGGGGATCATGGCGTAGAGCCCGGGGCACTCCCAGGGTGACATGCCGAGGTATTTCGACTGGAAGGTGAACACGAGGGCGAGCTGCTCGTCGCCGAAGTAGCCGTACATCACGTCGAAGAGGCTCTTTCCCGCGGCGATGTGCGGCGCCGCCCGCAGCAGGTCCGGGTGGAGGAGCGTCGAGAGCTTGTGGTAGGGCTTCTGGAGGCAGGGGAAGAGCTTTTCGAAGCGCTCCTTCTCCCGCTTGTGGAAGACGTCGTAGGCGTCCTCGCGGCCGGGGAAGCAGCGCCGGATCTCCGCCTTCATCTTCTCCCGGTCGCCGCTTGGCTCGATGTGCTTGTCTTTGAACTGGAGGCGGTACATGGGGTCGAGGGGCCGCATGTCCAGCACGCTGTCGCTGGGCGTGCCCGCGGCCTCGAAGACCTCGTCGAGCACCTGCTTGAGCATGAGGAAGGTGGGGCCCGTGTCGAAGGTGTAGGGGCCGGCCTGGAGCGTCGCGTTGCGGCCGCCCACCCGGTCCCTCGCCTCGAACACCGTGACGCGCACCCCGCGCCGCGCCAGGATCATGGCGGCCGTCAGCCCGCCGGGCCCCGCCCCCACGACCACCACGTGTTTTTGCGCCGTTGCCATGCTCTTTTCTCCTCGTTCGCGCCGCCGCGTGCCGTATTCTACCCCAAACCTCCCCGGCCGCCTAACCTCTGTGTGGCAGAAGGTGGCCCGTTCTTGGTCCCCCCTTGAGGGGGGTGGCCGCGTCTTCGCGGCCGGGGGATGTTCTTGTCTTCGCCCGTCGGCCCGGAATCCGGAACATCCCCCGGTTCGCTCCCGCGAACCACCCCCCTCAAGGGGGGACCAAGACGACGCACGAACATCAAGCCCGCACTCATCGCCAGGCAAAGCCTTCGAGAGGATGTGTCGAAAGGTCCATAAGGGTGGTGACCAACATCTTCCACTTCCGCCTAGCCCCCCGCGAGCAGGCGGAAGGCCCGCCGCATGGTTTCCACGCCCCACCGGACGGGCGGGTAGCGCAGCGCCGGGTCGGGGAACACCCCGCGCCGCATGACCGTCCGGTGATGCGTGAAACAGTCGAACCCGGTTTTCCCGTGGTAGGCGCCCATGCCGCTCTCGCCCACGCCGCCGAAGGGCATGTCGCGCCCCACGATGTGCGACAGCGTGTCGTTCACGCAGACCCCACCGGACACCGTCTCCCGCAGCACGCGCTCCCGCACGGCCGCGTCATTGGTGAAGAGGTAGAGGGCCAGCGGCTTGGGCATTCCCCGCAGGCGCGCCAGCGCCGCGTCCAGCGTTTCAAACCCCAGCACGGGCAGCACGGGGCCGAAAATCTCCTCCCGCATCACCGGCGCGTCCGGCGCGGGGTCGGCGAGGATAGTCGGCTCGATATAGAGCGTCTCCGCGTCGTGGCGGCCGCCGTGGACGATGCGCCCCTGGCCGAGATAGGCCGTGAGACGGTCGAAATGGCGGCGGTTCACGATGCGCCCATAGTCGGGGCTGGCGGCGGGGTCGTCACCGAAGAAGCGCCGGAGCGTGCGGCCCAGGGCGTCCAGCAGGGCGTCCTTGATCCGCTCGTCCGCCAGCACGAAATCCGGCGCGACGCAGGTCTGCCCGGCGTTCAGGGTCTTTCCCCAGAGGATGCGGCGCGCGGCCAGTTCGGGGTCGGCGTCGGCGCACACGATGCAGGGGCTCTTGCCGCCCAGCTCCAGCGTGACGGGGGTCAGGTGGCGCGCCGCCGCCGCCATCACGGCCCGGCCCGCCTCGCCGCCGCCGGTGAAGAACACATGGTCGAAGCGCTCGCGGAGCAGGGCCTCCGCCGTCTCGCGGCCCCCCTCGGCCGCGGACAGATACTCCGGCGGGAAATGCGCGCGGACCAGTTCCGCAACCGCCGCCGAGGTGCGCGGCGCGAGCTCGGAAGGTTTCAGCACGGCGCAGTTGCCCGCCGCCAGCGCGCCCACGAGGGGCGAGAACAGCAACTGGAAGGGGTAGTTCCACGGCCCCAGCACCAGCGCCACGCCCAGGGGTTCCGGGCGCACCTCGGCCCGGGCGGGCCACGCTATCCAGGGCGCCCGCGCCCGGCGCGGCCGCGCCCAGCGGCGCAGATGCCGGAGGGCGTGGGCGATGTCCGCCTGCACGAAGGCGATTTCGGAGACATACGCCTCAGGGACCGGCTTGCCCAGGTCGGCGCGCAGCGCCGCCAGCAGGGCCTTCTCCTGCGTGTCCACCGCCCGCGCCAGCGCGCGGAGCTGTTTCTCCCGGTATTCCAGGGCGCGGGTCGCGCCGGTCTCAAAGAAGGCGCGCGCGGCGGACACCTGTCCCGCGAAGGGGTTCTCCTGCGTGTCGTCGGGGGATGCCAACCGTTGGTTTTCCTTGCGTTCAGATCCCTGAAAACGTATATTGATAACGGTTTCCATTGTAGGGAACCGGACCGGGGCAGTCAACATCGCGGGGGTATGCGGCCATGGCGGAACGGGGCAAAACGGTGGCGGTTGTCGGGTCGGGGCTCGGGGGGCTTTCGGCGGCCATTTCGCTGGCCCAGGAGGGCTACGCCGTCGAGGTGTTCGAGAAGAACGCCCAGATCGGCGGCAAACTGAACGTGCTGTCGGACGCGGGGTACAGTTTCGACCTCGGCCCCTCGATCCTGACGCTGCCGCACATTTTCGAGCGGCTCTTTGAGCGCTCGGGAAAGCGAATGGCCGACTACTTCACCATCCGGCCCCTGCGCCCCCACTGGCGCAATTTCTACGAGGACGGCACGGTCTTCGACTTTGTCCCGGAAAAGGACCTCATGGCCGCCGAGGCGGACAAGGTGGGCGAGTCCCCGGCGAACGTGGAGCGGTTCCTCGAGTACTGCGAGAACCTGTACGACCTGGTGAACGAGGGCTACTTCGAGCGCGGGCTGGACACGGTGCGCGATTTCCGGCGCCACTATGGCCTCGCGAAGTTCCTCCGCTTCGACTTCTTCCGCACCATGCACCAGGCCGTGGGCGCCCAGCTCACCACGCCGCACATGCGCCAGGCCTTCGACTTCTTCATCAAGTATGTCGGATCCTCGGCGGAGGACGCCCCGGCCTTCATGAACTGCCTGCCCACCATCCAGTTCCGCTACGACCTCTGGTATGTGGACGGCGGCATGTACAACATCGCCAAGGGCCTCGGGCGGCTCATGGACGAGCTGGGGATCCGCGTCCACCTGGACTGCGAGGTGTCGGAGATCCGCAAGGGCGGCGCGCGGGTCGAGGGTGTGGTCGCCGGGGGCGTGTTCCACCCGGCGGACATCGTCGTGAGCAACATGGAGGTGATTCCCGCGTACAGGGAGCTGCTCGGCGAGGACGCCGCCTTCCTGCGGACGCTGGAGAAGTTCGAGCCCGCGTGCTCGGGGCTCGTTCTCGACCTCGGCCTGGACATCCAGTACCCGCAGCTCGCCCACCACAATTTCTTCTTCTCCGCCGACCAGCACGACCACTTCACCAGCGTCTTCCGCAAGAAGGTGCTGCCCAATGACCCGACGATCTACCTCGTCGCCGCGTCGAAGACGGACCCCACCGTGGCCCCGGCGGGCTGCGACTGCCTGAAGATTCTGCCGCACATCCCGCACATCAACGAGGAGAACCCCGTTTCCCACGAGGAGTACCTCGCCTTCAAGGAGCGGGTGCTGGACAAGCTAGAGCGCATGGGCCTGACGG
>Ga0123329_1003156_pt1 | contig 13897 bp, 8 predicted proteins | sample BioC12SIPDNA_FD_89703 | JGI IMG/M metagenome (GOLD analysis project Ga0123329, IMG submission 89703) | Anaerobic biogas reactor microbial communites from Washington, USA - Biogas_R1_B C12 SIP DNA | ecosystem: Engineered > Bioreactor > Anaerobic > Unclassified | place: Washington, USA | collected... | reverse complement strand
GGCATAATCGGTATCGCGGATCGACGAGATGGCCGAAGACACGGCCTCCTCGGCGTCTGAGAGCATGTTCTGCATGCTGCCGACGGTGTAGGTCTGGAACGAGCCGACATTGGCCCGAGCCCGTGCGACCTGGAGGGTGGCGGCCTCCGCGATTCGCGCGGCCTCGGCTGGGTTGTCCAGGGCGTTGCGGAGGCCCCCGGAGGTGATCTGCGAGAGGTACCCCAGCGTGCCATTGCCCAGCGTGCCGGCGGACATGCCGCTGATGCCGATGGTGAAGGTGCTGGAGGCGGATGGGCTGATGGCGAACGTGGCCCCGCCGGACCCGATGGTGAATTCCTCAGACCCTCCCGCAGCCGAGGCGAAATCCTCGTCGAGGGTCAGCGTGCCGGAGATCCCGTTGACGTTGAAGGTGACGTTCAAACCGTTGACGCCGGTGTTCTGGCCGTTGATGGTGACTTCGGCGTCCTCGCCGGTGTCGCTGGTGACGCCGCCGGTCAGGCCGAAGCTTCCGGAGACCACGTCGACGGAGACGAACTCGTCTTCGCCGGTGTACTGGCTTTGAAGGTAGAGGACGTTGTTGCTGGCGACGGCGGCGACTCCGGTGCCGGCGGTATTGGCGTTGATCGATGAGGCGATCGAGTCGATGGTGGCGCCGCTGGCGAAGCTGAGGCTGACCGAGCCGAGATTGCCGGTGACCTCGATTTCGACCGCGTTGGTGACGGTGGCGGCGGAATAGGTCATTTGTGCCTTCTCGGCGGCCTGTTCAACTTCAACGTTCAAGGTCGTGTTGGTGACCGCGGTGGGCCGGCCGGTGATATCCACATCGGTGATCTTGGAGCTGTCGACTCCACTGGTGTTGATCTCGTGGACGCCGCTGAAGATGTTCTTGCCGTTGAAGGTGGTGGTTCCCAGGACGCGGTTGATGGAGGCGACGGCCATGTCGATGGCGAGTTGGTTGGCCTGCTTCTCATCCTCGCTCATGCCGGTGTCGTTGGCGATTTCCAGGCTCAGGCTGTGGATTTCCGAGACCATGTCCTGGACCTCGGAGAGGGCGCCGTCGGCGACGTTCATCATGGCGTTGGCCCGCGTCGCGTTATCGGAAGCAGCTTGGATGGCGGTCAGTTCCGAGGCGAGCTGGCTGACGGCGATCAGGCCCGACGGATCGTCCGAGGCCTTATTGATGCGGTACCCGGTGGTCAGGCGGAGCATCGACTGCTGCTGGGCCATGGTCGTGCGGTTCATGGCGTTCAGCACGCTGTAGAAACTGCTATCCAATCCGTATCCGGACATACGATCCCCTCCCTAAGTGCCGCACCCGCAGCCATTTAAGACCCATTCGGCCGGGTTGCCCCCGTTGTTGTCAGAGGAATGCGTGCCTCGTCGATCGGGCCTCGTCTATAGGGAAGATAAGATACGACGACCGGCAAAGTCAAATCGGGCGGGAAAGACGGGCGATGCAGATTTCAGGCGGAGGGAAGCTCGAATCTGCAGACGGGGTCGTAGATCTGGCCGCCCAGGCGGCGGGCGATAAATTCGGACTTCAGGAGGGCGATTTTGAGGGTGGGACAGAGGAATTCGACCTCGCGGTTGGATTCGACGGATCGGCCCATGCCTTCAAGGATCAGAAAGTCGCAGGCGCGGGCCCGGTCGGCGCATTGCTCGGAGACGGTGGTCAGGTCCAGCAGCGGCTCGCCGGTACCGGAGGCCAGGGTGGTCAGGCGCCCGGCCCAGAGCATGGCGTCGAGTTCGTCGTCCACGGCGCGGAGGCGGTTAAGGACGATGTTGAGTTCGTCGATCGTGATGTCGTTGAGGGTGGCCAGGCTGTTGGCGACGAGGGTCACGCGCTCGGCGCAGCGGGCCAGGTGCTTGGCGAACGGCACGGCCCCGAGAACCACGTCGGCGCCGGCGTTGTCGACGAACATCATGACATCAGAGAATCGGCCGTCGATCAGAAAGTCGGTGAGCCGGTCAAGGTGATCGATCAGCCATGGGCGCCGGCGGAGGTTGCGGCGGGTCGCGAAGAAGTCCTGGCCGCTGCTCTGGTAGGCTGCGACGAAGGCCAGCGACCCCATGTCGAAAATGTTTCCGGCAAAGACGTTGCGGACGAGCACCTCGATCAGTTCGCGCAGGTCGGCGTGTCCGGCGAGTTCGCCAACAAGGGCTGGGTAGAGGGCGACGGCGCGGTTGTTCTCAGCGTCCTTGATCGCCTTGTACGGATCGGGGAAGCCGTGCTCGCGGAGCAGGCCGTCGCGGAGGTAGTCGAAGACGATGTTGCAGCGGCCGGCGAAATCCTCGGGATGGGCGGCCAGGCGGTCGACGCCGTCGCAATACTCGCGGGCAAAGCGATCGGCGCGCTCGCGCTGATCGGGCGTGGCGGCCTGCTGGTACAACAGCGGCATGAGCGTATCGAGGTGGTCGCGGAAGTGCTCGAGCCAGTGGGCGCGGGCTTCGGCGTCCGCCTCCAGATCGATCGGGCCGGGCTTGTAGCGGTCGGGCTCTCGGATCAGAGGGAAGACGGCCACGGCTATTCTAGTGCCCGTCGAACCGCTTCGGCCAGGTCGATCTTGCCCTCATAGAACGCCCGGCCGATGATGGCGCCGGCCACCGGCAGATCCTTGAGCCGCTCGACGTCCCCGAGGCTGGTCACGCCGCCCGAGGCGATCACTGGCACGTCGGTGGACTTGGCGACCAGTTCGACCTGCTCGAAGTTGGGGCCGGCGAGCATGCCGTCCTTGGCGATGTCGGTATAGACGATGGCGGCCAGCGGCCACTTGCTGACCTTGCGGGCAAGATCGACGGCGGCGAGTTTGGTCTGTTTGGTCCAGCCGTGGGCGGCGAGCAGCCCGTCGCGGGCGTCCATGCCCAACACGATCTTCTCGCGGAAGTCGGGGTCGTGGACGATCTCGGTGAACCACTCCCAGTCCTCAAGGCTGCGCGTGCCGATGATCACGCGGTCGGCCCCGGCGTCGAGAAGCCGCTGAATGGTCCGCTGGTTGCGGACGCCGCCGCCGACTTCGACCTTCAAGTCGGTCGAATTGAGCACGTCGCGGATGACGGCGGTGTTGTAGACCTGTCCGGTCTTGGCTCCGTCCAGATCGACCATGTGCAGCCAGGCGGCGCCGGCCTGGGCGAACTGCGAAGCCACGTCGACCGGGCTGCGATCGTAGTCGATCTGCTGGTCGTAGTCGCCCTGAATGAGGCGAACGACCTTGCCGTCGCGGATGTCAATGGAAGGCAGTATGTCCATCCGTTCGATCCCTTCTCTCAGAATGCGGCGAAGTTGGCCAGCACGCGGCGTCCGGCCGGACCGGAGCGGTGCGGCTCAAACTGCACGCCGAAGACCGCCTCGCGGGCCACCACCGCCGCGAAACGTCCGCCGCCGTCGCCGTGGGCTACCGCCACCCGGTCGTCCAGCGGGACGCACTGGCGGCGTTGGCGGAAGTGGAACCTGGTGCCCTGATCCAGACCGCTCAAAATCGGGATCGGACGATCCCAGCGGACCGGCAGCAAGCCCTCGTCCGGAACGGCCGACGGCAGACTCGATCCGGCGGCCAGCGGAGCGACCTTGCCTCGCAGCAGGCCCAGACCTGTATGCTCGCCGTCGGCGTAGATCACGTCGAAGAGCAGCTCCAAACCGGTGCCGATTCCCAGCAGCGGCCGGTTGCCCGAGGCAAAGTCGAGGATCGTCCCGATCAGTCCGTTTCGTCGGATCGCCTCGGCTGCGCGGGCGAAGCTCCCAGCGTCGGGCAGGACCAGCCTGGCCGCCCGCTCCACCTCGACCGGGGCGCAGACCACCCTGGCCGAAGCCCCGACGGCATCGAAGGCTTCCAGCAGCGATGAAACGTCCGGCGTTCCGCAGTCAACGATGGCGATCATGAGGCCACCCGTATCGGCGTCAGGACGGTCAGAGGCTCAGGACTACCGCGGCGTCCTGAGGATCCAGAACTCGACGCGACGGTCGGCGGACTTGCCCTTGCCGGTCGGGCGATGCTCGCCCACGCCGCCGGTGACCACCTGCTTGGCGCTCAGGCCGTGCCTGGTCATGTAGCGGGTGACTTCAGCCGACCGGGCCAGCGAGAGGTCCAGGTTGTCCTTCCAACCGCTCTTGCGAATCGGATCGGAGTCGGTACAGCCGATGATGTAGACGTCACGGCCCGGGAAGCTGCGACGGATCTCGGAGATCACCTTGTCCAACCGTCCCGTAGCGCCGCCCTTGAGCTTGGCCTTGCCCGAATCGAAGAGCACCTGCGTCGACAACGAGGTCATGGTGACCCCGCCCCGCTCTTCCCACCCAGCCGGAAGCGGCGGCTGGCTGCGGGCCTTGTCCAATGCCGCCTGAAGCTGATTGCTCTGGTTGCGGGCGGAGGCCAGGGCGTCGCGGGCCTGGGCCAGGTCCGCCTCCTTGGCGTCGAGATTCTCGTTGCACGCCCGGAGCTGATCGGCGAGGGCCTCATTTTCGCCCATCAACTGCTCGATTTGCGCCTTTTCCTTCTGGCAGCATCCGCCGACCAGGGCCACGAGGGCAAGAAGCATCGCCAGGACAGAAGGTCTTGCGTTCACGACTACTCCTCCAAACATCTGACCATATGGACTCAACGACCGTTGACCGAATACGACTTGATCGACTCTCCGCTAACCGCCCTGCACCAGAGACGCCAGACCGGCGACCGACGTGCTCAAGTAGTTGACGAACCTATCATAGAACAACAGGCAAAACAAGGCCCCGATGGCAATCCACGGTCCGTAACTCAGGGCCCGAGACGTTTTCCACAATAGTAACAACGCCACGCCGAAAACGCCAATGACCGACCCGGCGAAGAAACCGACGATCGCCACCGTCGAGCCGGCCCCGGCGGCGACGGCGGCCAGGATGTAGATGTCGCCGACGCCCATCGCCTCCTTGCCGAAAACGAGCGTGAAGAAGATGCGGACGGCCCAGCCGAAAAACGCCGCCACCACCACCCCGTGCAGCGCAGCGGTCAGGCCCATCACCGGCTGACGGCCGGCGACGGTTGCGTGCAGCAGGCTATCCATCGCCGCGGCCATGCCGGGCCAGAGGGCGGGCAAGACGAGCATCAGGACCAATCCGAGCGTGGCCGGCATCAGGTCGGCCAGTTCGCGGACGGCCTGCCGGCGGGCTTCCGGTTTTTCGTTTTCGATCGCCTCGACGATCTCGACGTCCGAGGTCCGCTGAGGAATGCAGCCGATGATGATGGCGAAGAAGATCCAGCCCAGACACGACCAGGCTCGAAGCGTGTAGTCGTCGCGGGCCGGCGAACCGACCATGCACCAGACGATCAGGGCCAGTCCCAGCAGCACGTAGAGCACCAACAGCATGGTCTGCCACGCGGGCATCGGCGGCGGGGCCTGATCGCCTCGCGGCTCCTCGCCGAACTGCGGCTCGCGGACGATCTGCTCATCCCCTTCCTCGGGCGCAGCACCCGTGCGGCGCGACAGCACCAGCCGCCGCAGGAACTCTCCAGCCACCGCGCCGAGCGAACCGCACAGCGCGTAGAGGCCGGGCGCCGGCCACAGGTACGCCTGCTCGCTGCGCCACCCGATTGCCCATCCGATCAGCGAGGCCGCCACCATCACGTAGACGATCCGAAGGTCGATCAGGTAATACTGAATGTCGAGCACCGAGATCACCACCAAACCGCCCAGCAAAAACAGGTGGGCGACCAGGATCGGAAAGTCAATCACCGGATCGGTCAGACCCATGTGCATGCCGGACTTGCCGAACGCATCGTAGATCGCCACGAACAGCATGGCGGTCGCCGTCTCGACCAGCGCATAGCGAATGCTGATCGGCTGTTTGCAGCGGCGGCACCGGCCGGCCAGCAGCAGCCAACTGAGGATCGGGATGTTGTCGAACCACGCGATCGGACGGCTGCACGAAGGGCAGTGCGAACCGGGATGGACCAGCGACTCGTCCCGCGGCAGACGGTAAATCACCACGTTCAGGAAGCTGCCGACGCAGGCCCCCAGCACGGCCACAAATGCGATCAAGACCATCTCGGGCATCATCAACGGTTACATCCGCCGAACCGGCGTCTCCTTCTGCCAAGTGCCGTCGCCAAAGACGTGAAGCACCAACCGCCCGCCGCGTCCAGACTCACTCAGCCGCCCCTTCGCGCCGCGCCGCCGCCTTCGCCTGCAAGGCGTCCATGCGATCGCGTATTTCCTGGGCCATCCGCGAGTTGGGAAATTCCTTGATGATCTCGCGGGCCACCTCCAACGCCTGGTCCCAGAGCTTCTCGGTCACCAGCATGCTGAACTGCGTGCCAAGGTTGTGCAGCTTGTCGAGGAACACGCCGCGGGCCGATTCCTCCAGCGCCGCCACCTCGTTGGGCGTGAGGTACTTGTCCAGTTCCTTGAGAATCTCGATGGCCCGGTCCACCTCGCTCCGCTGCACCGCTTCGTCGCACTGCTGGAGCAGCCACTTCTTGTGCTCGTTGCGGGCCCGCTCGAGCCGCTCGGGCAGCGAGCTGACCTCGACCTCGTCGGGATACCGGGCGACCAGGGCGTCGATCTCGCGCGAGGCCGCGTCCCAGTCATGGGCCACGAACAGGTCATTGATCCGCGCAACGGCCACCGAGAGACTCTGCTGCCGCTCGCGTTCCCGCGAGTCGCGGACCCGCTGGCGAAGCTGCTCAGCCTGCTCGTGGTAGCCGAAACGCTCGGACATCTGGTCGGCCAGCGACAGCGCCCCTTCCCAGTCGCCCTGGTTCATCTCCTCCTCGATCGCCTGGAACAGCGCGTCGCGGTCGTTGTCGCGGAACGCGATCGACTTGGCCGCATCGGACAGCAGGATGTTGTCGCGGATCTTCTCCAGTTCGTCCGCCATGTCGTCCAGATGTCGCGAGACCCGGTTCATCACCTCGACGCTGCGGTGCGTGTTGTCCTCCAGGGCGATCAGCAGGCCCATCAGGCCGTACAACCCCAGGGCCACGCCCAACACCCCGAGCACCACGCCCCACCAGATCAGATTGACCCCGCCCGCGCCGACGAAAACAAAGACCATGACCGCGACAACCGACACCGCCAGAGCCACACCGGCCAGCGCCCGATACCCCACCATTCGCGGTTGAAAGTCAGCCATGTTCGTTCTCCTGCCACGTTCGCCGCAGGCAGCGACCGGAAAATCCCGTCCCGATAAGGCCCGATAACCCATCCGCCTACTAGAATAGGGCCAGCCGCCCCCCCTGTCAAGCCTCTGATGTCACGGAATTTCTTGCCAGTGAACGAGTTACGGCGTCTGGAGTGTGGCTGCAGATTCTGCGCGTCTGTGGCGCGACGATGAGGATTCTATCGCCATTATTACTAATAATCGATAGTTCACGTTTGTCGTGTCGCCAAGGCGACTCCTGTCGACGTCTCCAGGTAGCCGATCCGCTTCAGCGTGGCTTCAAAATCCTTCGGCAGCCGGGCGGCGAGCCCCTTGGCGAAGGTCGCCGCATGGTTGATCATGTTCAGCAACAGCCGATCGGCGGCGGGATGCACGCTGAGATTCTCAAGGATGTTGAACGTATTCAGGATAAAACGACCGACGCCGAAGGCATGCTGCGAAATCATCATACCCGATGCGTATCCGCCCGGGCAGATGTGTCCGACGGCGAACGCGGCGGCAATGACCTCCTCGGGTTCGTCCTGACCTTCGAACAGGCCGCGCGAGATGACCGGACCGTAGTAGTCCCAGTCCATGATTCCGGGGGCTTGGAGGCCGTCGAAGACGGGATGGCGCTTCGCGACGCACTCCTTGTGGTAGAGCCAGTCGGCGAATTCGTAGTACCGGCCCTTGTTGGCCAAAGGCAGCCATGTGAGGGTGCTCTTGGTTTCCGAAAGAGCCGTGTCCTCGGCAATGAGCGATCCTTTCGGATCGAAGATCCGCAGCCGGCTGATCGACGGCATACCGACCTTGGGCAAAAAATCGATCTCGATCTTTCCTCTGCTTGGACGAACCTTGAACTCCCGTATCGCCGCCCGCTGAAAACCGCCGGCCGCTTTGACGAGATCGAAATCCCGCAGGACGATACGGCCGTTGATCCGGACGTCAAAGACGCGGGTATCGGGCTGGGGAAGGTGGCCTTCGCACATGCCCAGTTCGACGACGTACTCGCCGCTGGGCAGGCCGGACATCAGGTAGTGAACGTTGTGGTAGAACTCCTTGGAAAAGACCTCCCACTCCCGTTTCGGGACGTTGGGGACTTCAAAGTCGCGAATCGACGTGAGAAACCGGCCGATGCGATGGAGTTCGCCGATCTTGGCTCCGCCGAGTTTCTGCCGGAAGACCAGCGGAGAGAGGAAGATCGCCCAGCTTCCGCGGGCGATTTGCGCGACGAGGTTCCGCCAACCGGCGGCATCGCCCTGCACGTCACTGTTCTTGCCAACGACGATAACCTCGCGATTCTTTGAGGCTGACTTGTCGAACGGTCTGCATCGAACGCCGCGCGAGGCGAGCCAGTCATGGACGCTCTGGTCAACCCCCCAGACTCGGACCGCGGATTTGACGGCGGGCAGACCGGCGGGATCGGAAAGACGGAACTCAAGCCGGCCGCCGAAAGGCGCTCCGCCGCATTCCAGATTCGCAGCGAAAGTGTAACGGCCCGCCGGGCCGGAAAGCTTGACGCGCTGGCAGAGCACGGGAACGGCCAGCGGCGTATCGCCGTCCGGGCCGGCTTGGGGAATTCGCACGGTGGTCTTCTTCTCCCAGGCGACGCCGGCGGGCCCGTGGACTCGCAACGTGACCGGATAGTCGCCCGGCGCAAGCACGTCTTCGTTGGCGAGAACCGCCTCCAGCTTGACCTTCCGGCCGGAATAGCCGTGCAGGGGATCGACAAAGAGGCACCACCGCAAGGCGGCCCAGCCGTCGGAAAGGGCGTCGGCGATGCCCGGCTTCAATTCGCGCCAGAAAGTCCAGACGCCTTCGCCGCCGCTGGGATGGTCGAGCATGCCCGTCAGATTGAACCCGCAGATTTTGGGGTTCGAGCGGATCAGGTCGAACCCCAGCAGCCGCTGGCGGCAGTGAAGACGCTGGCTTTCGCGGAGCATGTCTTCAGGAAAGGCGTACACGCCGTCCATGCCGAAACGCTTCCAGTTCGCGGTAAATCGCTCAGCGATGCCGCGGTAGGTCACAGCCCAAACCAGATCGGAACGCATGCCGGCCTGCTCGTAATGCCGGAGTTCACGAAAGACGTTGGAGTCGCTGCCGATGCCGTATTCCGAGAGAAAGACGGGCTTGGTGTCGCGGCCGAGAGTGCGCAGGAATTCCAGAGTGAACGGCGGATGCGGCGCGGCGGGATAGACGTGGGCGTCGCCGACGCCGTGGAAGTACCCGCCGTGGTTCATGTCCCAAGCCGCTGCCGACGCCGTGGCGCCGGGCCCTTCGGCGCCCCACTGGCATTCCCATTCGCGGCTCTGCGGATTGCTGAGTGAACCGATGTCAAGTTGGCCATCCCATCGCCCGCTGCCGAGAATGACCAGCCGCGAATCGTCGAGCGACCGCACGAGCTTGAGGCTCTCGACGGCGTGGCGGAACACCGGGCCGTCGGGCGTCTCGTTGAGCAATCCCCAGATCGTGATGCAGGGGTGGTTGCGGTCGCGCACGATCATCTCGCACAACGAACGGTCGTAGCGCTCCGCCATCTGCGGTGAATCCTCCAAGCCCCAACTGGCCATCGACTCTTCGTAGATCATCAAGCCGATCTCGTCGCAGCAGTCCAGTTGCTCCGGCAACGCCGCGCCGGCCAGAAAACGGACCATGTTGAACCCGCAGGCCTTGGCCAGAATCAGGTCACGTCTCGGCATGCCCGGAGTCGGAGCCGACACCGGCGAACAGCCGCCGGCTGGAAACAACGCCCCCGTGTGCATCGACCGCAGGAAAACGCGTTTGCCGTTCAGATGGAAATACCCGTTGATGACCCGGAAGTCCCGAAAGCCGCATCGAACCGACTTCTGATGCCGAATGCCGACGCCATCGCCACGGCACGCTTCGAGGTCCACGATCACTCGATAAAGATAGGGATCGTCCAGGCTCCACAATCGATGCTGTTCGATGGTCAGCGTGAACCGATGGGTGGACTCGCCGGTCGGGAACTCAGCCTCAGTCTCCGCAAACACCGCAATCTCGCCGGTCTTCGCCGGACCGGCACACCCGGTGAGTCGACCGCGGAAGGCGGTCCCGGCGTCGTTTACCACGCGGATCGTGACGTCAATCTCGCCCGTCGCGGGCCGCGGCTGAACATGCACGTCGTCAATACGAACGACAGGAACCTCAAGCAACTCGACCGGATGGATGATCCCGCCGTGGAGCCGGCCGAAACCGCTGGGCGTCTCAACCTGCCGCATGCCGTCGATTTCCACGGTTCGCGACAGGTTCACCACGCGAACCGCCAGAAGGTTCTCCTCGCCGGTCCGCACCGCGTCGGTCACATCCAGAGCGAACGGCGACTCGCCCCCTTCGTGTCCGCCGACAACCGCGCCGTTGAGCCACACCTCCGCCAGGTAGTGCACCGCGCCGAAGCGCAGCAACAGCCGATGGTCCCCATCCGCCTTCAATTGCGTTCGGAACTCATGCCAGTACCAGCTCACCCCGTGATGGTCCGGAAAAACCTGCTGAACAACACCCGGCACCGGGGCATCCTGCGCCTCCGGCCGGGGAGACTGGAACCAAGCCTGCGAACGGCCTCGATTATCCGGATCCGGCAGTAGTTTCCACAAGCCTGTCAGTTCCTGGAGCATCGTTGAACTCCTCTTCGCTTACTTCTCCGCGGGAAGGAAGCTCTTCGTGTTCCTGTTCTTGTCACTCCGGCCAGTGCGGCCGGTGTTTGGCCAGGGTCGAGTGGATGCGGTACCTAATCCTCGCGTCTTCCGCCTGCGACAGGGCCTTCTCGATCATGGCCACTCGTTGCTGATCCCGCCAATTGACCGGCGCATCTGTGTTCCACGACTCGCGCAGTCCTTCTTCGAGGAGCGTCCAGTAGGCGATCATCGGCTCATAGGCCCTGCCGTAGTAACGGCGGCAGTAGTCCGCGATGATCTGGTCGGTTGTCAGATCCGGATTCCAGGACAGTCGGCCGAAGGCGTACATGTTGAGCGGACACCAGTCCGCGTCCCAGAGGTCGGACGACAGTCCCGCCACGCCAAGCCGCCGGAAAAACCCGATGTCCTCCCGCATCATCGACACGATCGACCAGAACTTCACCATCTTCCAGGCTTCGTGCCAGTCGCTCATCGTGTAATACTCGTAAATGTAGAAATGCTTCGAGAGCTTCTGCCAGGCGGGGATCTGCGACCGCAGGTTGCGGTCCAGGTCCTGAGGCGAAGTCTCCAGCGGGCGCATCGTTCGCTGCGCGGGGCGGGGAAACAGGCAGAGACCGACCAGGACGTTGTCCGCGAGCCGTTCCGCCCCGGCCGGGCAGTCCGTCACGTGCGAATAAGCCAGGAAGTTCACCAGAACCTCCGGGTGCTTCCGGGCCACCAGCGACGCCACCTGATTGGCAAAGTGAATATACGTCTTCGTATAGGCGGCTCGAGCCTCGTCGTCGTCGGCGCCCGGTTCCACCGGAGTGCACTTGGGACAGTGACAGAACCCGCCGCCGTCGTTGTGCCAGAGATCGACCACGTCCGCCTCCGGGTTCTCATCGAGCCATTTGTTCATGTTCTCGGCCATCAGTGGCGCCACGTCCGGGTGGGACAGGCAGACATAACCGCCCGTCCAGTAATCCGGATGATCCTTCGCGTACAGATCGGGCGCAAGCCACGTATTGAAGGTATGACCGCCCACCTCCAGATGCAGCCCTCGCTTCACCACCTCGGGAACCAGGACGTCCCGCAACCGGTCCCGCTCCCAGATGTGCGGTCCGTTGGCGCCCGGATGGACCCAGTTGAATCGATTCTTCGCCATCCAGTCGATCCGCGGCAGAACGCACTTCCGGATGTAATCGGGACCGTACGCCTGGGTCACCGCGCAATCGGCGTCAGGATCGACAAAGTGTACGATCTTGCGCATCGAGAAAGCCGGCGGCCCGATGGCATCGTGAAACTGAGGTATGCGGATCGTCGCCTGCCTCGGAACGGTGTCATCCCCGGGCACGCACCATCCGCAACCCAGATACTCCTCCAGGAAATGATAGACCGCATACAATGTCGCCCGCGGCGAATTGCCCGCCAGCACGATCCACCGCCCGGACGTGCCCATCACGTAGCCGTCGTCTCCGCGGTCTTTCAGGTCCGACCGCAGCGTGTACGCCTCCTCGGGCGGCGTGCCGTCCGGTCCCACGCAGATCGTCAGGTCGGCTGAAGCGCCGGTCAACACCGGCAACTGCGCCCCGCTGATCTGCGCCAGGTATTTCTGCAACTCCTCCGCGGCGAATGTCACCGGCAGCGTCGCATCGGCCGCAATGACGATCCGGTAACGGCTCTGCCCGTCTTCCACCAGACTGATCTCGTCCGAATCCCGCCGTTCGCCGCCATCGTGGGCGTCGTGCGCCGATGCGCACAGCAGGCCAAAGCCGCAGACCGCGGCGGAAAGAGCGCCAATGCAGTTCCGGACTCTGCCAAGCAAGAGGAGAAACGAGGCCCGCCTGAACCACTGTTCGGTTTGTCCGTGGCTCCCAGGATCGATCGCCCGCATTCCGGAACCCTCCAATCGTCGCATGTCATGTCTCCACATAGCCAATCCTCTTCAGCGTCGCCTCGAAATCCTCCGGCAGCGGGGCGGCTGGCCCTTTGGCGAAGGTCGCTGCGTGGTTTATCATGTTCAGCAGCAGCCGGTCGGCGGCGGGATGTTGGTCGATGTTCTCCAGGACGTTAAACGTATTGACGATGAACCGGCCTTTGCCGAAGGGGTATTCGGCCATCATGACGCCCGAGCCGTATCCGGTCGCGTTGCAGTATCCCACGGCAAAGGCCGCTGCGATGACGTCGGCGGCGCCGTCTTTTTTCTCGAACAGGGTGCGGGAGATGACCGGCCCGTAGTAGTCCCAGTCCATAATGCCCTTTTCCGGCAGGCCGGCGAAGACCGGGTGGTCCTTGGCAACGCATTCCTTGTGATAGAGCCAGTCGTCGAAGTCGGAGAATTCCGCTTTTTGTTCCAGGGGCAGCCATACGGCGCCGTTCGCCTTGTGGGTTCGGGCATCGACGTGGAAGACCATGTTTCCCTTTTCGTCGAAGAGTCGGATGCGGCTGACGGAAGCGGCGTTGACGTGGTTCACAAATTTAATCGTTATCTTTCCCTTCGCGGGGCGGACGGTGAAGTCGCGGAAGACGGCCAGCATGGGTTTCCCGATTTCTTTGACGATGTCGAATTTCTCCAGGACCATTCTGCCGTTGATGTACACGTCGAAGACCCGCATTCCGGGTTGGGTGCAGAAGTCCCAGCCTTCGCACATGCCGAGTTCGAGACGGTAGGTGCGGTTCGGGAGGCCGGACAGCGTCATGGTGAACCGGCCGTAGAACTCGGCGTTGAAGCTGGCGTGTTCTTCCGGGGCGACGTTGGCGGCAGCGAAATCGCGAAGGGAGTAGCCCACGACCGCGGCGGGATTGTCGCTGACGACGTCGAAATCGCCGAGGTTGCTCGCGGGGGCCCGGCGGAAGGAATCGGGGGAGGTAAAGACAACCGTGCTGCCGCGGGCCATGCGCTCGGCAAGCTGCCGCCAGGCGGCGGCGTCCTTACGAATGTTGGCTTGGGCTCCCACGAGGATCACTTCGCGGCGAGAAGAGGCTTTACCCGTAAACGGCTTGCAGCGGACGCCACGGGCAGTCAGCCATTTTTCAATTCGCTTGTCCATACCAAACAGAGTGACGGTAGAATCAACTTTCGGGAAACACTTTTGGTCTGTGACATAGAATTTCAGTCGGCCGCCGGCCGGGGCACCATTGCGGTCCATCGAGGCGG
>Ga0123329_1003132_pt1 | contig 13981 bp, 10 predicted proteins | sample BioC12SIPDNA_FD_89703 | JGI IMG/M metagenome (GOLD analysis project Ga0123329, IMG submission 89703) | Anaerobic biogas reactor microbial communites from Washington, USA - Biogas_R1_B C12 SIP DNA | ecosystem: Engineered > Bioreactor > Anaerobic > Unclassified | place: Washington, USA | collected... | reverse complement strand
TCAAGATGAGAAGTTGTTTCATGCGCAGAGCCTTTTGGCTTTTTCGGTAATGGTATCCAGAAGTTCCTGGAAGAGCTTTTGGTAAGTGGGCAGTTGCCGGACGGCGATTCCGCCGTTTGAGTTCAGCAGGCCCAGTTCATGGTCAAAGGGGATGCTTGCCAGAATGGGGTATCCATTTTGGCGACAGAAGGTTTCGGAGGGGTTTTCTTCCTCCGTGCATTTGTTGAGAACGATCCCGAAGGGTTTATTAAAGAGCTTGGCCAGGTTGCAGACGCTCTCCAGATTATACATCCCAAAGAGGGTCGGCTCCGCCACCAGGAGGCAATAATCGGAACCGCGGATGGTCTCCATCGCGGTGCAGGCGGTGCCCGGGGGCGAATCCAGAACGATCAGCCCTTCTTCACCTTCAATCATCTCCAAAAGCCGCTGGATAATCGGTACGCCGGTGACGACTCCCGGCTTCATGATGCCGCTCAACATGGTGACCCCTTCGGAGGTGCCCCGCTTAATCGAGCCGATGCCTTTGGGGACATCCTGGATCGCCTTTTGCGGGCAGACGCGTGCGCAGCCGCCGCAGGAGTGGCAAATCTCGGGGAAGAGGAAAGGGAGGTCATTGATATAGGCCAGCGCATTGAATTTGCAAAAATCAATACATTTGCGGCAGCCGTTGCAGATATTCCAATCGAACTGAGGAATCAGAACATTGACCGGAGTTGACTCCAGCTTTTCAGGACGGAAGAAGAGATGCCCGTTGGGCTCCTCCACGTCGCAATCGACGTAGAGCGCCTGGGGGGCGGCTGCGGCCAGGTTCACGGAGACGAGCGTTTTGCCGGTGCCGCCTTTGCCGCTTAAAACTGCAATTCTCATTGTATGACTCTTAGGGACGGTGGTGGAAACCAGGGTGGATATCACTCAAGGTTTCGAGTTTGCCGGCCTTGTAAGCGGCGATGTTTTCGCTCAGGCTCTCTCCCTGGGTTTTATAGAGGGTGACTTGGGCCTTGTAGAAGACCTGTGCGGCGTTTTCTCCGCAGCGAGGCACCAGAACCGATTTAACCGCGTTATCTACCAGTAGCTGGGCGGCTTTGATGCCTGCCCCGCCCGGGCTGGAGGCCGCCGGGTTATCGAGCAGCTCGGTTGTATCGGCTTGGACATCCACCAGCGCGAAGAACGGCGCGCGCCCGAAAGAGGGGCAGACGGTGGTTTTATCTTCAAGAACGGGAATTGCTATTTTCATTGAGTTATTTTTTTGTTCAGGTTTAGTTATGGAAGGGCTCGAGTCATCCATTTGCAGGTAAGGACAACAGTGAGCCTTGCATTGAGGCAGGTAATCCCCTTCGCAGAGAGAAAAATGGCCACCCTCTATCTGCAGATACTTTCCATAGACCAGGGAGGCGGAGAGCTTTTCGCGAGCCTTTACATAAATGCTCTGGACAGTCGTGCGGGCGACCTGCATCTGTTCGCTGCACTCCTGTTGCGTCATTTTCTCCAGATCAATCAGGCGAAGTGTTTCGTATTCCTCAATCGTCATCACGACGGTCGCATCCCTCTCCATGCAGCCGTTGCGCTTTGCCACGGGGCCGAATCGGTTCGTACCGGGCAATCTGCACACTCTTCTGCTTTTTTTGGGTCGGGACATAGAAAACCAAGACCAAAACGCGTGGTGCGGGGCTCTCTTCTCTACGGAAGTGAAAAGAGTACACACACCAAGTAAAAGGATAGGTTGATTTTGGCATATGTCAATAATATTGCAAGAAAAGCGGGCCCGGGCGCTTTTTCCAATCTTTTGAGTTGTCTGGGAAGCCCCTTCGGGGATAGACTCTTTTCCATGATTGAACGGATGAGATTTTTAATGACTCTGGCTGCAGTCTCACTGCTGGCGGCCTGGAGCGCTCCCGGGGCAAATGCACAGGAGAGTGAAGAGGCGCGACTTTTGAGGTTCCCCGCCATTCACGGCGAGCAACTGGTCTTTTCCTACTCGGGCGATCTTTACACGGTCGGCACCGAGGGGGGGATTGCGCGTCGGCTGACCTCCGACGTGGGTTACGAGATTTTCCCCAAGTTTTCACCCGATGGCAAAACGATCGCCTTTACCGGACAATATGACGGCAACAGCGAAGTCTACCTGATGCCGGCAGAGGGGGGAGAACCGCTCCGGATCAGTTGGACTCCGACGCTGGGCCGTGACGACGTCTCCGACCGGATGGGCCCCAACAACATCGTGATGGGCTGGAAGGGGAGTGACGGGGTGATATTCCGCTCACGCGGGCTTGAGTTCAATGCCTGGAAGGGGCGGCTCCTGGTGGCGCCGACCGATGGCGGCATGACGACGCAACTGCCTTTGTCGCGCGGTGCCTGGTGTTCGGTCTCTCCGGACGGCAAAAAGCTGGCCTATAACCGGGTATTCCGCGAGTTCCGCACTTGGAAGCGTTACCGTGGCGGTCAGGCCGATGATATCTGGGTTTACGATTTTGAGAGCGGCCAAAGCGAAAACATCACCCAAAACCCCGCGCAGGATATCTTCCCGATGTGGTATGGGGATAAAATCTATTTCGTATCCGACCGCGATGAAATCAAGCGGATGAACCTCTACAGCTACGATACCGGCACCAAAGAGACCCGCAAACATACCGACTTCGTCGAGTACGATGTGAAGTATCCCTCTCTGTGCGAGAGGACGATCGCTTTCGAGAACGGCGGCTTTATCTACAAGATGAATCTGGATGTCGAAAACCCGGTCGCGGAGAAGATAACCATTCGGATTGCGGAGGACCTGGCCCAGCGCCGGAGCCGTCTGCGCGACGTGAGCGGGATGATCGACAGCTTCGATATTTCCCCCGATGGCAAGCGTGCTCTCTTCGGTGCCCGCGGCGATGTCTTCACGGTGCCGGCGAAGTATGGGGAGGCGCGGAACCTGACGCAGAGCTCCGGCATCCATGAGCGCGATGTCTGCTGGTCGGCCGATGGTAAATGGATCGCCTACATCTCCGATGCCACCGGCGAGGATGAGATATGGGTTCAGGAGCAGGATGGCAAGAGCCCTGCCCGGCAACTGACCCAGGGCGGCACGGTCTACAAGTATGCGCCGCAGTGGTCGCCCGACAGCCGGAAGATCGCCTGGACCGAGCGGACGCAGAAGCTCCGGTATGTGGAGCTGGATAGCGGCCAGATCACCGAAGTGGCTTACTCGCCCAAGTGGGAGATTGGCGGTTTTGACTGGTCGCCCGATTCCAAGTGGCTGAGCTGGGCCCATCCGGAAGAGGAAGGTGTCTCCCGCATCTACCTCTACTCGCTGGAAAGCGGCGCCACGAGCCCCGTGACCGATCTTTGGTACTCCTGCCACTCGCCGCTCTTCAGCAAGGATGGCAAGTATCTCTTCTTCGTCTCGGCGCGTGATTTTTCGCCGGTCTCGAGCCAGACCGAGTTCAACTACGCTTATTTTGATATGCAGCGTATCTACCTGCTGACCCTGGCCGCCGATACCGATTCACCCTTCAAGCCGCTGAGTGATGAGGTCAGCCTGACCGAGGAAAAGAAGGAAGCCGCGGCAAGTGAAACCGATGAGGCAAAGGCCGAAGGCGACGGGCATGAGTGTTGCGCGGCAGAAGCGGAGAAGCAGCCGTCGCTCAAGGTGGACCTGGAAGGGATACAGGAGCGGATCGTGGCGCTCCCCGGGCCTGCTTCAAGCTATTACAATCTCTCCAGTCTGGGCGATAAACTCTTTTACCAGCGCAGGGGCTCGAGCGACGGACGCAGCTCTTTTCTGGTCTACGATTTCAAGGAGCGCAAAGAAAGCGACTTGGGCTCCATCGCGGTCTATACTATCGCGGCCGGCGGCAAAAAGATGCTCGTCCGAGAAGGGAGCAGCTACGGCATCATCGATATTCCGACCGGGAAGGTCGATATCAAGGAGCGCCTGGACCTGAGCGGCCTGCAAGTGACCCTCAACCTGCAAGAAGAGTGGAAGCAGATATTCAGCGAGTGCTGGCGCCAGATGCGGGACTTCATGTTCGACCCGAATCTGCACGGGGTCGATTGGCCGCTGATGCGGGAGCGCTACTCGCGGCTGCTGGATGCGGTCAATGTCCGTCAGGACCTCACCTACGTGATTGGCGAGATGATTGGCGAGCTCAATATCGGCCATGCTTACGTGGGCGATGGCGATTACGCCAAACCGGCGCGCGTACCGGTCGGCCTCCTGGGAGCCGATATCGTGAAGGATGCCGCTTCGGGCGCCTTCCGTATCGAGAAAATTTACCGTGGCCAGAACTGGGCTCCGGAGCTGCGCTCACCCCTGACTGAGATCGGGGTCAATGCCAGGGAAGGCGAGTATATTCTCGCGGTCAACGGGAAGCCCTCCACTGATATCAAAAATATCTACGAGGCGCTCAATAACACCGCCGGCAGGCAGGTGACGCTCTCTCTCAACAGTGAGCCCAATGCCGAAGGGAGCCGCGAAGTGGTGGTGGTGCCGATTGCCGATGAGCAGACTTTGCGTTATTTCAACTGGGTGGAAGGCAATATCCAAAAGGTGAGTAAAGCCACCGGCGGCCGGGTCGGCTATATCCATATTCCCGATATGGGAGTGCCGGGTATGAACGAGTTCGTGAAGCATTTCTACCCGCAGGTCACCAAAGAGGCGTTGATCATCGACGTGCGCGGCAATGGCGGCGGCAATGTTTCGCCGCAGATCACGGAGCGGCTCTTGCGTGAGCCGGTCATGGTCAGGATTGTGCGCAATACGACTCCGGCCTGGGAGCCGGCGGGGATGCATGTCGGCCCGAAGGTCTGCCTGCTCGATGAGCTTTCGGCCTCCGATGGGGATATTTTCTCCTACCGCTTCAAGCATTACAAGCTGGGCCCGCTGGTTGGCAAGCGCTCCTGGGGCGGCGTGGTCGGTATTCGCGGGAGCCTGCCGCTTCTGGATGGCGGTTACCTGCGTCGGCCGGAGTTCTCGCGCTATGGGCTCGACGGCAAGGAGTGGATCATGGAGGGCTATGGAGTTGACCCCGATATAGAGGTGGAGAACGACCCGGCGCTCGAATTCCTGGGAGAGGATGCCCAGCTCAGCCGTGGTATCGAAGAGGCGCTTGAAGCGCTGAAGACCGGACGCGTGGCGCTGCCGCCGCCGCCCGCTTACCCCGATAAATCCAAATAATGGCCCGGAGGAATGACTGAAAAGCAAAGTGATGAAGAAAAAAATAATAGCTTCACTGTTCGCTGTTGCCCTGGCTCTGACAGCTTGCCTGCCGGCTGGGGCGCAGGAGACCACGGAGGTCCTCTTCTCGGACATGTTCACGGGCGACTCCCTGAGCAAAAGCTGGACGCTCGACCGCCGCTCCTTCGAATATGAAAAATATCCCAAGCCAGGCGGCGTATTGGAGACCTTCGTGATGGACCAGACCGCTTCGCTCGACTTCATGGCCGATGAGGAAGGGTGGGGCGGCGGTGCGCAGATAATCTGGGCCGGCTTCGAGCTCGGGCCGCGCCAGAGGCTCTCCTTTTCCATCGTGCGCGACTTCATGGCCACGCTTGGCACCGGGGCGCGCTCTACGCTCTGGGTCCGGCAGAAGCCCGAGGGCGAAGAGGCCCCGGAGTGCTGGGTCGCTCTCTCCGATAATCTGGAAGATGGAATCCACGACGGCTGGGGGTATCACCGCCTGATCGGCAAGCCGGGTGACAACCCCGAAGGCGCAGCGATTCTCCTGCCCGAGCTTCAGAGCGAAGAGCTCCTCAACTACGGCTCGCACCGGGTTCAATGTGTGGCTAATGGCGTGACTCTCGCCTTCTTTGTGGAGGGTATCTATGGTGGCGAGGTCGAGTTCCCGGTCGATGGGCCGCTTCAGTTCGGCTTTGGCGTCTATGCGCAGAAGCCGGGGGATATGGTCTATGCCGGCTTCAAGAATGTTCAGGTACTGCGGATTGAGACCGAGTCCGGGATTCCGCTGATTCTCCGCCAGCCGGCTTCGCTCAGCGCCATGGAGGGGGGCAGCGCTCTCTTCAGCGTGAGTGCCGAGGATGCCGAGAGCTACCAGTGGTATCGGGATGAGGAGCCGATTGAAGGGGCGCTTGAGCCGGAGCTCAGACTGAGCGGGCTTTCGGCCGAGGATGCCGGCAGCTACTGGGTCACCGTCTCCAATGAGTTCGGAGAGGTGGAGAGCCAGCGGGCCAATCTGACCGTACTCCCCTATGTCCCGGGGGAGGCGGAGCTGAGCTATGAACTGGTGGATGGCGAGCTCATTCTGAGTTTTAGCGGCTCGCTTCAGGAGAGCGGCGATTGCAAAGAATGGTCCGGGAAGCTTCCGGTGAGCTCTCCCTACAAGGTTCCGCTTTCAAGCGGCTCGAAGTTCTATAGAGCCACGTTCTAGCGGGATGGCTGCTACACTTTCTCCGGGGCGCTCGCCGTAATGGCCGGGGCGTCCCGGGGAGAGGGTTACTTCATTTTCCAGAAAAATTCGCGCGCCGTACGTGAGGAGATTTCCGCGAACTCTTCCGGCTCCAGCCCGAGTATTCCCGCGATTCTCCTGCCTGTATAGACGACATGGGCAGGCTCGCAGAGTTTGCGGAAATACGGTTCGGGGGCCAGGTAGGGGGCGTCGGTTTCGACCATGATTTTTTCCGGTGGCAGGGAGCGGATGGTCTCGCGCAGCTCTTCAGCTTTTTTGAAAGTGACGATGCCGGTCACGCTTATCAGGCAACCAAGCTCAAAAAAGGCCTGGGCGGCCTGCAGGTCGCTCACGAAGCAATGAAAGACGGCACGGAGGCGGCCGGCAAACGGTTTGAAGAGCTCCAGGCAATCCTCGAAGGTGCCATCGCCGCGCTGGTGGATGGCGCAGGGGAGGCCGAGCTCGGCGGCCAGCTCCAGTTGTTGGACGAAGACACGCTTCTGGCGCTCCTTGATGCGGAGGACTTCCGGGGTCTCCGTGCGAGGGAGCCGGAAGTAGTCAAGGCCGATTTCACCGATGGCGACCGCTTTGGGGTGGCTGGCCTGCCCGCGCAGTGTGGCTATCTGCTCGGCGCTGAGCTCCATCTCTTCTCCCAGCTCATCCAGGTCGGTTGGTTGCCAGCCCACGGCGGCGAATATCTCTTCGTGCTCCTCCGCATAGCCGATGCATCTGGGGTTGGTCTGGCCGTTGACCCCGATGGTGATGATGCGGCTGACCGAAGCCTCCCGAGCTTTCCGGACGACCTCTGAAATCCTGCCTTCGAAATCCTTCGCGTATAAATGCGCGTGCGTATCAATCCATTCCATAGTTCTTCAATCGGTGCGGTTGCTGAAAAAGCGGTGAGGCCTGCCGTCGGTTCGCCGTTGCGCGGCGCCTCTCTGGGAGGCTATCTTACCGGTAGAGAGCGCTTTCTCAACCTTTTTCTGGTTCCGGAGCCTGCCGGGGGTCGCTCAGACTTTACTGGAGCTGGGAGAAAATGTTGTCAAAGAGCTCTTCCGCCATTTCCGGAGTGGGCGGCTTTTTGAGGGCAGCGTCGGCGCGCTCCAGAAGCTCCTGGGGCAGCTCCAAGAGGAAGCGGGAGGGGTGGCACGGTATGAGCTGGCCGTAGCGTTTCTGGCTGGTGCAGTGGCTCAGGGAGAGAACCTCTCTGGCACGGGTCAACGCCACGTAGAAGAGTCGGCGCTCCTCCTCCAGCGTCCCTTCCGCTATGGAGCGGCTATGCGGCAGGAGCCCATCCTCCAATCCGACGATATGGACATAGGGGAACTCGAGCCCCTTGCAACTGTGCATGGTGATGAGCGTGAGGGCGCCCTCGACCTTCTTCTCTTCGGCAAATTCGTTGTCGAGCGTCACCTCTTCCAGGAAGAGCTGCAGCGCCTCCATCGGTGAGTGGCGGAGGGTCTGTTTGGCGAGCCCCTCCAGCAGCGAGCGGATATTGGCGATGCGTTGGTCAGCCGCTTCGGCGGTTTTCTGGGTCCGTTTGATGTAGCCGTAGAAGCCCTGCTCTTCCAGAAATTCATCGAACCAGTCAGTCAGGGGGAAACCGACCGGGTAGGCGGTGAGTTCATTACGCGTGGAGAGAACCAGCTCATGGAATTCGGCAACCGCCCTGCGGGTCTGGGTCGCCAGCGCCTCTTCATAGAGTTCTGGCTGGCTCATGACGTCAAAAACCGATTTGCGTTCCTTCTGGCTGATGCCCAGAAGCCGCTCCATGGCGACATCAGGGAGACCGCGGGGGGGCGTATTGGCGATTCGCAGGAGGTGCGCGTCGCTATGGGGGTTGGCAAAGATTTTGAGGTAAGCCAGAGCATCCCTGATTTCGCTGCGATCAAAAAAGCTCTTGGCGCCGATCAGGTTATAAGTGATTCGCTTTTTGCGCAGTGCCGCCTCCAGGGGGCGTGTCTGCTGGTTGGTTCGGAAAAGAATCGCCTGGTCGCTCAAGGGGATTTTCTGAACCACGTTTGCCAGCACGATGAGTTCCACCACCCCTTGCGCCTCTTCCTCCTCGGTTTTATAGGTGGCGATTTGGATTTTCGCGCCTTCGCCAAAATTCGACCAGAGGTTTTTTTCGCGTCGGCGGGGGTTGTTCTTGATGACGCTGTTGGCGGCATTGAGAATGTTATTGGTGGAGCGGTAGTTCTGCTCAAGCTTGATGACCTTCACATCGGGATAGAATTTATCCAGGTCGAGCAGGTTGGAAATCTGGGCTCCGCGCCAGCCGTAGATGCTCTGATCGTCATCACCCACCACGCAGAGATTCTGATGTTCGGCGGCCAGTAAATTGATCAACTGGAATTGCGATGCGTTCGTATCCTGATATTCATCGACCATGACATAACGATAGCGGTCACGGCAGGCCTCAAGCACATCGGGATGCTCTTCAAAGAGTTTCAGGACGAGCAAAATCAGGTCGTCAAAATCGACCGCGTTACAGGCTCGCAGGGCCGATTCGTATTGCTTCTGGACATGCTGGGTAAAGGCGACCAGCGAGGCGGATTGCGACTGGGCGGCCGCCGGTCCGTTGTTTTTGAAGTTGCTCAAGAGGCTGTGAACCATCCTGACATCGATTTTATCTTCACCGGTGTGGATATGGCTCATGATTTTGCGCAAGGTCCAGAGCTGCTCCGATTCGTCATAAATGACGAAATTATTCTTATAGCCCAGGCGGTCGATATAGAGCCGCAAGATGCGCACGCAGAGCGAGTGAAAGGTGCTGATAGTCGGTTTCTGGGCTTTCTTACCCTTTTCACCCGACGTTCTTTTGGGGATAAGCTTCGCGACACGCTCCTGCATCTCCCGAGCCGCCTTGTTGGTGAAGGTGACGGCCAGAATCTGCTCCGGCGGCACTTCGCATTTTTCAATGAGGTACGCTACACGGGAAGTGATGACATGTGTTTTGCCCGTGCCGGCACCGGCCAGAATGATGAACGGGCCTTCCACGTCGGTGACGGCTTCGTGCTGCTGCGGGTTGAGGGAGGCCAGGTTCATCAGAAAATTAAAAAGGTTTGGGTCGGCCGCTTTTTACGGAACGGGAGCTCGGAAAAGCGTTTCTCCGATGGGGTAGTTGCTTCAGGGGTTGACTTATCAGGATTGCGCGGCGGCTCTGCCTGCTGCGAAAGCTTTGAGGTTGACCTCTATGAATTTGGGTTTGACGCTCTTGCGGATCGCTTCGAGCCAGGTCTCTTCGGGCAGGTCCAGACCGACCGAGGTGGCCCCCAGGAGAACGACATTGGCCGCTCTTTCGGTTCCGGCTTCGGCCGCTCGGGCGGTGGCGTCGAAGTAGCAGAGCCGCGGGAAGCGTTTGCGCAGCGTCTCTTTAATATCCTGCGGGTAGGTGGAGGAGCCGGAGGAGACCGTGACCGGGATAATCCGGTACTGGTTGACCACGGCCAGTCCGCTGGGCGCCAGGTAGTGGGCCGCGCGGACCGCCTCGGCCATCTCGAAGGCGCAGAGCACCCGCGCGTCGCCCTCGCAAATCAGGGGGCTGTAGACCTTCTGGCCGTAGCGGACCTGGGCGGTCACCGTCCCGCCGCGCTGGGCCATTCCGTGGATCTCGTTGGTCTTCACGTCAAAGCCGGCCAGCATGGCGGCATTGGAGAGAATTTCGCTGGCCAGCAGAATGCCCTGGCCACCGACACCGGTCAAAAATACGCTTACACAATCGTTCATCGTCAAAAAAGCTAAGGTTCTGAAATGGGTGAAATCGCATCAAAGGGGCAAATCTGCTCGCAGAGACTGCAGCCGCCGCACATGAGGCTGTTGATGCGCACATGGCCATCGGTGAATTCCAGGGCGGGGCAGCCGATTTTGAGGCATACCTTGCAGGTACGGCAGAGATCGGGGTCCACCTGGCGGACCGTTTGCAGGCCCGAGTGATCATGGACGATGCAGGGTGAGCGGGAGATAATGACCGTCGGCTCTGGCGTATCGAACGACTCCTTGAGCAGCTCGATAAAGGCATCGTACTTCAGCGGATCGACCGCAAAGACGCGTTTGATACCGCAGGCGCGGGCAAAGTCTTCAATCGAGGCCTGCCAGGTCGTTTCCCCCATCAGCGTGAGGCCGGAGCCCGGGTTCTCCTGGTGGCCGGTCATAGCCGTGACGCGGTTATCGAGAATAATGATGACCGGAGCGCTCTTATTGTAGCCGATATCGAGCAGACCGGTGATGCCCGAGTGGAAAAAGGTGGAATCCCCGACCATGCCGACGACCCGTCTCTTTTCACCGGCGACCTTCATCCCGTGGGCCATGCTGATACCGGCGCCCATGCAGAGAATCGTATCCATCCGGTTGAGCGGTGCCGCTACGCCGAGGCTGTAGCAGCCGATATCGCCGGTCACCACCACGTCGAATTTGCCCAGCGCAGCGAAAACGGCACGGTGCGGACAGGAGGGGCAGAGAACGGGCGGCCGCGGCGGCAACTGGGAAGCCTCTTCCACCGGCAGCGTTTGGGGGAGCTCTTTACCTTCCATCCGGGCGCGAATCCGCCGCAGCAGCATCGGGGAGAGCTCGCCTATATTGGGGATGAAGTTCTTGCCGTCGCAGGCGATGCCGAGCGACTTCACATGCTCCTCCACAAAGTCATCAAGCTCCTCCACGACGAGAAGCCGGCTGACTCCGGCTGCAAACTGGCGGATCAATTCATCGGGAAAAGGATAGGCCCAGCCGAGCTTGAGGACCGAGGCCTCCGGGAAGACCTCCTTTACATATTGGTAGGCGACGCCGCAGGCGATGATCCCCAGCTCTTTACCGGCCCATTCAATCCGGTTCATTGGCGAAGCGCAGACCTCCGGAGCCATCGCCTTGAGCCGCTCCTCCACACGTACCCGCATGGGGCGCGCCCAGGCGGGAATCGGCACGAAACGGGGCGGGTCTTTCTTGAACCCCTGCGGTTCATGCTCTACGCGTTCACGGAGCTGGACCAGTGTGCGAGAGTGAGAGATGCGGGTGGTGGTCCGCAAAATGACGGGAGTTTTGAATTTTTCGGAAAGCTCCAGACCGGCCACGAGGAAATCGCGGGCCTCCTCCGAATCCGCCGGCTCCAGAATGGGGATTTTGGCAAAGCGTGCATATTGCCGCGTATCCTGTTCATTCTGAGAGGAGTGCATCCCCGGGTCATCAGCCACAATGGCGACAAAGCCGCCCACGGCCCCGACGTAGGTAAGCGTCATGAGCGGGTCCGCCGCCACGTTCAGGCCCACATGTTTCATCGTGACGATGGCGCGCGCACCGGTCAGAGAGGCTCCGGCGGCTACTTCGAAGGCGACCTTTTCATTGGGCGACCACTCACAGTAGACATCTTCCTTGTACTTCTCGACGTTTTCTAAAATTTCCGTGGAGGGGGTCCCTGGGTATCCCACTGCCACTTTCACACCCGCTTCGTAGATACCGCGGGCGATTGCCTCATTTCCGGATAGTAATTCTTTCAATTCTGCTGCCCTTTCAAGCAAAGAGACCAGCCTATCCCGAGCCGGTTCGGAATTCAATGTTTTTCGGGGAGCGTCGCGGGAGAGTTTTCGCCGGCTGGTGGTTTCCGTGGCGGGATGAGGGGCATCGGACGGTCGTGGTCGAGGAAGCGGGCCCAGATGGATTCCATTTGGCTCCAACTGGAGGCGCGGCGGACGGCATGGAGGAAGTCGGCTCCGACGCCTTCGCCGATAAAGTTGAGGAATTTCTTAACCCGTTCTACGTGAAAGCGCTCGCCACGGCTCAGCGGCCCCAGATCGGTCACTTGGCGCAGCTCCCGCAGGTACTCCATCAGTTGCCGTCCCGTGGGGAGGAGCGGCTCCTTGCCTTCGAGAACCTGCCGGATTTGCGAGAAGAGCCACGGATTGCGGACCGCGCCGCGTCCAATCATGAGGCCTGCCAGCGGAGAATCCGTGAGGATGCGGGCAGCCGTTTGGGGGCAGGAGATATCGCCGTTGCCGATTGTGGGGCAGTTCAGGAGCCGGGCAGCCTGCATAATCGCATCCCAATTGGCCTGACCGCCATAGCCTTGCCGGACGGTCCGACCATGAATGGTGACCCAGTCGAGCCGATATTGATTGAAGAGCTCCAGAAGATGCTCGAAAGAGGAGGAATCGGCATAGCCCAGACGGCACTTGACGCTGAAAGGTATCTTGATGGCTGGACGCAGCGCGCCGAGTATCTCCTCCACTTTGGCAGGGTCTTTGAGGAGAGCGCCTCCGACGTTTTTGCGGCAGACCACCTGGGCGGGGCAGCCGAGATTGAGATCGATCCCGGCAACGGGGAGCCGCTGCAGCTCTTGCGCGATTTTTACCAGACTGGGGATATCCTCCCCGGCGATCTGGGCCACCAGCGGCCGGCCGGTATCGTTTTGCAGGATTTGCCTCTCGATATGCGGGTCGATGCGCGAGTGGGGATAGACCCGAATATACTCGGTGAGGTAGCAATCGGCCCCGGCCCGGCGCTCCAGGAGCCGCCAGAATGCCAGGTCGGTGACATCCTGCATCGGCGCCAGGAGCAGCGAGCCGCTCAATCGTAGAGGGGGAGTCTGGATAGGATTACTTTTCCTCGTCGATTTTTATCTTCCTCATCCGGATATCTTTGATGGCACCGGTAGAGCGGTAGACGGTGCAGACGATCCCGTAGCGTTTGATTTCCGCCGGGGAGCCGCTGCGCAGGCTGAGCTCTTTGTCCTCCGTGCGCAGGTCGATGATCTTCTTCTCATTGGCCCAGGCTTCAACCTTCTTCTCGGTGACTCTGAGTTTGAACTTGTGCCAGACCTTATCTTCCAGAGGCAGGTAGCTGGAGGTCTCATTTTCGGAGGCGTCTCGGTTATCGACGCAGGAGATACCGGCGACACTGCCGCCCCAGCCCGAGGGGATGAAGGAGGCGTAGGAGTCATTCACCGCAAAACCCATGGCGGCGAAGAAATCATTGCCATCCACGCGCATCGCTTCCCACTCTATTTCATAATTCATCCGTGGCGGTCCATTGGTCCAGGCCATGCCCGAGAGCATATCGCCGCGGTGGATGAGGATAGCCGGAACCGTATTCGTCTGTTTGTCCGTTTTGAACTCCGCTTCGAACTCGACGGGGCCGCTGCCGCCCAATTCCAGCGGGAGCCAGCCGCTCAATGACTTACCGTCAAAGAGCTGGACCCAGTTGGTATCTTTGAAGTTTTCATACTCATAGGGGATTTTGGGGCGGCGCGCCTGTGCCAGGGCTTCAGGGGATTGAACAGCGCAGAGAGCCCAGGCGATGAGCCCCATGAGGAGCAGAAATTTAACAGATTGAAGTCGAAATCTCATACCGCAAGGGTAACCTCTCCGGCAGAAAAGGTGAAGCTCTTTTTAGGGTCCGGCTGTACGGGCAAGAGAGCCGGCGGGGAGTCCGGAGCTCTCTGAATGCGCTATTGCAAAGGGGTTCTTTTGTCGGTATATTGTCTGCGGGGGGGTAAGAGCTCTTTAAGACGATTGCCTCCGGCAGAAAATATCATGGATTTATTATACTCGAGTTTGCAACTTATCTATGTGATTGTGTGTGTGTTGCTACTTTTTGGAGCAGCCGTGTTC
>Ga0123329_1003131_pt1 | contig 13982 bp, 12 predicted proteins | sample BioC12SIPDNA_FD_89703 | JGI IMG/M metagenome (GOLD analysis project Ga0123329, IMG submission 89703) | Anaerobic biogas reactor microbial communites from Washington, USA - Biogas_R1_B C12 SIP DNA | ecosystem: Engineered > Bioreactor > Anaerobic > Unclassified | place: Washington, USA | collected... | reverse complement strand
GTGCTCCTCAGCCTGGACATGGACGGCATCGACCCTGGTTTCGCCCCGGGGACCTCGCGCCCGGAGCCGTTCGGCCTCACCGGTTACGAGGTCAAGCGCTGCATCGACATGCTGGGCGGCCGAATGGTCGGTTTCGACGTCTCTGAAGTGCTTCCGTCGCACGACCCAGGGGCCACGGCCGCTCTGGCGGCTCGCATGATCATGGAAGTGGTGGCCATCGTGCACACCAGAAATGGTGAGTGACGATGGACCTGGGGCCGCTCGTGTCCTCTTTCATACTTATATCACTGACCGAGCTGGGCGACAAGACGATGATAGCGGTCATCACGCTGTCCTCCAAGCGCTCCAAGCTGGAGGTGTTCGCGGGAGCCATGCTGGCGCTGATAGCCCTTACGGCCATGGGAGTGGTCGTGGGAGAGATCCTGTTCCAGACCGTGCCGTCATGGGTCGTAGGTTTGGCCGCGGGGATCGTTTTCATCCTGTTCGGAGCGCTCACCCTCTCGCGCCCGGAGAAGGAGGAGGCGAAGCGGGAAACCTATCGCTGGGGAGGTTTTCTTGCCTCCTTCGGACTGGTGGCCCTGATGGAGCTGGGGGACCGCAGCCAGATCTCGGTGGTGACCCTTGCCGCTGAGTCCGGGGAAGCCCTGCTGGTGTTCGCCGGCGCCGTGCTGGGGTTCCTGTGGCTGACCGCCCTCGGAGCGTATTTTGGCAGGGCCGTGGGGGAGAGGGTGCCGAAGCGATACGTCCGCATAGGCAGCGGCCTGGTGTTCCTGGTCTTCGGCGCGTTGTTCCTGCTGAGGCTGCTTTGAGCGTTACTCTTCCAGCAGTTCCCTGAGCACCTTCTCGCACTCGTCCCCGCAGCGCTTGGCGATGTCCTCGTCCTTACCCTCGGAGAACACCCTGAATATTGGCTCCGTTCCCGAGGGGCGCACCAGGCTCCACCCTCCGTCGAAGAACACCTTTACGCCGTCGGTGACGTCCGTTCGCTGGTCGGCGAAGTAGGCCTCCACCTGCTCGAGCACCCATTCCTTCTTGTCCTCAGGACAGGCCAGCTTCCTCTTGTCCAGGCAGTACATGGGAACCTCTTCCAGAAGCTGGGACAGGGGGCCTTTGGTGGCGATTATCTCCAGCATCTTGGCCATGGCCATGGCCGCGTCCCGGCAGTGCTGGTGCTGCGGGAAGATGAGCCCGCCGTTCTCCTCGCCTCCGAAAACCGCCTGCACCTCCATCATTCGCCTGGCTACGATGGGAGCGCCCACCTTGGTGTAAAGGACCTGCCCGTTGTGGCTGCGGACCACCTCCTCCAGGCAGGAGGACGTGCTCACTGGCGTCACCACTATGCCGCCCCCGTTCTCCTGCACCATGTGGGACGCGACAACGGTCAGTGACCGGTCACCGTACACGTAATTTCCTTGGTCGTCCACGAAGATGGTGCGGTCAGCGTCTCCGTCGTGGGCTATGCCCAGGTCGGCGCCGGTGGCCTTGACCACTGCCACCAGGTCCCTTAGGTTGTCCGGGGTGGGCTCGCTGGGATGCCCCGGAAATGTCCCCTGCGGGTTGCCGTTGAGGGTTATGGCGCGAACGCCCAACGAGTCCAAAAGACCGGGGGATGTGACGGCCCCCGCGCCGTTGGCGCAGTCCAGCACCACGTTCAGCTTGGCCTCTTCTATCTTGAACCGGTCCACCGCGCGACGTATGGCGTTGGCGTAGGATGACGCCACGCCGTCCAGGCGTGTCATGCGGCCCACGTCCTTCCAGACCGGGGTGGCGAACTCCCTGTCCCCGTAAATGCGCTCTATGACCTCCTCCTTACGCCGGGGCATTTCCGTGCCGTCATGGTCCACGCACTTGATGCCGTTGAACTCCGGGGGGTTATGGGAGGCGGTGATCATGACCCCTCCCTTGACCCCCGAGTTCTTGACGTAATACTGAAGGGCCGGGGTGGGCAGCATGCCGAGGTCCACCACGCTGGACCCGGCGGATGTCATTCCGCCGGACACCAAAGCCCGGAGCATGTCGCCGGAGGTGCGCGTGTCGGTGGCTATGGCCACCCTTCCCTGCATGAAGGTTCCTATCGCCCTGCCGACATCCAGCGCCAGGTCGGCGCTCATGTCCTGATTTATTATCCCTCGAACTCCGTTGGTACCGAACAGCTTGGTCATCACGTTCACCTGGGTCGGTCGCGCTGGGACACGATGAGGATGTGAATGATGTCAGCGGAGTCCTTGAAGTTGTCGGCGGAGTTCTCCACGCCGTGCAGAAGGTCGCGCATGAGGTATATAGCTCGAGCGTCCAGGTCGGAGAGGAAGAACTCCTTCTTCATGGAGAAGTACATCTCGTCCATGGTGTGCTCGGATTCCTCGATCTCCTTGCGGGTGCGCAGCACCAGGTCGTTGTTCGACCCCAGGTTGTCCACGCAGACCTTCAGCGCCTTGGCCATGCGCTCAAGCTCCTTGGTCATCAGGTTGAACTTCTTCCACAGGTAGACGGGGACGGGGATGCCGAGCTCCAGTACAAGCTGCAGGTTCATCCCGGCCTCCTTGCACCAGTCCGCCGCGTAGTCCATGCGGCGCACCAGGTGCAGCAGGTCCTCCCGGTTCTTCTCCTCCAGGTCGCCCCGGGAGAGTTCCTCGGAAAGGGACTGCTCTCGGGCGTCGGCGGCCTTCTCGGCCAGGAAGGAGCGCTTGAGGGCGTCCAAGGACTGCTCCTTCTCCCCGCGGCATAGCATGCCCAGGGCTCGGTTGAACTCGATTATGGTGTCGCCCACGTCCTGGGCGTGACCTCGCATGTCACGGGATACCACAGACTCCCTGCGCGAATAGAACCATTCCAATAACGATGTCCTCTCACTCAAGTTTGATCGCCTCTTGCACTCCGTCGTTCGGTCTGGGATACAGCACCGCGGTTTTGGGGTTCACCGCTAAATACACTTCCTTTCCGATAGTTAAAAGGTTTTCGTCTAGGGTGGCCGTGTCGAAGCCGACCTCCTCTTCGTCCTCCGTGTTGGCGGTGACCCTCCAGTACGTCCCCATGTAGGTTATGGATGTCACCGTGGCCCTCATGCCCTCGTCCGCCGGGAACATGAACTCCGGGCGGACGGATATGACCACGGCGTCCCCCACCGGGCGGTCGGCCTGGTTCACCTTCACCTTCCCCCCGTTCCTGAGCTCTATCACCGAGACCCCGTCCTTTATCTCCAGCACCCAGCCATCCAGCAGGTTCGTCTCGCCAATGAAATTGGCCGTGAATATCCTCTTCGGGCGGGTGTACAGTTCCTCGGGCGTTCCCGTCTCGACCACGGTGCCGGCTCGCATCAGCACGATGCGGTCGGAGACGGACTGCGCCTCCTCCTGATCGTGGGTCACGTGTATTGTGGTCAGGCCCAGCTCCTTCGCCAGTCGGCGAAGCTCGTATCTAAGGTCCACCCTTACCCGGGAGTCAAGGGCGGAGAGCGGCTCATCGAGAAGCAGCAGCTTGGAACCTGAGGACAGGGCCCTCGCCAAGGACGCCTTCTGCTGTTCCCCGCCGCACAGCTCGCCGGGCAGCATGCCCATCTTGTCCAGGAGCTTTACCATATCCAAGAAGCGCTTGGATATGCGCATCTGGTCCTCGCGCGGCATGTCCCGGGCCCTCGGCCCGTAGGACACGTTGTCCTGGACCGTCAAATGCGGGAACAGCGCGATGTTCTGGAAGACGTAACCGATGTAACGGTCCTCGATCGGCACCCCGGTCATGTCCTTTCCGTCGATGAACACCTTCCCTTCAGTGGGTTCAATGATACCTGCTATCATGCGGATGAGCGTCGTCTTGCCGCATCCGGACGGGCCGAGTATCGTCACGTACTCCTTGTCGCGGACGGTCAGGTCCACCTTGTGCACCGCCGTCACCGGGCCGTAACGCTTGCCCAGACCCACCAGCTTGACCTCGACCATCATTCCACCTTCAGCTCGTTCTCCAGGCCGCTCGGCGGCATGGGGAAAACCGTTCCCTTGGATTCCTCCCAGTATATTTCCACCATGTCCCCGGCTACGATCTTTCCCTTGCGCCAGGACGGGACCTTGGAGGATATCCTCTGTCCGCTGTCCATCACCATGTCCACGTGCAGATTGCGGCCTTCGAATATTATGCGTTCCACCCTGGCCTTCAGGTACCCCTTCCTCTCCTTGGTGAGTTCGGTGTTGCCAATCTTGACCCCGAGCACGGCGCTCGTCCCCTGCGGAAGATCGGACGGGCGGCCCTTCAGCACCGTTCCCTCCGGCGTTCGCAGCAGCGTTAACGGGCTTGACTGCAGCACCTCCCCGGTGAAGAAGTTGGACTGCCCGACGAAGTTGGCCACGAAGGGGGTGGCCGGCTCGTCCCACACCTCCTTCGGCGTGCCGATCTGAAGTATGCGCCCGTCCCGTATCACCGCCACCCTGTCGGCCATGACCAGCGCTTCATCTTGGTCGTGGGTGACGTGTATGGCGGTCATGTTGAGGGTCTTCGCCAGAGAGCGTAGCTCGGTTCGCAGCGAGATGCGCAGCCGGGCGTCCAATGCCCTGAGCGGCTCGTCCAACAGCAGCAGGTCGGCGCCGGACGCCAGCGCCCTGGCCAGGGCGGTCCTCTGCTGCATGCCCCCGCTCAGCTCCCGGGGGAAGGCGTCCGAGCGCCCGGAAAGGCGCACCAGGTCCAGCATGCTGATGAGCACCTGCTCCTTCGTTCTCTCGTCGGCCCCCCTTATGTCCAGGCCGAACAGTATGTTCTCCTCGACAGTGAGCTGCGGGAACAGCGCGTAGGTCTGGGACAGCAGGGCGGCCTTGCGCTCCTCTATCTCCTTACCTGTGTAGTCCTTGCCGTTGAAGAATATCTTGCCCTTGTCCGGGGCCAGAAGCCCGGATATCATTCGCAGCAGGGTGGTCTTGCCCGCACCGGTCGGTCCCAGCACGCAGAGGTACTCCCCGTCCTTCACCTCCAGGTCCAGGTTGTCGGCGGCCTTGATGTCCCCGTAAGATTTGCTGAGCTTGACCAGCTTGACCGTGGGCATCAGCGGGACCTCCTGCCGTTGGTCACGTAGCGCAGGGCGAGCATGGCCACGTATGACACGATTATCAGCACGATGCAGGCCAGACCGGCGGTGTAGAAGGCCTCGCTCTTGATGAGCTTCACGATGTACACCGGCGCGGTCACGGCGCTGGCCACCACCGCCTGGGTGGCCCCGGTCTCCCCCAGGCTCCTGGTGAACGCCATTATAGCCCCGGCCAGTATGGAGCCCTTGATCATGGGGAACAGCACCCGGCGGAAGGCCTGCACCGGCTTGGCACCGAGTGTCCGGGCGGTCTCCTCGTAGGAAGGGTCCACCTCCTCAACTGCCCCGGCCACGTTACGCACCACCAGGGGATAGGTGAAGGCCACGTGGGCCAGTATGATGAGCAGCGCATCGAATGTGGGAATTATGTTCTGACCGGTCCAGAACACGCCGAGCGAGTATCCCAGGGCGGCGGTGGGCACGATCAGGGGAACGTTCACCAGGACGTCCAGTACCTCGGGCAGCTTGCCCTTGCGGTTCTTTGCTATGTAGAGCGCCAGAGGAACCCCCAAGGAAATGTCTATGACAGTGACCACGGCGGCTATGACGAAGGAATAGAACAGGCTGTCCATGAAAGGGCCGTAATCGAAGGACACCGGGGTGGCGGAGGCCACGTAGGTGAAGATGAAGAAAGACGGAAGGAGCACGAACACCACCAGGAACAGCACGGCCAGGCCATCCTTGGTCTTCGGGAACCAGCCCCTGGAGAACAGCCTCTCCGGCCGCGGCCAGATGCGGCCCATGGGAAGGTGTACCTTCATTATGACGATCTTGAGCACGACCAGCAGCAGCAGGGAGAGTATTATGAGCAGGATGCTGACGAAGGCCAGGGGCGCGGCCAGGTCCGGGTTGGAGTCCAGGTCATGCTTCCAGTCCCCGATGAGCGTCGGGCCGGTGGCGAAGTTTCCGGGATTGGCCATGGTGGCCAGGGCTATCATCGTGCCCCCGGTCTCGCTAAGGCTGCGGGCGAAGCAGAGTATGATCCCGGTCACCAGGCCGGCCCTGAAAAGGGGCAGGGTGATGGTCCTGGCCGCCGAAAGCGCGCTGGCGCCGAGCGTTCTCCCGGCGGTCTCGTACGTTTGGTCGATCTGCACCAGTATGGCCGATAACGAGCGCACCATGTAGGGGTAGGAGAACACCACGTGGAGCAGTATTATGAGAAGGTACGGCGAGGTCACTGCGTTGAGGGCGAAGGAGGGCGCCGCCAGGCTTTCCGGGGTAACGGCGAAGAATATGGCGCTGGAGAATCCCAGGGCTGCCGTGGGAACCGCCAGCGGCATGTCGATGAGGGTGTCCAGGAACCGCTTCCCGCGGAACTCCTTGCGCACCAGTATCCAGGCCATCGGAAGCCCGGCAAGTATGTCGATCACCGTTACGATGCCCGCTATCTGGAAAGAGGCGCTGATGGCGTTCAGGATGAGGTCCAGCATGGCAGGGTCGTCGAGAACGTGCTGCTCGATGGCCCCCCAATCGGTGATCGCGTAGCTCAGTATGTAGATGGTGGGCAGTATGACGAAGAACAGGAAGAACACGATGATGAAAGCGGTCCAGCCGGTACGGAACCGCTTCCGGCTGATCGCCGTTATAAGGGAATCCCATTTGCTTCCTGCCAGACGTTCACCCCGGGGCCGTTTGGAGAAAAGGTTGGTGACATATATACCTAGTGCAGAAGGTCCCTGATATCACTGAAGCTCGGCCAGGACCCTGCCCTGAACCGACTCTCCGTCTCCCACCGAGGCGCCTGGGCCCAGCAGGCAATCCCTGACCACGCACCCCTTGCCCACAGAGGCGCCCTGCATGAGGACCGAGCGCTCCACCAGGGACCCTTCCGACACGCTGGAACCGGGCAGGGCGCAGACATGCGGACCGATGACGCACCCGCTGAGGTTCGCCCCGTCCAGATAGTTAGGCCCGATCACCTTCGACCCCTCCATCCTGGTCGCCCTTGTTGAGGAGCGGCCGTGCTCCAGAAGCTCGGACTGCGCCCGGAGGTAGCTCTCCGGGGTCCCGCAGTCCACCCAGTAGCCATGGAAGCGGTAACCGTGCAGGCCTTTTTCCAGGACCTTCGGGAATACCTGCCTCTCCAGGGAGACCACGCCGGGCGGGATGTGGTCCAGCAGTTCCGGCTGGAATACGTAGACGCCAGCGTTGATCAGGTCGGATATGGCCGTTCCGGGGGCGGGCTTCTCCTGGAAATCTATGATCTGGTCACCGTCCAGGCCGACCACCCCGAAGGCCGCTGGGTCAGGCACGCGCCAAAGGGACAGGGTACCTATCCCCCCGTGCCTGCGGTGGAAAGACAGCAGGTCTCGCAGGTCCAGCGAGCTAACTATGTCCCCGTTGAAGCACAGGAACGTATCGTCCAAATGCTGGCGCACGTTCCTGATCGCCCCCCCGGTGCCCAGCGGTTCCTCCTCGTTGACCAGCACCACGCGCCGACCGCAATCGTGATCGCGGAAGTGGTCTTCGAGAAGGTCCTTCATGTAGCTTACCGCCAGCACGACCGTGTCCACCTCATCGGGAAGGGAATCGATTATGTGCATGACCATGGGACGGTCGAGAAGGGGCAGTAAAGGCTTGGGCGTTGAAAAGGTCAGAGGCCTCAGCCGGGTGCCCATGCCCCCGGCCAGGATCAGCGCTTTCATGATAGGTTCAGAACGGCGCTATGCTCACCACGTTGTTGCCGCGGAGTATGACCGTGCCCAGTCGGCGGGTCTGTTCCGCGGTGCGCTCCTCCGTCTCCTCCAGCACCATGTTCATGTACTCGTCGTAGCCGGTGAGCTTGCCTTCCAGGACGCGGTTGTCCTTGAGCAGGAGGGAGACCTTCTTGTTCAGTGTCTTCTCCATGAGCGCGAGGGGCATTACCATTTTATCACTCTGGTAGGCATTGAACGGTTGCATTTAAACCTTTTCGCCTGGATAGGTCCCTCAAAGCTTCAGGGCCGACGTCCAGTCGTTGGTGACGGGGTTCCGTCCGCAACGCACAAGGTCCTCATGCAGTACCACGTCGCTCACGGCCACCAGGGCCATGGGGCCGTGGCGGCCTTGCCAGCATGTGGACATGCCCGGGGGGATGCGGGTGATGGCCCATCCGTTCAGGGCCTCGCTTACTGCTTCTGCTTCGATTCCATCCACTCCTTGATCTCTTCCTTCTTGGTTCCCAGTCCGAACTTCTCGGAGAACTCCCTGGTGGTGCTGAGCAGCAAGGACTGTCCTACGTGCTTGCCGGTTACCAGCCCCATCTGCCTGAGCGTTCTGACCCTTTCGTAGACGCCGGACCCCAGGAGCTTGGCCAGGTCGCTCTGCATTATGGGCTGGTTGTAGGCGATGATGGAGGCGGTCTTGAGCACCTCCGGGGACATCTCCATGTCCGCGAAAGGCAGGGCGTACTGGTTGTACTCCTGGCGCAATTGAAGCGAGTACCTCTGCCCGATCTTGGCGATCTCGTAGGCGGTGCCGCGCTCCTCGTATTCCTTGTCCAGTAGCCTGATCTCCTTGCGCACGGCATCCGGGCTCACCCCGCATATGTCGGCTATGTCCGCCGCCCGCAGGGGCTGGGACGCCGCGAACAGCACCGCCTCCACCGCCCGCCCCACCTCACATCACCATCTTCGCCTGTATGGCCATGGCTTCGGCCTGCGCCCCGTCCACCAGCTGGGCGATCTCCCAGGGCAGCTTGATCTCCAGGTATACCTGGCCGTAGGGGAGCTCGTCCTGCCACAGAGATATCTTGCCGCTGCGCGCCAGGAACAGCAGCGATATGAACACCTTGATGCGGTCCTCCTTGTCATCCTCGAACAGGTCCTCCAGGGCTATCGGTCCCGAGCCGCAGCGCTCGATGCGCTGCCATGTCTCGGCCACATCCTTCTCCTGGTCGTCACTGTGCGACTTGCCGTCGAACCTCTCCTGGGCCTTGATCAGCCGCTCCCTTACGCGCTGGCGATTGAGGGCGATCTCCACCTCCTGCTGAGCGGTATCGAACGCGTCCAACAGGTCAACGAGCGAGACGGGGCGGGTGCAGCGGTGGCGCACCACCTCCGTGAGCTCCACGCACTCCGGGACGTCGAGTTCGATCTCCGGCAGGGAACCCTCCGCGTACATGTCCATGGCACATGTGTCCCAGTCCTCGAAGTACAGCTCCTCCCTCCTTTCGTTGAGGGAGAGCACCTCCCGGGACTGCATGTGCAGTATGCTCCAGGCCATGTGCATGAGCTTACCGGCAACGATGAAGTCGACCTCTTCGTGGCGCATCCTCTGCCCGTAGAGCTTGGCGAACTTCATGAGGTCCACGTCCCAGGGGTCCAGGTCGCTGCTGAGAACCAGCTCGAACACCAGCTGAAGCGAGCGGTCCAACGGCTCGCGCCCGGCGATCTGCTTCTCCTCCTCGGCGGATCGCAGCAGCCCCAGGTAGCGGTCGATCTTCTCCGCACCGCGTCCCTCGTCGATCAATGCCTTGTGGAACATCAGGTGTCCCAGCACGTTGTCCAAGCTCCCAGACTCTATCATTCCCCATCCCTCCTGGCCTTTTCCTCAGGCAGACCTATCTCCTTCTCCAGCTCGCTGAAGTCGCCGATGTTCGGCTTGAATATGACGTTGGATATGCCCCCCGCGGGCTTGGTGACCCCGATTATGTGGTCCGCCTTGTTCAGGGTGACCTTTCTCAGGGATATCTGCACGAACTGGGCGGTGGCGCTGCTCTTCTTCACCCGGTTCGCCACCATCTCCGCATTCACGGCGTCCAGGAACATGTCCACCTCGTCAAGCAGGTAGAACGGCGATGGCTGCCATTCCTGCAGGGCGAATATGAACGCCAGAGCCGTCAGTGACTTCTCTCCCCCGCTCAGCGCCTCCAGCCTCAGCACCTTGCCGTTGCGCGGCCTGGCCTTGATCACCAGTCCGCCCTGGAAAGGTTCCTGCGGGTTCTCCAGGAGCAGCTCGGCCTCCCCGCCCCCGGACAGCTCGGCGTACACCCGGCGGAAGTTGGCGTTGACCGTGTCGAAAACCTTCACCAGGTTCACCTTCTTCCTCTCGTTGAGCTGGTCGGTTAGCGCCACCAGCTGGTCCCTCTGGTCCTCCAGCCTCTTGGTCTCGGCGCGAAGCTCAACATGCCTTGCCTTCTTCTCGTCGTAATCCTCTATGGCCCTCAGGTTCACCGCACCCATTCCGCTGAGGGCGTTCTCGCAAAGGACCATCTCCGAGCGGATATCGTCCAGCGGAGGGAGCGGGTAGCTGACCTCCAGGTTCTGCTGGGCGATCTCCTGTATGATCTCCTTCAGCCTCTCCTCGGCCATGGCCTTCTTGGTCCCCAGCCCTATCAGGAAGTCGTTGGAGGTCTCCAGCTTGACCAGTACCTTCTCGCGATCGGCCTGGGCCTGCCCCTTCTGCCCCAGCAGCCTCTCCTTCTCGTCCCGCAGGGATGTGATCTCCTTGCCCATGGAGTCCTCGATCCTCTTGAGGGCGGCCAGCTCGATCCGTAGCCGGGATTCCTTTTCCGCGGCGGCCTGCCCCTGGGATTCCAGCTGTCGCAGCCTTTCCTGCTGCTGGCCTTCCGTGGCTGCCATCTCGTTCAAGCGCCTTTCGCGCTCTACCGCCTGCAGCCTCATGGCCTCGTGCTCCCCGCGCTTCTCGGAGAGCTTCTGAGAACACCCTACGATCGACGATTGCACGTCCCTCAGCCTCTGGGAGAGCTCGGCTGGCGCTATTTCCAGCAGCCGATGGGAGTTGAACTCCCGCTCCTCCTTCAGCTTATTGAGCTCGTCGTCATACCTGGTTACCGTGAGCCCGAGCTCCGCCGCCTGGGACACCGCCCTCTCCCGCTCGGCCTGTTTGGCCGCGGCGGAATCGGTGGCCCTCTTCAGCTTGGCCTTCTGCTCCACCAGCTGCTTCTGCAGGCCCTCCAGCTCTATGCCCTTTCCACGATCGGCCCCGCTTATCTCGCGTATCCGGGAATCGATATCGGCGATCTCCTGCCTGATGGCCACGAGCTCCGCGGAGACCTTGTCCGCCTGCTCGGTGGCCTTTCGAAGCTCCTCGGCTATCTCGTCGGCCTTTCCCTTCCCGGCGCCGAAGCGGACCTTGCTTCCCTCCACGGTCCCGCCGACCATGGCCCCGGAGGCCTCGATGAGCTCCCCGTTCACCGTTACCAGGCGAACCCCGCCCATCAACCGGCGGGCCTCCTGCAGTGTGTTCACCACTACGGTGTCCCCGAACACGTACCAGAAAGCTGCCCGGTACTTAGCGTCAAAACTGATGAGGTCGATGGCGAAACCGGCGGCCTCCCTCTCGGCCATCATCGCCTTTCCGCGCGGTCTGCCGTCGAGCATCTTGTTCAGGGGAAGGAAGGTCGCCCTGCCTAGCTCTCGGCCCTTCAGGAACTGTATGGCGTCCGACGCCACTTGGTCGTCGTCGACGACGATCGATTGCATGCGCCCCCCGGCGGCTATGTTCAGGGCAACCTCGTACTTGGGGTCGACGTCGGCCAGCTCGGCAATGGTGCCGTGAATGCCCTTCATCTCCCCGCGGTCCCTCGCCTCCAGCAGGGCCCTCACAGCCCGGTTGTAGCCGCGGGCGACGTTGACCGCCGCCTCCTCTTCCGCCTTGAGGTGGTTGTACTCGCGCGTAAGATTGCGCACGGCCTGCTCCAGCTCGTTGGCCATCCTGGCCAGCTGGCCCTCGCGGTTCTTCTTGGAATGGAACTGCTCCTGCAAAGATTTCATGGAGCCGCTGGTGTCCCTGCCCTCCTTTCCCATCTCCCTGACCCGCCAGTCCAGGTCCTTGACCTCGAACTCCGCGGATTCCTTCTCCTGGCGGATCCCTTCCAGTTCGGACAGCAGGTCCTGGGCCAGACGCTCCAGCTTTTCCTTCTCCAGGCGCTTGGCGTGCAGGGCCTCGGTACTTCCCCGTATCCTCTGGTCCTGCTCCTTGATCTTCTTTTCCAGTGAGGATAGCTCGCTGTCGTACGAGCTGAGCTCGTCCTTGAGCTTGGCCTCGTCGTTCAGCAGCCTCTTGACCTTGTCCTCCAGGTCCTTGAGCTCGGTTCCCGCGGAGCGGAGGGCCGATCCCTGCGCCTCTTTGGCCTTCAGTATCTCGTCGCGCTCCTCGAGCAGGGCCTTCAGGCCCTCCTTGAGCTCGGCCGCCTGGTCGGAGGAGCGCTCCTTCTGGTCCGCGGACCTGGCGACCTCCACCCGCAGGCCGTCCATCTTCTCCTTGAGCTCGGCGAACTCCGCCCCGCCCTTGGCCTGCAGCTCGGCCTCCTTCTTGAGGTAAAGGTCCTCTATCGATCGTATCTGCGCCTCAAGCTCGCCGCGGCGGACCTTCAGGGCCTCGATGTCCTTGGAATAGGAGGCTATCTGCTCCCCTATCCCCTTGATCTCCGCCTCCGTGCCTTCCTTGCGCTTGTGGGCCATGCGTGCCTTCGCTAGCGCGAGGCGGTCCCTCATCTCCAGGTACTTGAGGGCGGCGCCCCTCTCCTGCTCAAGCTGACGGATCTGCTTGTCCAGCTCCCCCAAGATTATTGCTATTCGGTCGATGTTGTCCTGGGCTGAACGCTTCTCGCCCTCTGCCTTGATTATCTCCTCGTCGAACTTGGCGATGCCGGAGATCTCGTCAAGCACCCTCCGGCGGTCCAAGGTGGACATCTCCACGATGCGGGTCACGTCGCCCTGCTGGACAAGGTTATAGCCGTCCGCACTGATGCGGGCGCTGGCCAGCAGGTAATCGAACTCGGACAGCGTGGACTTGCGGTCGTTGACGTAGAAATAGGAATTGTAACCCTCGCCTGAATCGGACAGCTTGACATACCTGGTCAGCTTCACTATGTTCTCATCGAGCGGGATGGTCCGGTCGGCGTTGTCGAACACCAGGGAGACCCGGGTGTGGTTGGCCGGGGATTTGGAATTGCCCCCGTTGAATATGAGATCGGTCAGCTTGCCGGCCCTGATGGCTTTGGAGCTCTTCGGCCCCAGGACGAAAAGTATGGCGTCGGATATGTTGGACTTGCCTGACCCGTTGGGCCCGGTGACGGCAGTGAACCCGCTGAGCATGGGGATGGTCAGCTTCTTGCCGAAGGACTTGAAGTTCTCTACCTCTATCTGCTTTAAGTACATGCCACACTACCTGAAGGGTGCGAAGGTGCTCTATCCCACTCGCCTTCGCTCGAGTGCATCCCATCCCGAGTCCGACAGCTGTCGGACGTTTAATGTATATTATGCTGCGTATATATAATTTGTTCCCGCAATAATGATGTCCAGTGAACAATAATCCAAGTCACGGCAGTGCCTCTTGGAGCACCATTGCACAGCTATCCCGGCACCGGAAGGAATGGTCCAGGCCAGGGACGGCATTCCATCCTTCTGTGTGACGTATCGTCTGACAGAATCCTTCTATCGCCCGCCGAACCATGACCGGGCCACGGCGTAGAGTCGCTCCTCGCGGAAGTACTTGCGGACCTCGGCGTCGTCTATCCTCTCCTCCCGGCCCACGAAGGCCCGGAAGAAGCCCAGGGGAAGCGCCAGCCCTTGGTAGTGCGGCCTGAAGCGAAGTCCGAAATAGACGGCCACGCTCAGTACCAGTAGCGGATGGTAGTCCAGGCGATACATGCCCCGGCCCCACTGGAAGTAGCCGCTCCACGCGCCCTCCTTGCTGAAGCCCAGCCTCCCCTCCTTGTAGCCGGTGGACGTCACCACCCTCTGCCTCCATCCTGCCTTGTGGGACCTCACCAGGAGCACCGTGTCCGGGGAAATGCTCACGGGGTACCCTCCCTGACCGACCAGGAACTCGCGCCTGTACACGCGGTTGTCGTTGAAGCCGATTATCTCGTCCCCTGACGGTTGCACGGGCACCCCTTTTCCCTTCGCGCCGGCGAAGGTCTCCACTCCGCACACAAGCGACAGCCCATCGTCCGAGTCCAGCTCCTCGG